>Ga0184624_10000142_pt1 | contig 17504 bp, 24 predicted proteins | sample PLM3_5_b1_FD_133157 | JGI IMG/M metagenome (GOLD analysis project Ga0184624, IMG submission 133157) | Groundwater sediment microbial communities from an aquifer in East River, Colorado, USA - PLM3_5_b1 | ecosystem: Environmental > Terrestrial > Soil > Riparian zone | place: USA: East River...
ACCTGCCCCCTTCTTACCCCCCCTCCTACCACTCCCCTTACAGGGAGCGCACCTTGTATCTACCCCCCACCTTAGTACCTCTGGCATTAGCCGAACCTCGATGTTCTAGGGGAAGGTACAATCTGTATCTTACCCTGCTTATGTCGATTGCAGTTTAGGTGTGCTGCTCGCAGATTGTCCATGCTATCTGACCCCCCTTGGATATGGGGTATCACATGGTCCGCACTATCAGCACCGGGCTTGCCGCATAGGTGACATATACCATTGTCCCTAGCGATTACTCGCCTTCGTGTTTTCTCCCATCCCTTCGGGAACGTTCGTCCATAGTTGCCCTTGCGCCGCTGTGCTCTTAGTCGATTGCCTCTCAATGCGCCATACCTCAATGATGGTGACAGGCTCCCATATCTTCTGCGCTGTGAGCATAGTTACTTGCGAGTCATCCTTATAGCAAACACCAGTAAGCGCATCAAACACGCCTCGTACCAGTTTGTCCAAGTCTGGCCTTTTAGGATAGCCGTGCCTTTGGTCAATCGGTGCTGCGATACCAAACGAGATATTGACACCTACTGGTCCGTCCCATACTACTGCGCCTTTTGCTCTAGCCGCTTCTCTGCATGACTGTCGCCATTGAGATAACGCGGGTGCAGCAACGTGCCGCACCCGCGCAACGCCCAACTTGCGATTGTAAACCGCAGTCATTGAGCCTTGACTCCTAGGCGACGCATCCACCACAAAGCGGATACGCGCTTCCAACATGGTTACTCCCTAGTATGTGTCTCTGCCCAATAGCGTAGGATTTCCTGCTCTAGTGGGGTCAACTCCATGCGAGACATAATCAGCAGGGACAACTCATCATCCCCAATCTTCTCTGCCTCTGCTGCCATATTGCGATATCGCTGCTGCTTGTGTAGCAACTCTCTAATGCTTGGGTAATCGGTGGACTCTACATAGATAGCGATTGCAACATCAGCCATGTCTTGCTCTGGCTCTGCATGACCGTTCTGCATTGGCGCTATCTCCTGATTGTGTTGGTGTCGTCTACGTCTGACAGTCTCATGGTTGATACGCAACTCATTGGCAATCTGCCTGTTGGTGTACCCACTCTGTATCATGTCCTGTAGACGGTTCACTTCCCACGGTTTCAGGTATTGTCCCTTTGGCATGAGCCGCTTACTTGCTCTTGCCCGTGGGGATGGGCAGCACACTCTCGATGCGGGAATAGCCCGCCTCGTTGATGATGATGACCAACTGCACAGGCATATCAGTCAGCATCCCAAAGTCGATATCCTTGCCCACTTCCACATCCACACCCATACCACCAAGCCACTTAGCAGCCTTGGTACGGGGAGTGATGCGCGGGGATGATGTGGCAGTAACCTCCACATCCTCATCCCCATTACGAGCAAGGAAGCGCCACAGCCAGAACGTGCCGTTGTCGTTGCTGCCATGCTCAATACCCATGAACGTAGCAGGGTAGATACCGGCAGGGATAACGGGCACGATATCTTCGACAGTCGCGCCGTAAACGGGATTGTTTGCCACAGTCTCTAACTCCTAGTCACTGTATGTGTACTGACTTTCTTTGACTTCTCTACTGGCTCTGGCCGAACGCCAGCCATTACGTTCTCAATCCAAAACTTGTCTACCGCATCCAGCATCACCTTCTCTTTCTGTAAGTCCCTTACAATCGGGATGTGATAGAAGGTCGATCCCACCAGTGCTACCACGATGCAAACGTCTCTGTTGGTACAAGCCAACTGCGCTCGCGCTTGGTACTCATAGTGTGGATGTAGGTCATCCTCAGTCCATCCATACAGGATGCTGGATACCTTGACCTCCATCAACATCCTTTGACCCAGGATGTAGTAATCGGGTGTGGCACATAGATTGACGGGACCGGGATACTCGATGGTACGAGTACAAGCCCGGACCCGCAATCCCAACTTGCGGGCAGCGTAGCGAGCCACTGTGCCCTCTAGGTATACGCCAATAGCCATTGCTTCGCTCTGCTCATGACGCAACTCTATGGCTGGCGTCATGAGCCTATCGTATATCTTGGTAGGGGAGGAATACGGATGGTGTCCCATCAAAGCGTAGACCTCAGACGCACTGACGTTACGCGCTCGTACTAGGTCATTCTCTGGCGTCAGTGCTGGCACGTCTCATCCCTCAAAGTCGAACATGGTAATCCTGCCCGCATTCATCAGGTACAGTGCCGCTTGCTCAGATGCTGTACCCGCGTCGCCATGCTCCGCAGTGCTACGGACAATCTGCTTCCCCTCTGAGTCTGTGATTTCGACTGTCTCTCCACCATCGAAGATATATAGCCGTGCGTTCAGCCCATGCTTGGCACAGGCTTTCCGCAGATTGCCGAACGGGATAGCGATTGGGCGGTTCACAGTTTTCTCGCTCATGTGCGGCTTCCCCATGCAAGCCAGTGGATGTTGACGCCTGTGCCATTGGGGATGTTGCTACCATCCCGCTTAAAGAGACGGATTACCAACTGCGTCGTACTAGGCACAGAAACGATACCCGCCAGATACGTCTGCCCACCGATAGCACTGACTTGCGCTACAGGTGTGCTGGCAAATGGACGGGAGAATGTCACGGTAACGTCCGCTGTTGGTCCGCCATTCCCTGTGATAGACGCAGCGCCTCCCTGAAAGTCACGGGCTACAACTTGGTCATGAACCACGTCTCCCCATGCTTCTGCGATTGGCTCGCCAGCGGTGGGGGGTGTCGGGACTGCCATAATGTAACTCCCTTACAAATGAGTCTACCCCCACCGTAGGGCTTACTCCACGGTGGGGGTAGGGGGGTTAGGCTCGCTGGCCCTTATGCTTGGAGTAGGCTTCCTCTGCCGCGTCAATAGCGTCAACCTCATCCATGAGCGCCGGGTGGATAACTCGCGTCATACCACGCATGGCGTCCTGTAGAAGTTTCGCGCTCTTGACCAACTGCGGTCCAATCAACATGGCGTATGGGTCGCCTTCGATTGCTGCTTCCTTAGCAGCGTCAACGCCCTCTTTGATATCGCGTAGCATACTGCTATTGGCGACAAGCGTTGATAGCCATTCGTCCCTTCGGAGGGTAATGGTAAGCGGGTCATCCCACTCCTGTCCATCCTCCAACTCTAGGACCATAGCACTAATGTTCTTACGTCCAAAACTCTCTGGCACAGTCTAACTCTCCAATACGATACAAGAGGGGAGCGGTACTTCCGCTCCCCTTCATTGTAACCTAGTTACGCAACCTCAGCGGTTGCCTCGACCTCATCCGTGGCATCAGCCTCAGACTCAGCCTCGATGCGAGCAACCAACTCGCGCAGGTCCGCAATCGCGGGGGTCAGTGCTTCGCGCACTTCCTCGTAGACACGGTTGACCTGAGCAAAGTCAGGGTCGCCACCGTCCATGTTGTCGATGCGACCAGCAAAGGCATCAAGCGCCTTCTGCAACTGGTCAGCAGTGACCTTGGCGGCACGTTCCGCAGTGACTTCCGGTGCGGTGCGCTTGCGCGGCTCCGCAGTGGAGGCTGGCAACTCGCCCGCCTCAATCATCCCTGCCCGCGTCTGCTTGATGACTTGCAGCGCACGAACGCGCGACAACTCCCAACCAAACTCACCGAACAGGTAGGCATCAAACGCAGTGTACTTGCGCTTGCCCTTCTCATCCTTGTGGAGTTTCCACAGGTCATAGGTGTGAATGATAGTCAGCGCCTTGTAAACTGTCTGCGCCTTCTCAGTCGCAGCCTTCCAGTTTCGCTTGACGATGCCTTCATTCTCTTTGAGCAGCGCAGCCTTAGCAGCGGCACTTGACTCATCGGTGGTGATAACTTCACCACTAATCGCGGTATCGGTCACAGTCTCTATCTCCTTTGTCGTCAACTGCAAGTCTTGTGACTCGCTTCCTTTGACTCTCTAAATGTAACACACTTACATTCCCTGTCAAGGGGTTTTGTGTTAAGACCCCTTAACAAACATTACAACTATCGCATAGGCTTGACTCGATTGCATGAGTCCCCGATACGGGCGGATGGTGCATGGCGCGGGCAGCGGGAGTAGTAGTTACCACACGCAGCCTCAGTGCAATGACCATCAATGTATCGGGGGTGTCGGCAGTCAGCAAGTGCAATGGTTGGCTTGCCGCTTCTAGTCATCGTCTGACTCAAAGCACATACAATCGCCACCGTCATGCCAATGCCGTTCGCGGTGGTCCGCTTCCGGGTCATCATGCAGAATGCTGCTACGCTGGCTCGACAAGCAGTTGACACGCTGGTATCGGTCATTCATCCATGACCCCCGACACTTGCCCGTTTCCGGGTCAGGGTCAAAGGTGTGGATTGCAGCGGTCCAAGGTGTAACGCTCACAGAACGTCCGCCTCTCCAAGTAGGATGCGGGCTTTCTTCCACAGTGCGTTGCTCCAATCGTGGCGATTGCCGGTGACATACCACCAGCCATGCACCCAACCTAGGGCGCGTTCCGCACCATGCAAAGCGTACTGCTCTGCCAGTCGCTCCCATACGCTGCGCTCTGCGCCTGTCGTATGGACAGCGCGTAGGTACAACTCATGGGTAATGTATGGGTCTATCCGGTTTGGCACAGTCTCTCTCCTATCTATCTATCTGTGTAGTCCTTGACCATCTGCCAAGTACCCTGCTTCTGACCATCTGCCAGTGGGCTGACTACCTCCGTATCTTACCACTGTAAGTCACTTACAGTCAAGTAAGAGATTGTGAAGGTATGGTGAACAAACCGCAATACGGTGGGCGAGTCCGGGGATGATGGTTTGTCCGCGATAGCGCCTCCGCTTAGTCACTTTGGTTGCCTAAAAGTTGCACCCGTACTACCAGTTAGGTCTGCCTCAGTTTGGATTGCCATAGTCCACCAAGGCGGAACCGCCGGGAGCGGTCCCTTTCTCCTGAACCGCGATAGCAGCGGCTCCAACTCGATTGCACGTTGCTTCCTAATCTGTCTGCCGATTGCGTCGCGGATACGTTGACGCTTACTGCTAGTCCACTTCTGAGGCTTCTCATTGTAGGGGTCAATGCGGGTGAAGATGTAGGTGCCGCCCCCAAGCCCAGGAAGTGTTGCAAGGTCAATGAAACGCCACAGGTCCAATCGCCGGAGGAAGCGCAGTACGGTGGTCCGGTGGCAACCAACCACCTTAGCAATCCGCCCAAGCGTATCGCGCCTACCCCTGCGCCAGTAGTGCTGAACCTCACTCCATATCGCTCTCTGGCGACTGGTCATCCAGACAGTCCGCCCGCGATAGGTGACAGTGTAGATTGCAGCATTCGGGTGAAACGCTTGATACGCCCGCAGCGTACCGGCAGGACCGCCACCGTACTGCGGAGACTTGCGCCGCCCGTGGTGCGCTGCTAGTACATGAGCGGAGGATACCTTATTCATCGGTTGTTGACGTACCGCTGCCAACGCTTCATAGCGCCAATCTTGTAGCACACCGGGCAGTCGTGGATATCGTGCCAACCGCCATTACTAATCTTGTGGCCTATCCCGCGATAGCGGGTAATCGCTTGCTCAGTCTCTATCCGTGCGGTGTATGTACGGACCCTGACTACCGGCAACTCTCACTCTCTCTTGGCATCGTCTCAATGTAAGCCACTTACAACTAGGTGCGTCCGGTGCGGAGACTGTGCCAGAGCGACACACCGGACGCCGGATACAAGTATACCTGAGTCACTTGCAGATTGCAAGTTACGCCCAAGTACCCCCCTCGATGTGACCGGGTGTACCACTCCATACGCTCTCTCCCCACTTGGCTCCCTTCGGGTCAAGCGGAGGCGGGGGAGCGAGATACCATGTGGTTTGGTTCCACTTGCCAACACCCCATCCCTCATTCAGATGCCCAATGGCGGCAACGCTATCGCCTAGGGGATATGGCGGTGGCTCTGTGGGGTGCTGCATCCAGTAGTACATATCCGCCAGTATCTCAGACTGATACGCCTTCACTGCGGACTCTTGCACTTGCTTGATATCCACTTCCCCTACCTCTTGCATCGGTGGCGGTGGCTTGGCTGGCTCTGGCTCATCCTCAACTGGCCTAGACACAGCAAAGTAGATGCTACTCGATAGCGCCTTTGCCCATGTCTCAATCTTGGACGGTGCTACCCACTGCCAGCCTGACGCGAGCGGGTCGCCCCACAGCCACTCACCTTCGCTGTTCGTCTCTATCCCAATCGCGCAAGCGTGTGACCCGTCGAAAGACTCAGACCCAGGAACGTTGCCCTCTCCCTGAATGATGATTGCTCGCTTCTCATTGTGCGCTGTCTTGACTGCGCTCCAACCAGCACCAGTCTTGATGGTCAGGTTCTGATTGCCGTAGTTATCCCATGCGTCTCTGGCATCGTACAGGTCCGTACCCCCGGACTGGTCGCCTTGATTGTGGCGCATATCGCCGCCCTGCGGACCCGTCTTATCCTTGACGTGATACGCATAGACAAGCGCGGCACTGACCATTGTGCAGTTGCTCCACCCGTGGTCATTGCCTGTCCCGCTTGACTCCCCGCCGTTTGGTTCCTTCGGGTCGCGGGAAGGGTCTTGCATCCGCCAGTCAGGACGAAAGCCAGCGCCTGTGTCAATCGCCGCAACCTCAACAGTCCTGTTGGGGATACGGTCTGGACGCGGTGCAATCTGTCGCAAGCCAACGAGGATTGCTAACTCCCGTGGGATGCTCTCAATGTAAGTCACTTACACCACCAGTGCTATTGCAACCAAGGCTAGCCCTACTGCTAGCCAAGTAGGCGCGCCTGTCGCAAACGATACCACAGCGCAGATTAGCGCAAGGATACACAGGACACGCTTGATGAATGCAGGGGTCATGGTGCCTTCACCGTCATTGTCAATCGCAGTTGGGGACGATTACCGGCAGTCCCGTGGTGCCTTGCGTAGAAGGCTGTGGTGTACTTGCTGCTATCCTCACCGGCAGACTTTATCATCAGTCCGTGCTGTGTCTGCCCTGATAGCCACGCTCGCGCAATCGCAGTAATGTCAATCGCCTTGCGAGTACCCGTGGACTTTGGGACAGTGCTAGTCACTGCGCCAGAGGAAGTGATTGACGGACCCGGATACTTCACGCTGTTACTGGTGGCAAACCCACAGGTAGCAGCATAGGTTCCCTCACTGAATGAGCCTGTCAGTCTGGATACAACCACCTTGGGGTCAGAGCCAAAGGCACCGCATGAGTTAGCGCCAATCGACACCAGCAACTCTGCCTTCTCAATCGACACCACATCTGCCCACGGGATAACGTCAAAGCCCATGACCACACGATTGCGATAGGGACTAATGTACCCAATCGGAAGGTTTACGTCTGTGCCGTTTCCCGCATCCAATCCAGACTTATGCGCTAGGCGCGAGTCCTTGATGCAGTTGTAAGTGCGAACGGTATTGGGGATGGTGTTGGGCGGGGGAGGCTCAGTCGGCGGGATTGGGACTTCCGCATCCTCCCATTCCTTAGCGGGAATGTAGGTGGACAGTTGCGCTGTCCAGCCAGTATCAGTGTCAGCGTTGATGGTCCCGCCTAGCACTCGCGCCGCAACATCAACATTGGGATCGACTGACTCTACCACAAGGTGTGCAATGTCAATCATCCCAAGGTCTAGGATGGACTCCAATGCATCCACCGTCTGCGGGTATAGCGTACCGGGAGCGTATTGGAGCGCAGCACCGGCGCGGTCAGCAAGCACCCTATCAACCCACGATTGCGCTCCGGTCACTTGCCTGTCTCGATGCAAGAGAAGGTCACCATAGATACTCGCCTTCGTCTCGTCAAAGGCTTGGACAATCCCATCCGGGTCGCCAGTCTCATGTGTTGTAATGCGAGTGAACACTCCCTGCAAACTACCCTGCGTTACCAGTGTACTAATCGGGATGCCGTCAGCCCCACCAGCCTGAAAGCCATTGTCCTTTGGGTCGCCAAAGGAACGGAAGCGTAGCGTCCCGTGACGGTCCATCCATGCTGCATACAGCGCATCGTAAGCGCCAGTCAGGATGTGCTGCCATACCGATTGCTCGCGCGGGTCAAGTGGTCCTACCACCGGGTCCGTCAAGTCAGTTGGTGTTGGTCCTGTCAACTTCACAGCATCAAAGTCTTGTATTTCAGTGACGGCTGGCGCGGGACCATCAATGAAACACAGGACACGCATGAAGTCACAGTCAGGCATTATGAATGTCTGAGTTTTAGTCACAAACGATGTGGTAGTAAACTGCAAGTTGGCTGGACTTGTAATCGCACCAGCCTTGTAGCAATCCACGCGGACTCGAGAGTTGAGTACGCCCCCGCCTCTCTTGGCTGTGGCACTCAATGTATACGAGCCACCAATAACAGGGTACAGGTCTACGGTGGGAAGTGACGGATAGTTGTTGACAGCGTTACCTGTAATCCGCAAGAGTCGCGCACCATCTGGCGCGCCGCCAAACGCAATGGACGCAGACCACGCATTGTCAGTCCACCCAGGAAGCGCACCAACCTCAAACGAGCCTGTGCCACCAAGCAAGTCTGAGGGACCGGGGACGCGCTCGACGGGGATTAGGTGTGTCAGTCCTGCTTGGTCAATCAACCACTGCGCTTGCTCGCGGAGTGTGTTGACAGGTGCAACCAAGTCAGCGGGCAACTTGGCTGCCACCATTAGTTGCACTTGGTCTGTTCCGCGTAGCGACCCTTTGCCAGTCGCCAAGTCGTAATCAACTTCGTCAATCAAGCCCTGTCGCACAATGTGTCGCACTCCGGTCCCATCGTAGTATGAGAGACGCAGAGGCTTGCCCGGTCGCAACGCCTGAGCATTGGGGGATGCTCCGTTGGATGGGTCAAGCAATCGCTTGGGGTCATAGGTGGTAATGCTCCATGACCCTGCTGCGGATACGGTCAGGACGCCTTGCGGGTCATCTGCTCCCCACGAACACTTCATGACAACTGACTGTGGCGTAACGTCATGCCACGCAAACAAAGGCCATGTGGACTGCCCCCACCGCGCCTCTCCCCACCGCGCAACATCATCTTCCTCACCATTGCCAGCGCGGAAGATTTCGATGTGGATGTTGCGGATTGCCGGGAGCGGAGGAAGCGGGAACGTCATTAGTTGCGACCCGGAGAGAACACAGCACCAATCCCATTGCGCCGCCCGTAATCGCGGAGCGCCTTCGTCACTCGCGCTTCGATAACGGATGGGTCGCCATAGATGTTGATGGTGACTCCACCAGCCCGATTGGCAGAGCCACCACCACTGGATTGTAAACTACTTACACTTGGACCCACCATCGCCGGTGCTGCTGCTCCCGCGCTCTGGCTGAATGGGTTTAGGTCCAAGTCTCGCAATCCGTTTACCGCTTCCTTTAGCGGACCAAGCAACTCCCTAATCTTCTCAATCAGTTTGGTGACTGCTTCCGCAATGCGAGTGATTGCCTTAGCAGCAACGGATGCCGCATCTGCAAATATCTTGATGAGTGGGATGAGTGCCGGGAGGATTGCGTTCAGCAACTCTAGGAACGCAATGATAAGTGGACCAAGCGCAGCACCCAACTCAGAAAGCATGGGGTTGAGCGCCATTCCAATCGACTCTGCGACTTCCTCAAAGCCATGCCGCCCCTTGATGCCCAACGCTTCGGCGGATGAGGCGAACGTATCTGCCTGACCCGTTGCCAGCGCAGAAGCATTGGCAACAGTGTCCATGCCGGTCGCACCGGCCTCTAGTCCGGGTATCATCCGCAACAGCGCAGTATCCTGACCCGCGTAAGCCTTAGCGACAGCATCGGTGGCTTGCTCTAGGTCCACCCCTGCCAAACGTGCAATGTCCTGCGCCTGACCAAGCAGTGCGATAGAGGCTGTCGCACTCCCGGTGGCACCCGCCAGTGTGGTTAGTGAGGCTCGCGTCTCATCATCCGTAAACGCTAACTTCTGCGATGCGCGGATAGCCTCATCCATCGCGCCAGCATGAGCCTGAGCATCAATCCCTGCATTGGTCAGCGCATCAGCAAACTGCTTCTCTGCGGTCGCAGCATCCTTGCCAGCAACGACAACTTCCTTAGTGACCCTGCCGACTTTCTTGATTGCATCAGTGGCAGCATCAATCTTGCCGGTGGATACGCCTGTATCCAGCGAACGCCCGAACGCATGGATTTCCTTGGTGGCTCCGTTGATTGCCTTTTGCAGTGCTTTAGAGTCACCAGTGATATCAACATTCAGCGCCGGGTCTGCCATGTTAGCGCCTCCGTGGTCGGCGTCGTGCCTTCGTGATAGACGTGACAGCAGCAACCTCTGCCACTGTCATTCCCTCTGCTTGGTCAGGTGTCACACCAGCAAGCATCGCCACGCCAACAACAGCATTGGCTCGCTTCTGCTCTGCGGTGATTTCACCTTCGGTCGCAGCCTCACCGATGATGTGTAGATGACACGTCAGCATTTCTGCCCAAGTCATACCCGGTTCGACGCGCCTTGCGAACACCCAAGCCATTGCGTACATGAGCAAACCCTGCTTACGATTTCGCTTCCCTGCTAGGACGCTCATCATTTCGTCAGGGTCGATGCCGGTCACGTCTGCAATATCAAGCGCATCAAGCAGCGTCAGATTACCGGGAGTAATGCTCCTGATATCCAACGTAATATGGCGCGGCTCTGGCGGTGCGTCAAGTATCAAATCCTGCTTGGCTTGCAACACGCTCAATCTCCTTAGCAAATGCCTGCTCTACTGCGGACTGCTTTTCGTCCCATGCTCTGGCAACGGCAAATGTCGGGTCTACGAACACCGTTCCAAACTCCTGAAACGGTGCGTAATCCTGTGTGTTGATGAATGCCCCTCCCTCGACGGCCCATGACGATTGCAGAGCGCCGGTAGCATGACGGGTGTTAGCCTTGACTGTTGGCAGGATTGCCCTGCCCGCCTCAGTCTCAGCCTTCTGCATATCCATGTTGGCGACTTTGTTTAGTGCGTCTACCGTCTCCGGTATCCCTGTCACCACCATCGTTGGACCGCTTGCCATTGCATACCTGCATAACTGTAAGTGACTGACAATCTCCCTCGTGAATGCCCTACAAGGCCCCTAGAATGCCCCAGGAGCGAAGCAAAACTGAAAGTAATGGTAATACATGGCTTTCAGATTTACGCGGCTTGGCGGTGCCTTGTAGCGTTTTTGACCCCTTTGATGCATACTTCGACCCGTTTGTCAAGTGTTTTGGCCTATGAATATCTATCCATTTTCGCTGGATAGTTATTCAGACGGTTGCGAGTATCGGAGTGGTCACAAACGGCAAAGTGACCTCAAACTCAGCGAACGTCCCAACTTCACCACCGTAGGACACCGGCACCAACGTCACCTGACCAGTGACAGCGGGGGTTTCGGCAGTGGGTAGCGCAGTCTGACCATGTGCGTTCAGGACAACATCAGCAACCTTGCCCTTGTTATCCCACAGGAACCGCGCCAGTCCGGTGCCGCTGTAATCCTGTCCCGCTCGCATGACAAGCGCATACGTCTCAGGCTCCGCATTCGACGCAACCGCTCCGTCAAGTGTCGGGTAATCTACCGTGTCACCGGCAGTAACCTCAACGTGAACGTCTGCCGCGTCTCCCTGAAACGGAAGTGCCGTACCCACAGGGTCCGTCAGCGTCAGAGTGAATAGGGCGGTTTTCATGAATAGGATTGTCGCCATGACTAATGAACCTCCGCTATCGTTACGACAGTACCGCGACAGGCAAAGTATTTCGTACCGCCCATATCGGTAATGGCGGGTCGGTGCCATGTTGGGCGGCTCCACTGTGGCAACGGTTCTAGCGCGGTATCAATGGCAATGACCATTGCTTCCAACTCATCAAACGTTGCCACTGCGTCTGCCTTCCCTGCGACAGCCCAAACCTCCCAAATCTGTGAACGCCTACCGCTTGCCCTACCCTCTAGGGATACCCACGGTTCACCGGGGAAGATACGAGCGCATGGCGCGGAGAATACGCCCATGCCATAGAACGCCGCTATCTGTGCCGCTTCCAGCACAGACAGCAACTCCGCTCGATTGTCCTTTAGCGTCATCCGATGCCCGGAACGCTGTACCGCTCAATGAGCGGACGGACCCCATCCAAATAGTCACGGGCTACTCGAATGGCATTCCCCTCCAAATCCGCGTAGCCCGTCAAGCCAAACGTTGCCTCACGGCGCTTGTACCCTTCGGCACCACCGATACGCAAAGCAACGTTTAACTCTGCTTCCGCCCCTGACCCGTCCACAATCACAGCACCATTCAGTCGTTGCGTCAGCCCCGACACAAGCGCCGCTGCAACCATTTCTGCCCAACGTTCCTCGATGCTGTCGGGGGTCACGGTTTTGACTCCGACAAACTCTAGAATGTCAGGCCCGGTCAGGGTGTACATGATTAGGTGTTGTACTCGCTTTCCTCATGAGCCGACGGGTCATCCGGGTGCTGTGCTGTTTCCAGCGCAACGTCATCCGGCGGGACACCTTCCTTGGTCACATCGTAACCAAGGTCAGCCTTCGTGAGTGTCTGCTTCCCAACGTCACTAGACGTGGGATGCTCACTCCCGGCTTCCTCTTGGATTTCCTCAGAGACAGCAACTTCCTCTGCCTCAGTCGCCTCTGCCTCAGTGGTGTCAGGCACCTTCGCAGAAGTAGGCACGTTTTCGTGTGTCATTGGACTCCCCTTGTAAGTGACTTACAAACTAGACGTTGGTGTAGGTGTAGCGGCGAACGCCCTTCGGCTCCAACACTGCGAAGCCAAAATACTGCCAGATTGCAAAGACGATGCTCTGCGGACCTTCGCGCTCAATGAGGCGGATATCCAGCACAGCAGACTTCCACTGGCGAGCGTCGTTGCGTCGGGCAACAACCTCATTGGTCGGAGAAAGCAACGCCCAAGCGGGAGTGACCGGAACCCCACCAATCACAGCAGACTGAAACCCTGCGGCTCCCTGCTGCCCAAGTGCGTTCTGCGGATTGACATAGGCAAGCATGGGACGCCCACTCGCGTCAACAGCACCAACAAGGTTTCCCCAATCGGTAGCGTTGACAAAGACAGCCTCAGCAGGAAGCATACGAGCGCCAGCACCACCAGCGGCAGAGCCAGCGTAGTACGAACCCAGGATGCCAGCGATGCCATTGTGCAAGTCCAGCCCTGCCCCGCCAACACCAGCGGTATCGGGAATGGCTCCCGCTGCGGGGAGTGCCTCCAGCACAAGCGCAATCTCACGCTCTGTATCCCGCATCAGCAACTCACGCAGTTGGTTGCCGATAATAACGTCAGTGCCGGGGGAGGCTCCATCCACAGCCTGACGGGAGACGATTGACTCGCCTCCGATTGTCTTGGGGGTCAGAGCAAGCGGACCCGTCGCCACATCCACATTGGCAACAGGCGCGTTCTCCGCTGTCTGCACATCCGTATCACCCGTCACACCTGAGAAGGTGGGAAGGCTAATCGGATTGGGTGCAGTAATCGGAGTGGTCGCAAAGAACGCCGACAGCGGACCCGTATACGCGATATCGGGAACATACAGGTCAGGGAAGTTTTGGACAGGATAGGCACCCGCGATATCAGACGAGTCGGTTGCCCGGTCCATCTGACCCGCAATGTCAATAACAAGCGCCTTATGTCGATGCAGACGCTCATTAGCGGTAGCGTCACGGTTGGCGCTCATCAGGTCTGCAAAGTAGGAATGCCCACTAGCAGGACCATAGACAGGCTCCGCACGGGTCACGACGGCGGGGGAACCGACGCGACCCTGCGGAAGCGAACGCCGCTCCGCGTCACGCCGCTGCTCATCCGCGCGAGCCTCGACAATCAGCGCATCAACGTTCGTGAGGCGAGCACTCATGCTCTCAATGTCGCGTGTCTCCGCTTCATCAAGCGCACGGTCCTCTGTCTCAGCAATGCTACGAGTAGCAGCAATCTGAGACGTGATTGTGTCCCTCCGCTCCGTGAGCGCAGCAACGGTCAGATTAGGCACCATGCCCCTTTCTGTGGCTCGCGCCACGCTCCTTAGTGCAACTCGCGCCTCACGATATGCGGGCGCATAACTGCCAGCAACACCAGCGAGTCTTGCCCCGCTAGTGTGTTCTACAACGTCTTGCTTCCGCCGAAACTTTCCCGGCACAAACTCGACGCTAACTCCATTCAGCCCGCTTGCAATCTGGCTCCGTGCCTGTGGCGTCTCAGGAACATCCATGAAGTCGCCAAAGAACCACAGCCCTTCGCTGCGCTCCTGCAATCGGTTGATGACTCCCACCGGAACGCCACCATCCACGCCATGCCTGTTGAGATAGGCGATGCGTTCCCCGCTGTTGACCTCCTGCACCATTTCAGCGAACGCCCCACGGACAAACCGCTCCCGTCCATATGAGACAGTGATGGTGCGATTGTACGGAAGCGCCATGCCCTCAAAACGCCCCGGACCCCCACCGTCAACGTCTCTGACCTCGATACGCCCTAGCGTCGTGTTAGGCATTCACTGGCTCCTGTTCCTGCTCCGCTTCCTGCTCCTGCCCACCGGCTTGGTTCTGCATCCCTTCGGCACCAGCCTCGATTGCAGTCATCCGGCTTTCCTCCATTTGGTCAATCTCGTCAGAAGGCTCCATGCCTTCCTCCGTCCTGACTTCTGCTGGCATCATCCAAGGCTTGTTGCCAGTGGCGATTGCCCATGCACGGAAGCGGGACTCCTGCGCTGCCCTTGTCAGTCTGCTCATGTCAATGAGCATATACCGTTCTTCGGGAAGTAAGTCACTTACAAGGTCTTGGATTGGGTCATAGAAACCAGTCAGCGTGAACCTATCCAAGTCAAGCGCCTTGTCTTGGACATTGGCATAGGTCATGGATGCGCCGGTAGGCGTCACGTTCAGATACTCAGCACTCACACCAAACAGGTTGGCAATCTCAATCACAATCTCGCGCCTAGCCTCGACCGCTGCTTGCTGCGAAACGTCCGCTCCCCACGGTTGGGCGGTCGCTCCCTGCCCAAGCACCAGCGGGTAGTCCGGTCCCTTCTGCCGACGCGCTCGATAGCGATTGCCGATTGCATCCGCCTGAATGTCGTCTAGAAACTGCTCAGTGGTAATCTGCGTAATCGGGGAACCACCGGCTTGCCAGTAGCGCGAGACGTAGGCATCGGAAGCATGAGCCATCATCATTGCATTCCGCGCCATTTGCAGAATGCCCTGCAAGTGGATGGGGACACCCGGCCAGAACGCAGAGCGCATCGGGATTACAGCCTCACCCGAAACTGTCCCCGCTATTCCACTGATACTGTACTGAGTCGGCGGGAAGATACCCCACGGGTCAATCATCCCGCTAGGCTGGATTGCCTCTTTGGGAAGCGGCAACAGGCTACCGGGGATGCCCTCATCATCCACGCCACCGACCATATAGATGTACTGGATATCAGTGAGCGCCATACTTGCGATAACACGCCACACCCATTCCCTCCGGGTCATGGATGCAGCAGGACGCTTCACAATCCGACTGGTTGTAGCCAGTCGCCTTGCTGGCTCCCCTTCCCACTCTGTCCACCGCTGCCCCGCAATCGCATTGGCAATCAGCGTAATGCAGCGCCGGACAGCAGAAACCCCCGCTGCCTCAACGACAGTCAGGGGATACGCGGTAGACGGGATGATTGATAGGGTGGAAGTTACAACCTCCCGTCTTTCGGGAGTTGGGTTGATGCGGACTGGCACCACCGCATCGCGCCTCTCAACTTTGGAGGAAGTGCGATGCTTCTTACTCACAGGGTAAGTGTATCACACTCCCAAAATGTAAGCAACTTACATAAATACCTGCACCGGATGAAACGCCTTAGCGGATATGGCAACGCTCATGGTTGCACACATAACGCCTGTGATTGGAGTGCCACTAATCGTCCAGCGCCATGACCCATCTGAGCCTAGGAAGCGCCGCTGTGCAATCGCAATCTGACTATCTAGGAATGGGTCATCATGCGCCACGCGCTCTGCAATCACACCTTCCGCAAAGTCAGCGCAAGCCATGAGCATCTTGCTCGCGTTGATTGCTTGATAGGGAAGCATAGCCTCCACAGCGTGACGCTCAAACGCCGGTGCCAGTGCGGACGATGCGTTGTATACAATCGCGTCCAACTTGCCCCTGCCCACGCGCTTGACAATCGCTGCAATCTCCCGCGTGAAGTCGGAAGCATAGAGCGGCACAGACGGGCGGGATAGCAAGTGCCTGTGGACCTCCACGCCTACCTTCCCATCCTTACGCATGGCAGAGACAGTGATTGCTCCCTCACTCCATGATGCTGTCACGTCACACGCAATCACATAGTTGCCCACCACATCTGCCGGTGCGAGCGGTTGCGGAACGCGACAGGCTCCCCATGCAGCCACGCTGAATGGCGCATCCACGCGCTCATCATGCCAGCGGTTTAGCCTCTCCCTAATCCATGAGCCACGCGGCAGGAACCCAAACTCATTCTCAATCATCTGGCGCGATAGCCCGCGACCGTCAAAAGCGGGATTGGCTTTCACCACTTGGTCCCACTCAGCGGGGGTCACATCGTCATGGTCTGCCCTCCACCACAAACCCAGGAACGTAGGGTCATGCTGCTCTGCATTGGTGGACTGCCTCACCAGCCTATCGTACATGGCTCGCAGCACCACGCTATCTGCGAACCCTGCTGTACTGGTCATCAGCATCATAGCATTGCGGATTGCTACCTGTGCCGGGGATAGCACTTCGTATGTCTCAAAGGAAGTCTGCGTCAGTACCTCATCAAAGCACACCAAGCCCGGTGAGATACCACGCGCACTACCGGGCTGTGACGTTGCCACGTCAACGCGCACACCGTTTAGTTCTATGCCAGTGTACTGCGTCGCTCGCGCTCGCTGGACTCCCTGACGCCTTGCGCTGTGACCCCATGTGTTGATATCGGCGTAGGCCATAACATCCCTGCGGATGTAATCGTAGGGGATACGCGCTTGCTTGGCGTCATGCGCTGCCAGTAGGATGAAGTCCCACTTGCGGAAGGTATCCCACTTGTACCCCTCGTCTAGTATCCACCCGACGATTGCGCGAATGATGACTGACTTACCGTTCTGACGAGCAACACTTAGCAGGACGGTGGATGCGAGCAACTGCATATCAGCATCATGCTCTAGCATCCGATACAGCGCATACTCCTGCCACGGGTCTAGCCTCATGTGCAATCGACGCTTCACCCACTTCACTACCTTGGGTCCAAATGACCCGGTAGCAAGCGGCGATAGCGGAGACTCTAGCGCGGGCGGAGCGGCCAAGGGAGTCGGCCCCCACTCTCTCATGCTACCCCTCCGTCAAGGGACGCTCGCTGCGCTCGCTCTACGCCCTTGCCTGTCGGGATTTCGAGAGTTGAGGGACCGGCTCCCGGCTGGCCCGAACGGGGATGTAAGTCACTTACACTTACGGTGGCTGGCACAACACTCACCACGAATGTCCCGGCCTGTCCACAGATGACACACCGCAACTCGTACTGGTGTGACTCCCCCGGCTCTAGGTGCTCCATG
>Ga0184624_10000144_pt1 | contig 17458 bp, 13 predicted proteins | sample PLM3_5_b1_FD_133157 | JGI IMG/M metagenome (GOLD analysis project Ga0184624, IMG submission 133157) | Groundwater sediment microbial communities from an aquifer in East River, Colorado, USA - PLM3_5_b1 | ecosystem: Environmental > Terrestrial > Soil > Riparian zone | place: USA: East River...
GTGCCTGCCCGCGGCCCTCGCGGTCGCGCTCCTCGCCGTGCTCGCACCGGGCGCCCGAGCGGCATGGACCGCGCCGGCGACGGCGACGGGCGACGGCATCGCGGCGTCGCCCTCGGTGGACGTCGACGCCGCCGGCCGCCTCGCTTCCGGCGACCGCAGTGCCCGGGTCGAGGTCGGCGGCCTCTCGGAGACGGCGACGCTCGGCGCCGCCTTCAACGAGATGGCCGAGGAGCTCGAGCAGGAGGAGGTGCGGCGCGAAGAACTCGACCGGCTCAAAGACGAGTTCGTCCTCACCGCCTCGCACGAGCTGCGCAGCCCGCTCACCTCGGTCCAGGGCTTCGCCGAGTTGCTGATGCTGGAACGCGAGTCCCTGACCCCGCGCCAGGCGGAGACGGTCGAGGTCATCCTCGACAACTGCCGCCACCTGGTGCGGCTGCTGAACGACCTCCTCGACCTCGCCCGCTCCGACGCCGGCCGCCTGGCCATCCGTCCGCAGCCGACCGAGGTCGCGCCGCTCCTCGACGACGTCGTGCGTACGATGCGCGCCCAGACCGAGGCGGCCAACCAGTCCCTCGCCGAGCAGATCCAGCCCGGCCTGCCGCCGATCAACGTCGAGCCCGACCGAATCCGACAGATCTTGATGAACCTGCTTACGAACGCGCATGAGTACTCGCCCGAAGGCGCGTCGATCGGGGTTGCTGCCCGCGCGGTCGGCACCGAGGTTGAGATCGCGGTGAGCGACAACGGGCCGGGCATCCCGGCAGACCAGCTGGAGCGGATCTTCGAGCGCTTCACCCGTGGCGACGCCGGGCTGACGCAGCGCGTCGGCGGGACCGGCCTGGGGCTGGCGATCTCGAAATCGCTGGTCGAGCTGCACGGCGGCAGCATCAGCGCCGAGTCGACGGTGGGACAGGGGTCGACGTTCAGGGTGATGTTGCCGGTCGCCCCCTCAACGCCAGGGGACGGCGCCGCCAGCGGCCAGGGCCGCACGCCCGCGGAGGCCAGCTGATGGCGATGATCCTCGTCGCCGACGACTCGGAGACGATTCTGCTGCTGATGCGGACCCGGCTGGAGATGGCCGGCCACACCGTCGCCACCGCGGCCGACGGCCAAGAGGTCCTCGACCACATCGCCGGCGGTGTCGAGCCCGAGGTCCTGCTGCTCGACGCGATGATGCCGCGCAAGTCCGGCATCGACGCGCTGCGGGAGATCCGCGCCACCGGCAACGACGTCCCCGCCCTGATCGTCAGCGCCCACCAGAACCCCGGCGACGCCGACGCCCCCACCGACCTCGAGATCAGCGGCTACATCACCAAGCCGATCGACTTCGACCGGCTGCTGGAGACGATCACCGGCCTGACTAGCGACGGAGCAGCCGGAACCTGAAGGCCGCCGGCGTCGCGTCGCGGTTGCCGACAAGGTCGATCGCGAAGACGCGAAAGGTGTGCCGTCCGGCTTTGACGCGATAGGCGCGGGGAGTGGCGCAGGCGCGGAAGGGGCGTGCGTCGAGCTTGCAGCGGAAGCTCGAGCCCGGCTCGCTGGAGGTGAAGCGGAAAGCGACGCGACGCCACTTCTTCGGCGTCCGCAGGGACGCGGGCGGATGCGCGGTCAGCGTCGTCTGCGGCGGCCGTCGATCCGGGCGGGGCGCCGGTGGAGGCGGCTCCGGTTTTGCCAGCGGCGGCGGAGGCAGCAGCGTCCGGTTCCGGAAGTTGTTCGGGTCGGCTTCGAAGACCGACTCGCATTCGACCGGCTGCGGGTCTCCATACTGGGGGCGGTCGATCACCGCCGAGTCCTCGTCCGGGCCGCAGTTGATCGACACGTCGGCGTCGCCCGAGTTGGCAAGGATCGAGTCTTCGCCCGCCCCGGCGAGGTAGGAATCAGGTCCCGCGCGCCCGTACAGCTGGTTCGGGCCGGCGTCGCCGAAGAGGACATCGCCGTCTTCTGAGCCCTCCAGGTCCTCGATCTCCTGCAGCGAGTCGGCCGGTTCGGAGCCGCAGTTCAGTGCCTGCCCCCCGGACGGACGCCCGGCGACGCCGCCTTCCAGGCTGGCGTAGACGCCGGCTTCTTTGAAGCGGGCCCAGGACGAGCTGTCGCGCCCGGGCCCGCCGACCACCCGCTCGCCGTCGCAGATCGAGACCGAGAGGAAGAGGTCGTTGCCGTCGCCTCCGAGGAGTTCGTCGTCGCCGCCGTTGTGGGTGAACGCCTCATCGCCGCCGAGGCCGCTGAGGATGTCTTTGCCCTCGCCCGGGCCGTCGACGAGGATCTCTTCGTTTTCCCCGCCCCCTTCCAGGGTGTCGCCCTCGTCGCCACCGGCGAGGACGACACCGACCGAGGCCGGGAAGGTCGTGGCGGCGATCGAATCGGCGCCTGCCATCCCCGCCAGCAGCACGGAGTCAAGCGGCGCGGTTAGCGCGCAGACGGCTTCGGTCGCGGATTTGACGTCGCAGCCGCCGGCGTCGCTCGCGCTCTGGTCGAACGTCCCCGCCGCCAGTTTGAAGGTGCCTCCGGCAGGCGAGTAGGTCGCGGTGATGTCGTCGCTGCCGTTGCTGCCGACCAGGTAGAGCTGGGAGTAAGGGGTGGCCCCGGGCGGGGTCATGAAGCCGACGCTGACCTTGGTGGCGTCGCGGGGGGCGACCGCACCCTCGCATTCCGAGGTCGTTCCCCCTTCGCAATCGTCCCCGTCGGCGCCGCCGACGATGGTGTCCCCACCGCCACCGCTTTCGATCACGTCGGCGCCACCGCCGCCGTAGAACGCCTCGGGCGCCCCGGTGCCGACGAAGTGGTCGAGGAAGGCGGTGCCGACGATCACCTCGAAGGCGCCCACTTCGACTTCGTCCACCCCGCCGCCAAGCGCTGCGAGGCCGTTGTTGGCGTTCTCGCCCCCTTCGCCGAGCCTCAACCGCACCCCGCGCGGAGCCGGGAAGCCGGCGATCGTGGCGGTGCCGCCGAACCCGGGCGTGACCCCGGTCGAGAAGCTGAGCGTGTCGCTGCCGCCGCCGCTGTCGAAGAGGCGGTCGATCGTCGAGTCGCCACGCACGTAGTCGTCATCACCTTCGCCGTCGATCGAGTCGAAGCCGAAGCCGCCCGCGAGGCGGTCGTCGCCGCTGCCGCCCTGCAGCAGGTCGTCGCCGATCCCGCCGAACAGCTGGTCGTTGCCGGGCCCGCCGCGGAGGATGTCGTTACCACGCTCGCCGTAGACGACGTCGTCGCCTTCGCCGCCTTCGAAGGTCTGGCTGCCGATCCCGAGGCGGCAACCGGCAGGGCAGGAAGTGGCCGCAGTGATCGGCCCGGCGACGATCGTGTCGTCCCCGCCCCCGGCCTCGACGCTCTCGACCCCGGCCGGGGCGATTATTACGTCAGCGCAGGGGGTGCCATAGGTAGTACCGCCACTGGTCACCGGCCCTTCGGCGCAGGTCGGGGATGCGGCAGCGGCCCCTCCCGACAGGGCGAACGCAGCGAGCAGGCAAGCGGGAAGAAGGGTGAGAAATCGCATCTCCTTCCAGATACCCACACGGGAGCGCTCGATTCGGTGCCTCTCCGAACTTCTGGGGGCTATAGCCCCCCAAACCTCGGAGCCAGTCAGCTCTTGGCGATCTCGAGCCGGATCTCTTTGCCTTTGAGCTTGGTCCCGTCGAGGAACTCGACGGTGCGCTCGGCCTGATCCGGATCGACCTCGACGAAGGAGAAGCGGTGGAGGACGCGGACGTCGTGGATCGCCTCCTCGGGGAGGACGGCGCCCTCGCGCAGGGCCCAGCGCAGGTCCTCTTCGCTGATGCCGCTGCGCTCGCCACGGTTGACGAAGAGCTTGGTCGTCTCGGCCTTCGCCTTCTCGTCTCCCCCGTCGCCGTTGGCCTCGGCTGCAGCCTCCGGCGCCGCCGGGGCCTCGCGCACGGGCCGCGGCTTGCGCTCGCGCCGGCGCGGCGGCGGCGCGTGCTCGAGCCGCTCCTCCGGGGTCTCCCACTCGCCGATCTTGGTCTTGACGTCGCGCTCGATGCGGGCGATCTCGTCCTTCTGGTCCGGCGTGACGAAGGTGATCGCGCGGCCCGTGCGCCCGACCCGGCCGGTGCGACCGATCCGGTGCACGTAGGTCTCCGAGGAGTTGGGTACGTCGTAGTTGATGACGTGGGTGACGTGGTCGACGTCGAGCCCGCGGGCGGCGATGTCGGTCGCCACCAGCAGCCTCACCCGGTGATCCTTGAAGGAGATCATCACCCCGTCGCGGACGCCCTGACTGAGGTCGCCGTGCAGCGCCTTCACGTCGAGGCCTTTGTCCTTAAGCGTCTTTTCCAGCTTGGTGGCGCCGATTTTGGTCCGGGTGAAGATGATCGCCTGCTCCGGTTCTTCGGTCTTCAGCAGCTCGACCAGGCGCGCCGCCTTCTCCTTGGCCGGGACCTCGACGTAGGCCTGCTGGATCTTGTCGACGGTCAGCGTCTCCGGGGTGATGCTGATCGTCGTCGGGTCGTACATGTAGCCCTCGGCGAGCTTCTGGATCGGCGGCGGCATCGTCGCCGAGAAGAGCGCCGTCTGGCGCCCGCTCGGGCACATCCGCAGGATCTTCTCGACGTCCTCGATGAAGCCGAGGTCGAGCATCTCGTCGGCCTCGTCGAGGACGACGTAGCGGGCCGCGGTGAGGACCAGCGAGCGGCGCGACATCAGGTCCATCATCCGGCCGACGGTGGCGACGACGACGTGGGCACCGGAGCGCAGCTGCGACTGCTGGGAGCGGATCGGGGCGCCGCCGAAGACGGCGACGATCTCGATGTCGAGGTGCTCGGCGTAGGAGCGCAGCGCCTGCGTCACCTGGATGCAGAGCTCGCGGGTAGGGGTGAGGACGATCGCCTGCACCTCATTGTCCTCGGGGTCGAGGTACTGCAGCAGCGGCAGCCCGAAGGCGGCGGTCTTGCCGGTCCCGGTCTGGGCCTGGCCGATCACGTCGTGGCCGCCGAGCAGCTCCGGGATCGCCTGTTCCTGGATCGCCGTCGGGTCCTCGTAGCCGAGCTCGTCCAGCGCCTGCTGGATCGCGGGCGAGAGTCCTAGTTCCTTGAAGTTCACTTAGACGGGTCCAAGAGGAGCTTGCCGCTGGTGCGGCGGGCGATCAGGTCTTCGTGCGCCCGCTTCGCTTCGGAGAGCGGGTACACCTCCCCGATCGTAACCGTCAGCTCACCTGCGGCGATCGCCGCGAACAGATCTTTGATCATCGGGCCGAGCAGATCCGGGCGAGCCAGCAGGTGGGCGAGCCAGAAGCCGATCACCGACTTCGAGCCCCGCAGCAGCGAGGCGGTCGAGATCTGGCGCTGTTCGCGGGAGGCGATACCGAAGACGACCATCCGCCCCAGCGGGGCGAGAACCCCCATCTCGGCGTCGAAGGCGTCGCCGCCGCTCATGTGGAGGAAAGCGTCGACGCGCTTGCCGTCGTTGGCCTCGCGGATCGCCTCGCCGAGGTCCTCGGCGCGGGAATCGACGCAGGCGTCGGCCCCGAGACCGCGCACCAGCTCGCGCTTCTCCTCGCTGGAGGCGAGGCCGATGACCTTCGCCCCAGCCCGCTTCGCGATCTGCACCGCGAGGGTGCCGGTGCCGCCGGCGGCGGCCTCGACGACGATCGTCTCCCCCGGCTCGATCCGGGCGCAGCGGTGGACCAGCGCCATCGCCGTCAGCCCCTGCAGGAGGCCGGCGGCGGCCTGGTCGTAGTCGACCTCGGCCGGCAGCTCGATCATCTGCGCCTGCGGTACCGCCACCTTCTCGGCGTAGCCGCCGCTGCCGAGGAGGACGGCGACGCGGCGGCCGTCGTTGGTCTGGCCGCTGATCTCGGCGCCCGGGATCAGGGGAAGGGTCTGCTCGGCGAGGTAGTCGTTGCGGGAAGCGTGGGTGTCGGCGAAGTTGACGCCGCTCCGTTTCACATTGACGACGATCTCGCTCAACTTCGGGTTCGGGTCGGCGACCTCGGTGAACTGCAGCACCTCCGGCCCGCCGAACTCCTCGATCTGGATCGCTTTCATCTGGCGCTGAGTCTCGCAGGGAGGCCGCTGCTGCGCGGTCACGTGATTTACGCTGGCCGTCGCATGTCGCTCACGGTTGTTGGATCAATCGCCTTCGATGCGGTGAAGACCCCGTTCGGGGAGCGCGATCGCATGCTCGGGGGCGCCGCCGTCCACTTCTCCCTCGCCGCCAGCTTCTTCACCGAGGTGCGCCCGGTCGGCCCCGTTGGCGACGATTTCGGCCCCGAGCAGTTCGAGGTGCTGGAGAAGCGCGGGGTCCTCTGCGACGACATCGAGCGGGTGCAGGGCGGCAAGTCCTTCTTCTGGCGCGGCCGCTACGAGTACGACCTCAACGTCGCCCACACCGAGGACACGCAGCTCGGCGTCTTCGCCGAGTTCGAGCCGAAGCTCTCCCCCGCCTCCCAGGAAGCCGACACCCTCTTCCTCGCCAACATCCAGCCGGACCTGCAGCGTCAGGTGCGCGCCCAGTGCGCCGCGGCCCGGCTCAGCGGCCTCGACTCGATGAACCTCTGGATCGAAACCGCGAAGGACTCGCTCTCGGCGGCGATCGCCGAGGTCGACTGCCTTGTCGTCAACGACGCCGAGATCCGGATGCTCACCGGCGAGTCCAACCTGGCCCGCGCCTCCCGCGCGGTGATGGCGATGGGCCCGCGGGCTGTGATCGCCAAGCAGGGCGAGTACGGCGCCGCCCTCTTCACCGAGGGCGGCTTCTTCGCCCTGCCCGGCTTCCCGCTCGAGGATGTGCGCGATCCGACCGGGGCGGGCGACAGCTTCGCCGGCGGTTTCTTCGGCTACCTCGACGGCGCCGGGGGCGAGCTCGACGACGCCGAGCTGCGGCGGGCGATGGGCTACGGCACCGTCCTCGCCTCCTTCAACGTCGAGGAGTTCGGGACCGAGCGGGTCTCGCGGCTGACCCGTGAGGAGATCGACGAGCGCTTCGAGGAGCTGCGCTCGATGACCCAGTTCGAGGGTCGCGTCGCTTCCTAACAGCCGACGCGGGCGAAGTGACAGAATGGGCGCCGCCCATGGCTACTGACTCGCTCACGATCACCGACAACCGCACCGGTCAGACCTACGAGGTGCCGATCTCCGACGGCACCGTGCGGGCGATGGATCTGCGGCAGATCAAAGTCGACGAGGACGAATTCGGGATGATGGCCTACGACCCGGCCTTCACCAACACCGCCTCCTGTCGCTCTTCTGTCACCTACATCGACGGCGCCGCCGGGATCCTCGAACACCGCGGCTACTCGATCGAGCAGCTCTGCGAGAAATCGACCTTCCTCGAGGTCGCCTACCTCTTGATCTTCGGCGAGCTGCCGACCGCGCCGCAGCTCGACCGCTGGGTCTACGACATCACCCACCACACCTTCGTCCACGAGGACCTCAAGCACTTCTTCGAGGGCTTCCGCTACGACGCCCACCCGATGGGGATGCTGCTGGCCGGCGTCGGCGCGCTCTCGACCTTCTACCCCGACGCGAAGCAGATCGGCGACCCCGAAGAGCGCTACATGGCGGCGGTGCGGCTGATCGCCAAGGTGCCGACCCTGGCCGCCTTCTCCTACCGCCACAACATGGGGCTGCCCTACGTCTATCCCGACAACGAGCTGAACTACGCCGAGAACTTCCTCTCGATGGTCTTCAAGAAGACCGAGGACCGGCACATCCCCAAGGAGGCGCTGACCAAAGCCCTCGACGTCCTCTTCATCCTCCACGCCGACCACGAACAGAACTGCTCGACCAACGCGGTGCGCGGGGTCGGCTCCTCCGACGTCGACCCCTACTCGGCGGTCGCGGCGGGTGTGGCGGCGCTCTACGGGCCGCTGCACGGCGGCGCCAACGAGGCGGTGCTGCGGATGCTGCGGCGGATCGAGTCGCCGGAGAACATCCCCGAGTTCCTCGAGCGGGTGAAGCAGCGCGAGGAGAAACTGATGGGCTTCGGCCACCGGGTCTACAAAAACTACGACCCGCGGGCGCGGATCATCCAGCAGTACATCGAGCCCGTCTTCGAGGCGACCGAGTCCAGCCCGCTCGTCGATATCGCGCGCGAGCTGGAGAAACGCGCGCTTGACGACGAGTACTTCACCGAGCGCAAGCTCTACCCGAACGTCGACTTCTACTCGGGGATCATCTACGAGGCGATGGGGATCCCGGCCGACATGTTCACGGTCATCTTCGCCATCCCCCGCACCGCCGGCTGGGTCGCCCAGTGGATGGAGATGCAGGAAGACCCGGAGAAGAAAATCGCCCGCCCGCGCCAGATCTACACCGGCGCCCGGGAGCTCGAGTACGTGCCGATCGACCGCCGGGACGGCCCCGAGAAAATCGTCGGCCCGCCGGCACGGCGGCCGAAACGGCCGCGGCGCGGCGCCTAGGCACCCGCGACGGTGCCGGGCTGGAAGCTGACCGTCCGCCACGGCTCCGACGTCGACCACGAGCGCTTCGATGACCTCGGGGCGGCGGTGGCGGCGATGCGCGGGCGGGCGCTGGCAATCCGCAGCGAGGGGCCGGTGCGGCCGGTGCAGTCGCTGCGGGACTTCGAGCCCGGCGACCAGGTCCACGCGCGGCTGCAGCTGAGCAGCGGCGGGCTCTTCCGCAAATCGGTCGCCGGAGTGGACGTGCGCGGAGACGGCACGTTCGTGCCCTTCAAGGGCGGGGTAGTCCGGGAGGAGCTCGACCCGACCGAACACGACACGCCGTTTGACCTCGTGCGGGAGACTCTGGAAGCAGAAACGCGATGAGCAAGACCGAGACCGAGATCCCCAAGGGCAGCTACGCCGCGGGCGAGCGGGTGAAGCTCCCGGCAGGGGCCGAACCTCCCTTCACCGTCTTCATCAACGGCATCGAGCAGCCGAAGGGGCGCTACCGGATCGAAAGCGGCGAGATCGTCTTCGACCGCCCGATCGTCAAGGAGAAGGTCGGGACGGGGCGCTGGCTGGCGATGTATCTGGGGCTCTTCGGCACCTACCGCAAGAACGAGACGATCGACCTCCAGTTCACGAAGAGCGGCAAGGTCGAACTGCGTTCGGACCTGCCGGTGACCCCCTACGCCGAGGGCGAGGCCCCGTGAACCTCGGCTTCCTCCTCCTCTGCGACCACAGCGAGGCCGTCAACGGCAAGCTCTACCTGACCGGCGGCGGCTGGAACGTCCTCCGCCTGCCCGAGTTCCCCCACGAGTGGTCCTTCTCGATCGGCCTCGGCGTCGACGTCGCCTGGCACGAGACCAACACCCCCCACGAGCTCGTCGTCACCGTCCAGGACCCCGACGGCAACGAGCTCGGCGACGGCCTCACCGCCAACTTCGAGACCGGCCGCCCGCCCGGGCTCCCCGAAGGCCAGGAGCAACGCCTCGTCATGTCGATCGCCGCCACGGCAGCCTTCGAGACCGCCGGCCCCCACGCCGCGGTGGTCGTGGTCAACGGCGAGGAGCTGGGACGGGCCCGGTTCTACCTGATGGAGGGCGCCGGGCCCGACGTCGAGATGGCTTAGCGCCTAGTTGTTGAAGACGTAGAGCAGTAGAAAAGCGATGATCGCGAAGGCGGCGCCGGCCGCCTGGATACCGCGGTCGCCGGCGACGATCCCGGACATCGAGCGATCGTCGTTGCGGTCATAGATCAGGTAGAGGTAGCGGAAGATGCCGTAGACGACGGGCGGGATCGTCAGCATCATCTGGCTGCCGATCTGGGGCGAGTTGACGGTGTAGATCGCGTAGCTGATCACGGTGCCGGTGGTGACGAGGGAGACCATCTGGTCGAGGAAGGGCAGCGAGTAGTGCTCGAGGACGGGGCGGGTCGAGGTGCCCTCGTGGAGCTCGGAGACGGCCTCCTGGCGGCGCTTGGTGAAGCCGAGGAAGGCGGCGAGCATGCCGGTGCAGAGGATCAGCCATTCGGAGGCGTGGGCGTCGACGGCGCTGGCGCCGGCGGCGACGCGGAGGATGAAGAGGCCCGCCAGCGTCATCACGTCGATGATCACGATCTGCTTGAGGCCGAGGCTGTAGGCGGTCTGGGCGACGCCGTAGCCGACGACCATCAGCCCGACTTCCCAGTTGACCGCGCCGAAGGCGAGCGCGATGGCGATCAAAGCGAGGACCGGGGCGATCGTCATCGCGGCCCGCTCGGAGAGCTCCCCCGCCGGCAGCGGCCGGAAGCGCTTCTTCGGGTGCTTGCGGTCGAGCTCGACGTCGACCAGGTCGTTGAGGAAGTAGCCGGCGCTGGAGACGAGGCAGAAGGCAACGAAGGTGATCAACGCCTCGGCGACCGCGTGCGACTGGTCGAACTTGCCGGAGAAGAGCAGCCCGGCGAACACGAAGACGTTTTTGATCCACTCCTTCGGCCGCCCCGTCTTGATCGCCGCCCGCAAGGGCGAGCGCCGCGGCACGACCTCCCCCGTCTCGGGCTCGTGGGAGGGCGGCGCAGGCACGGTGGGCTGTTCGGAGGTGATCGTTTCCATCGACGGACGCGGCTCAGGCAACTGGAATGGCTACCCGGCCAGGAAATGAAGTCGCGAAAGGGTAGCGCCGGCTGCCGTCAATCCACGTCCCCATCTGGCTTCTGGGCAGCTTCGAGCGCCTCCAGGTCGTCCCGGTCCCTCGGCCGATCGCTGGCGCGCTTCATCTCGAGAAGATGCTCGAGGGAGCAGACGCGGACGGCCAAACCACCGATGTCGATCTGCTCGGCCTTCTCGATCAGATCCTGGTAACGGGGTACCTGAGGCAGGCCCTGGAGAACGTCGACCTGACCGAGCTCGGTCCGGACGAAGGTCCTGTCGCCGGTGCGGAGGAAGGTCGAGATCGATGCCGAGTCGAGAAGACGCCCACCCACCTCGACCTTCCCTCCCAGTTCCTGGAGAAGTTCATCGAGCTTTGCCAGGTTCTCCGAAGCCGGATCCGGAACGACGTCCACATCCACGGTTGCGCGCGGGGTCGCGCTCAACTGCGCCTTGCGCTGCCGGTGAAGGTGGAGAGGAATTCGCTTAGCGCCAATCCTTCCGCCAGATTCTCGGCCAGGGACCGCTGTCCGTCTTCACGCAGCTGGCGGCGGCGCGCCTTCTCGTTGTCGCGCCAGGGATCGCGCTCGACCGGCTTGGCTTCTTCTTTCTTCGCCGACACGGTGCAGACAAGGGTAAAACTAAGAAGGGTCGATGAGGACGCCGGGGTTGAGCATGCCCGCCGGGTCGAGCTCGGCCTTGGCGGCGCGCAGGGCGGCGGCGAAGGGGGCCGGGCGCTGGCGGTCGTACCAGGGGCGGTGGTCGCGGCCGACGGCGTGGTGGTGGGTGATCGTGCCGCCGGCTTCGATCAGCGCCTTGGAGACGGCGGCCTTGATCTCGTCCCACTGCTCGACCTCGCCGCCGCGGATCGCCGGGGCGAGGACGGTGAAGTAGGGCGCGGCGCCGTCGGGGTAGACGTGGGTGAGGCGGCAGCTGACGCGGGGCGCGCCCGGCCCGTCGGCGGGAACGCCGCTCGCCGCGGAGACCGCGCGCCGCGTCGTCTCCATCACCGTCGCGTGGAAGTCCTCGAAGCGGTCCCAGGTGATCGCCGTCTCGAAGGTCTCGGAAAGGACGCCGCAGGCGACGAAGGTGTCGCGCAGGTACGGCGCCAGCAGGAACGCCCCGCGCCACTGCCCCACCGCGCTCTCATTTCCCTCACCGACGGGACGATTTGCGTTCTCACCCAACGCTTTTCGTCCCGTCGGCGGGGAGGTCGTGCTGACCTCGCCGGGAGTGCCGCCATGGTCGCGGGCGATCTCAAGGGCGCGGTCCATCGAAGCGTCGACCGGGTGGTCAGCCGACTCGAAGCCGAGGATGAGGAGACTGGCGCTTCCGTCGCCGGCGCCGGTCAGCTCCGCCTCGGCGGCGTCGAGGAGGCGGCAGTTGGCGGGATGCAGTCCGGACTGGGCGATGGCGCGGACCGCCTCCGCGGCCCGGTTGAAGTCGTCGAAGGTGACGCCGGCCGAAGCCTTGAACTGTGGCCGCGGCCGCACCCGGACCCAGGCCTGGGCGATGACGCCGAGAATCCCCTCCGAGCCGATCAGCAGGCGGTCGGGAGAGGGTCCCGCCCCGGAGCCGGGAAGCCGCCGGCTCTCCCAGGTCCCGCGCGGGGTGATCGCCCGCACCGACTCGACGAGATCGTCGATGTGGGTCTCCAGCGTCGCGAAGTGACCGCCAGCGCGGGTCGCGATCCAGCCGCCGAGGGTCGCGTACTCGAAGGACTGCGGGAAGTGGCGCAGGGTGAGGCCGTGCTCGCGCAGCTGGTCCTCCAGCCCCGGCCCCGTCGCCCCCGCCTGGATCCGCGCCGCCAGCGAGGCGGGGTCCACCTCCAGCACCCGATCCAGCCGCCGCAGGTCCAGCGAGACCACGGGCCGCTCCCCCACCCGCGGCTCCACCCCACCGACGACGCTCGTCCCACCGCCGAACGGGATCACCGCCGCGCCCTCCGCCTCGGCCCAGCTCAGGACCGCCTCGATCTCGGACTCGTCCCGCGGATGAGCGACCAAGTCCGGCGGGTTCTCGAACTTCCCGTAGAACCCCCGCACCACATCCCGATAAGCCTTCCCCAGCGCGTGCGAGACCCGCTCGTACTTCCCGTCTGAGAACACGTCCCCGAACCCACTCGGCCGCTTCAGCCGAGACGCCCGCAGCTCGACCTCCTCCAGCGGCACCGGCTTCTCAACCTCGCCCCCGAACCCAAACCGAGCCCGGATCCCTTCCGCCGCCTCGCGGAGCTGCGTCGCCGTCGGCGCCTGGTCCTCGTAACCCCAACCCCAATGCTTGAGCCTCCGCCCAGCCATGGGATCAACCTACCGCGACTACCAGTGAACGCCTTTCATCAGGTGCGCGAAGGCGACGGCCTCGGTCGAAGGCGCTTTGTCACGCGCCTCCTCTTTTTTCCCTTTCGCGGCCTGCGAATCGGGGAAGAGCTTGTAGGCGGTGTTGAGGATCGAGTCGCTTGCCTTCGGCGCCACCGCGTAGAGCAGCTCGCCGAAGTTGCCGAGGCGGGTCGCGACCTTCTTCGGGCGGTTGACCATCGCCTTGGTGATCATCTCCGCCGCCTCCTCGGGGGTGATCGCCGGGAACATGTCGTACATCCGCGTCGGCGCGATCATCGGCGTCCGCACCAGCGGCATGTTGATCGTCGTCAGGTGGACGTTGTCGTCGACCACCTCGGAGGCGATCACGCGGCTGAAGGCGTCCAGCGCCGCCTTCGAGGCAACGTAGGCGGAGAAGCGGGGCGGGTTGGTCTGCGTCCCGATCGAGCTGATGTTGATGATGTGGCCGTGCTTGCGGCCGCGCATCGCCGGCAGCAGGGCCAGGATCAGCCGCACGGCGCCAAGGTAGTTGAGCTGGATCGTGCGCTCGAAGTCGTGGTAGCGGTCGTAGGAGAGCGCGATCGAGCGGCGGATCGAGCGCCCGGCGTTGTTGACGAGGATGTCGACGTGCCCGTGGTAGGTCAGAACCTCCTCGGCCATCCGCTCGATGTCCTCGATGTCGGAGAGGTCGCACTGGTGGATGTGGGCGGTACCGCCGCCGGAGACGATCTCCTCTTTGGTCTCCTCCAGCTTGTCCAGCGAGCGGGCGACGAGGAGGACCGTCGCCCCGGCGTCGGCGACTTTGACCGCGGTCGCTTTGCCGATCCCGGAGGAGGCGCCGGTGATGAGGAGGACTTTGCCCCGCACCGCACCCGAGAGCGAGCGGTCCTTGAAGAGGTCGGGATCGAGGTTACGCTCCCAGTAGTCCCAGACCCGCGCCGCATAGCTCTCCAGGGGCGGCACCTCGATGCCGGAGTCCTTCAGGGCTTTCTGCGTTTTGGTCGAGTCGAAGGTCGTCGGGTAGTCGATGTAGCCAAGGACCTGCGCCGGCAGGCCGAGCTGGTCCAGCGCCACCTTCGCCGCCCGCTTCGCCGGCGGGAACAACTTCAGCGCCGTCCGCACCGCCCCGGTCGCCGGCTCGGTGACGTCGCTGTCGAGCCGCACCGCCATCTGCGGCGCGTCGGCAGCGCGGGCGAAGATGTTCATCACCTCGCCTGCGGTGTGGGGGTTGGGGTCGGTGAGGTGGAAGGCGCGCCCGTTCAGCCGCGGCTTGTGGGCGAGGAAGTCGATCGCCGAGGCGACGTAGTCGACTGGGACGATGTTGATCTCGCCGCCTTCGATCCCCAGGAACGGCAGCCAGCTCGGTGCCACCCGCCGCAGCCGCTGCAGGCTCTTGAACATGAAGTAGGGCCCGTCGATCTTGTCGATCTCCCCGGTGCGCGAGTCGCCGACGACGATCCCCGGCCGGTACACCCGCCAGGGCCGCTGGCACTCGTCGCGGACCAGCCGCTCGGACTCGTGCTTGGTGCGGAAGTAGGGGTTGTTGTCCAGCCGTTCGGCCTCGTCGAACATGTCCTCGGTCCAGACGCCCCGGTAAAGGCCGGCGGCGGCGATCGAGCTGACCTGATGGAAGCAGCCCGCCTCGAGCGCGCCGGCAAGCTCGATCGCGTGGCGCGTCCCCTCGACGTTGGCGACCTCCTGGGTCTCGGCGTCGGCGGTGAGGTCGTAGACCGCGGCGAGGTGGAAGAAGTGCTTGATCTTCCCCCGCATCGTCAGCAGGTCCTCCTCGGAGACACCGAGTCCAGGCTGGGAGAGGTCGCCCGTGATCGGGACGATCCGCGCCCCGTCGGCGCCGAACCCGGTGCGCAGCTCCTCCAGTCGCCCGCGCGAGCCCGCTCGCACGAGGGCGTAGATCGTGCCCTCCCGCTGCAACAGCTTCTGGACCAAATTGCGACCGATGAAGCCGGTCGCGCCGGTGACGAAATAGCTCATGGGGTACCAGGGTATCTCGATGAGGGCTCCCGTAAACCCGCTCCCCTAGACTGAGCGCAGAGATGCCAGAGACGGCCACCGTCCAGATCACCATGCCCGAGATGGGCGAGTCCGTGACCGAGGGCATCGTTCTCGAATGGCATGTGGCCGAGGGGGATTCGGTCAAGGAGGGCGATACCGTCGTCGAGGTTTCGACCGACAAGGTCGACGCTGAGGTGCCGGCGCCTATGGACGGGGTGATCACCAAGCTTGTCGCTGCTGTTGACGACGAGGTGTCTGTCGGGGCTCCTTTGGCTGAGATGGAAGCCGGTGGGGATGGCGGGACTGATCAGGGACCAAGCGCTGGGGGCGCGGGTCCTGTCGCCGCAGGGGACCCACCCCCAGCTGCAGAGCAGCAGGGGGTCCCCCCTACGACGCCACCCACGCCGCAAGGCGGGGATTCAGGTCAGGGTTCGAACGGGTCAGGCAACGGTTCGGGCGCGGATGTGAGAGCGACGCCTGTGGCTCGGAGAGTTGCCGAGGCCAACGGAGTGGATTTGGGTTCGGTGAAGGGTTCGGGGCCTGGATCCAAGGTCACCAAAGAGGATGTGTTGCAGGCGAACGGGGGTGGGAACGGCGCTAGTGCCGCTCCGGCGCAAGGTGAGGCCAAGCAGTTGCGGGGGGCCGCGGCGATGCTTGCCAATGCGATGGATGAAAGTCGGGCGGTCCCGACTGCCACCTCGTTCCGGACGATCGCGGTGGACACGCTGGATGCGAAACGGAAGGCGATCAACTCGGTCCTCAAAGAGCGCGGGCTGAAGGTCTCCTTCACGCACCTGATCGCCTGGGCGATCGTCGAGGCGACGAAACAGTTCCCGGTGATGGTCCGCGTCTTCGCCGAAGAAGACGGCAAGCCGTTCGCGATCGACGGCAGCCCGGTCAACCTCGGGATCGCCGTCGACGTCGAGAAGAAGGACGGCTCCCACACCCTCATGGTCCCGGCGATCAAGGGCGCCGATGGGCTCGACTTTCCCGGCTTCCACTCCCGCTACGAAGAGCTGATCGCGAAGACGCGCGAGAACAAACTCTCCGCCGACGACTTCCAGGGAACCAACATCAGCCTCACCAACCCGGGCGGGATCGGGACGATGGCCTCGGTGCCGCGCCTGCTCAGCGGCCAGAGCGCGATCATCGCCACCGGCTCGATCGCCTACCCGCCGGAGTGGAAGCACGCCAGCCCGGAACGGCTGAAGCAGCTCGGCGTCAGCAAAGTGATGACGCTGACCTCCACTTACGACCATCGCGTCATCCAGGGTGCCGAGTCGGGCGCCTTCCTGCGCCGGGTCGAAGAACTGCTGCAGGGCGAGGACGAGTTCTACGAGTGCGTCGCCAAGGACCTCGGCTTCGAGGCCGCGGTCGTCACCAACGCCCACCCTGCATCGGCCTCGGCGCCGCCGCTCTCCGCCGCCGCCCCGAGCGCCGCGCCGAGCACGGCCCCCGGCGAGATCGACGAAGAGCTGCTGCAGGGGGTGCAGGCGGCGACCTCACTGCTGAAGGCCTACCGCACCCACGGCCACCTCGCCGCCCACCTCGACCCGCTCGGCTCCGAGCCGAAGGGCGACCCGGCGCTGCAGCCGGAGAACGTCAACCTCACCCCGGAGCTGATGTCGCGGATCCCCGCCTCGATCCTCCGCATCGGCGTCCCGGGCGAAACCCTGCTCGAGGCGCTGCCGCGGATGCGCGACGCCTACTGCGGCACGATCGGCTACCAGGTCGAGCACCTCTCCTCCCACCAGCAGCGGATCTGGCTGCGGGAGATGATCGAGACGGGGGCGCACCGCCAGCCCCTCACCGACGAGGAGAAAAAGCGCCTGCTGAACCGGCTGATCGACGTCTTCCAGTTCGAGCGCTTCCTCGAGAAAGCGTATTTGGGCCAGAAGATGTTCTCGATCGAGGGCCTCGACGTCGTCGTCCCGATGCTCGACGAAGTCGTCACCCTGGCTGAGCGGGCCAGCGCCGAGGAGGTCGTCTTCGGGATGGCCCACCGCGGCCGCCTCAGCGTCCTCGCCCACAACCTCGGCCGCTCTGTCGAGTCGATCCTGGCCGAGTTCGAGGGCTCCAAGCAGATCGACGCGGTCAAGGCCGTCGCCTCGATCCCGCACGGCGGCACCGGCGACGTCAAGTACCACTACGGCCACCGCGGGGTCTACCAGACCGGCGACGGTAAGAAGATCTCGGTCCGCCTCTACCCGAACCCGAGCCACCTCGAGTTCGTCGACCCGGTCGTCACCGGCGGCACCCGCTTCCTCCAGCAGGACTTCGAGGGGCCGAACCTCAGCCACGAGTTCAAGCGCGCGGTGCCGGTGCTGCTGCACGGCGACGCCGCCTTCCCCGCCCAGGGCGTCGTCGCCGAGACGCTCAACCTGCAGGCGCTGCCCGGCTACACGACGGGCGGCACCGTCCACGTGATCCAGAACAACCAGGTCGGCTTCACCACCGACCCCTCGGACGCCCGCTCGACCCCCTACGCCGCCGACATGGCGAAGGGGTTCAACGTCCCGATCATCCACGTCAACGCCGACGACGTCGAGGGCTGCATCGCCGCCGTGCGGCTGGCGATGGCCTACCGCGAGCGCTGGTGCCGCGACGTCGTCATCGACGTGATCGGCTACCGCCGCTTCGGCCACA
>Ga0184624_10000145_pt1 | contig 17447 bp, 13 predicted proteins | sample PLM3_5_b1_FD_133157 | JGI IMG/M metagenome (GOLD analysis project Ga0184624, IMG submission 133157) | Groundwater sediment microbial communities from an aquifer in East River, Colorado, USA - PLM3_5_b1 | ecosystem: Environmental > Terrestrial > Soil > Riparian zone | place: USA: East River...
AAAGGCCATTAAAATTTTGTTGAAATCAATGAATTTGTTGTATTCAAATCTTCCGTGATTACCTTTGACAAAATTTTCTCCTTATGAAGAAACTTCTCCTTGTGGTTGCTGTTCTAGTAGTTGCATTGATCGGTGCCTGGTATTTTGGGTTATTTAAAGGAAAGGATAAGCCTTCCGGCCCCAAACCCGAAGGATTGACCGTCAGTAAGCATAGCAATAGTTTTAATGAATCGATGAGCAATGCAATGAATTCTTATTATACTCTTACCGAATCTTTTGTGAACTGGGACACTGCAAAGATCAATACATCGTTAGCTGAACTTAAAACTTCCGTAGATAGTATTCGCATACAGGAAATGGAAAAAGACACTGCCATCTACCCAACCGTTCAAAGTCAATGGGAGTCGATCAAAGCAGAGATCGTAGGTATGCAGGCGGATACGGCGCTTTATGAAAAAAGAGAAGATCTTAATATGTTATCGCAACAGTTGTTTGACCTGTTGCGTATCGTAAAATATGACGCAGGAAAAGTTTATTACCAGGAATGCCCCATGGCGTTGAATAATTATGAATCATCAGCATTCTGGTTAAGTACAGAGGGAGATAATAAAAAACGCCGCAATCCTTATCTCGGCCTGCATGATCCGAAATATGGAAAAGCAATGCTCGCCTGCGGTGCCACGAGGGATTCAATAAATTTTGCAGGAGCCTCAACCGGAAATTAATTTGTTTGTTAATGGATCTATGTTTAAGAAAGCAGTAGTTATTTTATTGGCATTTATTCCTCTGCTTGTTTTTTCACAAAACAAAACAGGAGCAGCGTCCGGCAGGCCCGATAGCCATCGGGTCACTCTCAATGGTTATGTTCGTGATAGTCTTTCAGGTGAACTGATAATCGGCGCAACCATTACTATAAACGGCCAGGGAAAAGGAGTGACAAGTAATCAGTACGGTTTTTATTCCATTACACTTGATTCGGGAACTTATAATATCAGCATCTCCCATGTTTCTTATGTACAAAAAACGATAGAATTTATTTTTGATGCAGATAAGACTTTCAATTTTGATCTGCTTCCAAGGTCTTCACTGAATACTGAAGTGATCGTTTATGCAAACCGCCGTCGTGATGCAAATGTGAAGAATGCGGAAATGGGAAAAATTGATCTTTCGATCGATCGGATAAAAAATATTCCCGCCTTTATGGGTGAAGTGGATATTTTAAAAGCAATTCAATTATTACCGGGGGTAAGAAATGCGGGAGAGGGCAATGCAGGCTTTTATGTTCGTGGTGGCGGTCCAGATCAAAATCTTATTATGCTTGATGATGCAGTGGTTTATAATACAGGTCATCTTTTTGGCTTCTTCTCCATCTTTAATTCTGACGCCATAAAGAATACTTCATTAATAAAAGGAGGAATGCCTGCGCAGTATGGCGGCCGACTTTCTTCTGTACTTGATGTGGCAATGAAAGATGGTAACATCAATAAGTTCCAGGTGGAAGGTGGGATAGGACTTATTGCTTCCCGGCTTTCAATACAAGGCCCCATAGTAAAAAACAAAGCCTCCTTCATTGTTTCTGCAAGAAGAACCTATATTGATGCAATTGTAAAACCCTTCGTTAAAAAGACAAGTGATTTCTATGGTTCGGGCTATTACTTTTATGATCTGAATGCAAAAGTGAATTATAAATTCACTGAAAAGGATCGTTTGTATCTCAGCGGTTATTTCGGAAGAGATGTTTTTGATTTCAATAACGTAGCACGTTCCTTCCGCTCAAATATTCCCTGGGGAAACAGCACAGCATCATTAAGGTGGAACCATGTTTTTAATAAACGTTTATTTGCAAACACTACGGCGGTTTATAATAATTACAAATTCAAGTTCGCAGCAGCACAAAATAATTTTGAACTCTCACTTGCATCTGGTATTCGTGATCTCAACCTGAAAACTGATTTTGATTATTATCCCTTGCCACAACATAAGATAAAATTTGGCGGATTATACACTTACCACAAATTCATCCCCAATATTCTTTCTGGTAAACAGGACTCAGTTATTTTTGAGCCTAATAATGAAACCGAAAAATATGCAAGTGAGTTTGCCGTATATGTACAGGATGATTGGGAGATCAGCGATAAAATAAAGGTCAATTATGGTATTCGCTATAGTACTTTCACACAGATCGGCCCTTATACAAAATATATAAGGGATGTTGACGGCAATAAACTGGACAGCACAGTATATAAAAGTTTTGAACCTGTAAAGACCTATGGCGGCTTTGAACCACGCATCACTATCCGTTATGCATTGAATGATGAAACATCCATCAAAGCGGCTGTCAATCGAAATTATCAATACATTCATTTGGTAAGTAACGCTGGTAGCACACTCCCTACTGATCTTTGGGTGCCGAGCACTTATATTGTAAAACCACAGATTAGCTGGCAATACACGGCGGGACTGTTTAAAAATTTTGAGCAGAATAAATATGAGACATCGGTCGAAGTTTATTATAAACAGATGGAAAACCAGGTCGAATATGCTGAAGGCTATACGCCTTCATTAAAAGATCCTGAAGATGAATTTGTATTCGGTGATGGATGGAGTTATGGAGCTGAGTTCTTTATTAATAAAACAAGAGGCAAACTGAATGGATGGATCGGTTATACACTTTCCTGGACATATCGGAAATTTCAACAATTAAATAGTGGCGAGAAATTTCCTGCACGTTATGATCGTCGTCATGATATGAGTATTGTTGCTAACTATGATCCCGGGAAAAAATGGAGGTTTGGAGCTGTGTTTGTTTATGGAACCGGTGCAGCCACAACAATGCCGGAACGTTTTTATATTATTGAAGGAGTGCTGACACAGGAATTCAGCAAAGTGAATCAGTACCGGCTTGATCCCTACCATCGTCTTGATCTATCAGCTACTTATACACCAGTTCCAAAAAAGAAAAGGAAAGTGCATAGTAGTTGGGTGTTCAGTATTTATAATGTTTATTGTCGCTACAATCCATATTTTATTTATTTCGATCAAACCGGCAGTCCTTATAACGGTACACTAAAAGTAGAAGCAAGACAGGTTTCTCTTTTCCCGATACTGCCTGCGGTTACGTGGAATTTTAAATTTTAATTGGTCAGCTATATTACTACTATTGAGCTTCTGTTGTGTCACTCACTTGTACTTCCGGTAATTCTATTCGAAAAGAAGAAAGTTGTAATTTGTACGAATAAAGCAATGAAAAAAATTGTAGTACCAATATTGATTTTTTTGAGTTCCTGTTGTTTTGGACAGGAATTTGGAATTTAAAGTTAGATAATAATATATCAATTAATCTACCTGTAACTTATTCTGTTAGAGATACGCTTGGTATGAAAGTAGTGTATGCGTTCATTGATTCTGGAAAAATCATTATTACAAAAATGCCTATGATCGAGGCTGAATTTATAGGAGATGAAGAGGATTTGCTTGACTTTTATAAAGGAGTTCAGGAAGGGTTATTAAAGACTCTGGATGGAAAGTTATTAGAAGATGCTATTATTGAGTTCAGAAATCTTAAAGTACAAAAATTAAACTTTAGCGTCAGGTCAGGAAACGAAACTTACATGATAGCATATTTGGGCTTCGTACTAAATCATTATAAATACTCATTTCAAGTAATGGAAATGGAGTCAAAGAAAAATGGGCTGGGAGAGAAGATTTTACAATTTATTATTCTTCAAGGTGGACTGAGTCTTAAAAACCAATTTCATTGAGAGAGGTTATGAATTTCGACAAATGACCACGACCTCCACTCAAGGTAACTGAAAACGGGGAGAATTTTGTTTATGAATATAAATAGCTCTCGATATAAAATGGAACTTGGTAAACTTTACATTTTCCAACACTATCCATTTCTTTCATAATCATGATCTTCATAAAATCGTTCTTCAAAAGTATATTTTGAAGGCTTGCCATATTTTAAGATCACATAGGCCATATAGATCACAACAATGGGAGACAGGATAAACAGGGCAATAATTACCCAATTAGGAACATTAAGATGTGGAGATGCATGGAAGAATAATAAATACAATGTAGCAAGGAATATTATGACTGCCGGTCTTTTCATCCAAATACTTTTCAACAATTAGTATTACAATTAATCTGCCAACTATTTTTGAAATCGTGTTAAATAAATAACTTTAAAGAATGAAAATTGTTAGCGATCAAACGGCCAGGTTATTTAAAGGAAATGTAATTGTATTTGCATTAACGATAATTGTGACGTTATACTGGTATCTTCCATTACTGATCAATGTTTATCACTTTCCGATCATTGGCGCCATCTATGAAATTCTTTGGATATTTATGCTTATAGGTCTATTTGCGCTGCCGGTCGTTTCATTTATATTTTGGGCAAAAAATAAATTCAATCTTCGGTCACTTTACTTTTATTCTCTTATTATTTCTCTTGTCAGTATTCTTTTTTTAGTGACAAGCAAATAACCCCTTCTGATTTTAAACAGTTTGTTTTACTCGCCGATAACCGGCAACTTTGCGCAAATAATTTTACAACTTGCTATATGATCAGGATCGGACTAATACGGGAAGGAAAAATCCCAGCTGACAACCGGGTAGCATTGACACCGGCTCAATGTAAATGGATACACAAGAACAGTTCAGAAGTGGAGATCATTGCCCAGGGATCTACTGTTCGTTGTTTTACAGATCGTGAATACGAAAATGCCGGTGTGCAGGTGAAAGATGATATCAGCGAATGTGATATTTTAATGGGGATAAAAGAGATCCCTGTTGATCAGTTGATGCCAGGAAAAACATACTTGTTTTTTTCTCATACCAAAAAGAAACAGCCGCAGAATCAAAAGATGATGCAGGCAATTCTTGATAAAAAAATCACCCTGATAGACTATGAATGCCTGGAACATGAGGATGGACAACGCATTATCGGTTTTGGTTTTTTTGCCGGTATCGTTGGAGCACATAATGGTATGATGGCTTATGGAAACAGGACGGGGTTGTATAAACTTGACCGTGTTTATAAACAAAGAAGTTTCCGTGAACTGATACATTCTTATTTCGGTATGCGACTGCCAAATGTAAAGATCGCAGTCACAGGTTCAGGCAGGGTAGCGCATGGCATACTTGAGATCATGAACCTGATGGGAATACATGAAGTGGAACCAGATGATTACCTGGTAAGAAGGTTTGCTTATCCTGTTTATACGCAATTAAAAGGCGCTGACTTGTATACACGAAAGGATAATGGCAAATACAAAAGATTGGAATTTCATGAACACCCGGAATTATATCGTTGTGATTTTTTACCTTATGCTGAACAAACCGATATTTTATTGAATGGCGTCTATTGGGATAAAAATGTCCCGAGGCTTTTTGAAAAAGAAAATATACAGGCTGATACATTTATCATTCGAACCATTGCAGACATAACAGATGATGCAGGAGGCTCGGTGCCTGTCAACCTGGGTGACCAGACAATTGAGAACCCGATCTACGGAATTGACAGATCAACCTTACAAAAGACAGAGCCATATTTGTCAAATTCAATCGATATAATGGCGGTGGGAAACCTGCCGAATGAACTACCAAGAGATGCATCCAGGTACTTTGGTGAGCAATTGATCAAGCATGTGCTTGAAAACTTAGTAGGAGAGGGTTCGGCTATCATCGAAAGAGCAACAATGGTTCGAGACGGGAAACTTACTCCGCATTATGAATATTTGAAAGAGTATGCTGCTGGGAATTAAGAATTAAAAATTAATAATTTTCAGAGATGCAGGTAGTAATCTTTTAGTAGTTGTTTAAATTCGCTTGAGTATTGTTGGCTGTCATCCGAAATCGACATTTCATTAAATTCAGTCTCAATATTTTCCGGTTCACTCAATTTCCCCTTTAGCATAATCCTAAAGTAATCATGTTTTACTGATTGACGAACAAATAAGATCTTCGAAATATTCAATTCATGGTTTTTTAAAAGTTTTTTTATTTCTTCATTTCTTTTATAAGGTAATAATAAAAAGAAAAATCCACCGGGGTTAAGATATTTTTTAATAATAGACAGTAATTCCCCCAGTGTTAAATTTTCACTATGATGTGCAAGATTTTTCTTTTCACTTTCTGATCTCAACTCTCTTTCATAAAAGGGAGGGTTACTGATAATGAGATCAAATTTTTCAGGAAAATCATATTCTTTCACATCCCCTTTAAGTATATCAATCCGGTCTTTCCACAACGAAGCATTAAAATTCTCATTCGCCTGTTCCCCTGCATCTTCATCAATTTCCACTCCAGTAATTCCAACTTCCAGATTTTTTTGCGCAAGCATAAGTGATAACAAGCCAGTACCAGTACCAATATCAAGGCAATTATTAATTTTTAATTCTTCATTATTAATTTCATCTGCCATCCATGCCCCAAACAAGCAAGCATCCGTTGTCACTTTCATAGCGCAGCGATCCTGTTGAATTGTGAATTGTTTGAATTGGAAGTAGGAGTTTGCCAAGTTGTTTCAGGTTTGAGGTTTGAAGTTCGAAGTTTTTTCTATAACATCAAACCTCAAACATAAAACTTCAAACCATTACCATTCAGCCCTGGCCGAAGCACTCACTGTAAGATCACTGAATTGTTTTTCAAGAAATTTATAATAAGCGGTTATTGCGATCATGCCTGCATTATCAGTACAATATTCAAAAGCGGGGATAAAAGTGTTCCAATTATTTTTTTTGCCTATATCTTCAAATGTTTTTCGTAAACCACTATTTGCAGAGACACCACCGGCGATACAAACATCTTTTATACCTGTTTCGATCGATGCTTTTTTAAGTTTGTTGAGCAGGATAGAAACAATTCTTTGTTGTACCGATGCACAGAGGTCATTCAAATTCTCCTTTATGAATTTATTTTTTTCACCTTCAGTCGCTAAAAATTCTTCTTTATAAACATGGCTTTTACCGGCATTCTGTAAAAAGTAAAGAATAGAAGTTTTTAATCCGCTAAAGCTAAAATCAAGCCCCGGAATTTGTGGCTCAGGAAATTGAAAACGATTGGCATTGCCATCTTTTGCATATTTATCTATCAATGGCCCGCCGGGGTAGGGAAGACCTAATAATTTCGCCGTTTTGTCAAATGCTTCCCCTGCTGCATCATCAATTGTTTCGCCGATCACTTTCAGTTTAGTCGGCGATTCGCATAAAACAATTTGTGTATGTCCGCCACTTACAGTCAAACATAAAAAAGGAAAAGATGGTTTTGGATCATCGATAAGATTTGCTAACACATGCGCCTGCATATGATGAACAGCGATCAACGGTTTGTTTAAAGATAATGCCAGCGATTTTGCAAACTGGGACCCTATTAAAAGAGAACCGATCAGGCCGGGTGATTGTGTAAATGCTATTGCGTCAATGTCATTTATATTGCATTTTGCTACTTTCATTGCAGCATCAACAACAGGAATGATATTTTGAATATGCGCTCTGCTTGCTAACTCAGGCACGACACCTCCATATTGCTCATGCACTTTTTGACCAGCAATAATGTTTGATAGAATTTTTCCATCACGACAAATGGCCGCGGAAGTTTCATCACATGATGATTCTATTGCAAGAATGCCCCCTGTCTCCGCCGCGGCGGAGGAACTTAGATCACTACTATCATTCGTATTCTGAAACATTTCTTTAAAAGCGAATTGCAAATGTAAAGATTGAATTCCTTCTTCCTTTATAATGATAATTAAATGGAAAAGAATTGATCAAACTAAGTCTCTCCGCCGCGGCGGAGGACAGGGGGTTACTTAGATCTTATCGCCACTACCGGGTTCAATCTTGCCGCAATTATCGCAGGTATAATACCTGCAAGCACACCGACGACAAAGCAGATGCTGATTGCCGTTACAAGATTAGAAGTTGAAATATATATGGGAAAGTTAAATGCGCCGGATAAAATTTTTGTAAGTCCAAGTACCAGTAATAATCCAATAAGCCCGCCGATAAGACAAAGGAAAGCAGCTTCAAGCAGGAATTCTATAAGTATAATGTGACTCTTGGCACCGATCGCTTTTTTCAACCCGATCTGGCTCGTACGTTCTTTCACACTTACAAACATGATGTTGGCAACACCAAACAAACCAACAATAAGACTGATACCGCCAATAAGCATTCCGCCCATATTAATTCCTGAAAAAGCCGCTTCAAATGCTTTGCTCCATTCATTCACATCATTCAAAGAAAAATTATCTTCCTGTGCCGGGCTCAGTTTATTGATGGCTCTCATTGCTCCTTTCAGATCATCTTTCAATACAGCGATCTGCAAATTATCGAGACCTTGTACAAGGATCAGCGGCTCAGCATTTCTTTCATCCATTATAGTACGGGCAAACCGATAAGGCATGATCACTGCATCGTCTAGTTGCCAGCCACCCAGCATTTGGTTACCTTGTTTTTTAATAACACCAACAATGATCAATTTCTTTCCTTTTGTGTTGATCGTTTTACCAAGAGCTCTTTCAGGGTTGACAAAAAGCTGTATAGCTACTTCGTTGCCAACCACTGCGGCGTTAGTGCCTTGTTGAAATTCTGATGGAGACAAATATCTGCCATACATGATCTCAACAGGTTGTATATTACTAAAATCATCACTAAAGCCATAAAGAAGTACATTTTTCAAAGCATTGTCTTCGAATTCTACCTCAGCCTGGCGGTTGATCTTAAATGCCGCATATTTTGCGCTAGGTGTTCTTTGCATTATTTGCTCAACCTGTTCATATTTTGGCGATGGTCGTTTAATAAATTTCCACCAGGGGTATTGTCCATCGCCGCCTGAACTATAATCCCATTTGTCAAGATAAATAGTGTTGGTGCCAAAAGATTTTATTTCGGCCTGGATATTATGCTCAAGACTTCCAAGAGTTGCCATTACGCCAATGATGCAGAAGATGCCGATAGTGATACCAAACAAAGAAAGAAATGTGCGAAGTTTATTCTTCCACAGTTCCATCAATGCCATTTTGAGGCTGCTAAAAACAATCTGGATCGTCCGACGCATAAGCAAAAGTAATCAGAACTGGGATTTTTTAGATTTTTTTTGATTAGTGGGAAAAATGGAGGATGATCATTGGATAACCAGCTTTGGTAACTCTGTTAGGGTTTTGTTGCGGCACACTCTTGTACTTCATCAAACCTATTCAACTTTTTTGTTCTTGATGTAGCACTTCAATTTATTCAATAATGTTTATTTGCCATCAACCAACCAAATATCCCCAAACGGAAACAGTACGTTTAACAGTATGTTTGTTAAATGGGAACACTAATACCCACGGCCCCATAACGGGAATACGAACATTATAAGTACTTATATTATGAGGACTGCCATGCCAGGAATTAGCTCCACTTACATCAATAAAATTTGTTGATTGTTGACCCGGAACATTGTTTTCTAAATTGGTATATCGGCGGGACCCCATATCACCATTTGAGTCGAACGCAAATATTACACCCAAATCAACCGGTGCTTCATTTGCGGCCAACTGGTTAAAACGTACAGTTATATTTATAAAACTGAAGCCATCACAGTTCAAATATGGTGGAATGCTAATACCTGTATTTCCAGGAATACTGCGGTTAGTCATAAATTTTATGATTCTGGTGCAGGGATGTGAACAGGGGCTTATATCAATTGCTTTCGTTGCTGCTTTAGTTGCCATGATGGTTAATTTTTAATAATGATTTTTTCAAAGAACATTATCGAACTGAAGTTACACTGTACAAAAGCTGAAGTCAATCCCTCTTTCATGGTATTTTTTTGCGTCGAATAATATAGCATTAGGGGAAGGCAATACATTCATCGAATGCTGAATAACGATAAGAATGCACAAGTGTGCGACGCAACGGAAGCGCAATAGTAGCAATACAGGTTGGTACATAAAAAATCCCTCTCAAACCTTACCTTTGCGCCTCTTTATGAAATATCAGAACGAAATAAATAAACGCAGAACATTCGCTATTATCAGTCACCCGGATGCGGGTAAAACGACGCTGACGGAAAAGCTATTATTGTTTGGTGGTGCTATTCAAGTGGCGGGTGCCGTGAAGAGTAACAAGATCAAAAAATTTGCTACCAGCGATTTTATGGAGATCGAAAGACAGCGTGGAATTTCTGTTGCTACTTCGGTAATGACTTTTGATTACAATGGAATTTTGATCAACCTTCTTGATACTCCCGGTCACAAAGATTTTGCGGAAGATACTTATCGTACACTGACGGCAGTGGATAGTGTAATCCTTGTAGTGGATAGTGTGAATGGGGTGGAAGAACAAACACGCAAGCTGATGGAAGTTTGCCGTATGAGGGATACGCCGGTGATCGTTTTTATCAATAAGATGGATCGTGATGGTAAGAACCGGTTTGATCTGCTGGAAGAAATTGAAAAAGAATTATCGATCCATTTGCACCCGATGACATGGCCGATCAATAGCGGTAAAGAATTTAAAGGAGTTTATAATCTTCATGATAAAAGTCTGCGTTTGTTTACTGCTAATACAAAGGGCAGTGATGACCTGATCAGTGTGAATGATCTGAGTGATACTATGGTAGATGATAAAATAGGAGAGAAGGATGCTGCTACTTTACGGGAAGATGTTGACCTGGTAGATGGTGTTCATGGCGTTTTGAATGTTGACGATTATTTAGCAGCAAAAGTGGCTCCTGTATTTTTTGGGAGCGCCATTAACAATTTTGGTGTAAAGGAATTGCTGGAAACTTTTGTTCGTATTGCTCCATTACCCCAATGTCGCCCTACTTCTGCAAGAGTTGTTTGTCCTGATGAAGAAAAGTTGAGTGGGTTTGTTTTTAAGATACATGCCAACCTTGACCCGAAGCACAGAGACCGAATTGCATTTATGAGAGTATGCAGCGGCAAGTTTGAACGAAACAAATATTATCATCATGTAAGGCTAGATAAGGATGTTCGCTTTAGTAATCCTTATTCCTTTATGGCTCGTGAAAAAAGTATTGTTGAAGATGCTTATCCCGGTGATGTCGTCGGATTGTTTGATACTGGAAATTTTAAGATCGGTGATACACTGACTGAAGGGGAGAATTTTTATTTTACGGGGATTCCAACTTTCTCACCGGAGATATTTAAAGAAGTGGTGAATAAGGACCCGATGAAAACAAAACAATTAGAGAAAGGATTACTGCAATTGACGGATGAAGGCGTTGCACAATTGTTTACTCAACATGGTGGTAATAAAAAGATAATTGGTTGTGTTGGTGAACTTCAGTTTGAAGTGATCCAATATCGTTTGCTGCAGGAATATGGAGCTTCGGTACAGTTTAATACACTTCCATTTTATAAAGCATGCTGGATAACAAGTGAGGACCCCAAAAAGCTGGAAGATTTTACAAGATTCAAAGGAGCGAACACCGGCGTAGATAAAGATGGGCATATCGTTTACCTGGCACAAAGTGAATGGTTCCTGAATACAGAAAGAACAAATAATCCGGGGATCGAGTTTCATTTCTCGAGTGAAGTGCATAAGAATTAAACCCCTAAATCTCCGCCATAGGCGGAGACTTTGAGCTTCAATGACGATCAAACATCATATAATATTTGAAACGGAAAGGTTAATTGTCCGGCAGTATGAATTTGAAACTGATACTGAGAATTTCTATTTACTGAATGGTGATGATGATGTGATGCGTTATATCAGGGCCACAAAATCAAAGGAAGAGTGTGATGTTTTTTTGAAGAAGGCAATTGAATCTTACAAGATCAATCCTTTGATGGGCCGGTGGGCAGCGGATGAAAAAGTAACCGGGAAGTTTGTTGGATCATTTGCAATAATTCCGATCGAAGGTTCAGAAGATATACAATTAGGATATGCATTTCTGAAAGAAAATTGGGGCAAAGGATTTGCGTCGGAACTAACCAAAGCCGGTCTTGATTACTATTTCAAAAACACGAATGCTGATCATATTTATGCAATAGCCGAAGAGGGGAATATTGCCTCGCATAAAGTATTGCTGAAAAATTCATTTGTGCCAGATGGAACAAAAAAGGAAGATGATAAAGAATTATTGAAGTTTATTTACCGGAAACCGGTTTAATATTTCGCTACAACGCCTGTGTAATTATGGGGCGTTATTTTTTTCAATTCTTTTTTTACTGAGTTATTTATTTTCAAATTATCGATAAAATGATGAATTGACTTTTTATCAATATAGGCATTGCCTCTTGTTAATTCTTTTAATGCTTCGTAGGGATTGGGGTAATTTTCTCTTCTTAAAATAGTTTGTACCGCTTCTGCTACTACCGCCCAATTATCTTCCAATTGCTGGTGTATCATACCATCATTCAGGATAAGCTTGCCAAAACCCTTTTCTATGGAACGGAATGCGATCAATGTATGCGCAAATGGAACGCCAATATTCCTTAATACAGTTGAATCTGTAAGATCTCTTTGTAATCTTGAAACCGGAAGCTTGGAAGATAAATGTTCAAAGATGGCATTTGCCATTCCTAAATTCCCCTCGGCATTTTCAAAATCGATCGGGTTTACTTTATGGGGCATGGCGGATGAGCCCACTTCATTTTTCTTCACTCTTTGCTTAAAATAATCCATCGAAACATAGGTCCATATATCACGGCAAAGATCAACAAGAATATTATTGATCCTTTTCATACAATCAAAATGTGCCGCGAGATTATCGTAGTGTTCGATCTGGGTTGTGTATTGCATGCGGGAAAGTCCCAACGTTTTTTCAACAAACTCGTTACCAAGTTTTATCCAATCCATTTTTGGAAAGGCAACATGATGTGCATTGAAGTTGCCTGTGGCGCCGCCAAATTTTGCACTAAAAGGAATATTGATCAATTGCTCTACCTGGTTTTCTATACGTTCAGCAAATACCATTAACTCTTTGCCCAGTCTTGTTGGTGAAGCTGGCTGCCCATGTGTATGTGCCAGCATCGGGATATCCTGCCATTCTTTAGCCAGCAATTTTAATTGAGTATTCAGATTTAACAACGAAGGCAGGTATTCATATTCTACAGCATGTTTCCAAAAAAGAGGAATAGCAGTATTATTTATGTCCTGCGATGTTAATCCAAAATGTATCCATTCTTTTTCATCTTTAGCGCCGCTTTTTTCCAATTGGTTCTTTAAAAAATATTCTACCGCTTTTACATCATGATTGGTTGTGTATTCAATTTGTTTTATTTCCTGTGCATCTTCCGGCCCAAATTCTTCGGTAATTTTTCGAAGTTGTTTTTCAGCCTTTCCGGATAGTTTAAAAAACTTTTTATCAGCGAGAAAAAGAAAATATTCAATTTCAACCAGGACACGATATTTTATCAGTGCGTATTCGGAAAAATACTCATCCAGGTGCTGTACTTGTTTGCGATAACGACCGTCAATAGGAGAAATTGCTGATAAATTAGTTAGTTCCATACTAGTCAGAGGTTTCTTGTTTCGGGTTTCTCGTTCTTCTATCTTTGCTGCGCAAAAATAACTCAATTGGATAAGATAAAGGTTGGAATAGTTAGTTATCTAAATACAAGACCATTAATTTATGGGTTAAAGCTTGAACCTATTGCTTCACAGATCGAACTGATCGAGGATAACCCTGCACGATTAGCTGAAATGCTAAAGAATAACGAGATCGATCTTGGCTTGATTCCCGTTGCTGCCATTCATGATCTGAAAGAATCACATCTGTCCGGTGATTATTGCATTGGCACCGAAGGTGAGGCAGCGTCCGTTTGTTTATTTAGTGAAGTGCCATTAGTCCAAATAGAAAAAGTTTACCTGGATTATCAAAGCCGGACTTCTGTTGAATTGTTGAAATGGATAATGCATGAATACTGGGGTATACATCCTGAAATAGTAAATGCTACTGATGAAGATTACAGAAAGGAAATAAAAGGAACAACAGCAGGGCTTGTTATCGGCGACCGGGCATTTGAGCAACGGAAACTCTCCACTTTTTTTTATGACCTGGGGGCAGAGTGGAAAAAAATAACTGGCCAGCCATTTGTTTTTGCGGCATGGATCAGTAATAAAAAATTACAGGATGAATTTATAAAAACATTCAACGAAGCAAATGCACTGGGTTTGACTCATATTAATGAAATAGTAGCCTCACATCCTTTTGATCTTTATGATCTCAAAAAATATTATACGCTTCATATGAATTATTTACTGGATGATGGAAAGAAAAAAGCGATGGAATATTTTTTGCAGGTAATAGGGGAGGAATTTGAACCATCTGCACACGGGTAATTTTCTAATTCTTTATTTATTTGTAACTTGCACCCGATCAGATCCATTTAATCCACCTAATAATTACTACAATTTTTTTGTACAAGACTACTCTTCTCAAACCTTTTTATAGGCTTTATAAGCCTTTGCTTTTTTTAATACAAATATTTCTACTATTTACTATCAGAAGTTCGGGGCAACAAGTAACATGGGGATTAAACATAGGGTCAACAGGGATTGATTACTCCCAGGGTTCTTTCCTTGATCCTGCCGGTAACATTCTTACTTGTGGTGAGTTTAGAGGTGTCAATGTTGATTTTGACCCTTCTCCTGCGACTGCATTTCATTCATCAAACGGGAACGGCGATGGTTTTGTGGTGAAGTATTCCAGCAGCGGCCAGTATCTCATGAGTATAACATTTGGTGGAAGTAATATTGATAAAGCGGAAGCGGTTTGTACAGATGCCTTGGGAAACATTTATATAACAGGGTTTTTTCGTGGACCAAATGTTGATTTTGATCCTTCACCAACCGGTACATTTTTGCTAACTAGTAATGGTGAATCGGGAGGTGACCCGGGTTATGGTGGTGATATGTTCCTGGCTAAATATACACCAACAGGTCAGTTTATCTGGGCATTCAATGTTGGTGGAGCATCACTTGGCGATAATGGACTATCTGTAAAATGTGATGCAGCAGGGGATATTTGTGTAGGTGGATATTTCCAGGCAATAATAGATTTTGATCCCTCGCCAGCTGTAGCATTACTCGATGCTACTACCAGGGGAACTGCTTTCTTAGCAAAATACAATGCAAGTGGCCAATATCAATGGGCCCTCAATTTTGGAGCTCCAGGCGTTGACAATACAATTTATAATGTCGAAACCGATGCAGCAAACAATGTTTACGTGGTTGGTTTTTTCCAGGGATCAAATATTGATTTCGATCCCTCACCTGCAGTAGCGCCATTAAGCTCTGCAGGAGGGTTTGATATATGTGTTGCGAAGTATACAGCAAGTGGTCAATATGTATTTGCATTCCGGGCAGGAGGTACCGGAACGGATCTTGCCAGAGGTATGACTTTAGATAACGCAGCTAATGTTTACGTCGTTGGCGATTTCCAGGGAGGCAATATTGATTTTGATCCTTCGGCTTCTACAGCTCTGTTATCCAGCAACGGGGGATCTGATGTATTTGTTGCAAAATATTCTGCTAGTGGCCAATATCTAATGGCCTTTAATGCCGGAAGCGCAGGAAGTGAGATCTGTTGGGATGTTGTGACTGATAACAGCAGCATATTTGTTACAGGGGGTTTTTCAGGTGTAGCCGATTTTAATCCTACTGCAGTTACAGATAATCTTACAAGTAATGGTGGTTGGGATATTTTTTTGGCGAAATATTCCGTCGCTGGAAATTATGAGTGTGCGTTTAATATAGGATCTAACCAGGATGATTTTGGTGTTAGTATTCAAATAGCAGGTAACAACAGGTTTTATCTTGCCGGCGGGTTTGTTGGAACCAATGTCGATTTTGCACCTACACCATCAACATTTTTATTGAATTCAAATGGTAGTCGCGATGCATTTCTTGTAAAATATTATTGGCCGCCCAATGCATTGCCAACGGGTACTATAGCTGGTAACACTGTTTGCCCTGGTCAAAATGCTCAATTAACATTTAACTCTTTAACCGGAACAAGTCCTTTTACAGTTACATACTCAGATGGTACGAATGTATATACGCAAACGAATGTTCAAAGTGGCGTGCCATTTAATGTACAAGTAAATCCAACCGTAACTACAACCTATACTGTTATTTTAATTCAGGATGCGGTCCGGTGTTCACCAGGAAATAATCTTCCAGGGCTCACAGCGACTGTAACTGTAAATGCGAACTGTGACCCCTGTAATAATTGGTTGTATGTACCTACTCTTCCCGGCGCAATTACAGTAGGCGATCTTGATGTAACAGGAAATCAAATAACTGTTGAAGCTCAATTTAACCGGACAGTTCCTTTAAATAGCGGAGCTTTTTATGGACATCTTGTTTCTAAGCATACAGGAACCACAAATGTTAATTATGCTTTGTTACCAAACGGATGTGAAATAACAACGAGTGGCAGCGGCTATACATCTACTTTTCAAACCTGCCCCCCGCTACTAAATAAAACTTATCATGTAGCTATGGTATATGATGGCAGCACATTGAAATTTTATCGGGATGGTTTTCTTTTAAGCCAGCAACCTTGTACGGGCAGTATGACAACTAATAACCTCGCTACAACAATTGCACAGATCTCAAGCAGTGGCAATCCACTCAATAATCAATTTCTTGGGTATGTTAATGAAGTGAGGATTTGGAATGTAGCAAGGACCCAAAATGAATTGCGGACATTCATGAATGTTCCACTGCCAAATCCAACAACTCAAACAGGGTTGCTGGGTTATTACAGTTTTAATAATCTTATAAATAAACAAGGGAATGCTGCGTATAATGGAACAATAAATGGCAGCCCTGTTTTAAACTCGACAAACCCGCAATGTGAACTTATAATTGATAGCTGCGATATAGTTGTTAACTCTGAACAAATCATAAACGATTATACACCGGTCATATCATTAGATCCTTGTAAGAATATCATCAATGTCGGAGATGCTTCTGCATTTAACATAGGAGATACTGTTTTACTTATTCAAATGAAAGGAGCTATTGTTGACAGCACCAATACGGCTTCGTTTGGAAATATTATAAGCTATGGTAACGCCGGTAATTACGAATTCAATTATATAAAAAACGTTAATGGTAATACTATCGAATTCTTAAATGGCCTCACCCGCCAGTATGATGTTCCGAATGGCAAGGTACAATTGATAAATGTGCCTTATTACCAAAATGCAAATTTCACAGGCACACTTACCTGCCTGCCATGGGACGGAAGTAAAGGAGGAGTGTTAGTTTTTAATGTACGTGACACGCTTACTTTAAACGCTGATATTAATGTTTCAGGAAAAGGATTTCGCGGCGGAAATGATCCTTTCAGTACCCCGTCTTCAATATTCTGTTATGAAAATCAATTTTATTATCCTCCGAATCCTGATCTTGCTTCGGAAAAAGGTGAAGGGATTGCCTTGGTATCTGCACAAAAATCTTTTGGTAAAGGAG
>Ga0184624_10000146_pt1 | contig 17399 bp, 13 predicted proteins | sample PLM3_5_b1_FD_133157 | JGI IMG/M metagenome (GOLD analysis project Ga0184624, IMG submission 133157) | Groundwater sediment microbial communities from an aquifer in East River, Colorado, USA - PLM3_5_b1 | ecosystem: Environmental > Terrestrial > Soil > Riparian zone | place: USA: East River...
ACAACGCGACGAAGGTGGTCTCGGTCGAGCATCTGCTGCACGATGAGATTGGCGCTGTCCGGGTGGTCGCCGAGGGACCTGACGGCGGGCTGTACGTCGCGACGGAGAGCGTGTTGTACCGGCTGGCGCCGTAGCCACCGGCAGAGGCGACTTCAAAGCAAGTACTCAAACACCAAGACACGATGAGCACGAAGACGCGATGAAAACAGAATGCCTTCGCGTCTTCGTGTTAGAAAGCGGCTCCTGATCTTCTGATCTCCTGTTAGAAGAATCAGAGAACCTATTTCGCCGCGAGTGTCCCCAGCGCCGCGAGTTGTTCCCGAATCTGCTTCTGTGCGTCTGGCGCAACGGTCCCGAGTGGCAGACGCGTCGGTCCTCCGACGTAGCCAATCTGGTCGAGCGCGTACTTCAGTCCGGCGACGCCGTGCATCGCGCCGAGCAGACGCCCGAGCGGCGTGATGCGCCGCTGCAACGCGAGCGCCTCGGCATGGCGCTGCTTTCGCACCAGATCGACCATCTCGACGCAGATATCAGGCACGACGGCCGAGATGGCCAATACGCCGCCATCCACGCCAGCGCAAAGTGCGTGGTAGAACGTCGGTGCGGAACCGCCCAGCACGACAAAGTCTTCCGGCGTGCGCGCGATGGTTTCGGCAAGTTGGACGAGATCGGCGTTCGATTCTTTCAGCCCGACGATATTCGGGTGCGAGGCGAGCCGTTCGGCGGCGTCGGGCAGCAGGTTGACCCCGGTGAAGATGCTCACGTTATAGAGCAGCATCGGCACGGGAGACGCATCAGCTACGGCGATGTAGTGCCGCACGAACGCGTCGCTCGTCATTACGTTCTTGTAGAACGACGGCGTGCGCACGAGCACCACGTCTGCGCCCAGATTGGCGGCCCGTTTTGCCGCGCCAACGGTCGCCGCGGTCGATTCGCGGCCGACTCCGACAATCAGCGTCCGATCGCGTGGGACGTGCGCGCGTGCCGTCTCGATGACCTCATCCGACTCGGCGTCGTCGAGGAGCGGCGCCTCGCCATTCGAGCCAAGGACGACGAGCCCCGCCAGCCGGGTCTGCATCCAGCGCGAGATGTTGCCGGCCATGCTGTTGTGGTCGATCGAGTCGTCAGCGAAGGGGGTGGGGATCGGTGGAAAAACGCCTTCTAGATTCACAGGAAAACTCTACCACGCGCCGGCTCACCAGGATGCGCCGACGGCGACAACCCCGCCCATCCGAACGTGTTCGCCAGCCATTGAGAATTCGAACTCAGGCCGCACGAACAGCACGCTGCCCGCCCTGATCCGCAGACCGGCGAAGCCACTCCATGTTCCCGCCGTCGATTCGCTTTGAAAGGTGTCGCGGCCGGTGCACGTGAACACGTTGTTGACCAGCGCGCAGCCCGCAGGTGACTCCCGGGTCGATTCGATGTGCGTCACGCCAAAGCCGGCGCCGGCGTACGGCTGCGTGCGTCCGCTGCCAAAATACCTGATGAGTCGCGCCCGCGCGGCCGTGACGGTCGAGTCGAATCGCACACCGCTGTCGAAGTCGCGCGTCGCCTTCTGGGTTTCGGCAAGTGCCTCGATGCCCCAACCGCGCGGCCAGTTGAAACCGACGCCGCCGCCGATCGGCACTCCGGCGCCGATGTTGCCCTCGTCATCCCAGAGCTGGACGATGCCGGTCGTAGCGAAGACTTCGACAGACTGCGCTGACGCAAGGGCTGGAATAGAGAGCACGAGCGCAAAGGCCAGTATTCGCATTGTCATGCTGGACAATGCGCGATTGGCCGATTCAGCGGCTCAAATTCCCATCCCGCTTTTGCCAGCTTAGTTGCAGTTCACCGGCCCGTAGGGCTTGTGGTACGGGAACCCCCAACTGGTCGACGCGCCGTGCTGATACCACATCATAGACAGCGTCGAACGTGTGTCGTCGTAACCTGACGCGATGTCGACGCCGACCCAGCGTCCGAGCGTAAAGAACGTGATGAAGTCGTTGCTGACCTCTGGACCGCCGCGCTTCAGATTGAGTCCGACCGTCAGCCCTTTGCACGTGGCATGCTCGATGAGCCGATCGCGGAGAAACTTCATGTCGCGTTTGCGCTGATCGAGGCTGGCACCGGCGCGACGGTACTGCGGATACCGCGCTTCGATACAATCGGCAATATCCGAACCCTTGCTGCTGTTGCAAGACGCCGGGTTCGTCCCGCTCACTGCGCCTGTGCTGCCGCCGCTACCGCCTCCACCGGGCTCAGTCGGTGCTGGCGTCTTGAAAGTCCGTGTCGAAGACCAGTCGCTGAGATTCGCCCCTCTATTGTGCCCGGTCCTGGCACGCCAGTAATACGTCTTCGAATTCAGGAACGAATAGCCCTGCGCGACCGTCGTATCGGGCAGCGTTTCATCCTCGAAGAATCTTGCCGCGATGGACGTGAACGAGGCGTCGTTCGATACCTCGAGGATGTACTCAATCGGCCCGGTGACGCCGCTGCGGTTGCCAGCTCTCACCGTGAACTGGGGAACGATGCCGCTCAGTGTGGCCCCGTTCGATGGCGACACCAGGGTCGGGGGCTCGAGCACAACGGCTGGTTGGGCGTTGGGCTTGCGCAGCATCTCGGATCCGCTGACGGTGCCGAAGCAGTAGGTGCCGTTGTAGTCGACTTTCAGAGTGTCGCCACTCTCGCGCGTGCCAACACCTATCAGTTTGAACTGGCAGGGAAGGCCGAGCGCCGTCAACGTGCCTTCGGCGGTCAGGTTGATGGCGTCCTCGCTTTGCAACGTGCCGGTCAGGTTGGCCGTTACGACGACCCCGCTCGAGCAGCTTGCGGCGACGCTCCCTGTGATTGACGTCGCCGTCTGCGAGTTGATTTGCCAGCTGACGTCGGAGCAGTTTCCGAGCGGCAGGCCCGCGATGGTCGACGATCCCCACGCGCCGATGAACCCCGAGCCGCCGGTGCTCGTCGACCCACCGCCCGACGTCGATCCGCCGCCGCTCGACGAGCTGCCGCCTGACGAGCCGCCGGCTGTGCCCTCATTGCCCGAAGGCGCAGTGGGACTCAAAAGTTGTGACGACTGCTCAAACGCGCAGCCCGTCGCAAGTGCCGATGCCAGCACGAGGCTGGAAAGAGAAAGGATCTTCATGTGCCCTTACAGTTTTGTAATGGTACATACAGTTCGCGTAGGTACCTGAGGTTTGTGCGCCGTGAAATTCCTGCCAAATCGAGAAAGCGTGTAAGGCGTTGCAGAATAAAGGCCAAGAAAGCCGTTCAATCGTCAAAACAGGTAGAATCCAACCGATGAACCGCGCCGGTTTTTCCAGCCGATCGGCAGTGCTGATCGCGCTGCTTTTGGTCGTCATCTCCATGGCCGCCGGGTGCCGCCGCCGCGCCGCCGAGGTCAGGGAATACAACGATCCGCATCCCCTTCCCGACGAGCCGCTGGTCGTCGATGCGCCGTCGATTGGCCGGCACGGCGGACGATTCGTGCTGGGCAGCATCCAGAATCCCCGCACGTTAAACGCCATCATGGCGAACGAGCAGTCGTCCAGCGACCTCACCGAACGGATGTTTGCGCGGCTCAGCGACTACAACAACGTGACGCAGAAATCGACGCCATATCTGGCCAAATCGTGGGAAATGGCGTCCGACGGGTTGACGTGGACCTATCACCTTCGCAAAGGCGCGAAGTTTTCGGACGGACATCCGATCACGGCGGAAGACGTCCTCTTCAGTTTTCAGGTTGTCTACGACAAAACGCTGCATCCGTCACAGCAGGACCTTCTGATCATGGGCGGTAAACCGTTCGAGGTGACCGCGCCCGATCCCTACACCGTCGTCATCAAGACGCCGTCGTCGAACGCCGCGCTGGTCGAGTGTGCCGCGGTCGTGCCGATCATGCCGAAGCACATTCTCGAGGAGACGTACAAGAAGGGGGATTTCGCGGCGGCCTATAACGTGAGCACGCCGCCCGATCAGCTCGTCACGAGCGGACCGTGGCGTATTGCGCAGTACGTGCCCGGCGAGAAGACCGTTCTGGGCAGGAACCCCTACTACTTCGGCGTCGACAAGGAAAATCACCGGCTCCCATATCTGGACGAGATCGTGTTCTTGATCGTGCCCGATCTCGATGCGGCCGATTTGAAATTCCGCGCCGGCGAATTGCATGGGCTCGACGACGTCAAGCCGGAAAATTACAACTGGTATCGGGACAACCAGCAGAAGGCGAATTTCACGCTCTACGATCTCGGCCCAGACCTGAACACGAACCACTTCTGGTTCAACCTGAACAAGGTACAGAAACAGACGCCCGGCAGAAAAATGGGCGAGCCGTTCGTCGATGCCGTGAAATACTCGTGGTTCAACAACCCGACGTTCCGCCGCGCGGTATCGTTGGCAATCGATCGCGACGCGATGATCCCTTCGGTGTTTTTCGGCGAGGCGGTCAAGAACTGGGCGATTGCCACGCCGGGCAACAAAGAGTGGTACTCACCCGACCTGGTCAAGTACGACTACAACCCGGCCGAGGCGAAGAAGCTGCTCGCGAGCCTGGGATGGAAAGACGGCAACGGCGACGGCATCATCGAGGACACGCGGGGCAACCCCATCACGTTTTCGCTGAAGACCAACAGCAGCAACACCACGCGCATCGCCATGATGAACTTCATCAAGGCGGACTTGGCTAAAGTGGGCATCAACGTCATCACTGCGCCGGTCGACTTCAACACACTCATCACGAACCTGCGTTCCGACTTCCAGTACGAGGCCATGCTGCTGGGGCTGCAGAGCGGCGTGCCGCCGGACCCGGCGATGATGCAGAACGTCTGGCGCTCGACCGGACTCACGCATTCGTGGTTCCTCACTCAGGCGAAGCCCGATACGCCGCAGGAGGCGCGCATCGATCAGCTGATGGACGTCATCGTGACGGCGCACGATCTCGGCGAGCGGAGGAAGGCGTACAAGGAAATCGAAACCATCGCCAACGAGATGGCGTGGATGACGTGGCTGCCGGTTCGCGTGCAGAAGATTCCGGTAAGCAACCGCTTCGGCAACATCCAGCCCAGCATCCTCCGGCACCGAATTCTGTGGAACTCGGACAGCATCTACGTGAAATGAGGGGCCGATCAATACGCACCAGACTGCTCGTCGGTGCCCTGATGGCCGCAGCTGTTGTGCCCGGGTGCCGCCGTACTGCGAGCGACGCGGTTGCTTACAGGGATGAGATTCCGCCGCCGGCGGAGCCGCTGATCGAACAGCTGCCGTCAGTCGGGCGCCACAGGGGACGTTTCGTGCTCGGCGAAACGAACAACCCGAAGACCTTCAACGCCATGATGACGACGGAGACCTCCTCGAGCGATATTACCGATCGCCTGTTCGGGTTTCTCGTCGACTTTGACAACGCAACGCAGCAGTACGGACCGGGGCTGGCGAAGTCGTGGGAGGTTGCGCCCGACGGCATCACGTGGACATTTCATCTGCGCAAAGGTGCGGCGTTCTCCGACGGCCATCCGATCACCGCGGAGGACGTCCTGTTCTCGTTCGAAGTCGTCTACGACGACGCGTTGCATCCGGTGATGCAGGAGATGCTGCAGGTCGGCGGGCAGAATTTCAAGGTGACGGCGCCCGACCCCTATACGATCGTCATCGACACCGGAAAGCCGCATGCAGGTGTGCTCGATGCGCTCTGCCCGGGCAACCTGCCGATCATTCCCAAGCATGCGCTGCAGGAGTCGTACAAGAACGGGACGTTTGCCGCGGCATACAACATCAGCACGCCTCCCGAGAAGCTGGTCACGAGCGGCGCCTGGCGGCTTGGCCAATACGTCGCGAACGAAAAAACCGTGCTCGTTCGAAATCCGTACTACTACGGGTTCGATCAGAGTCATCAGCGGCTGCCGTATCTCGACGAGCTCGTCATCCTCATAGTCCCGGACCAGGATGCGGCCGACCTGAAATTCCGCGCCGGCGGCCTCGACGCGGTCGACGATGTGAAGCCCGAGAATTACGCCTGGTACGAACAGAACCAGCAGAACGGGAATTTCACGTTGTATAACCTCGGAGCGGCGCAGAGCACGCATCTCATGTGGTTCAACCTGAACAAGGTGCAGCCGCCGATTCGCGGCGCCAAGCCGGTGCCTGGCAAGCAGGTGGGCGACCCATTCGTCGATCCGGTGAAGTACGAGTGGTTCAACAATCCCAACTTCCGGCGCGCCGTGTCGATGGCGATCGATCGCGAGGCGCTCATTCGGGGGGTGCTATACGGCGACGGCGAGAAGAACTGGACGCAGTCGACCAGCAGCAACAAGCAATGGCACATTCCCGATCTCGTCAAGCACGATTACAACCCGGCCGAGGCGAAGAAGCTTCTCGCGGGGCTCGGATTCAAGGACGCTGATGGTGACGGTTTCCTGGAAGATGCGCGCGGGAAACCGGTCTCCTTCATGCTGAAGACCAACAGCAGCAACGCGCTGCGCGTCAGCATGGCGAATTTCATCCGCGACGATCTGGCGAAGATCGGCGTCAGGATGATGCTTACGCCTATCGACTTCAACACATTGATCACCAACCTGCACGCCGACTTTCAGTACGAGGCAATGATGCTCGGCTTCCAGAGCAGCGTCCCGCCGACGCCGTTCGGCGGCCAGAACGTATGGCGGTCGTCTGGCGAATCGCACAACTGGTACGTTCGCCAGCAGAAGCCGGCGACGGCGCTCGAGGCGCGCATCGACCGTGCCCTGGATGAAATGATCACCACGCAGGAGCACCATCAGCAACTGGAGAGATGGAAGGAGATCCAGAACATCGTCAACGACCAGGCCTGGTTCATCTGGCTGCCCATCGCGACGATCAAAGTGCCTGTCAGCAATCGCTTCGGCAACGTCCAGCCGAGCGTGATGGCCCATCGCATCCTCTGGAACATCGAGCAGGTATACGTCAAATGAGCCTCAATCGTCTCGTGATGATCGCGCTCGTCCTCGCCGTGGCAGCGGCCCCTGGTTGCCGGCGCACCGCCACCGATGCGGTTGCCTACAAGGATGAAATTCCTCCGCCCGCGGAGCCGCTCATCAGGCAGCTTCCGAGCGTGGGACATTACGGCGGGCGCTTCGTTCTCGGACAGACGAACAATCCCAAGACATTCAACGGAATGATGGCGACGGAGACTTCCTCCAGCGATATCACGATCCTGATGGATGCCTCACTGGTGAAGTACGACAACGGCACGCAGCAGTTCGAACCGGAGCTGGCGAAGGCGTGGGAGACGACCCCTGACGGCGTCACCTGGACTTTCCATCTGCGAAAGGGCGCCGCATTTTCGGATGGGCATCCGATTACCGCTGAGGATGTGCTCTTCAGTTTTCAGGTCGCGTACGACAAGAACGTTCACCCGGCCGTCCAGGATCTGCTGAAGATCGGCGGGGAAGAGTTCAAGGTCTCCGCGCCGGATCCGTACACGATCGTGATAAATACGCTAAAGCCCAACGCCGCATTGCTCGATGCGGTGTGTCAGGGCGGTCTGTCGATTATTCCAAAGCACATCCTCGAGAAGCCATTCACAGAGGGGACTTTCGCGGCCGCCTACAACGTCGCCACGCCGCCAGATCGGCTCGTCTCCGGCGGCGCATGGCGAGTCGTTCAGTACGTCTCGGGCGAGAAAACCGTCCTCGGCCGCAATCCATACTATTTCGGGTACGACCAGCAGAAGCAGCGTCTGCCGTATCTGAACGAGCTGATCTTTCTCATCGTGCCCGACCAGGATGCCGCCGATCTGAAGTTCCGCTCGGGCGCCCTCGACGGACTCAACGACGTCAAGCCTGAGAACTATCGCTGGTACGAAGAACACCAGAAGGAAGGTCATTTTACGCTGCACGATCTCGGGCCGTCGCAAAGCAGCAATTTCCTCTGGTTCAACTTGAATAAGGTACAAACGCCGCTGCCAGGCGAGAAGCTGCCGCCAGACCGGCGGATCGGCGATTCTTATGCCGACCCGACGAAATATTCGTGGTTCAGCAATCCGGTATTTCGCCGGGCGGTATCAATGGGAATCGACAGAGATTCCATGATCTCGAGCATTTTCTTCGGATACGGCGAGAAGAGCTGGTCGCTCTCAGTCAGGGGCAACAAGGAATGGTACGTGCCCGATTTGATTCACTACGACCACAACCCTGACGAAGCCAGGAAGCTGCTTGCGGGCCTCGGTTGGAAGGACTCCAACGGGGACGGCGTCATCGAAGACACGCGCGGGAATCCCGTCAGCTTCACGCTCAAGACCAACTCCAGCAACGTCATTCGCGTCGGCATGATGAACTTCATCAGGGACGATCTGGCGAAGATCGGCATTCGGGTCACGCTCGCGCCGACCGAATTCAATACCTTGATCACCAATTCGCGATCCGATTTCCAGTACGACGCGATTCTGCTCGGGCTGCAGAGTGGCGTGCCGCCGACTCCAGGGAACAGTCAGAACGTCCTGCGCTCGGCCGGCGAGACCCACTTCTGGTTCCCACGCCAGCAAAAGCCCGGCACCAAGGAAGAGGCGCAAATCGATCGGCTTCTCGACGAGATCCTCAGCAATCTGGATGTCACCGCGCAGAAGGCGGCGAACAAGGAAATCCAGACAACCATGAGCGAACAATCCTGGTTTGTCTGGCTGCCGATTCTCAAGATCAAGCTGCCTATCAGCAACCGGTTCGGCAACGTCCAGCCGAGCGCCATGGCGCATCGCGTCCTCTGGAACATCGATCGCGTGTTCGTGAAACCGCGCGAGAGCTGACGCCCGCCATGCGTACCTACGTACTGCGGCGCCTGCTGCAGACCATTCCACTCCTCTTCGGCATCTCGCTGATGACGTTTGTCCTGCTCCAGCTGGCGCCGGGAGACTTCCTCAACCAGATGGCGGAGAACCCGGGCATTTCGGCCGAGACCATCGAGGCGATGCGCGTGCGGTTTGGCCTCGATCAGCCGTGGTATGTCCAGTACGGGATCTACCTCAGGAACGTCATCTTGTACTTCGACTTCGGCCAGTCGTTCGCGCGCCATCAGCCGGTGTTCGAGGTGCTGAGCGACGGCTTCACCAACACGCTGATGCTCGCCGGCGCGGCCGCGTTCATCACCTGGGTGCTGGCGATTCCCCTCGGCGTGATCGCCGCGGTAAAGCAGCACTCGTGGATCGATCGCTCCCTCTCGTTTATCGCGTTCATCTGGCTGTCGATACCGGAGATCCTGGCGGCCCTGCTGCTGCTGATGATGGCCGCGCGCACGGGCTGGTTCCCGGTCGGCGGCATGCGATCGCTCGACTACGACGAGCTCGACGGCATCAGTCAGTTCTTCGACATCCTTTACCACCTCGCGCTGCCGGCGCTGGTGGTCGGCTTGATTCCGCTGGCCAGCCGGATGCGCCAAATGCGCGGCAGTCTGCTCGACGTGCTTCGTCTCGATTACGTGACGACGGCCCGCGCCAAGGGGCTGAGCGAGCGGACGGTCATCGTCAAGCACGCGCTGCGAAACGCGTTGAACCCGATGATCACGCTCTTCGGCTACACACTCGGCGCCCTCGTGTCCGGATCATTCATCGTCGAGATCATCTTTTCGTGGCCGGGACTCGGGCGCATCACGCTCGATGCGATCCTCACGCAGGATCAGTACCTCGTGATGGGGGCCGTGCTGATGGCATCGCTCGTGTTGATCGTCGGCAATCTCATCGCCGACCTTCTATTGGCCATTGCGGATCCGCGGATCAGCTATGACTGAGATCGTTCGGCCCGACGGATTCGACATGAGAGCCGCGAGCGGCGCGGAGGAGGCTCTGCGACTGAACGAAGACGTCGTCGCGCCGCAGTCGCCCGGCGTCGTGTTCTGGACGCAGATGCGGAAAAGCCCGCTGGCGATTGCGGGCGGCGTCGTGCTGGCGATGTTCTACCTCCTGGCCCTGTTCGCGCCTTTTGTCGCGCCGTATCCGCAGGAGGAAATGGACCGCGCGAAGTACTTTCATCCGCCACAGACCCTGCATTGGGTGCGCGCCGATGGCCGCTTCAGCCTGCGGCCGTACGTGCGTGACATGCGGGTCACCGATATGAGCAGCTTTGCCTACGAAGAGGATCTCGCGCGCGAGTTGCCGGTGAAATTCTTCGTCCGCGGGTATTCCTACGAGCTCATGGGGTTTCTGCCGTCGAATCTCCATCTCTACGGAGTGGACCCGCCCGGACGGATTTTCCTGTTCGGCAGCGACTCGTTCGGCCGCGACGTGCTCTCGCGTTTGCTGTTCGGAGCGCAGATTTCGCTGACTGTGGGCCTGGTGGGCATCGCCATCTCGTTCACGCTCGGCCTGATGCTCGGCGGCATCGCCGGGTACTTCGGCGGATTCATCGACACCGCGATCATGCGGATGACCGAGCTGCTGCTCAGCATCCCGTCGCTGTATCTCATCATCGCGCTCCGCGCCGTGTTCCCGATGGATCTGCCGAGCCATCAGGTGTACCTGGGCATCGTCGCGATCCTGGCGTTCATCGGGTGGGCGGGTCTCGCGCGCGTCATCCGCGGCCTGGTGCTCTCGATGCGCAAAAGCGACTACGTGACGGCGGCGGAAGCGCTGGGCTTCGGGCGCTTTCGCGTGATTGCGCGCCACGTGCTGCCCAACACGATGTCGTACGTGATCGTGGCGGCGACGCTGTCGATTCCCGGATACATCCTCGGCGAGGTCATCCTGTCGTTTCTCGGCGTCGGTGTGCAGGAGCCGAGCGCGTCGTGGGGCAACATGCTGAACCAGGCACGCAGCATTCGAGCGCTCACGTCGTTCCCCTGGCTGCTGTTCGTCCCTGGAATCGCCATTTTCGTCACGGTGATGGCCTTCAATTTCCTCGGCGACGGCCTGCGCGACGCGCTCGATCCACGCAGAGTCAGCGGAGGGCGGGCATGAGCCGCGAGCCGTTGCTGCGCCTCGAGAACCTGAAGGCATATTTTTTCACCGACGCCGCCGTCATCCGCGCTGTCGATGGCGTCTCGTATGAGGTCAATGCCGGCGAAACGCTCGCCGTGGTCGGCGAATCGGGCAGCGGCAAGAGCGTGACGGCTCTCTCCATACTGAAGCTCATTCCGCAGCCGCCGGGGAGAATCGTCGAGGGGCGGATTCTGTTCAAGGGGCGCGACCTCGTTCCACTGACCAACGAACAGATGCGGGCGATCCGCGGCAAGGAGATCTCGATGATTTTCCAGGAGCCGATGACCGCCTTGAACCCGGTCTACACGTGCGGCGAACAGATCATCGAAGCGCTCGTGCTCCACGAAAAGATGACGCGCGCCCAGGCGCGGACCCGTGCCATCGAGATGCTCGAGCGCGTCGGCATTCCAGCCGCTCCTCAGCGGGTTGACGAGTATCCGCACCAGCTGTCTGGAGGGATGCGGCAGCGGGTGATGATCGCCATGGCGCTGGCGTGCCGGCCCGCCGTGCTGATCGCGGACGAGCCGACCACCGCGCTCGACGTGACGATCCAGGCGCAGATCCTCGAGCTGCTCAAGGAACTTCAGCGCGAGATGGGTATGGCCGTCATTCTCATCACCCACGACCTCGGCGTGGTCGCGGAGACGGCGGATCGCGTCGCGGTGATGTACGGCGGACAGATCGTCGAGTATGCCGACGTGCGGTCCGCGTTTCGGCGGCCGCTGCATCCCTACAACGCCGGATTGCAGTCGTCGCTGCCGAAGCTTGGCGAAGTCGTCGATCGACTCCGCGTGATTCCCGGCACGGTGCCGAATCCCGCCCGCTTTCCGGCCGGCTGCCGGTTTCATCCCCGATGCCCGGTGATGATTGAGAAGTGTCTGCTCGATCCGCCGCTCGAAGCGATCGTCGGCGATCACCTCTCGCGGTGCTGGCGCGCGCGTGAGATAGCCGCCGGGACTCTGGATCCGGTGCCGCCGCCGATCGAAGTGTCCAAATGACGCTGGACACGCCGACCATTCTCGAGGTCACGGACCTCAAGAAACATTTCCCGATTAAAAAGGGGCTGTTCTCGCGAACCGTCGGGCACGTCCGCGCCGTGGATGGCGTCTCCTTCGCCGTGAAGGAGGGCGAGGTGCTCGGACTGGTGGGGGAGAGCGGCTGCGGCAAGACGACCACCGGACGCTGCATTCTTCGACTGATCGAGCCAACCTCGGGCAGCGTCAAGTTCGAGGGACGCGAAATCACCGGCCTGCCGTTCCGCGAGTTGCGACTGCTTCGCCGCCGCATGCAGATCATCTTTCAAGATCCCTACTCCAGCCTCAACCCGCGGCTGAGCGTGCGCACGATGCTGACCGAGGTGCTGACGGTGCACGGGATCGTGAAGGGAGGCCGCGAGGCCCGAGAGCGTGTCGGAGAGCTGATGCGGATGGTTGGCCTGTCGCCGAGCCAGGCCGCGCGATACCCGCACGAATTTTCAGGCGGCCAGCGCCAGCGCATCGGCATTGCGCGCGCGCTCGCGCTCACGCCCCGGCTGATCATCGCCGACGAGCCGGTGTCGGCGCTCGATGTCTCCATCCAGGCGCAGATCGTCAATCTGCTGCGCGACCTGCAGAAGGAGATGTCGCTGACCTATCTGTTCATCGCGCACGATCTGTCGGTCGTCGAGCACATCAGCAATCGCGTCGCGGTAATGTATCTGGGAAAGATTGTCGAGCTGGCGCCGAGCCTCGATCTCTATCGCGATCCGCGCCACCCGTACACGGTGTCGCTCCTTTCCGCCATTCCCCAGCACGATCCCGACGCACGCAAAGCCCGCATCGTGCTGAAGGGCGACGTGCCGAATCCGGCGAACCCTCCCTCGGGCTGCCGCTTCCATCCGCGATGTTTCATGGCGCAGCCGATCTGCTCGACTGAAGAGCCGGCGCTCCGCGAAGTCGTCCCCGGACACTGGTCTGCGTGTCACTTCGCGGAGGAAGTACCCCTCAAGATACCGGCCCCATAGCCGCGAAGCTGCTAGAATCGCCGGCACAAAACACCTTTTCGTAGAGTCCGCCTTCAGGCGGACCGAGACAGACCTGGAGGTTCCATTGATCAGCCGTCGAGTGTTCTTTGGTGTCGCGGCGGGAGTGTCCACGGCGGCGTTGCCGCGCGGGGCGGATGCGTCGATGTGCAATCCGCCGGCTCTCGACAAGGTTCCGATCCGGAAAACCGGCAAGGTGGAAATTGCGTTCAAGTCTCCGGGGCCGCAGCCCAACGGGTTGCAGGCGACGAAAGAGGGGCTGTGGATTATCGACCAGAGCGCCGGCAGCAGGGCCTGCCTCGTCGACTACGCGGATGGGCGGGTGCTGCGATCGTTCGAGACCGACACCGTGCGTCCGAGCGGCATCACCTACGACGGCGAGGCGCTGTGGATCGGTTCGACGTTCAGCTATGAGAACGTGCGCTGCGACGCCAGGACGGGCGCCACGATCGAGCGTCGCCCGACGCCGGGCTCGATCATGTATGCGATGGCCGGGGATCCGCCGCAGCGGCGGAGCCCGCTTGCGGGTGGACCGTTGGCCCAGGACCGCGCAACGCCAGCGGATGCGGGCGCGCCTCTCGCGCGGCTGACGCAGGTGCCCAGCAATCGCTTGCAGGGCGCGCACGGTCAAGAGTGGCGAGACGGCCATCTCTGGACCACGTCGACATCCGCGCGATCGATTTACCAGATCGAAGCGAAGTCATGGGTCGTGCAGAAAATCTTCCGCACGCCGGGCAATCGCCCCCACGGCCTGGCCTTCGACGGGCGGTACCTGTGGCACGGCGACTCGAACCTCGCGGCCTTCTTCAAGTACGACGTCGAAACGGGATCGATCGTGGAGAAGATTCAGCTAGCCGATTCGGATCCCGTCGCGCACGGGTTGACGATTTGGAACGGTACGTTGTGGTATTGCGATGATGTCGGCGTCGTGTGCAGGATGACGATCTAGGCGAAAAATCACCCCTATGTGTGGCTGAAATCTGTGCAGTTGTATTTCCTCGATACAGCGATCCGAGAAATTGTTTCCGCACGCAGGCGTTTTTCCGCATTTCCCGCGTAATGCGCTCCTGTATTCCTGCTAGCATGAATGCAAGGGAGATAGACCGTAGCGCTCATGAGGGTGAGGATTACGCGGCAGCCGCTGGGAATGGTTCAGGGAATGTCGTTGAAGCATTACCGGCCCGGCGAAGTGTACGAACTGCCACCGGCCTTGGCCGAGTATCTGGTGATGGAGAAGTTCGCGATTTTTGAAATGCGAGATCGCGATAAGCCCGCCGTGCCCGTCGCCGAGGATCGCAGACGGCGTCTTTAAATCAGCTATCAGCTCTCAGATTCTAGTTTTTGGATTCCAGCTTTCAGATTCCCGCTTTCACCCTAGGCTCTCGCCCTCTGCTCGGTCCCCGTCAGCTCTTCGTAGGTCCCCTTGAAGTCGACGATCCTGCCGTTGTCGAATTGCCAGACGCGAGTGCCGACTTCTTCCAGTAGATCCTGATCGTGGGTGACCAGCAGAATCGTGCCCTCGAACTTCTGAAGCGCGATATTCAGCGCGTTGATCGACTCGAGATCGAGATGGTTGGTCGGTTCGTCGAGAATCAGGACGTTCGGCTTCTGCAGCATGATGCGGCAGAAGAGCAGACGGGCAGTCTCGCCGCCGGAGAGCGCGTCAGTCGGTTTCAGCCCCTCCTCGCCGCTGAACAGCATTTGGCCGAGCAGCCCGTGAATATCCTGCCGTGAGGCATCCGGGTCGAATTGATGCAGCCACTCGACCGCGGCCATTCCCTTCTGAATGAGTCCGGTCGAATCCTGCGGGAAGTAGCCGATCGAGACCTCATGTCCCCACGTCATCTTGCCTGCGTCCAGATCCGCGGCCGAAGCGGGCATCCCCGGCGCGTCGCTCAGCAGCGCCTTCAGCATCGTCGTCTTGCCTGCGCCGTTACGCCCGACAAGCACGATTCGCTCGCCGCGATTGACGACCGCATCCATGCCGGGAATGACGGAGAGGCGACCGAACGACTTCTTCAGCCCTTTGAACTCGAGAGCCACCTTCCCGGACGGCCGCTTCATCGAAAACTTGATGTATGGACGCTGGATGTTCGAGCGCGCCAGTTCGGTCGTCTGCAGGCGCTCGACTTCCTTGCGTCGCGCGGTGGCCTGGCTGGCGCGAGTGCCGGCGCCGAAGCGCTGGATGAAGTCGGTAAGCTGCGCGATCTTCTTCTCGCGCTGTGCGTTGTCCGCTTCGACCTGGGATCGGATCTGCGTTTTTGCCATCACCATATCGTCGTAGCCGCCGGTATAGGTGATGATCGTCTGGTAGTCGATATCGGCGATGTGCGTGCACACGGCGTTCAGAAAGTGCCGGTCGTGCGAGATCACGATGAGCGTGCCCTCGTACCGGTTCAGAAATTCTTCCAGCCAGTGGATCGAGTCGAGGTCGAGGTGGTTGGTCGGCTCGTCGAGCAGCAATGCCTGAGGATGTCCAAATAGCGCCTGCGCCAGCAGAACGCGCACTTTCTGTCCGCCCTGGAGCTCGGCCATCTTTCGGTCGTGCAGTTCGTCGGGAATATCGAGGCCCTGCAGCAGAATCGCGGCGTCGCTTTCCGCCGAGTACCCGTCCTCTTCGCCGACGATGCCCTCGAGCTCGCCCAGGCGCATGCCGGCTTCATGGGTCATCTCGGGCACTTCGTACAGCTTGTCGCGCTCGATCAGCGCGTCCCAGAGCCGCCGGTTGCCCATGATGACCGTGTCGATAACGCGATAGCTGTCGAACGCGTACTGATCCTGCCGAAGAACGCCCAGTTTGGCCGGCCGGACGACCGTGCCTTGCTGGGGATCGAGCTCGCCGGTCAACAGCTTCATGAACGTCGACTTGCCGGCTCCGTTCGGGCCCGTCAAGCCGTAACGCCGCTCGGCCGAAAAGGTGGTGGTGACCTCCTCGAAGAGGGTCTTGGAGCCGTACCGCATGGAGACGCCGCTGACTGAAATCATGATCTGCTTATTGTAGCAGAATCAGTGGTTTAGTCGCGCGCCACTACACTGGAAGTGCCCATGCATCATTGGGTCCCGCAATCCATCATCGCGCTGCGGCGTTACAACCGCGACATCTTCATGTCCGACGCCATCGCCGGCGTCACCGTCGGGCTCGTCGCCTTGCCGCTGGCAATGGCGTTCGCCATTGCGTCCGGACTGTCTCCGGAGGCCGGCATCTACTGCGCGATCGTTGCCGGGTTTCTCACGGCAGCACTCGGCGGATCGACGACGGCGATTGGCGGGCCGACCGGTGCGTTTGTGGTTGTCGTCGCCGGCATCGTCGGCCAGTACGGCATCAATGGGCTGTTCGTCTGCACGATGATGGCCGGCATGATACTTATCGGTCTCGGCGCGTCGGGCGTCGGGTCGGCCGTCAAGTACATCCCACGTCCCGTGGTCGTCGGGTTTACCAACGGCATCGCCGTGCTGATCGCAAGCACGCAGCTCAGGGATTTTTTTGGACTGCGCATCGAGCGGGTGCCCGATCACTTCGTCGACCGCATACGCGTCATCGTCGCCCATTTCAGTACGATCTCCGTCGCGGCAACGGCGCTCGGCGTAGCCACCGTTCTCACCGTCGTGGCCGCACCGCGCGTATTGAGGCGGGTGCCGGGCACCATCGTCGCGATGTTCGGTGTGTCGATTGCCGCGATTGCGATGGGACTCCCGGTCGAGACGATCGGGACCCGCTTCGGCGGAGTTCCGTCGGGCTTGCCGCGGATTCAATTTCCCGCCATCCAATGGTCAGTGCTTCCGGATCTCCTGGTGCCGGCGATGACCGTCGCCATGCTCGGCGCGATCGAATCGCTGTTGTCGGCGACCGTCGCCGATCGCATGACGGGCACGCGGCACAATCCCAACATCGAGCTGATAGGGCAGGGAATCGCCAACATCTTCTCGCCGCTGGTCGGAGGCCTGCCGGCGACCGGCGCGATCGCGCGAACGGCGACCAACATCCGCTCGGGAGCGAAGACGCCCGTCGCGGGGATGATTCACGCGCTGACGCTCCTGCTCATTCTCCTGTTCGCGGCACCGCTTGCCGCGCGCGTGCCTCTGGCAGTGCTGGCAGGCTTGCTGTTCGTCGTCGCCTACAACATGGGCGAGTGGCACGAAATTCCATCGCTCCTCAAGATGACCAAGGCGGACATCGCGGTCTGGTTCGCGACGTTTGCGCTCACGGTTCTGGCGGATCTTACCGTCGCGGTTGAGGTCGGAATGGTGCTGGCGGCGCTCCTCTTTATCCGGCGGGTTGCCGAAACGACATCCGTCGCGCGCGTGACAGGCACGCTCGTCGAGGAAGGCCGCCTTCACTCGCTGCAGGGCGTAGCCATTCCTGACTATGCCGCCGTGTATCGCATTCACGGCCCCTTCCTGTTCGGCGCCACCGACAAACTCACGAAGATTCTCGATCATCTACCCGCACTGCCGCCCATC
>Ga0184624_10000147_pt1 | contig 17382 bp, 19 predicted proteins | sample PLM3_5_b1_FD_133157 | JGI IMG/M metagenome (GOLD analysis project Ga0184624, IMG submission 133157) | Groundwater sediment microbial communities from an aquifer in East River, Colorado, USA - PLM3_5_b1 | ecosystem: Environmental > Terrestrial > Soil > Riparian zone | place: USA: East River...
AGCTGCGGTGTCCGGTGTGTCGCGCCGTCAGGATCTCGCCCATTACCGGCAAAGCTTCCGTCACAAAGCCAGCTCGCAGCGAATGGCCCGCATAGCGGCTGGGATCGAGTCCTATCGATTCCGCCGCACGCTTCACCACTTCGCCTACCGTATTCGGGTTCAATCGACGCCAGAGCGGATTCCTGCCGGCAGAAATCGCCAGGAGCAGCGGACCTGGCCGATGGCCCCGGATCTGGAGCCAGTCTTTGATGGCGTGAAGGGGACAGGTCTCCGCGGCTTGCCCCGGAGGAATGCCGATCGTGCGGCCGATTCCGGTCTGGTCCTGCTTCTCGCGGCGCACATGCACCAGCAAGCCCGCATTGGTGAACTCGATATCTGCAAGGTCGAGTCCCACAATGTTCGATCTCCGCAGTGCGGTACTAAAGCCCAGCAGCAGCAGGGCGCGGTCGCGTGTCTTCCACGGATCAGGCAGTGTCAGGTTCCGAAGCATCTGCCGCAGGTTCTCGATGTTGATCGGGGTCTTCTGCCGGGGCTGTTCGCCTCGCAGCCGCTGGGCTCCGCGCAGGATCGCCACGATTTCCCGGGTGTAGGGCGAAGCGTGGTTCGCCATACGGTGGTAATGGAGAACCCCATAGCAGTGGTGTCTTACCGTGCCGATCTTGTGACCGCGGCACAACATGTCGGTCACATACAGCTTCAGTGTCGATTCCGCGGCCGGCAACGGTTCCTGGTTGTTCGCCGCACACCAGAGGAGAAAGCTGCGCCAGTCCTTCGAGTAGCCCAGCAGGGTGCATTTCGCGTGAACGGAGCGAGCCAGGCGGATGCTTTCCTCGATCAGTCTTTGTTGCGTGTCGTACAGAACAGAGTAGGGGAGGTTAAGTTGTTCCATGCGCATTGAACGCACGAACCAGAAGATCTTTGGCAAAGAGTGGGGTGAGGCTACAGGGAGTTATCCCTGCTGCCGCAGGCAGGATAGCTGTCGAGGTAAACCCCCTCCGTTCCGTCCTTCACGACTGCCTTGAGCCTAGGAAACTTTTTGTGCAGTCGCAAAGGCTGAGAGAGAGGGAGGGGTAATACAGCTACTATCGACATCTTGCCATAGTTAGCGCTGCATTCCATTCCTTTCTTATACATTTTTCACCGTCAACCCGAAAAATTACTGACTTGGATAGCCCCGCATGCGGGCAGGTACTAGGGGAATGGTATGGCGTCTAACAAGAATGGCAGTAAACCATCGGTCCAAGAACTACGCAGGGAACGCTTCTGGGGAAAGAACGGTCAACCGGGATGGTACGACGAGATCGGCCGGCCACCGTACAGCCCGGCGTTCATTACCACGCTGGCGGCTGTCATCGATGACAAACGCAGGAGCACGTACGAGAGATCCTTGGCCTGGTGGCAACTGGAGGCTTGGGGGAACAGCAGCACTCCCGCTATCGAGATCGTAACTGGAAAGCTTCGCACTATGGCTGAGTGCGCCGAGCGGCTCCAGGTGAACATCTGCCAGGTCAGCCGTGCTTTTCAAGAACAGACCGAACGCAAAGAGATGTATACTGACGAGCGCGGCGGTTACTGCCCCGTCAGGGACCCAAAAAGCGAAGAAGAGACGAAACGTTGTTGCGTACGTACGCAACCTCCCAACGAAGAACCAATAACTTACAAGGTTTCCTTCTTAACTTTTGTTAATGATGTCTGGAGGGCAGAAAACCCTCTGGCCGCCGAGGAATGGGATCACGCTGAAAAGTTGAAGGCTCTTCGGGCCGAAATAAAGGCCGAGGAAGACGAGATCCGGCATCGCCTCCTACCCAAACAACTGAACAGTTTTAAGAAGTACAAGAAGGCTGCGCCCAGTCCCGAGACTTGCGTACGTACGCAACAAGATCAGGCGCAAGAAACCGCCGTGGAAGTTGCGGATGTACGCAACGAATCGGAGGATACGTACGCAACCGTATATATAAGGAAGCACTATTCCACTGAAGAATCTGTAGTTGTAGTGGAAGAAGTAGTCTCTACAAAGTCGTCGTCGTCGTCTTTGCCGGACACTGAACCCCCGACGACGACGAAAGTGCAGGAGATCCTCCAGGAGAAACTGCCGAAACTAGCCGAAAAGGGCTCTCTCACAAACACGCAAACCGCCGACGCTCACGCTGGATTCCTGAAACTTACGGAACCGGAGAAGGCAGTGCAGTGCTTTTTCGACCACTACCTGCCGCCTAGACTTGACCGCCTGAAGCATATCGGCAGCATTCCTTTCCTCATCAGCAATGAATTTGCAAAGGCCTGGCCGGAACTCCTGCGGGAGCACTACCCAACAATCCCTGAGTTCATCCCCCTGACACGCGACCAGCGCATACAGGATTTACGGTTCACTTTGGCAGTGATGCAAGAGCAAGAGGGCGAGATCCGGAGCAGCACGCAGGACTACCTGGACAAAGCCGCCCCGGATGAGTTAGAGGAAGCGAAAAAGCTTTATGCGCTCAACCCCAACTTGTGGTGAGCGCAATGTTATTCGCCGCTTTTAATCATCCTTCCAGTTCTCCCGCCATTGACATCGATACGGCTCCCTTGCGCGTATCCGTGAGAGTAAGCCTCACTGTCACCAAATCCGCCCCAGCCTCCGCGAGAGCCCTCGAAGTGGATAGCCGACCACATCTTCTTGGCCAAGGCCTGTCCGATATGAACCAGCTCTCCATATCTCGCATCGGCCGCCATAGTGTGTTCTTTGCGCTGTCGAGCAAGTTCCTGAATTCGCGTTGCAGCTCCGAATCGAAAATCCTGAAATTCTACCGTGCCGTGGATCAAATTGCTGGTTTTCGCGCCTTGCGCCAGTGCTTCAATCGATTCCAACAAGTAGTTATACGTAAGCGCTGCCGTTTCCACATTCGCCCTCAGGCCAATAAACACCACGCGGTGCCCATCTTGGCGATTCCCGCGAAAAAAGCTGCGTACATCGAACAGCCGTTCGCACGCTTGTTGCAAAGGAACTACGTGGCTTGGAATGCGGAACCATCCGCGACCGACGTCCATAGTTGCGCCTGGGTCTTCCTTGAGAACAATCTGGCCCAAGTCCAGATTGTGTTTGAACAACAATTCCTGAATTCTAGTGGCGGCCAATGCGGCTTCTGCTTCGGTGGATGCGCGTTCGGAGAGCGCATGCAGTTTACGAATTTTGCTGACGATTTCTTCGGTTGGATGTTTCATGAATCCGGCGCTTCCGATCATAATGCAGCGGCTTGAGCGTGACAAACCGTTCGACCTAACCGCCGACATAAGAGCCGCGGCAATGAAACCCTTCTGCGGCCTGTATACCAGCGTCACCGACCATGACAACTACCTACTCCGCTGGCGAGCGAATCTCGGGTTCGGCGCGAACATGATCGAGTCCGGAGTTCTCTATTCCTCCCGCGACTGGCACGAGTTTGCGCGGGTCACCAAACTGGCGTTAGATATATTCCGAACGGCCAGGAGGAAGCATGAAAAAGTCCGCGCAGCCTGAAAGACCCCAGACCCCAGAGCAAAAGCAGCGGCGGATCTTCTGGCGCAAACTCACCGTGCGCTGTATATTGGCCGATGTGAAGCACGGCAAGCCGGTCGATCCGGACCTGGTCGAATGGGCCAAGGCTCAGAAATGGTAATCCCGATCAACGCCAAAGCGGAGCTGGCCTATCAGCAGTACCGCGCCCTCCACAAACAGCTCCTCCGCACCAAACTCGAATCCGGCGCCGTGAAACGCGCCACCCGCCTGACCCGGCCCGCCGCGTGCGTGTTATGCGGCCTACCGATTCGCCCCGGCGATACGTTCCGGGATGCCGGCTACCGGCACCGTTCGCATGAATCCTGCCTGAAAACCAGCCTGTGAACGGCGACGACTCCGAGAAACTGACGCGGTTCCTGCGGCTGCAGTCCGTTGCCAGCTTTGGCGGCGCCCCCCTGAAACGTGCCGGCGTGCGGATCGAACGCTACTGCCTTCTATGCACGCTCGATATCGAACCGGGGCAGTGGTATCTCGAGCGAAGCGACACGGTATGCGCTCACAATGGCTGCGCCAAAGTGCCCGTGAACGGACAGAAATAAGGCAAGACGCAATTCTCCCGCTAGTCGCGTGGTTTGGGACTCATCGGAGCCGTGATGCGTTCTAGGGGTGTTTCTGTGCGATTACGGAGGGTTGTAGGGGTAGCTAAGCGATGAGAGTTGGATTAGGCAGGGATTGAGGCAGGATTTGGGTACTAATGGGCTATCGACGGGACTGGAGTCCGTTGGTAGCCTTGAGGTTTGGTTCGGTTACGGGGTGTGGTGGGTTAGAGACTTTCTAGAGGTCTCGATGGGGTGCCAGGAATGGCCTCCGAGCACCCCGATACTAATCAGACCAAAGGGGTGAAGCCTATGAAGCTGAACCTCATCATCAAAATCATCATCGTTTATGCGATGACGGTTGCTGTCAGGTTGCGGTTCCGGAAGGGACCATAACCTAATCGGCAGGGGGCCTCTCACCAGGCCCCTTTTGATTATACGCTGATGCTCTCAGAATGCCAGTGGGTACTAAAAGACCATAGACGACAAGTGAACACACTTGTCACGATAGGAGTCATGCGACTCCTCATTTCGGCAATTCTACTAGCCGCCGCTGCATTCGCGCAGTCGGCGCCACGCCTTTATTCCAACGATGGCAAAGGCGTATATCTCGGCAAACTGTCCGCTAATCCATACGATCAGGACTCCGTCTCAAACCCGTACGGCAAATACGGAAGCCCGTACAGCCAGAACTCCATCAACAACCCGTACGGCACGTACGGCTCGCCCTATTCGCAGTACAGCGCTACCAATCCCTACACCACCACCGCACCGGTCATCGTGGCGCCGCGCTCGACGTATTCCACCACGCCATCCTGGTCGTCGTTGCCGTCTCTCAGCACCAAGTGCTGCTCTGACTGGTCCTGGTAAATGCGGTTGTGGTTGGAGAAAGTAGACGCTAAATGTGGCTGTGGCTTTTTGCCGTCGGGCTTATCTTGGCGGTGGCTGTTTCGGGCGATCTCGGCTGGTCTGCGATTCAATCCGGCTTGATCTGGCTGATGGTAATGCTGATCGTGATCGGCCAGCTAGCCGGACTTATCGAGGCCTGCTACGGGTTCGGGAAGTGGGTGGTTACTGCTTCCCTTGCCCTGCTGCGGCGGTCGCGGGTGGAGTACTTCGAGCCCCCAGCGTTGCGGCACGCTTTATCAGGTGAGCCGCTTGCCTACTGCCCGCCGGTGCTTTCAAGCCGTTCAGCAAGAGCGCTGTCCCCGCCGGCGAGTACAGCAGTTTCGTCAGTCCCGCTGTCCCGAGATTAGCGAGGATACCTGAGATCGGGTCAGCCACCAGAGCAGCGCCCATCGCGAGGCCGCCGGCGGTCAAACCGGAGCGGCTGGGGTTGACCTGCTCTGCCATCTTCTTCGTCAGCAAAAAGAACTTGTCCAGGTTCTCGATCATTGCCGGATTCTGAAACAGCAGTTTCTTTGTCTCCGGCCCCAGTTTCTGCCATTCTCCATACAGCTTGTCACCATGCCGGAACCCGCCCCCTTCGGTTGCGGTGTCCATCAGGTTCTCGAGGTAGGCGCGTCCGACCTTCGGCAGTTCTCCTGGTGCTTCCTTTGCGACGTCGCGCAGGAAGTTGATACCGGCGTCCCGTGCATAGGTGAGTTGTCCGAACGCCTGCACAGGTTCCGTCCGCAGCTTGTCGAGGACGCCTTTGGTCCCGTACTGCACTGCCGTGTTGGCGCGGCCCTCATGGAGAGCCTGCAACGCCTGTGGATCAGCGGTGTGTACGGCGTCGTCGATAGTCTTCTGCAGTTCGGGAATGATCATCTTCGCAAGGCCAGCGTTCCGGGGATCGCCTTCCCGTGCTAGCTGCTTCAACCCGCCGAGCCCGATTTCAGCGACTGAGGCCGGTACGGCGTCCGGTCCCTCGAGGATGCTACGGATCGCTTGAAAGCCTGCTGAAGCGTTCCGGCGCGCCGGTTCCCACCACTGCGCCATGTGTGCATACACGGGCTTTAGCTGCTGTTTGAAAGCGCCGAGTTCGACGGGTAGCGGCACATCCTCCATAACCGGGACGGTCTGGCTCGAGGTCTGTCCCGTTACCGGGTCTACGACATCTTCCACTTTCGTCCCTGTCTGGACATTGCGCGTGTGTTGCGGGTCAGCTTCCACCTGGCGGACTGCGTCGTAAGCCTGGTCTGCGCGCTTGGCTGACGCCTCAGCACTCTGCGTTAGCTCCGAGCGTACACCCGCGCCCGCTGTTTCCGGGACTACCGCATTGGGGTCGACCTGACTCGCCAGTTTGCGACCGTGGGCGGCCATCTGGTCCGCGATCTTGGTCTTCTGCGCGTCCGCTACCAAACTCCCGCCTGGCGTATGCTCCGCGCCCGCTTGCAGCACCTTCACGAACGTGTTGCCGGTAGCCGTTCCTGCCGGCACGTTGATCCCGCTAGCGATCCCGTAATCGACCGCGGCCCGCTCCATCGGGTTCAAGGCGCCGCCTCTGCGACTGAGTGCGCTAAGTGTGCCTGTGACGGGCTTGATGGCGATGTTAACGGGATCGGTCACCGCCGCCGTGGTCTTGAGCACACGATTCGCAAGGTTAGCTGCGTTTGCGGTTCTCGACAAGTTGGCCGCTCGCGCTCCAATCCCTGCGCCTTTGGCGATAGCGCCCGCGCCGCCGGCAAGCATCGACACATCCCCGAGTACGCCGACCGGATCGGTGTAGGCCGTCTCGAGGGCCTTATCGACGCTGCCGTACCGATTCTTGTACAGGTCGATGACGGCTTGCGCGGCTTGTTCATGCTTCTGCTGGCCGGGGATCATCATCTCGACCCCGCCGGCGAGTACGTCTGTAAGCCCCTCGAACGTCTGGCGCGGGCTTGTGACTGCATCCACGATGCCGCCGATAAGCTTGCCTCCCGAGTCAAGGACGTTCCCGGCGAACCCGCCGACCGACTTGGCTGCGGGCGCTGTGTTGGGTCGGAAGGAGCCGCCCTGCTGCGGCGGGAAGCTCTTGCGGAGCTGCTCCCTTATCGCGGCATCGCTCATGGAGTCCGGAAACTCGACAACGCCGACTCCCTCAACCTCAATCGTTTTGGGCATGGCGTTATCTCGTTACTGTTTTCATCTCACCCGTGGTGGGGTTGAATCGATGAGTTGGTTTCTTTGTGTCGAGCAGCGGACTCGGTATCGCCGATGCCGGTACTCCTGCTGGTGAGGCTGATTTCTGTGCGCCCGCTTCTTTGAGTAGCTCGTCCGGATCCTGATATGCCTTTCCTGAACTACGAATCAGGTTCTGCTGGACAATCAGCCGGTTCTGGCGTTTCCTTTCGAGCACCGCATCCGAATCGCGCGGTTGCGGGATATATTGCGCGCGGGCTTCTGCGAATTCACTGGGCGAAATCACCGCGCCCGACTCACGCCGTAAAATCGAGTTGATGAAGTTTCTTTCGTCCTGAGCGAAGACCTGCCCAGCGTCCGTGTTCATCCAGGTTGGCGTGAGGTTATTCCAAGCCCTTTCGCCGGTCCCCATAGTAACTTTCTCAAAGCCTTTATTCGCTTGTTTCACCCGCGCCGCATAGCCCGCTAACAACTCCTCACCTTGAGTAGGCAGTTTCTCCTCGCCGAACTCGGTAAATCCTGCGGCTGATAACGATGGGGCAATTTTGGCCTTTACTTCCCCCGGCAGGCTCTTCCACAGTTTCGGATTCTGCATCACCGTGGCCACGAGCCCTGTCGTATCCTGTATCGTCACTGGACGCACGTCCTGGCGGTACTTCACCATCTGACCCAGTTGCGCGGTCAGACGATCTCGTTCGTCCTGCGCGAGTCCTGGCTGATTCAGTGCCTGGATAACCTTATCGGGCGAGTCCAGAGATCCCATCCGCGCCGCTTCCCCAGGCGGAACCCACATCGCCAACGCTTTCTGCTTATTGGCGGTGCTGAACCGTGGTGGGATCAGCGGCTGTTGATGAATCGGTAACGCCCTGATCGCCGCTGTCCAAGCTTCCTGATCGTTGGCGCCGGCAAGTAGCGGATACGCAGCCTTGAAGCGCTCGTCGTCTTGCTTGAGGTCCTGGGTCTTCGCTTCTGTCTCACCCTTCAACAGCGTCTGCAGTTTCTCCGGTGTGTAGGCGGCGGCGTACTTCTGCTGCCACTGCTGCTCCGTAGGCGCGAGCGGCGTCTCCTGGCCGATCTGCCCTAAACCCAGACGCTGCGCCTCTGGACGCATCAGGTCTTCCATAACAGCCTGATCCATCGCAGCTTGACGCCCCTCTCCTTGCACGTTGCGGACACCGTACAGTACGTCTGCGACTTGCTGCTGCTGCTCCGTCTGTGCCTTGCGTTGTGCTGTTTGCTGAGCGAGCTGCGCGGTCTGCATCTGTCTGCGGTCTGTCTCAAACTTGAAGGCTGCAGCGGGATCAACGGCGGCGATGTCCTGGAACGTGAGATTCGGATTCTTCGCGAACAAACTGCGCAGAGTTTCCGCACGGTCGCGGTCCTGCTGCTCGTACTGCGCTTTACGGACGTGCTCCTGCATCTGCTGTTGCTGCAATTGGTATTGCTGCTCCCGGATGCGTCTCTGGTCCATCAGGTCGCGGAGCGTGATGCCAAACTTGACGCTCTGCGCGTAGTCGGGCAGCGGTGTTGGTCGCGGCCTCAGAATGTTGCCGAAGTCGAATGGGTCGCCCATAGCTTATCCATTTGCTCCATAAGGGTCATACCCGGAAGCACCAGCACCTGTAGGATAGCGGCGCCTTGACGAGCCGAACGGGTCCGTCTGCAACCAGCTACTGAGATTCTGCCCGGTCTGGCCCCAGAAATCGCCCCACACGTCGCCCACGCCCATTTGGCTACCGGCAGTGGCTTGTGCGCTTCCCATGCGTGCCCTGCGGGCAATATCCTCCGCTGTGGTGGATACGCCCACTTGGCCCTTGGCACTCTCGATGCCCCATCCGCCGGCGGTCCTTGCGGCTCCGGTACGCAGGTCGCCCGATAACGCCGCGCCGCGCAACCCGAGGTCGCCCGCAAAGTTCTCGCCGGTCTGCAGGAACCGGCCTGCGCCCTGCGCTGCAGTGGAGCCGGTGTCGACAAGTCCGCTCAAGGTACGCAACCTGTCCTGTCGCGCCAACTGATTCGCCTTGAAGGAGTCCAGCGATCTGGCGTAGGCGTTCTGATATTCCTGCGAGGCGGCATCCTGCCCGTACCGTGTGAGGGCTTTTAATGTCCCTCCGGTTTGCCCGATGCCTTTACTTGCGGCGCTACGCTCGAGGGCTTTCAGGCCTTCCTGCATCCGGAACTGATACGAGGGGTCGTCTTGCGAAAACTGGAAGTTAAACCTTTCTTCCGGGGCATTGACGAGGTCGCTGAGAGTGGTGAGGCTCCGGTTCCCCTGCTGCATGTAGGGGTCGAGGTAGCCTGCAGCTTCCCGTCCCACGCCTCTGGCTCCTGCCATGCCCGTCTGAGTCGCGGTATCAATCCCGGTTGCTGCCGTGTCTGCAGTGTTGAGCAGGCTCCCCATCTGATCGGAGTACGCCTGCGAGATAAACGGGTTGAGACGCTGCTCGAGAGCGTAGGCGCGTGGCTCTTCCGCTAGCGAAGCGTTGGCAAGCGTGGTGCCGGCCCGCTTCGCTGCGTTCGCCTTCTGCCTCGAGGCGTACCAGCCCAGCAGCGTGGGGCCGCCGAACTTGCCTGCTTGCATTGCCATCGTTGCCGGATCTGCCATAAAGATGTTCTCCTACAACCGTAGTAATAAGCTAATGCACTAATTACGGATTGACCCAAAGCGCACTCAACGTGGTGTTGCTGGCGATTGCCAGGCTCGCCCCCGTGCCGCCGCTTTTCGTCGCCTGCAATTTCAAAATGGCGCCGGGTGTCAGGTCGGCAAGCCATTGCTGCGTCACCGTTGCGCGGTTCGTGCTCGCCTGCGGCGAAAAGTATGCGAATTGCGGAGCCGACAGCCCATTGACATCGAGCAGCCCGGTGAAATAAGTGCCCGCATCGCCGCTTCCCGAACAATAAAAATCGAAGACTCCCTGCAAAAAGTAGCGGCCGCTTTTGGTAACGATGATGGTCGTCCCCGGGATATCCTGAACCGAAGTGGTGAGTGTGAGGTTCCCCGAAGCCGAGGCCAGGTTGCACTCGTTCGATTCCGACGTTGGGGTGATCTCGACCCAAGCCGTCTGCGACCACATAAACTCCTGGGGCGGCGGCACGCTGGTACGGAAGTCGAATCCTGCATCGTGTACCCCGAGATCCGTAGGCCGCTCATCCGGGCTCAACGTCCCGAACATCGTCCCCGCTATGTACCACCAGACCCCGCCCTGGATCTGGTAGAGCGCGTTGCCGCGGTCCGTCTCGCACCATAGCGCCCCGTCTGCCATCTCGTCCACATCCTGCGCGAGGCGTTCGGCATGTGTCCCATAGATTGCATAGGGGTATGGTGTGATGTCGACCCATACGGCGCCATCCCAGTAGTAAAGCTGTCCCGTGTCCGTGGCTGCGAATTGAAACCCGGCATCGTACGGGCCAAGGTCCGTGGGCCTCGATGCCAGCGGTGCCTCCATCGTCCCGAGGACGTAGACCCATTGCGGTTCTGAAGTGGGCGGCACTGTGGCCGGCACAACCGGGACGACACGCACCTGATACAGCACCGTCCGGTCCGTCTCCCAGAACCAGGTGCCGGGGCGGAAGTTCGCAGGATCGTACTTCGGGTCGTCAGGATCGACTCTTTCGGCGTGCGTTCCGGTGACGAACGTTCGCGTCCCGATATTTAAGACCCACTGGAAGAGGGATACCCACGGCACGGTCAGCAATCGCCGCTCGTCGACAACTTCGTTCTGAAGCGGTAGCGGGATCGGCAGCGGGGACACCGCTTGCGTCGACGCCGCAAACCGTTCGCTGCGGGTCATCCCGCCGAATCGTCTCATGGTTGGTTATCGTGAGAAGGCATGAATACTACCGCGAGAAAGCGAGATAAAGCGACGACTTATCGGCCTTGGAGGCGCGGCCGTTCCGACTTGGATAGAGAGCCGGAAGAGTTCGTTATGGAATTGCATCGCTTAGGTTATGCGTTTCAAGCTTTAGCCCAGGCCGAGCGCCTGTTAAATGCAGTGCATAATCGCGAGCCGATTGCCGAGATAGCGCGAGAACTGGCCGTCTGTTTTTATGAGATGAATAGGTGCGAGCTGGAAGGATCTCCGCCCCTTGACGAGGAATGCTGGAACGTGGGACACGACCTCTTAAACCTGCGCTGGGATCGGGCACGCATAGACGACACACTCGCCCTCCTGTACATGTGGAAGCACAAAGAATCGTCCTAGCGCGCTATTGTTGCGGGGTTCTGCGGAGGATCGGCCAGGTGCAGGTAGCCCTCGATAATCCCCTGCGCTTCGGTCAGCGAATCGAGCAGGTAGAGTTCGTACATCCGGTCGCGTGCCCGACCCAGCCTTCGGTACTTGATCTCATGCTTGAAGGGAGCGACAACTCTCTCCTGCGACCACGTTGTGTTGTCGTCGTAGAGATAGCGCATGGTCACCGCACTACTACCGCTGGTCAGCAGGCGCAGGTAGTGGTGAAAGAGCCACTGCTGGTCCGCCTGCGTATAAGGCGCGGCGCGATACCGGCGGATGCGGTTCCCATCATCCCCGAATATGTGTAAGCCCTGCTCGTAAATCTTGGTGTGATCTCCGTCCGGGAACGGTGCTTCCGAAGTACGCGCCACGATGTGCTTGCCGAAGCAGAACGCATGGAAGGAGGCACCGCGCCAGTGCTCCCAGTGATCCGCATTCCATCTTGCCCGCTCATGCCACATGTTGGTCGAGAGGTTATAGACCAGGCAAGCCTTAGCCTTCGGGAAACTCAGCACATAGAACGTATGCCCGTTCTCGGTGTATCCCGAGCCGGTAATGCACTGATCGGTGCCGAGGTCCAGGTACGTCTTGATCAAGTGCTCAATCGCCTGGTTCGAGATCGGGACCGGCGTGTATCCTTCGGTCCTAAAGACGCGGCCGTAGCCGTGCTCGTTCATCCCGAGCCAGTACAACTTCCGGTCGATGCGGGTAACGCTCCATGGGGCCATCGTGCCCTGATCGATGGTCGCGCCGTCGATGGGGGCGAACGGAAAGTCCGCGTTGCCGCTGTCGTACCAGACGCTGATGGATCGCTGCCCGAACAGCCAGAGATGACCTTCATGCGCTTCTAACCGGACCTTGCGGTCTACCGGTCCCTGCGATTGCGCGACGTCGAGCTCTTCCCACGTTAAGCCGTCCGTTGAGATCTGGATGGTCTGTCCGTCAGCCCAGAGGATGATGTAATAACCGTCGAGATAGACAACGGAGATTGCGCCATCTTTTGTCTTGTGCGAAGTGTCGGTCGCGTACCAGATCGAATCGCCGCTTGCGATTAACAGGCTTGCGCTGGAGCCGCCGTTGGCCGCGAATTGTACCGGGGTCGCTGCGCTGAGTACGCCCCCCGGAATCAGCGTGGCTGCACCGGTAGAGAAGATCTCGAACAGGTCGCCTTGCGCTACCGCAAATAAGCGGTTATCCCCTGCAAATAAGCCGCGTATCGGGGGGTTGGTCAACGTCGTGAAAACCTGCAATCCCGGTATCGGCGCGAGTTCGACTTTCGATTGAGCGGTCCCGGAGGTGTCGGTGATGGGGAACCAGTTCACGCTACGGGACGCGGACCAAAGCGAGTCGCGGGTAGCGCTGGTTTCCCCGCAAAGGTTGAAAGGCGAGATTGGCATAGCGTTAGCAGTAGCTATCCGAGCAGATGTCGTAGCCGCAGCCGCCGAAGCCGCTATCCATCTCCGGGATCGGGCTCGAGTTGAACGACTTAACCGCAGCCTTTGAATCGATGGCACGCTGTTCGATGACCTGCAATAAGTTCTGCGGGATCTTCATCATGATGAGCGCGGCCGGTGCGAGTTGCAGCGCGAGTCCCCACCGCAACGCCAACGCATAGCCGGGAGGAAAGCCGTACTGGGTATCAAGATCCGCAAAACCCGAGAGCGTCTGCCAGGACTGCAATGCCAGCGACTGCCCTTCAGACGGTGCGGGGTTAATGCGGACATTCACGTTAGGAAATGCGTTGTCGATATAGATGCCGCAATTGCGGCTACAATCCAGCCACCCGGAGCGCAAGACCAACTGCCGGCAGTTGCCGTCCGCACACCCGCAGCCGCAATCGCACGCGACTAACGCAGCGCTAGCGACTCGCTGCGGCCGTTCCCCTCCGAGCGTCCCGCCCGGTCCCAGCGTGTAGGCGCAGACCCCCGCGGTCAACGGATACACACTGCGCTGCAATGCCGGGATCATCAGGGATTCGGTGTTCCACGAATCGACCATGTCGTTCAAGAGCCCGAATGCGTCCTCATGCCCTTCCGGGCTGGTCTGCTGTCCCGGACGCAGCACGCCTAGAGCGCGGTAGGCATCGTAGATCAGCCGTCGTGCGGTGACGCTGCCGGTTCCGCCGCTGCCGCTGCCGCCGTTCCAGAGCGACTGGTTCCAGAGGGTGCTGTTCCAGAGAGACATAATTGGGCCGTGAGTACTATTCCTGAGTTGTTAGGATAGAAGCAGCCGTTTGCTAAAACGGCAGGAGCACATCACTTGTCTGACAATATTGAGCGTCTGCTCAACGATCTCAAAGAGAGTTTCGAAAGAGAGATCCGTGATCTCAAGGAACACGTCGATGACGGGTTTGACCGCATCGAGTCGCGCCTCGACCGGCAAAGCGGCTGGCTGCGTTCAGGCCAGACTAACTTAGTCCGGTTAAACACGTGGTCCGAGGATATCGATCAACTAGTAACCAGCCGGGATAAACGCCTAGACAAACTCGAAGCCCGCATCAGAAAGCTGGAAAACGGTTCTTAATCTCTGCCGAGCGCCACTCCGTGTGAAGCAAGAGCGTTTCGGGTAGCGCCGATCACCTGGCTGGGTACGTTAAGCTCAGCCTCTTCAATCCCACTTATGCCAACTGCTACCAAAGAAGACATTACAGCCTGCTTCCGGCTGCTGCTGGGCCGTTCCCCGAACCCCGAGGAGGTCGCAGGCCATTACGCGCTGGCCGGTGGCGAGCTGGAAGATGTGGTCAGGAGTTATCTACAGTCGCTCGAGTTCCAGCGCCGCGGGTTGCTTCAAAGCGGTACGGATGCAAAACTGATCCGGCTGAAACACAACCTCTCGATCTATGTCGATGCCGCCGATCAGTTGATCGCCCCGAACATCACACCGGACGGGTACGAGCCTGAAGTCACGGACCTGTTGCTCAAATATGCGCGTGGATGCGTAATCGATATCGGGGCCAACTGCGGGTACTTCTCCCTGCTCGCCTGCTCGCTTGGCGCTACCGTGTATGCGTTTGAGCCGCTCGAGCGCAACGTCCAATTGCTGATGGCAAGCCGCGCCTTGAACCGGTTCGCCAATCTCCACCTCATTGCCGCCGCCGCTTCCGACCAGGCGGGCACTGTCTCGATCGGATGGACATACACCAACGCCATCGTGGGAGAGATCTCTACGAATCCCGACAGCGCGTTATCCGCACGCTATGTGCCAGCGGTGCGCGTTGACGCCTGCGTCCCTGACGATGCGCCCATATCGCTGATTAAGATCGACGTCGAAGGACACGAGTGGAAGGCCCTGACCGGGGCGAGCCGCATCATCGCACGCTGCCGCCCGGTCATCCTGAGCGAGTTCGCGCCGGGATGGCTGCTAGCCAACTCCCACGTCAGCGGCCGCGACTACCTCGAGAGGCTCGTTTCCTGGGGTTACCGGATTGCCGTAGCCGGTTCGCCGGAAGTAAATACGGTGACCGCCATCCTTCAGAAAGCCGAAGGCGTGGATCATATCGATCTACTGGCCGTCCCGTCCTCGCTTTAGCGCAGCTTAGGAGAGCGGCGACGATCCCGGCGACAAAGAGCCGTTGTTGGTCACGTTGCCGCCAATAATCATATTGGTGCCGCCCATGTAGGTCACCCCGGCGTCGATCGTCAGCGCGTTGCCGGTCCCGATCTGGGTGATTGCGTTCCCGTCGATATCCACATGGGAACCGGCGGCCACGCGCAGCACCGGGAGTGTGGAATTGACGATGAAACGGTTGCCGGAAATAACGGCGTACTGTCCGTAGATGATACACGGGGAACTGAACCTGTTGTTTGCGAGGATGCAATCCGATGCAACATTCCCGTACACGTCGTACATAAACCCGGACTGCCCGCCTACGCCGGACATCACACAAGTGGAATTGGTAAGCGTCACGGAGTTCGATCCGAGGGTTGCCGCGTTGCCGTTGCAGCCAAAAAAGTGGATGTTGTCGAAGACGATCGGACCACTGCCAGGAGTTGTCTGGATGCCGGTAGCGTTATTGGTTGGCGAGACAACGCTCAGGCCGGCAAACTGAATGAACGCATCGCAGATGTAGCCGACATCGGCGGAGGGACAGTTGATGTAGATCTCCCCGAGGCGATCATTGTTGAAGTAGTTGCATCCGCCCGAAACCATCACGTTCACCACGCCGGTCGCATACAACCCCCAACCGCCGTTGTTATACGTCTGGATGTTGGTCATCATCGTCAGAGCGCCGACCCCATCGCCGCCGACGATGATCTTGATGCCGTGCCCGCCATTGTTGACCGCTTCGATCTCACACCAGTACCCCTGAGCGCCTGTCTGAAACCCATCCGAGATACAGTTTGAGGCCAGCACACGCTGCAGGTCGAACTGTCCCTGCTTCTCGCCGTACACGCCGACATAGAACGCCGATACGTGAACGTCGCGGATGTTCACCCAGGTCGAGCCCGAGCGATAGATGCCGTAGCTCCCGGCAACGGCTGTCCCTTGCTGCCAGAGGGTACATCCCTGAAGCGTGAACCGGTCGTTCACAACGTTGAACATTTTCGCGTCGGTCGTGTAGAACTTGAGCGTCGTGACCGCTTCGCCCATACCGATAATGGTTGCGTTTGCCGGGGGCGTGATCGTGCCGTGCAGGTTGTACGTTCCGGCGGGAACCGCAACAGCCTGGCCATCGTTCAGCGCTTCCTGAATCCCGACCGTCCCGCTCGATAACTGCCAGGCGCCCGAGTGCGGGTACGCGCACTGGATGATCAGCGTTCCCGATGGAGCTCCCGAGACGGCGGAGCCTCCGGTGATCAGCACCGGTTCGGGCGTGCCCGTTCCGCCCGAGACATACAGCCAGTGGTTGGTGTCGGTCCCGTTCACGCCACGCGGCACCGGAGCGATCGTGATGACGTTGTTGCCGACGATGAGATTGCCGCCCGGTTGCTGTGCGGGGAAGTCGTAGGCGGTCGAAACAGCGATAGCACCCCCGCTGCCGCCACCCCCGACATTCGAGAGGTTCGGACCGAGTGCCGTTTCAATCGCTTTGATCTCCGCAGCCAGCGCGTTGTGGTGCCACGCATCGATGTTTGAAGAGAGCGTGCTGCCCGAGGCATGCGATGAAGGAACCGTCCCGTCGAAGCCGCGGACCACAGTGAGGTTATTGCCGCTGATCGATGTGATGCTGATAATCTCGCTGTCGATCGAGAGCAGCATATCCGGCACCAGGCGCGAAGCGTCCCCTACCGTGATGATGGTGTCGCCCGAACTAATGTTGCTCCGGAGCGTTGCCTGCACGCGGTTGGCGGCGATCTTCAGGGCCTGATCGGTTGCGACACTGCCGGGATACCGCGCTATCGGACGTACGAGCGTCCCAGACATCAGCGAAACACAGTCGCCGTTGGTTGTAGACATGGAATTAATCCTTTTGCGCTGAAGCGGGTTAAGACGCTGCGGGGACTGCGGCCGCCGGTGCGCCCTGGCCGAGCGTTGCGGTATTCATAGCGGCAATCGCGGACGTGGCCTGCGCTGCCTGCTGCTGGTATTCGGCAGGCATGGCCGAGCCGTATTCCGGTGCCAGCACGCCAGCTAGCCCATAGCGCAAGGCCTGCTCGTAGCCCGAGGGCAGGTTGATGGTGTCGCCAAGCGAAGCGAACTGCGCCAGCGGCTTCAACGAGAACAACTCGAGCGTGCTTCCGGCTGTAACTATCGGCCAAAGGTAGACATTCCCGTTCGGGAAGGTGCCATCGTAGTACAGCTCCTTCGCGAACTTGCTGGTAGCGGTGCGGTCCTTCGGTAATACCCACTGCTGCGAGGGAACGATTGCCACCGGAAAGCTGATGCCCGCATAGCTCACCTGTGCCGCGGTGAGCTTGATGGGGCGGGAGGAGAGCGGGTAGATCGATGAGCCGGTAAGCGTAATCGTGTCCTTACTCTCCTGGTATATCGGCACGCCCGCCGCCGCCCAGCTTCCAATCATCTGGTTCAATGCGTCGAGCGCGTTGTTTGATTCGGTTGCAGTCGGCACCTC
>Ga0184624_10000148_pt1 | contig 17071 bp, 12 predicted proteins | sample PLM3_5_b1_FD_133157 | JGI IMG/M metagenome (GOLD analysis project Ga0184624, IMG submission 133157) | Groundwater sediment microbial communities from an aquifer in East River, Colorado, USA - PLM3_5_b1 | ecosystem: Environmental > Terrestrial > Soil > Riparian zone | place: USA: East River...
ACCAGTACGGGAAACATTTTGATTTGGGATCAGTCCATTATTCATCCCCACATAAAAAGGGGCCGTCTTGGGATTAGTGGAAAGAAAACCATTGATTTGTGCCTGCGAAGGGTATGTTCCAGTGGCATTATAATACCCTTGTTTGAATTGATCAGTGCCACTTTTTATAACAGCATTAGCAATATATTGCATGTTAAAAGTGGTTTCATCTCCATAAACATTTACACCATCATAATTGGGATCGGTCATCCTGGTACCGGGGGTGAGCTTTCCACTGGTACCGCTGCGAGCATAATTGGATGAATCATTTGCGAGCCAGTCATCCGCACTGATGAATTGTGCACCAATTTTGAAAGCAAATTTGTTATTAAGACTTTTAGCATAGCGGAATGAATAATCATTGTACAAGGCAGAATTTTCTCTCGGACTTTTATCACCAACGTGCATGATACCCGGCTTGATCAGCACACTTAAACCCTGGTATTTAGGATTAAATGGATTTTTGCTGTTGATGAGAATTGTTCCATTCATGCCTCCGGGGCCATACAACGCGGAAGATGCTCCCGGCAATAATTCTATACTCTCAATATCGAGATCTCCATTACTAACAAAATTTGCGACAGGAAAATTCAAACCTGGTGCCTGGTTATCCATTCCGTCAATGCGTTGGTTTACTCTTGTGCTACCACTGCCATTAAATCCACGAGTGCTGTAAGTAGGAAATAAAAGACTCGAAGTAGTGCCATAGACTCCTTTCTTTATTCCAAGATTATCGTAGGGTCGTAATGGTGAGATTTTCATATCTCTTGCAGAAATCGTTTCAATTGTAAAAAGTTTGCTCATTGCAGGTCCTTTCAACCGGATATCAGGCGCATTAACAACGATCGCCTCAAGTGTTGTTCCTTTTGCAGTTAAAGTGACATTTAATTCTTCAGTGCCTGTAACGGATACTTCTTTGGACTCAGATTCGACTTCTGAGATCTCAATTGTTACAGGAAGGGATGTAACGGTCAATTTGAACCGGCCATACTGATCAGCAAGAGTTCCCGCAGATAAATCTCCTTTTACTCTTACTGTGGCGCCGGCAAGCGGTTCATTTTTGTCATTCGTTATTTTTCCTTTTACAGTCACGGTTTGGGCCTGTGAAAAAATAACCTGGCCAAGAATGCAAAACAACATTGTTGTTAGAATTACTTTTTTCATGATCGGTGGTTTTTAGTTTATATAATTTTGTTTGATTTATTTATTAAGACAGTTTTTTTATTTACTGATCAATTACAATTCAGTTTTCAGAAACAGTCATCAAAAAAAAGTAGGGGTCTATTGATGTTTCATGTTCAGCCGTCACGGGGTTAGGGCCTATATTGATATACAAGAAGTTCTTTCCGGCAAGTACATGCCACAAAAAGGATTGGCACCTGGGATAAAAGCTACTTAGGATGTCCGGGAACATTTCATGAATGATACCGTTCCAGCAGGCTTTTTCTAATTCTTCAATTGGTGAATACTGTTTACCATTGCTATTCTCCCTGGTATCTGCAAGCTGCCTGCTTGCTAAACTTGTGCCGGTGAAAAAAAGGATCTCGTGGTGATTGTTTGTTGTTTTCATAACTTTTTATTTTTTCATAAAGCCAAGCTACTACCACATACAGGCCATTTATAATTGAATTTTGCATTAACGTTTCCCTGATTTGCAGAATTTGCAACTGATGCTACCAGCTTATCACGGGAATTATTTTATACCCCGAAAGGGGTATTAAATCCAGGGCAGTTGTAGAATTTATATCCAAATATTGGCCGCTGTATGTTTTTAAACGGAAATGCCCTAACTTAAAACCTGAAATAAAGCGTATTGCACTTTCAGAACCACCAACTACAAATCCACAATGCCCGACTACCAATCACAGGAATTTTTGTTCCAAAGGATTAAGGAACTTTTACCACCGCATGCCTCATTGGTTGACATGGTTGCCGAAACATTACATATAAGCAGCGACAGCGCCTACCGTCGTATTCGTGGCGAAACCCCGCTTGTGCTGGATGAAGCAAGAGTGCTTTGCCAGCATTATAAAATTTCACTTGATCAATTGTTGAATGCTAAGGGTGGGTCTACTCTTTTCCAGAGTGTTCGCATAAATACAAATAATTATAATTATGAGCAGTATCTGAAGGACCTAATAATGCAGCTTAAGTATGTTGGTAGCTTTATACATAAGGAGGTCATATACCGGACAAAGGATATGCCGGTTTTTCATAACTTTTATTCCAAGCCACTTATAGCATTCCGTTATTTTTTCTGGATGAAGTCTATTATTCAACATCCTGATTTTGCAAACCGTGATTTTGAATTCAATTGTATCTCTCCAGAAGTTGAATCTTTGAGCCGTGAACTTACTGTCGAATATAATAAGATTCCTTCAACAGAGATATGGAACACAGAGGCAGTTAATGCTGCCATTTCACAAATAGAATTTTATAAAGACTCAGGATATTTTTCTTCTTCAGCGGATATTAAAACCGTATATGAATCATTAGAAGAAACCTTTCTTCATCTTAAAGATGTGGTGGAGTATGGATGCAAGTTTATGCCAGGAGAAAACCCGGAGTCAAAAAAAACTAATTTCAAATTTTTTTACAACAGGGTAATGCTTGGCGAAACCACTATTATAGTTGTAACGGATCGCATTAAACAAATTTTTCTAAATTATGATGCCCTTAATTATGTCACCACGAGAGACGAATCCTTTTGCAATCCCTATTATGATGATATACAAAACCTCATGAAAAAATCAACACTGATAAGTCAAACCGGCGAAAAGCAGCGAAATATTTTTTTTGGTATCCTGTTGAATAAGATAAGAGAAAGAAAAAAGAACCTGTGATCAATAAGCAGGTCATGTTATAAAAATAAAACGCAACAGCTATGGACATCAATCAAATTCAGCAACAACTCTTTCAAATCATTAAAAACAAAATGCCCCCTGAAACTTCGGTAGCTGATGAAGTGGGTAAACTTTTGAAAATAAGCAGCGACAGTGCCTATCGTCGTATGCGCAGTGAAAAGCAAATTACTTTTGAAGAGGTATATATCCTGGCGAGCCATTTTAAGATCTCACTGGATCAATTAATGAGCATTAATACAGGAGGAATGTTATTCCAGGGAAACATTGTTAATGATAAAACCTATGGCTTTGATCAATACCTGACAGGCATGCTGCATACAATGGCTTATTTCAATAGTTTTAAGAATAAAGAACTGTATTATTCCTGCAAGGACATGCCCATCTTTCATCATTTTTATATAAGAGAGTTTGCAGCTTTCAAGTGGTTCTTCTGGCTCAAAACATATCTTCAGTTTCCCGGCTTTGCTAAAAGAAAATTTAGGTTTTCAGATTTTCCGGATGATGTATTTAAATTGGATCAGCAGGTGCTGGGAATGTACAACCAGATCGACAGCAGGGAAATATGGAATATTGAAAGCATGAGTATTTTTTTCCGGCAGGTCCAATTTTACCAGGATGCTGATGTGTTTGAATCAGACGAAGATGTTTTAATACTATATGAAGCGTTGGAAAAAACATGGGATCACCTGGAAAAGCAGGCAGCGTTAGGATATAAATTCAAAATGGAGGATCCGGAACAAAAACGACTGGGAGAGTATAAAATGTATTTCAATGAAGTATTATTGGGAGACAACTCTATACTGGCAGTTACCGATAATTCGAAAATGGCTTTTATGACCCACACCACTTTTAACTTTATGTTGACCAGGGATGTGGCTTTTACGGAGAATATGTACAATCACATGCAAACCCAAATGAAGCGTTCTACCCTTATCAGCGAGGTAAGTGAAAAGGAAAGATCCCGTTTTTTCAGGATTATCCGCGAAAGAATCCAAAAACGCAAAGAAGCTTTGGAAGTATAATGTTATAATTTTCAAAAGAAGTAACTATACCTTTTCCCGGCAGATTTTTTGACTACTTTTGAGTAACTATGAAACAATTCTTACTCATATTACTGTCAGTTAGCCTGGCTGTTACTGTTAACTCCCAATCAATTTTAGACAAAGTAAAAAAGAAGCTTAACACAAATTCCGGGATTACTGAAGAGGAAGCGGGAAGAGGTGTGAAGGAAGCGTTGAATAATGGGATCGGCTCCGCTGTTTCTTTTCTCAACAAACCTGATGCATTTTTTAAAAGCGAGCTTTATAAAGTTTTGTTGCCTCCCGACGCTAAAAAAATGGAAAAAACTTTGCGTGATATGGGGATGGGCAAAATGTGTGATGATGCAATTGAAGCGATCAATCGCGGAGCCGAAGATGCAGTAGGATATGCTACGCCGATTTTTGTTGATGCCATTAAACAAATGACAGTAACCGATGCCTTGAAACTGGTAACAGGAGGCAAGAATTCTATTACGGAGTTTTTTCGATCAAAGACTTCCGCAAAATTGAAAGAGGCTTTTATGCCTGTGATAAATAAATCACTTGAAAAAACAAATGCTACAAAATATTATGGGGATGCAGTGACCCGCTATAATAAGGTTCCTTTTGTAAAAAAAATGAATCCTGATATAGCAGACTATGTTGCTGATAGAACACTATATGCCTTATTTGAGAGGATCGCAGTAGAGGAAGCAAATATCCGCAGTAACCCAGCAGCAAGGACATCTGATCTTTTGAAGAAAGTATTTGGAGGAAAATAGTTAAACAAATAAGATTTGCGAATACAATATTTAAACCCGGCACTAGCCGGGTTTTTTTATCAGTTTTATTCGCAAAGACAGGTTATTGACTGAAATTGGCCAACTACAAAAGAGTCATTAAAACTGTTCTTGCAGTCAGTAACTTTATAAAATACCGTCAAGGCTCCTTAATATGAAGAAATTAAACCACCTTATAATTTTTTCTTTCTTGATTATAAATGCATTTTCACAAACAAACAATGTTGAATGGCGGGTATTGCCTATTGAAAGACTTCCTCCTGATAAAAGGCCCCTTTTCTACCAGGTATTATGTTCATCCAGCGGATCATTGATCTTAAGCAGCACACATGGCCTGATCGATTTCCAGGGGTTCAGAATAAATTTCCCTTCTGTAAGCATAATTGCAAATGACAAGGAACGCCTGGAGAAAGTGAAAGATCCCCATACTGAAGATGGAATAAGATCAATATGTCCCGGGACTGGTTCGAATTTTTTCTTTCTTACAGCTGGCGGCAGGATATATTACATGGACGAAAACCTGATCACTTTGACCGGGTGGGCAACCCCTCCACTTTATATTCCTGTAAATATTCCCAAAGACAAAATAATATCATCTATTTGGGCAGATAAAGAGGGCGATTTATTTGTTGGAATAAAAAACGATAGCATCATTATTATCCCCGGCATTGCAAAACGTTCGCCATCTGATGGAGAAATGAATAAAGAAGGGAATTTTATATTAAAAGATATAATAAGCAATACCAGAAAGATTTTCATTAACGGCAACCCTGATGTATACACCATTACAAGCGACATCGCCAATGAGAGTGCTGTTATACTGGCAACATCAAAAGGATTGGCCCGGTTGAATAAGAAAACAGGAGAAATAACATTTTTAGGCCGGAATTGGAATGATAAAATAAAAACGACAAATGTTCAAAGTGACCTGGATGGGAATATATGGTTTGGCACTGCGGGATACGGTATAGGAAAATATGATGCGAAACTGAATGAATATTTTTTTTATGATGTTGCTACAAAAGCAAACACGGGATTGACCATAAACTCTTTTTGCAGAAAATCTGGTAACGAATTTTTTGTTGCCGTTGCTGATTCATTGCCTGCTATTTTTAATCTAACGGATCACTCTTTCACTTTCATAACAGACACTATTTTCAACAGGTCAAAAAATAATACGACAGATATTAAGGTCAATGGATTTGGAAATTTATTTACAATAAAGGGAGGGGCACTATTTTATACTAATTCATTTTCTGCAAGCAAGGATTATGTCAATATAAAGTTGGATAGCGGGGCTTTTGCTCCATTTATTTATGATATGCAGATAAACCATAGGCCTTATTTCGAGTTGATAAAAGGAAAAGCGTTATCAAGCACGAAAGAAATAAGACTAGATCATGATCAAAACCAACTTGATTTCAATTATTCGTTGCTTGAGTTTTGGAACCAAGCCCAAACGGTTACTGAATGGAAGCTTGATGGTTTAAATATGGATTGGGTTCCTCCAATACCTGATCCCGAAAAATTCAAAGCAAAATTTATTCCCCCATTATCACCAGGTGAATATGTTTTTAGGGTAAGAGCAAAAGTAGGTAACGAAGCCTGGCGTAAACAAGAAGCCGCGTTGATCATTATTATAGCACCTCCATTTTGGCAAACATGGTGGTTCTGGGCTATTGTTGTCGCGTCTTTGGTTATTATAGTTGCTTTTTTTTATAAACGTCATATTTCTTCGGTCCGAAAAAAAGAAAGAGAAAAAGTAATACACGAAAGAGAATTAGTGGAGCTGGAAGCAAAAGCACTTCGTGCCCAAATGAACCCCCATTTTGTCTTTAACAGCCTGAACTCGATAAAATCATTAATTAATAAGAATGATAACGAAAAAGCTGCCGGTTATCTTTCTACATTTTCAAAACTTATCCGTACGCTTTTTCAAAATTCTGATAAAAGAGAGGTCAGCCTGTACGAGGAGCTTGAAACCTGCAAGCTTTATACTCAATTAGAAAAAATGCGGTTTGGAGATAAAGTGGAGTTTGTTTTCGATGTGGATGAAACAATTGATCTGAAAGATTTCAAAGTGCCGGCATTGATACTACAGCCTTTTATTGAAAATGCGATCTGGCATGGGCTAATGCCCAAAGAAGCAGGCGGCAAAATAACGATCCAGGTAAAAGGAATTGATGATACGATCCAATGCATTATAGACGATAATGGAATTGGCAGAGAGTTATCTATGAAAAATAAGCCTCAGTATGAATCCGCCCATCAATCAAAAGGGATCGGGCTTACACAATCAAGGCTTGAGTTGGATAAATTATTAAATGAAAGAGAAGACAAAATAATTATAATTGACAAAGAAGGGGACAATGGAAAACCGGGTGGAACTAAAGTAATTATTTCATTTAAAGAAATTAGAAATTGATACGGACAATTATCATTGACGATGAACAGCATTGTATCGATAGTCTTGCATTCGATCTTCAAAAAAATTGCAGGGATATAGAATTACTTGAAACATGCACTAACCCGAAAGAAGGACTTCTTGCGATCAAAAAGCAAAAGCCCGAACTTGTTTTTTTGGATGTTCAAATGCCCTGGATGAATGGCTTTGAAATGCTCGAGTTGTTGGATCAAATTAATTTCGCCATCATTTTTACAACTGCATTCGATCAGTTTGCCGCGAAAGCATTTCGCATCAGCGCAATCGATTATTTATTAAAACCAGTTGATGTTCATGATCTGAAGGAAGCGGTAAAAAAAGCTTCAGAAAAAATTCAGCAGAAGTCAGGTGTTGAGAACATCGCTAATCTTTTGCAAAATATAAAACAACCGGAAGGTAACCAGCGCATCGCTTTTCCCGGTAGAGAAGGTTTTGAATTTGTAGAAGCGGGTAAAGTTATCTATGCGCAGGCAGAAGGTTCGTACACTCATGTTTTTTTAAACGACAAAAGAAAACTGGTTATTTCAAAAACACTAAGTGATATAGAAGAAATGCTGCCAGCTGATCTTTTTCACCGTATACATCACAGTACGCTTGTTAATTTATCACATGTAACACATCTTTTTAAGTCTGATGGAGGTTACATTGTTTTGGATAACGGTGAAAAATTGGCGGTTTCAAAATCAAAGAAAGAAGGGCTAATGGAAAGATTGGGTTTAAAAAAAGATTAAGTGTAGTTGAAAGTGCTCTTTTTTATTATTCAATTTATTTACACTAGCTCTTCCGGTAAAAAGAATTGTTATCTTATAATTACAATTTTCTTTTCATTTATACCAGCAGCAGTTTGCGATCTTATAATATAGTGCCCTGCCGGAAACTTGCCGGTTTCTATTTTTACTTTTTGTATCATCCCTTTTTCAAGTATTCCTTCATAAAAAGTTTTCACAAGGTTTCCTTTCATATCATAGAGTCGCAGGCTTACCTTACCTGTTTGCGATGATTTGAAAAGTATGCTTGCATGAGTTGAGGATGGATTGGGAAAAACATTAATTAACTCCTGCCCGGGAATAGTTGATTTTTTTTCAACCTCTAATGTATTAATTGCTGGTTTAGTAGAAGGTGCCTCCACACAAGCTCCAAGATAACCGCCTCGTTCAATAAACCCTGCGGCTGCATTTCGATCTACACAAAGACTAGTTCCATTAAAACATACAATGATCTTATCTTCTTTTTTATTTTTATTACCACAAATAAATGGTGGTAACGCTTCGAATAATGCTTTGCCAACATCGTAAAGTCTTGCTCCCCTGTAATTGGTCAATATGGTTATCGTCATTTTTCTGTCGGGTTGGTAAAACATAACTGACCGATAGCCAGGCGCATTCCCATCATGGCCGATAAAAACATCGGTTGCACTGATCCTTGTTGTTCTGAAAACCCCATAGCCAAGAAAATCACCGTCCTGGTCCGGCGCAGATGAAATCGAGTTGATCATTTCATCCAATGATGATTGACTGGTGGCTCTGCCGCCAAAAAGTGAATTGCCCCATTCGGCCATGTCGGCTATATTACTAATAAGACCACCGCTCGCATATTCAAGAGTACTGATGGCAGTAAAAGGGAAAGCTGAAATATTTGTAACTGCATTGGGAAAGGTTGGTTGACCTGTAAATGAAAAAATTGGATTGAAAGGACTGATATTATCATGTGGTGAAGCTAATACAGTACCCGGCCATTGCGGTTCCCTTGCATCGAAGTAAATGGAGTTTAATTGCAGCGGAGTAAAAAACCGCTGGCGGAAATGTTCTTCTAATGGGAGGCCGGTTGCGATCTCGATAATGATCCCCAATACAGGATAATTTGTATTTGAATATTTACGGACCGCACCTGGTGCATCGACCTGGTGAACAAAAGTCAGCATTTCAAAAACGGTCCATTGATGAGTTGGTTGAAAAGCAACGGCGATCTGCAGCTGTAGTTCATCAGAATAACTGGAATACCCACTTTCATGTGCCAGTAACTGGTGAATAGTTACAGCGCTATTCAATTCTGGATTTACCGCATTTAAAAAAGGAATGAACTTGCTAACAGGATCCTGAAGACTGAAGACTCCTTCTTTTGCTAACTCAATAACCAAAGCTGCCGTAAAGGTTTTGGTAACACTATACATACGTGAAAGTGTTGAAGTCTCAAAAGATGTACCGCCCGGCAGCAGGTTGTTGTCAGCATCCACATTACGGGCTGCGTGCCCGGTGGCGCCTTGCCAGAATGCAAGTCCATCTACTTTTATTGCTGCAGACATTCCTCCTACATAGGGATTGGCCGGGTTGTTTTGAAAACTATCAATTACATGCTGAAGGCGGCCGTTTGTTTGCGGAGAAAAGCCCTGGGAAAATGAGAGAGCAGGCATTGCAACAAGTAAAATTAACTGGAGATACCATTGTCTTTTTAGAATAGAAAAAAAAGGTCTCATAATGTTTGATTTTAGGTTCGTTATAAAATTCATTTTGTTTTATTCATTATTGAAACTGAAACTTCCTTCTGACAGATCACGATTATGGAAAATCAATAGCTTAAAGGAATAAACTGTTTTATTGTACGGAGATATAATTCATTTAAGAACAACTTTCGGTTTTTCTGCAGGCATTAATAATCCCAAATGTCTAAGTAGTGCAGTCCCGTAAAACTTTTTTTAGTTGCCAAAGGCATTCGAATTCGGCATTATTTCATACACGATCCTTTTTAAAATCCTTCCAATATCTTTTTTTCAGCCGAAAAGACCAGGAACAGAATAAGAGAAAATATTGCCATCATTACAAGAAATCTTATAGTGTTAATTATTTCTGCAGATAGTTTCATAAACTGATTTTTAATTTTAAGGAGGGAATAGCCCGGTACACAAAGTTGTTATTCTGTATTTGTGGCAATGACTGGTTATTGAAAGATATACTCATTGCTTTCCGTTTGTTTTTTGATGCTGAGATGAACAACGAAATACCGGCGATCATACTTGCTGATCCAAAAAAGAATAAGGCCCCGGTAATAGAAGAATTATCATCGGTTGGATCGGGATTAACCTGGGTACCCGCAATAATATTTACGAAAAGATCACTTGTTGTTTCAATTCCTTCCACTACGACAATTGATAACGCCGCTGTCGTCATTACAAGCCCTCCACCAGTCAATATCAAGGCGGTGGTTTTCTGTGCTTTACTTTTTTTCAGGTAATCCTGTTTGGTGCGAGCCGGTGAAGGATTGCTTTGCTGACCGAATGAGGTATAACCAATAAAGAACATTGTAATAAATAAGAAAAGTTTCATAAACTGATTTTGGACAAATTATGTTACTGAGAAGTTCGTGTCAATAGACGATTGGCAGTTAGATGTTTTCGATTGACAGTTTAATTGCTTAAGTTAAGGCGTGATAAATCGCTTGGTTTAGACCTTATAGCTGGTTGAACTGAAAGTGGTAAAGGGGATTGTAGTTTCAGGTAAGCCATTTGCCAACTGAAACTGCCAGCTTATCTAGCCTGTAACTAAAAGTGATAAAAGAATTTGTAATTTCAGTGAATGAGCTACCATCGATGGCTGCGGATTATTTCCAGCTCAATATTTTTTTTATGGAGCCTGGTTTGTATTTCCCAAGATGATTCTCTTACATTTTATCCTGTTAATAACTCCTTACTACAGCAATACAATATTCGTAACATAACACCAACAAAAGACGGTAAATTATGGCTGAGTACAGGAAACGGATTAATAGCGTATGATGGCAACGACATACGTATTTATTCACATGATGCCAGTGACAGTACATCATTGAGCGATCATAATATCTCAAATTCATTTCTTGATAGAAAAGGAAATCTATTTGTAGTATTAAGAGGAGAAAAACAAAATAGCAATGAGCAAATAAACTACTTCAACACGAAGACCGGCAAGACCGAACGTTTTAAGATAAGAATTGAAAATGAAGATTCATCAGGATATCATCCAATTGATCCCTTTTTAATTGTATATATGGATAGTGACAGTACCTTGCTGGCAGGCCGGACCAATATGGGATTTATCCGGTATAATCTTTTAAATAGAAAGGCCGTCAGTTATTCCCTCCGGTCAGCTTCAAATACTACATTCAACACTGTATATAGCATACACAAAGATACCAGGGATCATAATTTAGCTTGGCTTGCTACCAATAACGGTATCTACTCTTTCAATAGTAAAACAAATCAACTGCAAAGGAACTTCAGGTCCAATAACGTAAAAGATTCAACGACTTTAGACCTGAACATAATGGATATTCATGTAAGAAACAAGGATACGATCTGGTTTCTTACTTATATACGGGGGTTAGGGTGTTACGATATCAAAACGGGACAGTATACGATTTTTCCACGCAGAAGGGTTAATGAAGAGCGAGGCAGAATAGTTTATGAAGAAGACAGATTTCATGCCGATGGGTTTCAGTACTTAAATAAAGATCAGTATTTGATAACGATGACCGGCCGCACCCCGTGGATATTTGATATAACCACACACAAATATATTTCTCACTCGAAAATCACTCCCGCATTTCCAGTACTGTACTTTTCCCAGAGTGTTATAGATGATTTTGGAAATATCTGGTGCCTCTTCTATGGAAAATTATATAAAGCAACCCCGAAGAAAATAAGGCTTCAGGCCGCAACCATTTATGATAAATATTATACGGATAGGAGGGAGAATACTTTTAAAACGGTTATATGGGATGAAAAAAGGAGGCTCTATTATGTCGGTGTTTCATTAGGTGATGGCGTTTTTATTTTTGATGAAAATATGCAATTTATAAAAACGATTCCCGCTCCGCGGACTAACGATCCGGAATGGGGCCTTATTGAGCCGCTTGTAATAGATATTGCCCTTGATAAAAACGATAGGTTATGGATGTGCAGTAATATACTATGCGTATATGACAGCCTAAAGCAACAGTTCGTTCCTGCCAGCACTGTTTTCCCCGGATTAACGTCAACGTATAAGCAATTTAGAAATTTTGTATTTAGGGGAGACTGGTGCTACGCCCTGCCCGGCGATGCTTCATCGTCATATCTCTATCGTATAAATATTAATAGTCTTACCTGTGATTCTCTTCTTCTTTCTGCAATACCAGTAGCAGAAAAACAACCTCCGAATCAACTAGGCACCCTGGAAATGGATAACAGCGGAGAAAATGCATATATCAGTAATAAGAATACAGTATTTCAATACAATCTTATAACAAGCAAAACAAGAAAGATAATAGAACTAACTGATTCAGACAAGCCATACGGATACTGGACTAACTTTCATTGGTATAATGTGGACGACGATGACAACCTGTGGGTGTCTTCCATAAACAAGACATGGATATTTGAACCTGTTAATCTCAAAGTTATCAAGATGTTTGAAAGAGAAAAGAATACCTATTTCAACCAGGCTTACAATATTAAAGACAAGGGAATCATGTGTTACTTAAATTCCACAAGTTATGATCTGTATGACTATAAAAACAATAAGCAATATAAAATAACTATAAATGATGGCCTGAACTCATATTCAAACTGGAGCACTGCATGTGTTAACGGTATGTTGTTTGTAGGCGCTTATCATTATTTTCAATACATTCCCCTTTCTTCAGTTATCAATAAAAAAACTGAAAGAAGATGTTACCTGTCGGATATACGCCTTTTTGATCTTTCATATAAAACGGATACGTTGCCGGAGTATCTGCAAGTATTAAAACTGCCCCACGACAAAAACTTTATTTCGTTTACTTTTTCTTCTACTGAGTTTGACCAACCAGAAGCATTGGAATATCGTTATAAGCTACAAGGCATAAATAATGATTGGGTGTATGTTAATTACTTGAATCGAACTGTTTCTTATACCAACTTAGGCCCGGGGAATTATACTTTTTATGCTTCCGTAAAGAATGATGATGGTGCATGGAGCGATAACGATGTGCATATTCAAATTTCTATCATACCTGCGTGGTGGCAGACAAATTGGTTTAAGCTCCTCGCTATTGTAGTCGCATGCTGTTTAACGATCGTTGTCATTCAGTTACGTATTAGAGCTGTTCGCAGACAAGAAAGGCTTAAAGGTTTTCATGAGAAAGAATTATTGGAATTAGAAGCCAAAGCCCTTCGTGCCCAAATGAATCCCCATTTTATTTTCAATTGTCTTAACTCAATAAAGGCTTTAATACAAGAAGATGAAAAACAAAAAGCAACTGACTATCTTACTACGTTTTCAAAATTGATAAGAACGCTATTTCAAAATTCTGACAAAAGACAGATAAGTTTATTTGATGAGGTAGAAACCTGTCGTCTTTATACCCAATTAGAGGCAATGCGGTTGAAAGGCAAGCTGAACTACAATTTTATTATTGATCCTAATGTCGATCTGAAATCGGTTATGGTTCCGGCTTTAATTATTCAACCTTTTATTGAAAATGCCATATGGCATGGCATTGTACCAAAAGAAGAAGGAACAATAAATGTAAGTATTAAGCAAAAAAAAGATGCTGTCGTTTGTGAAGTGGACGATGATGGGATCGGCCGTGAGTTATCAAAGTTGAACAAACCAGTTACTCCGGTTATTCATGAGTCGAAAGGCGTTCATCTGTCACTGGCCAGGATTGATCTTGAAAAAAAGTTGAATGAATCCCAGGCGTCTATAAAAATTATTGACAAGTATGAAAACGATAAGGCTACTGGTACCCGTGTCGTACTTACTTTTAATTTAAATTAATATGCTACGATCCGTGATCATAGATGATGAACCTCAAAATGCGTCTATATTAAAAAATGATATTATTACACATTGCCCTTCCGTGGAAGTGATAACGGTGTGTCATTCAGCAAAGGAAGGTATTATGACCATTAAGAAAGAAAAACCGGACCTGGTTTTCCTGGATATCGAAATGCCGTGGATGAATGGGTTTGAAATGTTGGAAATGCTTGATGATATTAATTTCAACCTGATATTTACTACAGCACACAACCAGTTTGCTGCAAAAGCTTTTCGCATTAGTGCTGTAGATTATTTGCTGAAACCCATTGATGCAAATGATCTGAAAGAAGCTGTGAGAAAAGCCCTGCAGAGATCAGAGCAGCAGAAGGGAAATATACATATTGAAAATCTCCTTAGAAATATAAAACAACCTTCAGCTCAGCAAAAGATCGCTTTACCCTATAAAGAAGGATATGAGTTCGTAGAAGTGAGTCATATTATTTACTGCCAGGCGGAGGGTGCTTATACCAAAGTGTTTCTTGATAATAAAAAATACATACTGGTATCCAAAACACTTGGCGACATTGAAGAATTACTTCCTACCGATATATTTCAGCGTATTCATCACTCGACAGTAGTTAATCTGAACTATGTTACTCATTTTGTAAGATCAGATGGAGGATATGTTAAGTTGCAAACAGGAGAACAATTAACGGTTTCAAAATCAAAAAAGGAATCAGTGATGGAAAGGTTGGGGCTGAAAAAAGATTAAGTGGTTGCCAGCAATACTTGCCACGCATCTTTCACTTTTCCTTCCGCCAGCAATTTTTTTGCGTAAGCATGCAATTCTTTTTCCATCTCGTCAGGATTCAGGCTGTAATACTGAATAATGTTTTTAAGATGAGTATCATCAAATGATGGCTCAATGATTGGCATTTCTCTTACATTGGCCAAATGTCCAAGATCATTTCCTGAAAGTATATCACTGTTTCGGATACTTTCAGGTAAAGCATCAACACCAATTCCTAATTCAGTATTTGGTTTAGGAACCGTAAAAAGATTTGATTCATTGACTTTACAATACCAATCACCGCCAAGCCTTGCTATATGATGGATCTTTCGCTGATCTAGCTTTTTATTCTCGTCCAATAAGCTATCATCAATATGCATTCTCATCACCTCACATATTACAAGATTGCCTGCGCCACCTTCTGTACCTAGCGGTTTTACTTCGAGCACTTTGCATTCCATCTTTACTTTGCTTTCTTTTACCATCGGCGGTTTAACCAATGTACTAGGCTCAGGAGTAAACCCGGCCTTTTCAAATTCATTCATTTCTTTTGGATACTCACAACTTGCCAATGAAACCTGGTGAACCATTTCATAGGTAACGATGTTTATCACAACTTCCGGCACTTCCAATACATTTTCAAGTGTATGCTTGGTCGTGTTATCCCTTACTCTTCGAGACGGAGAAAAAATAACGATCGGCGGGTTGGAGGAAAACAAATTAAAGAAGCTAAATGGGCTAAGATTTATATTACCCACCTTATCAATTGTGGAAGCAAAGCAAACAGGCCTTGGCGCCACAACATGTTGCAGGTAGTATTGCTTTTCAGCTGTTTTTAAGTCTTTCAGGTCGAGGATCATAGATCAAATTAGTAAACAAATATCCGTAAAGATGGAATCCAAAATCTTGAAACGGGTAGAATCCTTTTAACCCGCCAGTTTGCCATTTATAAATTCTTTTATCAATAGGTAACTTAAATTATCTCACCTTCGTTATACGAAAGACTTCGTTTAGTCCTTTAAAACATAAAACCAATTAGTCATGAGAAAGAATTTTTTATTTATGCTGGCGATAACAGCCCTGGGCTTTTCAACAATGGCCCAAAAGAATGATAAGTACGATGACAAAGACAGAATTGAAGGCAGCGGTAATGTGATCACAAAGGACATTGCCATAAAGTCTTTTGACGAATTGGACGCCAGTGGTGTTTTTAATCTTCAATTATCACAGGGCGATAAAGAATCAGTAAGGATTGAAGCTGATGATAACCTGATGGATCTGTTTACGGTTGAAAATGACGGATCAACTCTTACGATCAAGATGAAAAAGAATTCAAACTTCAACAGCAAAAAGCAATTGAAAGTTTATGTCACATTCAAAAATTTAAAAAGTATGAACCTCGGTATGGTTGGCGGCACTTCATCCGATGAAAAACTAAAGTTTGCAGATCTGAAATTAAAAAACCAAAGTGTTGGATCAGTAAGTCTTAATATGACATTACAAACACTTAACATGGAAAATCAAAGTGTAGGATCAGTAAAACTTGAAGGCAGCGCTGAAAGTGCTATAGTAAAGAATAATAGTGTTGGTAGTATCAATGCAGGAAATTTTTTTATACAAAAAATGGAAATTGAAAATAATGGCATTGGCTCTGCAACAGTCAATGCAGAAAAAGAATTAAAATATTCAGATTCTTTTCTTGGTAAAGTGAGTAACAAAGGAAATGCAACAGTGAAAAAGAAAAACAAAGTGGTGATATAAGAGAAGATCGAAAGTCCAGGCGGAAATCGAAAATGAAATACTCTTCGGTTTCCGCTTTTTTATTTTTTATTTTTCAAAATACTCCACCCGGTAGCTATCGGGTCGGTTTCTTCGGCAACCATTGTATTGCTCAGTTTGCCAAGCCCGTCAATTTCCATATCAACAACATCATTGGGCTGCAACCATTGTTCAGTATAATTCGGATCATTGAGTTTTCCAGTTCCGTTCAATTCCAAAAAACAACCGGTACCAACTGTTCCGCTTCCGATCACATCACCGGGAAAAAGATCAACGCCATAAGAAGCTCTTTCAATGATCTCGGCAAAGGTCCAATCCATATCACTCAAATTTCCTTCACTTACCTGCACCCCATTTACCCAGCACTTCATCGAAAGGTTCCAGCTTTTTCCAACATGATTTTCTTTACAAGGCACGACAAACGCTTCTAACTCTTCCAATGTCACTAACCAGGGCCCGATGGCAGTTGAAAAATCTTTTCCTTTTGCCGGTCCAAGATTCAATAACATTTCTTCCATCTGCAATCTTCTTGCACTCAGGTCATTCATGATCATCAGGCCACCGATATATTCATCCGCGTCTTCC
>Ga0184624_10000149_pt1 | contig 17037 bp, 19 predicted proteins | sample PLM3_5_b1_FD_133157 | JGI IMG/M metagenome (GOLD analysis project Ga0184624, IMG submission 133157) | Groundwater sediment microbial communities from an aquifer in East River, Colorado, USA - PLM3_5_b1 | ecosystem: Environmental > Terrestrial > Soil > Riparian zone | place: USA: East River...
CGGTGTCGTGCCGCCGATGGTCTCGGAGGGCCGGAACATCCTCCGGAACATCCAACGAGTCACGAAGCTGTTCGTGGCGAAGTCGGTTTTCGCTGCGTTCCTGATCCTCTCGATCGGGCTGACTCGGGAGGACTACCCGTTGCTGCCGCGACATCTGACGATCGCGGCGGGGCTGACGATCGGCATCCCGGCCTTCTTCCTCGCGCTCGCGCCCTCTCGCGGTGAATGGCGTTCGAGGAACTTCTTCCGCGAGGTGTCCCAGTTCGCCGTACCAACCGGCGTTGCAGCAGGGTTCGGCGTCCTCTCGGCCTTCCTGCTCGCCCGCAACGTCTTCGAGCTCTCGCTCGTGTCCGCACGGACGGCGGCGACGACGGTGCTGGTCATCGTCGGCCTCTACCTTGTGCTCGTTCTCGAGGCAACGAGCGCCCGACGGCTGAGCCGGGTCGCCGGTCTCTGCGGCGCGATGCTAGCGCTCTATGTGCTCGTGCTCGCCCTCCCGAGCGCGCGGGACTTCTTCATGCTCGTCGTCCCCGGCTTCCGGATCGTGCTCGCGACCGCGATCGGCACGACGCTTGCAATCGGGTTCCTCTGGACCGCGAGCGACCGGTTCTGGCCGCTCGCGGTGCGATCTGACGACCAGCCTGGCCCGAGATGAGGAAGGACGTTCGCGAGTTCATCCGCCGGCTCGAGGCCGTGGGCCTCACGGTCGAGTCGACGCCGGGGCACTACCGCGTCCTGCGCGACGGCAAGCCGCTCCGCAAGGCGAACGGTATGCCGTTCATGCTGCCCTTCTCTCCCGACACGATCCGCTGGCGCAGAGCGGCGATCGTCGAGCTGCGCAAGCTCGGCATCCACCTGGAGCGCTAGCGAGGTCCCTGCCGCCAAATGCATCGGCCTGGCGGGCTCATTGCGACCAGGGACAAGCATGGTTCGCCGCTGTTGACACGTGCCAGGAGCCGCGATATACCGGCGCTGACGTCGACGTCGGGAGGCCTCATGTTTTCGATCGCAGCCGGTGAGCGTTCGTTCGCACGTGCGCTAGGTCCGTGGTGGTTGTTCTTGGTCACAGGCATCGGCTGGATGCTCGTTGCGCTGATCGTGCTCCGCTTCGACTACACGTCGGTGTCCGCGATCTCGATCCTGTTCGGGATCGTCGCAATCGCGGCCGGCGTGATGGAGATCGGGGTGATGATTCTCGCCGGCGGCTGGTGGAAGCTCTTGCACGGGCTCCTCGCGCTCGTATTCATCGTCGCCGGGATCGTTGCGTTCGTTCACCCCGGTAACACCTTCGCGGCGCTGGCCGCCGTGTTCAGCTTCATCCTGATCTTCGCAGGGACGTTCGACATCATCGAGTCGATTTCCGTTCGGCACGAGATCGAGGTGTGGTGGCTGCAGCTGATCGCTGGGATCATCGAGCTCGGGCTTGGGTTCTGGGCGGCCGGCTACTACGGTCGCAGTGCCGTTCTTCTCGTCGCCTGGGTGGCGGCCTTCGCCTTGATTCGCGGAGTCATGAACATCCTGCTTGCGTTTCGCGTCCGCGAGCTCCAACACGCGGCTCCGCCCGGAGAGCGCACAGCCCCGGCCTGACTCTTGATGTGAAGGAGGGGCGCTCGGGCGGGAGGCGGCTCACGAAGATCTCGTCCGCGCGCGTCAACCGGAGGCCGTTGTCGAAGTAGGCACCACCCCCCATCCCATTCGGACGGGGATGTGCTGGAGCGGCCTGAGACAAAGAATAAGATGCTCTTGATCGACCCGCTCGCCCCGCACGATCCGGGTCGCGGCGCTAAGAGCAACCACCGAGCGCTCCCACGTCGTTCGCGCCGATGGGACGAGAATTATAGCGAACGAAGGAAGGAATCATGGCCTCAGCCACTACCGCACGATCAGCGCTCTCGGACGACGAGTTCGCGCAGCTGGTCGGCCTGATCAAGGACGCCGACAGCGTCGAGCTCAAGCTGACCGTGCCCGAGCAGGATCAGCGCGCGACCGTGGCCGCGCTCGGGATCGATCCGCTCGACTCCCAGATCCGGCAGGTCTTCTTCTTCGATACACCGGACTTGGCGTTGGACAAGCACGGCATCGTGGTTCGCGCTCGACGCGTCCAAAAGAAGGGTGACGACTCGGTCGTCAAGCTGCGGCCGATCGTCCCGCACGAGCTTCCCGCGGGCGTGCGCCGATCGCCGAGCTTCGGCGTCGAGGTGGACGCGATGCCCGGAGGGTTCGTCTGCTCCGGGTCGTTGAAGCGGGCGCTGGAGCCGACTGCCGTTCAGGCGGTGATGTCGGGCCAGAGCTCGCTGCGCAAGTTGTTCTCGAAGGAGCAGCGGGCGTTTTTCGCAGCGCACGGGCCTGAGGGCATCGAGCTTGACGACTTGGCGATTCTCGGCCCGATCTTCGTCCTCAAGGTGAAGTACGCGCCCGTGGCATTCGCGCGGAAGCTGGTCGCCGAGCTGTGGATGTACCCCGATGACTCGCGGATCCTCGAGCTGTCCACGAAGTGCGCGCCGACGGAGGCCTTCCAGGTCGCCGCCGAGGCGAGGGCGTACCTGACCGAGCGCGGAGTGAACCTCGGGGGCGAGCAGCAGACGAAGACCCGGACCGCGCTCGAGTTCTTCTCCAAGCGCCTCGACGCAGCGGCCCACCGAAAGTCCCGGGGCAAGCCCGCTGCCTGAGCTGGCCGCCACTCGCAGTCCGAAATCTGACGACGCCCTCGGGTCGCGGTATCTCAACCGCGAGCTGTCCTTGCTCGAGTACAACGCGCGCATCCTCGCGTGCGCCGAGGACGAGTCGCGGTCGCCCCTCGAGCGGGCGCGCTTCTTGGCGATTCTCGGACGAAACCTGGACGAGTTCTTCCAGATTCGGGTTTCAGGCCTCCGCGAGCAGCTGGCGGCCGGCGTACGGGGCACATCGCCGGACGGCATGAGCCCGCGCGAGCAGCTGGAGGCGATCCGGGCTCGCGCGCAGGAGCTCGTCGCACGCCAGACCCATGTCTTCGAGAAACGTGTCCTCCCGCAGCTGCACGCCGACGGCGTCCGGATCACGGACTGGGCTGATTTGAAGAAGGCACAGCGAGAGGAGCTCAGGAAGGTCTTCGAGGAGCGCGTGTTTCCCGTCCTGACCCCCCTCGCCGTCGACCCTGCTCATCCGTTTCCCTATATCTCGGATCTCTCGCTCAACCTCGCGGTCGTCGTACGCGACCCGGAGACAGGGGTGCGGCGGTTCGCCCGCGTCAAGGTCCCGCCGCTGCTGCCGCGGTTCGTGAAGCTCTCCGGCGGCAGGCGCTTCGTGCCGCTCGAGCAAGTGATCGCAGCCCACCTCGAACGACTCTTCCCCGGGATGAAGATCGTCGCGCGGCATCCGTTCCGAGTGACGCGCGACGCCGACGTCGACGTCGAGGTCGATGAGGCTGACGACCTGCTCGAGACGCTGGAATCGCTTCTGCGCAGACGGAAGCGCGCACCGGAGGCGGTTCGGCTCGAGGTGACGGCGTCGATGCCGCAGCGGCTTCGCTCGATCTTGCTGCGGGAGCTGCGATTGACGTCCTCCGACCTCTATGTCATCGACGGGCTCCTCGATCTCGGCGATCTCTGGTCGCTGACCCTGCCAAGACGGTCTGGAGCCAAAGGATCGCGTGCGGTCGGTGTGACGCCGCCCGAGCTGGGCGCGCCGCTCGCCGAGCCGTCGGCCATCCTCACGACGCTCCGCGAGCGTGACGTCCTCGTCCACCATCCGTACGACCGGTTCTCGACGTCTGTCGAGGCTTTTGTCGATCAGGCTGCCGACGACCCGCACGTCCTCGCGATCAAGCAGACGATCTACCGCACATCGGACGAGGGTGAGGCCCCTGTGGTTCGCTCGCTCATCCGCGCCGCCGAGTCGGGGAAGGAGGTCGCTGCCCTGGTGGAGCTCACGGCTCGTGGCGACGAGGAGGCGAACATCGCGTGGGCCCGGACACTGGAGAAGGCGGGTGTCCACGTCGTGTACGGCGTCGTCGGGCTGAAGACACACGCGAAGATTGTGCTCGTCGTCCGCAAGGAGGGCGACACGATCCGACGCTATTGCCACGTGGGCACGGGAAACTACAACCCGGAGACTGCGACGACCTACGAGGACGTGGGGCTTCTCTCCAGCGACGTCGAATTGGCTGCGGACGTCGCCGATCTGTTCAACCGCTTGACCGGCTACTCGAACGGCAACGGCTACCGTCGCGTTCTCGTCGCGCCGGGGACGCTCCGCACCGGGCTCCTCGAGCTGATCCGCGCCGAGGCGGACGCCCCGGACGGGCGGATCGTGATGAAGATGAACAGCCTCGTCGACTCTGAGATGATCGACGCGCTGTACGCCGCCTCTGCGGCCGGAGCCGAGATCGACCTCATCGTCCGAGGCATCTGCTGCCTTCGCCCCGGGGTGAAGGGGCTGTCCGAGCGAATTCGCGTCCGCTCGATCGTCGGCCGCTTCCTCGAGCACTCGCGCATCTTCCGGTTCGGCAGCGATGAGCGGGGCCCCGAGTACTACATCGGCTCGGCCGACCTGATGCCGCGGAACCTCGATCGTCGAGTCGAGTGCATCGCGCCCGTCACCGAACCTGAGCTGATGGCCCGGCTGGCCGAGATTCTGGCAGTCAACCTCGAGGACGACGTCCTTGCGTGGGAACTTCGTCCCGACGGATGGCACAAAGTGCGGACGAAGGCCGGAATCAACACTCACGAACGCCTGGAGGAGCTTGCCGAAGAGCGGGCCCTCGGCGGCGCCTAGCGCCCGCTCGGCCCGCGCAGAGCGCGAGGCCATGCTCGGGAGCCGCTCCCCGCGCGCCTACCTCCTAAGTCCGCGATTGGCCCGCGCTGCGGCTTGAGACGCGCGCTCAGTATCGTCTGGCCATGACGAGTTATGCAGCTGACATCAAGCCGCTCTTCCGCGAAGGCGACCGCCGGTCAATGCTCGGCCACTTCGACCTCTGGTCGTACGAAGACGTCGTGCAGCACAAGAACGCGATCCTCGGTCGGCTCGTCGACGGCGACATGCCTTGCGACGGTTCTTGGCCGGCCGAGCAGGTCGAGCTCTTCCGCAGCTGGATCGCGGCGGGAACACCCGCGTAGTCGTCCTAGCGCGTCAGCGCGCTGTCGGCAGCTCGGGCGTATAGCTCCGCGGCGCGCCAGCAGCACCAGCCGTCCACCGAGCGGTAGGGGCGGTACGGGTCCCCCAGTGGTTGGAGCTCTCGCGCGGTCGGCATCGGCACCTGCCACGCCAGGCCGTAGCCGCGCCGAACCCCAAGGTCGCCGGTCGGCCAGACGTCCAGCCGTACACGATTGCACGGACCAGCGCGGCGAAGTGTGAGCCCCGGCGACGACGGAACCGAGGCGGCCCTACATCTTCGAGCAGGCGAGCGATGACGGGATCCCGCGTCGCCAAGATGCGAGCCGCCTCAGCGTGAGACACGCGAGTCTTGGCTTTGCCTCGGGACGCCGCGGTCTCGCAGCCTGAACCTGGCTTTGCTTGGGAGACATCTCGCCGCTCAAGGTACTCGCGCGCCGCGAAGGCTCCGTCAACCGATGCTCGGCCGCTCCTCGAGTATGCGCTTCAACGTCGCGAGGTTCTCGTCGACCCCCTTCTTGACAGCACGCTGGGCGAGCCCCGGCACGAACGCTGCAATTCGCGGCAGCTCGACCTGCGCGTCGAGGCGGACGACGGTCTCGCGATTCTCGGCAGCGAATCGGTAGCGGTACAGAAACGGGGTCGGGCCTGCAGTGGTGCGGATTGCGAACCCGCGTGGCTGCTCGTGGGTGACGATCTCGAGCTGGTTCGTAGCGCGACCGGTCGGCAGCTGCCGCTCCATCGCGTACGTCGAGCCGGCGCGGCCTTTCCCTTGGAACGTCGGGCGTACCGCCTGGACGGCCGAGTTCCAGGCGGGGAAGTTGGTCGGATCGGATAGCCGAAGACCTCCTCGAGCGGGCGTCCGATGGCGACAGTGGTGTGGAAGGCGATCATGCCGCCAGCTCCGGCGCGACCGGCTGTATGAGGCGGCGCTCGGCTAGCCGGACGCTTGTGTCGGGGTCGTGCGCGACCAGGTAGACGGTGGGGTTCTCGGCGACGTAGTCGAGGATGCGCTGGTGCGTGATGCGTTCCGCCTGCTCGTCGGGGCCGACGCCGTCCACTGTTCTGCAGAGCAGCAGGTCTTGCGTGTAGGAGCTGTCGCCCGCGAGAAAGACGGTGTGATCGACCTCATCCACGAGCACGCCGAGCTGGCCGGGACTGTGGCCGGGAACGGGGACGAGTGTGACGTCGCCCGCCTCGGTCAGGCGGAGGCTCTGCGGGAACGGGCCGTGCGGTTGGGACTCGAGCTCGAGCGGCGTCGGGTCGAACCAGGCGGGCCAGCGGGCGTTCGGATAACCGCGCACCTGCCCCAGGAGACCAGATGCGTAGGCGATCTCGGCGCGCGTCGCAAGGATCTCCGTGTCGCGGAAGTGGTACAGGCCCCCGGCGTGGTCGGTGTGCAGGTGCGTCATGACCACGCGGCGGACGTCGCCTGAGCTGATCCCGAGCTGCTCGAGCTGCGGGCCGATCTCCTGCTCGGGCTCGACCCACTCGCGAACCGCGAAGCGGAAGACGGGATGCCAGCGCGGGAAGTAACCGGGCAGGGATGCGCGGGCACTTTCGCCCGTGTCGACCACGATCACGCCCTCCGGGTGCTCGATCGCGAAGGCATAGATCGGAAGCGGCTCGGTCCACTTAGAGTCGAGGATCGTGTTCAGTAGGCGGCGCCGGCCGTGGCCGATGCCCTCACGCCAGGCGGTCGTGATCGCGACGGTCCCCGTCTGGATCGCATGGATTTTCATCGCTGTTGCTCCTTTCGCTTGCTCGTGGACTTGGGGCCGACCGACTTTTCCGGTGCGAAGCCGCGCAGGATCACCTCGGCGACGCCTCCAGCGAGTTGCTCGTCGATCGGGCCGCCGGTGATCAGCAGCCGGTAGAAAAGCGGCCCTCCGAGCACGTCGAGGGCGAGGTCGAGATCGAGATCGGGGCGCAGGTCGCCGCGCTCGATACCGCGACGAAGCACCTCAGCCAACGCCGCCCGCCGGTTGGCCAGGGACCCGTCGCGGACCGCCAGCGCCAGCTCCGGCCGCTGAGCCATCGCGCTGACCAGACTGGGCATCAACTGTCCCGGCAACGAGCCGCTGTACAGATCGACTGCCTCATGCATCAGCGCTTCCAGATCCCCACGGGTCGAGCCGGTATCCGGAACGACGATCTCTTCGTTGACGAGGCCTGCGACCGCAGCAGTCACCAGCGCGTCTTTCGACGGGTAGCGGCGGTAGATGGCGCCCTTCCCAACACCGGCCCGAGCGGCTACGTCGTCCGTCCGGAGCTCGTGAATGCCGCGCTCGGCGATCAGCCTGCGCGTGGCGTCCAGAATCGAACGGTCGGTCCGCGCGTCCCGCGGCCTGCCCATCGGACGCACCGCTCGATCACCCTGCATTGGCTTCCTCCTTATGGAACTCTCACGTACCGTATATACGGTAGCACACTTCCGGTACGCACGAGTCTCATAACTCGACGCGTGCTACGCCGCGAGCTTCGGCCACCGTCGTGAAGGCGACGGCGGTGACTTGCGCTCCGCGTCCATACTCAGTATGCTACTGAGTATGCAAAGAGGTTGGAGGCAATCGTGAGCGTTCCGCACGCCCTTCTCGCCCTCCTCAGCGAGGGCCCGAAGTACGGCCTGCGGCTGCAGAACGAGTTCGAGTCGCGGACCGGCGAGGTCTGGCCGCTCAACGTCGGGCAGGTCTACACGACGTTGCAGCGCCTCGAACGCGACGGGCTCGTCGAGACCGACGACGGCGAAGGCGAGCGCTCGCAGAAGCGGTACCGGATCACGTCCGCGGGCGACCGAGAGCTCGCCGAGTGGCTGCGCACCCCGCCTGACCTCGTTCCTCCCCCGCGGGACGAGCTCGTCATCAAGGTGCTGGTCGCACTGCAGGTGCCCGGCACCGACATCCACGAGATCCTGCAGGTGCACCGCCGGCGCGTGATCGAGGTCATGCAGCGCTACACGCAGGTCAAAGCGGCCGCGGGAGGGGACGACGTGGCGCTTGCGCTCGTCGCGGATGCCGAGCTCTTCCGGTTGGAAGGAATCGTTCGCTGGCTCGACGCGGCGGACGTCCGCTTGAAGCAGCTGCCTTCCCCACCGCACGCTCCTACGGCCGACGTTCCTCTCGAACCAACTCACCCGATGGAGGTCTCGCAATGACAAGCGCACTCGAGCTGCGCCAGGTATCGAAGCTCTACGGCTCCGGCGCCACGGAGGTGCACGCGCTCAGCGCGGTGGACCTCTCGGTCGAGCGCGGCGAGCTCGTGGCCGTGATGGGGCCGAGCGGCTCCGGCAAGAGCACGCTCTTGACGATCGCCGGCAGCCTCGAGGAGGCGACCAGCGGCGAGGTGCTGGTGGACGGCGTCGACCTCGCAACCGTCTCGCGTTCGGATCAGGCGAGGATGCGACGCCGGGCGATCGGCTACGTCTTCCAGGACTTCAACCTCCTCCCGGGGCTGACGGCGGTCGAGAATGTCACCCTGCCCCTCGAGCTCGACGGCGTCCGCGCCAAAACCGCACGGGCGGCTGGCCTGACGGCTCTTGACGAGCTCGATGTCGCCGAGCGCGCCGATCGCTACCCGGACGAGCTTTCGGGCGGCGAGCGCCAGCGGGTCGCGATCGCGCGGGCGATCGTCGGCAAGCGCGGGCTCCTGCTCGCCGACGAGCCGACCGGCGCGCTGGACTCGATGAACGGCGAAGCGGTCATGCGCCTCTTGCGGGCCGCCACGCACAACGGCGTCGCCGGTGTCGTCGTGACCCACGAAGCGCAGCTCGCGTCCTGGGCCGACCGCGTCGTCTTCCTGCGCGACGGCCACGTCATCGACCAGACCGTCGCGCCTCCCGGCCCAGAGTCGCTGCTCGCGGCGGGTGATCGAAGGTGAGTGCCGTCGCACGTCCATCGGCGCTGGCCGGACCGAAAGGTGGCGGCATCGCCGCGCGCCGCGCCGTGGTCCGCTGGGCCCTGCGCCTGTTTCGCCGCGAGTGGCGTCAGCAGATCCTGGTGCTGGCCCTTCTGACCGTCGCTGTGGCTGCTGCGATCGGCAGCATCACGATCGTCCACAACGCGGCCCCAGCGGACAACTCCCAGTTCGGCTCGGCCAGCGCCCTGCTGAAGTTCGACGGCTCCGATCCGCGCGAGCTCCGGGCCGGGCTCGCCCGGGCCAAGGAGTCGTTCGGGACGATCGACGTGATTGGCCATCGCTCGGTCGCCGTCCCCGGCGGCGTCGAGACCGTGGACTACCGCGCGCAGGATCCGCGCGGCGCGTTCGGAGCCCTCGTCCTGCGCCAAGGCAGTTACCCGGCGGGCAACGGCCAGGTCGCCGTCACAGACGGGGTGGCCGAGCTCCTTCGGCTCGAGCTCGGATCGACCCTGGCGCTGGACGGTCGTCGACGTACGGTCGTCGGCATCGTGGAGAACCCGGGCAAGCTGAGCGACGAGTTCGCCCTCGTCTCGCCTTCGTCCGCGCTTGCGGCGGACTACGTGACAGTGCTCGTCGAAGCCAAAGACGGCGACAGGTCAATGGTGTCCTTCTTCGGGACCGGGGCCAACTCCCCACCGGCCTTCGCAGGCGCCGAGATTCAGGGCAACGATCACCCGGAGGCGCCGACGCTGGCGATGTTCTCCGTGGCCACCGTTTTCCTCCTCCTGGCCTCGCTGGTCGCCGCCGCCGGCTTCGCGGTCGTCGCCCAGCGACGGCTCCGGCAGCTCGGCATGCTCGCCGCTATCGGTGCAACCCAGAAGCAGCTGCGACTCGTGCTCCTGGCCAACGGCGCGATCGTCGGAGCGATCGCCGCAGTCCTCGGGACGACCGTAGGTCTTGCGGCCTGGGTCGTATTTGCCCCGACGCTCGAGTCGGCGGTCGACCACCGCATCGATCGGCTCAGCCTGCCGTGGTGGCTGATAGCAGCGACGGTCCTGGCCGCGATCCTCGGGGCAACCGCAGCAGCCTGGTGGCCCGGGCGAGCGATCGCCCGTCTCCCGGTCGTGCTCGCGCTCTCTGGGCGGCCACCCAGGCCGAGGCCGGCGCGCTACTCCGCGCTCGCGGCAGCGGCGCTGATCGCGATCGGGATCGGCTGTCTCGCACTGTCCGACCGCGAGAGAGAGCTGTTCATCATCGTCGGGATCGTGGCGACAATTCTCGGCGGCCTGCTCCTGGGCCCGCTGGCGATCCGGATCTTCTCCGGACTGGCTGGGCGAGTCCCCATCGCACCACGGTTAGCGCTACGAGATTTGGTCCGGTACCAGGCTCGCTCGGGAGCGGCGCTCGCCGCCGTCACGCTCGCCCTTGGCATCGCGGCGACGGTCGTCGTCACCGCCTCGGCCGAGGCGGCGAAGGTGGCAGCCGAGCCGGCCAGCCTTTCGGACCGGCAGGTTCGGGTGTACCTCGGTCCACCTGAAGATCGAAAGCTCACCCCAGTCGCGGCACCCGCTCAGCTCGACCGTCTGACAGCGGGCGCACGAGCGATCGCCGACCAACTCGACCGGGCAACGCTGATTCCGCTTCGGAAGGCCGTGGAATCGGCCGTCGACCCCGCGATCGTCGGCAATACCCGATTCCTTCCGACGATCGAGCTGGCGAAGGAATTCGACACGCCCGGGGAGGGGAAGAACTACCGCAACGAATCGGAGCTCTATGTCGCTGCGCCGGCAGTGCTCAGGTACCTCGGAATCGACCCGGCCACGGTCGATCCCGGCACGGACTTCCTCGTCGACCGCAGCGTCGCGACCAGCGAGCTCGTTATTCCGAGCATGAGGAGTCGGAGGGTGTTCGCCGTCGCAAACGTCCAGAAGATCGAGACAGGCGGACATCTGTTCGGCGCCGGCAGCGGCCGAACGCCCCCGTACTTCATCACGATCAACGGTCTTCGCCGTCACGGTTGGAAGCAGATTCCGGCCGGCTGGCTTCTCGAGTCGAGTCGGCCCCTGACGAGCGACCAGATCGCGGATGCCCGCCGAGTCGCCGCCGGCGCAGGCCTCGCGATCGAGGTCAAGGAGGAAGGAACCTCCAACGCGAGGACAATGGCCATCGCGACGGCCGCGGGTGCCATCCTCGCCCTCGCCATCCTCGCGCTGACCGTCGGCCTGATCCGCAGCGAGAGCGGAGGTGACCTTCGCACCCTGACCGCGACCGGAGCCACCTCCCGTATCCGCCGCAGGCTTACGGCCACCACCGCCGGGGCACTCGCCCTCCTGGGTGCGCTCCTCGGCGTGGCGGGCGCCTACGTCGTCCTCTCGGCGACGTACTACGACGACCTCGGCTACCTGAGTCACGTACCGGTCCTCTACCTCGTCCTCGCAGTCATCGGCGTCCCGCTGGCCGCCACTGCGGCCGGGTGGCTCCTCGCCGGCCGCGAACCGCCGGCCATCGCCAGGACCGTCATCGAGTGATCGGCTAGTCCGGAGGAGGGCCCGGCGAGGGTCTGGGCGGGATGTCGAGGGCGACGTTGGCCGATCCCTCGTCCAGGAGCCCCTGGATGAGCTCCACGAATGCGTGGGGATCCTCAAAGCGCGTGTCCGGATCGAGGCCTGCGACTTTGAGGAATTCCCTGTCGCCTTGCACGGTCCCGTCTATCCACCTCGCCCACACCTCCTGACCTTCTCGCCTACCTCCGCTCTCGACTCTGGCCATGCGCTCGTCCCTTCTCCGTTCGGTCAGGAGATATTGGCATGCGCTCGGCTCACGGCCGGGCCCATGATGGCCCAGGCGCGGGTCCAAAGAAAAAGGCCCACCAATTGTGGGCCTTCTCCTTCAGCGAACGTCCTCGACGGTGTTAGACCCGGGCGAGTCCGTTCGTTCTCTCCACGATCACTTCGCCGCCCGTGACCTTGGGCGGATTGGGAAGTGCCGTCTCGAGCTTCTCGTCCCGCACCCAGGTGGCTGCGAAGCGGTTCGACTCGTCGGCCTGGACCGACGTGTCGAAGAAGTCGATGGAGCTCATCACGCCGTTGTCAGCCTCGATGAGGTGGTAACTCTTGAAGCCTGGCATCTCGCTCAGGCGCGGAAGAAGGCTCTCGCCGACCTTCTTGGTCAGCTCCTCCGTGCGGCCCTGGTCGATGCCCTCGTACCGTCGGATGGTGGCATGCATTTGTTGCTCCTAACTGTCACGATTCAGGCTGAAGAACCTGCCGGTTGAGCTCTCCTTTGAAGCGCTTGGGCCCGGTGTGACAGTCGAAAGAGGACAAGCCTCGGAGCCTCGACGGCTTCCGTCTGGGTCTTCGCGCAAGACGCACTGTAGCAGACTTCTTAAGAACGTGATTTTATGGTAATACGTTTTTCTACGTTATCTATGTAATAATTGAGGCGATGTGCCTTTCTCCGTGACCCTCGAGCGCGTTCCGGATCAGGAGCTCGGCCCACTCCTGATTCAGCTTGCGCAGGCGGGCTTTCACAATCCGAGGATCAAGCCTGTTGATGCCGATGGCGCGTCCGGCGAACGCGCCGCTCCTGCCGGCGGATCGAACGCCGATCTCGCCGAGGATTGGCGGCTCGTGCGGGAGCGGGAGAGCGAGTCGTATCAGTGGCCGGGGTCGCGTGAGCGCTACGCGCGCTACCGCGTCTTCATCGGTACGACACGCGCCGAAGGCGCGGTTCACATCGGTCTTGGTGAAACGATCCGCAAGAACAAGTGGGGGCGCGACCGAAAGTACGTCGTCGCCTTCCTCAGCAGTGGATCCCCCCAGCGACCGCTGGCGGAGTACGTCGCAGCTGACGACTACGAGAAGTCACGCGAGCTTGTCGCAGTCATCCGTGGGAGCGACGGTGGTCGGCGTATGTACGGCGCCGGCGACCCGCTCCCCAGGGTCTACAGGGAACGCTTTCGGACGCAGATGTACAGCGAACGAGTCGTCTATCCGGGCGTCTGGAACAAGGTCGTCGTCGTCGCGCGCGAAGACGACGACGAAGCGATGCTCAACCACGCGCTGATCCAGGGCCGGCGGCGCTACGGGAGGTAGCAGAGGTCCCCCCTTCTGGCGCGACTCCCGAGGGGGCGGCGCGGTCGCGGGGTGGGCCACCGTGCCAATCGAGACACAGCGCTGTGGCGTCGTCGGGGAGTTGACCGCCGCTTGCCTGGAGGGCCGCCTGGGTGAGGTGCTGTACGGCCTCGCGAGCGTGCATGCTCATGCTTGCCGTCAAGACGGCGCCGATGTCCATGCCGGCGGCGTCGCGCTCCAACATGCCGTCGGTGACGAACATCAGCCGGTCGCCTGCCTCCAATGGCAGCGCCTGCACACGGTGGCCGGGCCCGGGCTGCACGCCGAACGGGCGGTCAGCCTCCAAACGAACCCGCTCGACCTGCCCGGCCCGCAGCCGGAGCGGCGGGGGATGGCCGGCATTGACGATGCCCGCCGTTCGACTCGTCAGGTCAATCCGCACAACCAGGCCGGTAACGAACTGGCCTTCACCCGCCTGCTCAGCCAGCGCATCATTCGCAAGGCGCGCCTGCTCGGCCAGCTCAACGCCCCGCCGGCGGGCGTTGCGTAGACCCCCGACCAGCACGGTGGCCAACAGGGCGGCATCCATCGTGTGACCCATCGCGTCGGTCATCGACACATGCAATGTGTCTCGCTCGAGCGAGAAATCGAAGGTGTCACCACCGATCTCACCCGCCGGTTGCAGCCAGGCGGCGAGAGTGAACTGCCCGGCCTCGCACGTAAAGGCACCAGGCAACAGCCGATGCTGGATCTCCGCCGCCAACGACAATGGAACCGAGCGCTGTCCCCACTCGAAGAGATCGGTGTACCGGCGGTTCGCAATGACCACATACGCGAAGAAGTGGGCCGCCAAAGCCACATCGGCCACCGTCTGCTCAAGCGGGAAGTCCTCCAGCCCCAGCTCGAGAACTCCGACCGCTTCGCCGCGGCTGGTCACGGGCGCGAACAACCGAGCGCCGTGATGTTCGACGATCACCTCGACGCCCTGCGAGGCCAGCGCCCGCCCGTGCGGCGTCCCAGCCAACGGCACGCGCTCCGCAGTCTCCTTTCCGTGCAGACGCAAAGCCCCGGTCCCGCCCGAGTGGCCCAGCCGGACCAGCGACCGGCCACTGAAGTCGGCGATCAGGAAGCTGACTTCGCGGGCACCGATCGCTTCTGCCAGCGCGGCGGCGAGCACGTCGACCGCCGCGACCGGCGGCGCCGCTTCGACCGCAACGAGCAATGAATTCAGGTTCAGCGGGGATTGCCGACCATCGGCCATCTCGCTTAACCTAAACGTCACCGCGCTACATTTGGCTGAACGATGGCTGAGCCCGAAACCCGGCACCTGCGTGTCCTGATCGCGAACGAGAAGCGGCAGCGGCTCGAGCTGCTTGCCCAGGTCGTGGCCGGGCTCGGCCACGACGTGATCGCACGCGAGATCTACGTGAAGGAGGTCGGAGCGGTGACTGCCAGAGAGCGCCCCGACGTCGCTCTCGTGGGCCTCGGCCTCCACTCCGAGCATGCGCTCGACCTGATCTCGGAGATCGTCCGCGAAGCTTCCTGCCCGGTGATCGCGCTGCTCTCGGCCAAGGACCCCGCCTACGTCCACGAGGCGGCCAAGCGCGGCATCTTCGCCTACATCATCGAGGGCAGTCCCGATGAGCTACAGAGCGCCATCGACATCACGCTGCAGCGCTTCGCCGAGTACCACAGTCTGCAGGGCGCCTTCGGGCGCCGGGCCACGATCGAGCAGGCGAAAGGGATCTTGATGGCCCGCCACGCAATCGACGCCGACCAAGCGTTCGAGATGTTGCGCGACCACTCCCAACACAACGGCCACAAGCTCATCGACATCGCCCAAGCGATCGTCGACAGCCATCTCCTGCTGCTGCCGCCGCTCTCGCAACCGCAAGGGACTTCCGAACGGTCAGGTTAGTCGGACCGCTCGCGCTCTCAGAACGTCTAATGCGCAGCTTCGGTGGTACTCTTCGGTTGCAGCGCCTTAATGATCGGCGCAGCGAGCCATCACGCGCGGCCTAGCAAGCGGCCTCGCGAAAGGTCCGCCCTCAGCAAAGCGGTCGGAGCAGCACTTGGCCGACCTCAAACGCCTCGGTCGGCGATGAAGCGGCGAGCTGGAGGACCTGATGGTAGAGATCCGCGTTGCAGTTGCAGACGCCACAGGCGCACACGGGCTCGTGCGGCGCCTGGCAGAACTATTCGACTGGTCGTCCCTCTCATTCGACGGGGCGTGCAACGAAATCCGCGTTCGCTCGGAGTGGGAGTCGCGCGCAGTCGTCCAGGTCATCGACACAGTCGATTCGTGGTTGGCGGCTGCCGGCGCCGACTCGGCGAGGCTGTCGATCGGAGATCGCTCCTACACGATGGTCGGCCCCGCTCTGGCAACCCAGAGCGCGCGAGCGGAATGACCGAGCTCACTCCACTGTTCAACTCGAACGTCCAACCCAAGCGTCGAATGAGGGAGAAGGCTGGGCTGTGGCACTGCAACTGCCGGAAGCCGCTGGGCCCGTACCAGCTGAACTCAGCACACCTCAGGCGCTGCCCCGTCTGCGGCGTCGCACGCCACCGCGACCCGACCGTGGCGGCGAACGTGAGGCTTGCACCTCATACGCCGGCCTCCGATGGAGCCGGCAGAACCTCGCCGCCTCGATGATCGAATCGTCGCGCAGACACGGGCATTTCGACCCGCGCTGGCACGCCAACGGCCTTAGCCCGCGCAACCGCGAAGCAGAGCGCGCCCCCATGATCCGCGCGGCCGGCGACGCGATTCGCAGGTGGGAGAACGAGGGAGGCAGTTACTCGACGACCGACGAGCTGGACCTCGAGGCGAATGGCCGCGAAATCGCGAGTGTCTCTTGATCGAAACCGTCGCAGTCCGTCCCACGGTCGCCGTGAGCAGGCGTACCCCACCGTGGCGCGGTCTCCTGCACAATTCGCATCGTCGGAGGCTCCTCGGTGGGCTCGCAGGCAGTCTTCTCTCGCTTGGCGCGTGTGTCCTCGTCGCTCGACAGCTGAGCGACGCGAGTTGGCCTCTGGAGGGCGCATCCGCCCCCCTGGTCTTCCTCGTCGGATGCTCCTATCTCGCCAGCTTCGGCTTTCGCGCCTTCGGATGGCAGCTGCTGTTCCCGAGGAGTGAGCGCCCCGACCGCGCACGCTGTCTCGCCGCCTGCGGGGCGGCCGCGGCCAGCGGAGTCGTCCTGCCCTTCCGGCTCGATTACGTCGTGAAGATCTCCACCCTGCGCCGGCTCGGCGGGGTGAGGCTGGGGCTCGAGACGATTGCCGTGTCGATCGTTGCGCTCGGCATGATCGACGCGGTGGCGATGCTCCCGCTGGCTGTCTCCGCCCTCGCGACCTCAGGCCCAGTCCTTCGAGCGCCGCTGATCGTCGTCGTCCTGTTCTGCATCGGCTGTATTGGGATCATCACGCTAGGACAACGGGTGGCACGACTCCCGCTCGTCGGACGCTCACCCCGCCTCCACACCGTCTACCGGCGTGTCGCGGACAGCACGCGGTTCTCGCGGGAGACGGTCATCGCCGGTTTGCTCCTCTTGGGCTGCTGGACGTCACGCGCACTCGGCAGCGCTCTCCTGCTGAGCGCCCTCGGCGTCCGGTTCTCGCCGACACTCGCGCTGGTCGTCCTCTGCATGAGCGCCGCGACGGCAATCCTTCCGCTCACGGCTGGTGGGGCCGTCGCCGGCATGGGCACGACGGCCGGCGCGTTGTTCGCGCTCGGCGTCTCGAAGGGTGCCGCGGTGAATTTCGCGCTTGCGTCCGGGCTCCTGCTAACCAGCGCGGCGCTCACCGCGGCCGCGCTCGGACTGGGTGGATCGCTTCTTCTTACGTTGCGCGCGCGCCGGCCGCTCGTCGCCGTGATCCCAGCTACCGTGGCGATACGAGCGCGTGACGCAGGCAAGCCTGGCGTAGCTGCTGAGTCTTAGGCCGGCTCGACCGAATCCACCCCGAGCCACGCGGCCAGGTCCTCAGCTCCGTCTGCACGCCCTTGGTCATGGCGCGCGTGAAC
>Ga0184624_10000153_pt1 | contig 16774 bp, 14 predicted proteins | sample PLM3_5_b1_FD_133157 | JGI IMG/M metagenome (GOLD analysis project Ga0184624, IMG submission 133157) | Groundwater sediment microbial communities from an aquifer in East River, Colorado, USA - PLM3_5_b1 | ecosystem: Environmental > Terrestrial > Soil > Riparian zone | place: USA: East River...
CCGCGTGGCCCATCCGATCTTCAACAGCCGCTAGTGTCCCGATTCCGAAGTTCGGATCATTGTGCGGCACCCTCGTTTGCGAACTTCGGAATCGAAGGACACTAGCAACTTATTGATCTAGTGCCCGGTTTTCGAAGTTCGTGATACGGTGCGGCACCCTCGGGCACGAACTTCGAAAACCAAAGGGCACTAGCAACTCTATGATTTTAGTGCCGCTTTTCGATTTGAAATTCCTGAGGTGGACTCGCGTCACGGGTGCAGGAATTTCAAATCGGCGGCACTAGTGTGGCTTTGGTTCAGAAGTCCGCATTTCGGACTCGCCGCAAGAATGATGCGGACTTCCGAACGCCACACTAGTTTGCGCGCCGCGGCGGGGCGGTGAGCGCCGCGTTGACGGCCCGACGCATCGCGCCGAGCGAGAACGGCTTGGAGATGACGTCGTGGATCAGCGCATCGAGCCCGTGCGCGCGCTCGCGCTGGTCGGCGTAGCCCGTCATCAGCAGGATGGTGACGTCGGGATGAGCGCGGGCGGCGGCGTGCGCGAGCGCGATGCCATCCATCACGGGCATGCGGATGTCGCTGAGCAGCAGCTCAAACGCGCCTCGTTCTTGCCCGAGCACGTCGAGCGCATGCGCGCCATCGGTGGCGGTCACGACCTCGTGGCCGTCCTGTCGCAGCGCGCGCGCGATCAGGCTGCGGATCGCTTCCTCATCGTCTGCGATAAGAATGCGTGCCATGGATTCTCCTTCAGCAGCGCAGTCCGGCACCACCGGCCGGTCTGCAGCCACCCCGCTCGGCCCTGACGGTAGCGGGGGTCCGTTAACGAATCGGAACCGCAATCCACCCCATCGAGTTCGGACTGGGGGCGGGGTTCACCGAGGCGCCTGGCCGGAACCGGCGTCGGGTCGGCACCCGGCACGAAAAGGCCTTGCCGCTGCTATAAAGTCCGAATCGAGGCGCTGCGCCGGTCCCGGTCGGGTGGGCCGATCACGTCGTACCGGCCGTCGCACGGGCCGCCATGGGCGGCTGCCGGCAGGACGGCGCTCTCGGGGGGTGAGGCACGTGGTCCGGTTTGAGCATGTAGGATTGCGCTATGGTCCCGGGCCCGAGGTCCTGCGCGACCTTAGCTTTCACATCGATCCTCGTTCGTTCCAGTTCCTGACCGGCCCCTCCGGCGCCGGCAAGAGCTCGCTCCTGCGTCTCCTGTTCCTCTCGCTGCGGCCGACCCGCGGGTTGATCACCCTGTTCGGACATGACATCGCGACGCTGAGCAAGGATGCACTCGCAACGCTGCGGCGACGCATCGGGATCGTGTTCCAGGATTTTCGCCTGCTCGACCATATGACGACGTACGAAAACGTGGCGCTGCCGCTGCGGGTGATCGGGCATGCCGAGGACAGCTATCGCGACGAGGTCGTGGAATTGCTGAACTGGGTCGGGCTTGGGGATCGCATGTCGGCGCTGCCGCCGGTGCTGTCCGGCGGAGAGAAGCAGCGCGCGGCGATCGCGCGGGCGGTGATCGCACGGCCGCAGCTTCTGCTCGCCGACGAGCCGACCGGCAATGTCGACCCCAACCTGGCGCAAAGGCTGCTGCGGCTGTTCGTCGAACTCAACAAATCAGGGACGTCGGTCGTCATCGCCACCCACGACGTTGCGTTGATGGATCAGTTCGACGCCCGCCGTCTGGTGCTGCACGAAGGTCGCCTGCATGTCTACGAATGACTCTGCGATGGACGCGGAGCAATCGCGCGGGCCCGATGCGCCGGCCGCAGCGCCGGTCGAGGCGCTGCCGCGCTTCGAGACTCCCATCGTGCCGCAGGCGACGATCGCCGGCCGCGCTCTGGTCGCGGTCGTCGCCATCATGACCTTCCTTGCCTCGCTGACCACGGGGGCGGTCATGCTGGTGCGTGCCGCGGCGAGCGAATGGCAAGCCGATGTCGGACGCGAGGTGACCATCCAGATCCGGCCCAGCCCGGGTGGCGATATCGAGCTCGATGTCGCCAAGGCCGCCGCCATCGCCCGCCGGTCTGCCGGCGTGGTCGAAGTGCGGCCGTATTCGAAGGAGGAAACCTCTCGCCTGCTCGAACCGTGGCTGGGGACCGGGCTGCAACTCGACGATCTTCCGGTGCCGCGCCTCATCGTCGTGCGGATCGCGTCCGGCGCCACGCCCGACCTGGCGCAACTGCGCCAGACGCTGACCGAGCAGATTCAGGGTGCAAGCCTCGACGACCATCGCGGCTTTGTCGAGCGCATGCGCGCCATGGCCGGCGCGGTTCTGGCGGGCGGCATCGGCCTGCTGCTGCTCGTCTTTGTCGCGACCGTGCTCTCGGTCGCGTTCGCGACCCTTGCCGCGATGGCGACCAATCGTCCGGTGATCGAAGTGCTGCATCTCATCGGCGCCAAGGACAGCTTCATCGCCGGTCACTTCCAACGGCATTTCCTGCTGCTGGGCCTGGAGGGAGGACTGATCGGCGGCGGCAGCGCCATCGCGCTGTTTGCGCTCGCCGAGCTTACCAGCGATCGCCTCGCCGGCACGGCGGGGGGTGACCAGTTCACGGCCCTGTTCGGCAGCTCTTCGATCGGGGCACTGGGGTACTTGGCGGTGCTGGCGCAAGTCGGCCTGATTGCCTTCGTGACCGCCGCCACCTCCCGCTTTACGGTGAATCGCACGATCGAAACGATTTATTAGTCAAACTGACGACCAGTTACGTTGCCACCGCGCCGCCGGATTTTGCGATATGATTGCGAAGGTGGACGAGATATGTCGACGGTCCGATCCAACACCGATGATGGCGCCGCTGCAGTGCCTTCCATGACGCAGCCATCCGCGCGCGGTCCCCGCCCGCTGCTGTGGCGGGTCGGCTGGTCGACGTTCCTGCTCTGTGCGGCTTTGGTGCTGGCGCTGGGAGTGGGGTTCCTCTGGTTCATCTGGCGCGTGCCGGTTGAGGAAGCTCCGCTGACCCGCAATGCCGACGGCATCGTTGCGCTCACCGGCGGTGCGTCGCGCATCACCGACGCGATCGAGTTGCTGGCGTCGGGCCGGGGCAAGCGGTTGCTGATCAGCGGTGCGAACCGTGCGACCAATTCGAATGAGATCTCCCGGCTCAATCCGGAGTTCGAACGCTGGGTGCGCTGCTGCGTCGACTTCGACCGCTCCCTCAATACGCTGGGAAATGCGATCGAAACCAGGCGCTGGGCGGAACGCCGCGGCTTCCGTTCGCTGATCGTGGTCACGTCGAACTATCACATGCCGCGCGCGCTCGCCGAGATCGCTCACCAGCTCCCGGATGTCGCGCTCGTGCCCTTTGCTGTCGTGACGGACCGCCAGCGCACCGACCCTTGGTGGAAGGGCGGTGCGACGGCGCGGCTGATGGTGACGGAATACGTGAAATATGTCTTCGCCAAGCTCCGTATGGGGCTCAATCCCGGCGGCACCGCGGGCGCGGCGAGCTAAAGCGCGATCCCGAAAGCTTGCAGACTTCTCAAATAAGGTCATGCGACAAGGGATAGAACGAAGTCGCGTTTCGACGTAAACCATTCGCTCAAGTTCGACAGTCGTTGCGCTAAGGTTTGCTCGTGCTCGTCATTCGGTCGGTCGTTTTCAACGTCCTGTTCTATCTCAATCTGCTGGTGCAGCTCATCGCGGCCTTGCCGACACTGGTGATGCCGCGCAGGGCCATTCTCGCCGTCGCCAGGTTCTGGGCGCGCACCAATCTCTGGCTGCTGCGTGCGATTTGCGGCATCAAGGTCGAGTTTCGCGGGCTGGGAAGAATTCCTTCCGGACCCTTACTTGTCGCCTCCAAGCACCAGTCGCTGTGGGAGACGTTCGCGCTGCTGCTGATCGTGCCGGATCCAGCCTACATCATGAAGCGCGAACTGATGTGGATCCCGTTCTTCGGCTGGTACGCCTGGAAGGCGTGCATGATCCCGGTCGATCGCAGCAAGGGCTCGCAAGCGCTTGCCGATATGAACGCCGGCGTGCGCCGGGGGCTCGCGCGCGACCGTCAGATCGTGATCTTTCCGGAAGGGACGCGCCGGGCTCCCGGCGCCGAGCCAAAATACAAGTACGGGGTGGCACACCTGTACGCCGGAATGGACGTTCCATGCCTCCCGGTTGCGCTCAATTCCGGTCTGTTCTGGCCTCGCCGCGCGTTCCGGCGTTTTCCGGGAACGGTCCTTGTCGAGGTGCTCGATCCGATCCAGCCCGGCCTCGACAAGGATGTGTTTTTCGAGCAGCTGCAGCGCGAGATCGAAGGCGCGACCGCGCGTCTTGTCGCCGAAGGCGCGCGTGAGCTGGCCAGGGGGACACCCGGCGCCGCGGGCGGGTCGACATCCTGAGAGCGTGCCCGCTCTCCCGGTATTCTCGCCGCCGCTGCATAAGACCGTTGGAAAGCGCTGCAGCGGTCAGGAGGACGACGGCCGCGAGGTCGGGCTCGCCTCGTGTGTCCCCGCGAGCCGGGCGGCGAGCAGGTGCAATTGGGTCTCGCGATAGCCAAGCTGCTCGAGCGCACCGACCGTTGCAATGACGTAGTCGCGGTTGGCGCCGGACTGGCCATGCCCTTGCCGCACGTGATGCAATTGCTGCTCGAGCGAGAGCCGCCCGGCGTATTGCACGTGCCCTCGATCGACCATGTAGCAGAGGCCCGGCACCCGCCGCTCGGGCTCGCGCTTGAGCCAGATTGGACGTATGCGTTCGCGGTAGACCGAGGTCACCTGTTCGCGCCCCCGCAGATAGGTGATGGTGTTGCCGCGCTCTCTTGCGGGCACCCGGTAGGCGATGCCCCGGCAGGCCCCGCCATGGTCGAGACCGAGCACCAGACCCGGGCGCTCGGGCGTTCCACGATGGACGAAGGAATAGACGCATAGTGCCCGATGCGCGCCCAGGAGCCGCGCCTCGACCCGCTCCACGAAGGGAAAATCCGGCCGCCACATCAGCGAACCGTAGGCGAACACCCAGAGGTCTTCGGTGGCGTGCGCGGGATCCGGATCCATGGCTGTGATATCGAAGAATATGGCAATCTGCGCAAGCCGGGTTTACCTCCCGGTATCAGCCTCGTAATGCGATCAAAATGACTTTGAAACGCCGCAATCGGCGCCTTGGAGAGGGCGCCGCCGGGGAGGGTCCGGCAGTCCCCCTCTCGGCCGGCTCAGGAGCGCTATAAATGTCCCATTCCAGTTTCCTCGCGGCTGCCCCCCGCCGCCGGCTCTGGCCGTTGTTTGTTCCGCTCGGGCTGGTGGTGCTGCTTGCGATCGCGTGGACCGCGTTGTGGTTCTATGCCTCCGGACGCGCGGAGACCGAGATCGCTGCCTGGCGTGCGGCCGAGCGGCAGGCCGGCCGCCTGCAGAACTGCGCCTCCCAGTCGATCGCCGGCTATCCGTTCCGCATCGAGGTGCGCTGCGGCGGCGCCAGCTTCGAGCTCAAGGGCACGCCCACGCTGCAGCTCAAGCTGCCTGTCGTTCTGGCCGCTGTCCAAGTCTATTATCCGAAGCTGCTGATCAGCGAGTTCAGTGGTCCGCTCGAAATCGCCGAGCCCGGGCGTCAGCCAGCCGCCATCCTCGACTGGGCGCTGGGTCAGGCCAGCGTGCGCGGCCTGCCGTCCGAGTTCGAGCGCGCGTCGCTCGTGCTCGACGCTGCCACGGTCCGCGATCCCAGCACCGCCGGCGACGGCATCGTGTTCAGGGCGCAGCGGCTGGAACTGCATGGTCGCCAAGCGTCCGGGTCCAGCGCCGACAATCCGGTGGTCGAAACCGTGCTGCGCCTCAACGCCGCCGTCGCGGACAAGCTCCATCCGCTGGCGGCCAAGCCGATCGATGCCGAAATCGCAACCGTGCTGCGCGGGGTGAACGATATCTCGCCGAAGCCTTGGCCGGTGCGGTTCAGAGAATGGCAGGCGCGCAACGGCCAGCTTGAGATCATCAAGGCGCGCGTTTCGCAGGACGACGTCATCGCGGTGGGTGCGGGCACTCTCAGGCTCACCGCGCGCGGCGGACTCGACGGCAACCTCCAGGTCACCGTGGTCGGGATCGAAAAGCTTCTCAAGATGTTCGATATCGAGCGCATGATGTCCGAGGGCCAGATCGGCGCGACGCTGAGCGCGCTCGATCGTTTGATTCCGGGGCTTGGAGGGATCGCGCGGCAGAACGCGGCTCCCAGCCTGGTCGCGGCGCTCGGGCAGAAAACGGTGCTGGAAGGCAAGCCGGCGGTCGCATTCCCGGTCCGCTTCAACGACGGCACGGTTTTCCTCGGACCGTTCCAGGTGGGTGTGGTGCCGCCCGCGTTCTGAACCGCGCAGGCGCTGCCGCCCGCAGTCGCGAGGTCGAGATTCACCACTCCTACCGCCGTCGTATCGCGGCGCGCATCGCGGCATTCCACGGCAGTGTCCGTCAGTTTTCGTCGGCGTAGGGCCGCGGCACCGGCGCGTGCGGCAGGTCGGGATGGGGGCGTCCGAAGTCGGGCGCGGGCGAGTCCTGGCCGATGTCCACAATGCCGCGGCGGATGGCCCGCGTGCGGGTGAACTGGTTGAACAGGGTCTCGCCGTCGCCGCGGCGGATCGCGCGCGTGAGCGTGGCCAGGTCTTCGCTGAAGCGGCCGAGCATTTCCAGCACCGCGTCCTTGTTGGCCAGGAAGACGTCGCGCCACATCGTCGGATCCGAGGCCGCGATGCGGGTGAAGTCGCGAAAGCCGCCGGCCGAGAATTGCAGCACCTCGGAACGCGTCACCTGGCTCAGCTCATCGGCGGTGCCGACGATGGTGTAGGCGATGAGATGCGGCAGGTGGCTGGTGACGCCGAGCACGAGGTCGTGGTGCTCGGCCGACATGGTCTCCACGTTGGCGCCCAGCAAGCGCCAGAACGCCGCCAGCCTTTGCACCGCAGCCGGATCGACCTCCGGCGGCGGGGTGAGAATGCACCAGCGATTGACGAACAACTCGGCAAAGCCCGCGTCCGGCCCGGAGTTCTCGGTGCCCGCAACGGGATGCGCCGGCACGAAATGCACGCCCGCGGGAATGTGGGGCGACATATCCTTCACCACCGCGCCCTTGACCGAGCCGACGTCGGATACGACCGCGCCCGGCGCAAGATGCGGGCCGATCTCGGCGGCGACCATGCCGCACGCGCCGACCGGGATCGAAACGATGACGAGATCGGCGCCTTCGGCCGCGGCGGCGTTGGTTTCGACGACCTGGTCGGCGAGACCGAGTTCCGCGATCCGGCGGCGCGTCGCGGCCGAGCGGGCAGTAGCGATGATGGACCCGACCGCCCCTTGCGCACGCGCCGCGCGCGCGATGGAGGAGCCGATCAGGCCCATTCCGATCAGCGCGACACGGTTGAAAACAGGCTTCCCGCTCATCTACGGCCCAACGTTTTTAGCGCTCAGGAACTCCGCCAGCGCGCTAACGACGAGACGGTTTGCCTCCTCGCTGCCGACGCTCATGCGCAACGCGTTCGGCAACTTGTAGGCGCCGACGCGACGCAGGATCAGGCCGCGCTGCGTGAGAAAGGCGTCGGCCTCTTCCGCGGTGCGGCCCTTGGTCGTGGGGAAGTGGATCAGGACGAAATTCGCGATGCTCGGCGTCACCTCGAGCCCGAGCTTGCGAATTTCGGTCGTCAGCCACGCCAGCCATTTTTCGTTGTGCGCGCGGGACGCCTCCACATGCGTGCTGTCCTGGATCGCGGCGATCCCTGCCGCGATCGCGGCCGCATTGACGTTGAACGGCCCGCGAATGCGGTTGATGGCATCGACGACATGCGCCGGGCCGTAAAGCCAGCCGAGCCGCAGCGCCGCAAGCCCGTAGATTTTCGAAAACGTCCGGCACATGACGACGTTCTCGCAAGTGGCGACCAGTTCGATCCCGGCCTCGTAGTCGTTGCGGCGGACGTATTCGGCATAGGCGGCATCGAGCACCAGCAAGACATGCGGGGGCAGGGCGCCGTGCAGCCGCTTCACCTCGTCGAACGGCACATAGGTGCCGGTCGGGTTGTTGGGATTGGCAAGGAAGACGATCTTGGTCCGCTCGCTCACGGCCGCGAGGATCGCGTCGACGTCGGCTGTGTAGTTGGTCTCGGCGGCCACGACCGGCTTGGCGCCGGAGCCGAGCGTGGCGATCGGATAGACGAGAAATCCGTGGGTGGTGTGGATCGCCTCGTCACCGTCGCAGAGATAGGCGTCGGCGATGAGGTTCAGCAGATCGTCCGAGCCGGCGCCGCAGACGATGCGGCCGGGATCGAGCCCGAAGGCGCGTCCGATCGCTTCGCGTAGCGCGGTCGCGGCGCCGTCGGGATAATCCTCCAGGTGATCGGCGACCGCGCGATAGGCGGCGATGGCTTTCGGACTGGGGCCGAGCGGGGTCTCGTTCGACGACAGCTTGAACACGCGGGCGACGCCAGGGGCCGTGCTCTTGCCCGGCACATAGGGATCGATCGCGAGCACGCCGGGACGCGGTTGCGGACGCTGCAGAGCGGACATTTCACGAACCTTGCTTGCTCTCATGCTCCGCGCGCGAGGAGCACCCAGTCATTACCGAAAATATCATGCGCTCACAGTGCTTCATCGCCGGTTCTTGGATCTCCCGCCTGCGGGCGATGGCAGGGTTTGATCACCGGCCGGTCGGGATCGGTCGTGCGCCTTCGGCCGAGACCCTATAGCGGGTCGCGTGGCTCCCGACGAGGGCCGAGGCACGTACCGAGGCGCCGGCCTCGACCAGCGCATCGGTCACCCTCCCGATGTCGCCACCTGCGGGCACCGATATGAGCAGCGCTGCGCCGTCGAACGCGCGATCCGGCGCCGCGATCACTTCGGCGAGAGGCTCGAGCGCCAGCGTCGCCGCCGTGCTCCAGCCGGCAACCCGCACGCTCCACACCTCGACCTCCTTGACCATCGAGTCGGCCGCGGCGCGCGAAACGACGAACACCGGCGCGGCGGCCGGATGGTTGGCGCGGTCGACGAAGGGCAGCCGCGCAATGATTTTCGGGGCCGTATCGAACTCGAGCGCATTCCACCATGCGCCGATGCCCGCCACGCCGAAGGCCGGCACCAGGCCGAGATCGCCCTTGGAGTCGGAGACGGCCGCGACGACGCTTGCCGCGCCCATATGCGGCACGAACGGCACGGTGAAGCCAAAATGAAAGCGGGCGGAATCGCGCATCGCAGCATCGCCCGCCGACAGGTCGGCGTGCACCGAGAACGGCGCCTGCACGTAGGTAAACGTCGAGATAATGACACGCCAGATACTCTCGACGGTGTCGAGCGGCAGGATCCCTTTGTGACGATCGACCAGCCGCCGCATCATGTCCGCCTCCCGCGCGGGGCGGAACGCGGAGCCGGACTCCTGCGTCTGCTTCGCCGAGATCAGACGATCGATGATCTCGGCGCGCTCCATCAGGAGCCCATGCATCATCTCGTCGATGCGGTCGATCTCGCGCCGCAACTCGGTGAGCGAAGGTGTCTCGGTGCGGGACGGCTTCGTCATGGTGCTTCTTCGCGCTCGCGATAAAACCCCTGCGCGGGCGCGGCATAGATAGGTGGGGCAACGGCTGAAAGCAAAGAAAACATTGACAGCAGCGCCCTGCGGCCTATCTAAGCCGGTCGCGGCGGCCCGTTTCCAGGCCAGCCGTGCCAAGTCCTTTCGCTTCGCCGGCCGGGTTGTTTAGAGATGGTCGAGGCCGATTTCAGCGTCGCACTTGATGCCGCCGACCGCGCGCGCGAGGCCGATAGCCCCCATTCGCCGGTCGTGCGTTTCGGGATGGACAGTCCGCTCCGGCTCGACGCCGGCATCGACCTCGCACCGTTCCAGATCGCCTACCAGACCTACGGTACGCTCAATGCCGAGCGCAGCAATGCGGTGCTGGTGTGCCACGCCCTCACCGGCGATCAGCACGTCGCCAACCTGCATCCGGTGACCCAGAAGGCGGGATGGTGGGAAACCATGGTGGGCCCCGGCCGGCCGATCGACACCCAGCGCTACTTCGTGATCTGCCCGAATGTGGTCGGCGGCTGCATGGGCGCCACCGGTCCGGCCTCCACCAATCCGGCCACCGGCATGCCGTGGGGGCTCGACTTTCCGGTCATCACGATTCGCGACATGGTGCGCGCGCAGGCCATGCTGCTCGACCATCTCGGAATTGACTCGCTGTTCTCGATCGCCGGTGGCTCCATGGGCGGCATGCAGGTGCTGCAATGGTGCGCGAGCTATCCGCGGCGGGTATTCTCCGCGCTTCCGATCGCGACCTCGACCCGTCATTCGGCGCAGAACATTGCCTTCCACGAAGTTGGCCGCCAGGCGGTCATGGCCGATCCGGAATGGCGGCAGGGGCGCTATTTCGCGGAAGGCAGCAATCCGAGGCGCGGCCTCGCGGTGGCGCGCATGGGCGCCCACATCACTTATCTTTCAGACGCGGCGTTGCACCGCAAGTTCGGCCGCCGGTTCCAGGACCGTGACAATCCCACGTTTTCCTTCGATGCCGACTTTCAGGTGGAGAGTTATCTGCGCCACCAGGGCATCAGCTTCGTCGAGCGCTTCGACGCCAATTCCTATCTCTATCTCACCCGCGCGATGGACTATTTCGATCTCGCGGCAGATTGCGGCGGCGTGCTGGCACAGGCGTTCAAGGATACGCCAACGCGATTCTGCGTGATCTCATTCACGTCGGACTGGCTGTTCCCCACGTCGGACTCGCGGGCCATCGTGCACGCGCTCAACGCCGGCGGCGCGCGCGTTTCGTTTGCCGAGATCGTGACCGACAAGGGCCATGACGCCTTTTTGCTCGAGGAGCCCGAACTATTCGCCATCGTAAGCGGCTTCCTCGAAGGCGCCGCGAAAGCGCGCGGCCTTTCACCGGCGCGGGCATGACCATGCTGACGCGCCTCAAACAGGACCTGACCATGGCGGACGCGGCCCGCACGCACGGCGGGGCCCGCGTCGATCTGGTCGTGGTCGCCGAAATGGTGGCGCCGGGCGCCAAGGTCCTCGACGTCGGTTGTGGCGACGGCGAACTGCTGCGTCTGCTCGCCGAGACGCGGGGCGTCGATGGGCGCGGCATCGAACTGTCACGCGAGGGCGTGAACGAGTGCGTGGCGAAGGGGCTCGCCGTGATTCAGGGTGACGCCGACACCGACCTGTCGGACTACCCCGACGATGCCTTCGATTACGTCATTCTCTCGCAGACGCTGCAGGCGACACGGCACCCGCGCGTCGTGCTGGAACATATGTTGCGCATCGGCCGGCACGCGGTCGTGTCGTTCCCTAATTTCGGACATTGGGGTATCCGCCTTCAACTCCTGCTGGGCGGACACATGCCGCGCACCGACAACCTGCCGTACGCTTGGTGGGACTCTCCCAACATCCATTTCTGCACCATCAAGGATTTCCGTCAGCTCTGTCACGTGGTAGGCGCCAAGATGGAGAAGGCGGTGGCGTTCAATCCCTGGGGACGTGCGCTGCGCTTGAACGCGCCGTGGTGGTTCTGGAACCTGCTCGGCGAGCAGGCGGTGTTCCTGTTGAGCAGACGGGAATGACCGGCGGGCCGGGGACGCAAAGCCGACGAGGTCAGCCGCGCAGCTCATTGCCGGGAACGATCTCACCGGCATTCACCACCTCGGCATAAACTCCACAATTGGCGTGGCCGAAGCTCCGCATCAGCGCGTGCGGGATCGACAGATCACGGATGCCGGTGTCGGGATCGACGTCGATCGCGGCACAGCGCACGATCCGCTTGACGATCCTGAGCCGCGCCGCCTTGCCGATCGCGATCTCCTGCCCGACCAGATCGAACTCGCGCCAGGCTGGCCAGTCCGTCACGTAGAGGTTGGCGCGAAAGCGTAGCGGATGCACCGGCATCCCCACCAGATTTTCGATCGCGGCCACGGACGCCAAATTGACGATCGACACCACCTTGCGTGCAACGTCGGAGAAGCTGAAGCCCGGCGCGTGCAGCAGGCGCGGCGGCCCGCGAAGCTCGTCGCCGCAGAAGTCGGCGAAGAATCGCTCGATCGTCGCGCGGCCGTCCGCTGTATGCAGGTCGCCGCGCGCGGCTTCACGGCCGTCCAGTTCGATCGCCAGCGTGTGGTTCGCGTCCTCGTAGCGGGTGCGTAACCTCGCCAGCCGCTCGTTGCGCATGAGCATCAGATAGCGCTGCTTGGGCTGGTAACGCGGGGCGGCGGGGTCGAAGCCCGAGGGCCCATTCTCGATGGCATAGAGCCGGTCGGCCGGCAGCGTCTCGCCGACCGCAAGCCTGGTCCCCGTGAGCGCCTCGGGGGAAAGGCCCTTCACCGGATAGCGGTAGATGCCGTGGATGCTCGGAATTTCGGCGCTCATGCCAGGCTTGTAAGCCGCCAAGCCGCCGCCTGCCTAGGCCGCGCGCGAAAATCCGCGACCGGCTCTACCGCCGCAAATCGTGAATTCCCACATAGGATTTGCCGGCCGCCATTCGGGGTTGGCGCCATTGATCGTTCGCGGTTAATTGGCTTATTTGGATGCACTTTCGTGCCGCATGGGCGGAGGGGCAGGCCGAGGGAGACGTTATGGATTTCGAGAAATTCACGGACCGCGCCCGCGGGTTCGTTCAATCTGCCCAGTCGCTCGCGCTGCGCGAGGGCCAACAGCAATTCGCAACCGAGCATCTGCTCAAGGTTCTGCTGGACGACCCCGAAGGGTTGGCCAGTGGCCTGATTGACCGCGCCGGCGGCCGGTCGCGCGAGGCGCTCGCGGCGGTCGAGGCCGCCCTCGCCAAGCTGCCGAAGGTCTCGGGCAGCGGCGCTGGCCAAGTCTATCTGGCACCGGCGCTCGCGCGGGTATTCGATCAGGCCCAGAAGGTCGCGGAAAAGGCCGGCGACAGTTACGTCACTGTCGAGCGCCTGCTGCTGGCGCTCGCGCTCGAGAAAGACAGCGAGGCCGGAAAGATTCTGGCGCGCGCCGGCGTCACGCCGCAGAACCTCAACGAGGCCATCAACGCGTTGCGCAAGGGCCGCACGGCCGACACAAGCTCCGCCGAAAACGCCTATGACGCGCTGAAAAAATACGCGCGCGATCTCACCCAGGCCGCGCGCGACGGCAAGATCGACCCCGTGATCGGGCGCGACGAGGAGATCCGGCGCACCATCCAGGTGCTCTCCCGCCGCACGAAGAACAACCCGGTGCTGATCGGCGAACCCGGTGTCGGCAAGACCGCCATCGTCGAGGGTCTCGCCCAGCGCATCGTCAACGGCGACGTGCCGGAGAGCCTGCACGACAAGAAGCTGCTTGCGCTCGACATGGGTGCCTTGATCGCCGGCGCGAAATATCGCGGCGAGTTCGAAGAGCGGCTCAAGGCCGTGCTGCAGGAGGTGACGTCTTCGGACGGCGGCATCATCTTGTTCATCGACGAGATGCACACGCTGGTCGGGGCCGGCAAGGCCGACGGCGCCATGGACGCGTCGAACCTGCTCAAGCCGGCGCTTGCACGGGGCGAGCTTCATTGTGTCGGTGCAACCACCCTCGACGAGTACAAGAAGCACGTCGAAAAGGACGCAGCGCTCGCCCGTCGCTTCCAGCCGGTCTTTGTCAGCGAGCCCACGGTCGAAGATACGATTTCGATCCTGCGCGGCCTGAAGGACAGATACGAGCAGCACCACGGTGTCCGCATCACCGATTCTGCGATCGTGGCGGCGGCGACGCTGTCGAACCGCTACATCACCGACCGCTTTCTTCCGGACAAGGCGATCGATCTGATCGACGAGGCTGCTGCGCGGCTCAAGATGCAGGTCGATTCCAAGCCCGAGGAACTCGATTCGATCGACCGCGAGATCGTGCGGCTCAAGATCGAGCAGGAAGCACTCAAGAAAGAGAGCGATCCAGGCTCGAAGGAGCGGCTCAAGCGGCTCGAGAAGGAATTGGTGTCGCTCGAAAAGCAGTCCGCCGATCTGACGGCACGCTGGAAATCCGAGAAGGACAAGCTTTCGGACGCGCAGAAGCTCAAGACCGAGCTCGATCACCTGCGCGTCGAGCTCGCCAACGCGCAACGCAAAGGCGAATATCAGCGCGCGGGCGAGCTCGCCTATGGCCGCATCCCGGAGATCGAAAAGAACCTCAAGAGTCTCGAGGCCGCCGACGGCAAAGGCGCCATGGTCGAGGAAGCGGTGACCGCTGACCACGTGGCGCAGGTGGTGTCGCGCTGGACCGGGGTGCCGGTCGACAGGATGCTCGAGGGCGAGAAGGAAAAGCTTCTGCGCATGGAGCAGCAGCTCGGCAAGCGTGTCATCGGCCAGACGGAGGCCGTTAGGGCGGTTTCGACGGCGGTGCGCCGCGCGCGCGCGGGCTTGCAGGATCCGCACCGGCCGATCGGCTCGTTCATGTTCCTGGGCCCCACCGGTGTCGGCAAGACCGAGCTGACCAAGGCGCTGGCTGAATACCTGTTCGACGACGAGTCGGCGCTGCTGCGCATCGACATGTCGGAGTACATGGAAAAGCATTCGGTCGCGCGGCTCATCGGCGCGCCGCCGGGCTATGTCGGGTACGAGGAAGGCGGGGCGCTGACCGAAGCCGTGCGTCGACGGCCCTATCAGGTGATCCTGTTCGACGAGATCGAAAAGGCTCACCCGGACGTGTTCAATGTGCTGCTGCAGGTGCTCGACGATGGCCGCCTGACAGACGGGCAGGGCCACACCGTCGACTTTCGCAACACGCTGATCGTGATGACCTCGAACCTGGGCTCTGAATATCTGGCCAATCAGCCGGAAGGTCAGGATACCGACGCGGTCCGCGATCAGGTCATGGCGGTGGTGCGGGCGAATTTCCGTCCCGAATTCCTCAACCGCATCGACGAGATCATCCTGTTCCACCGGCTCAAGCGCAGCGAAATGACGAAGATCGTCGACATCCAGATGGCGCGGCTGGCGAAGCTGCTGGAGGACCGCAAGATCACCCTCGAGCTCGAGCCGTCGGCGCGTGAGTGGCTCGCCGACAAGGGCTGGGATCCCGCCTACGGCGCCCGCCCGCTCAAACGGGTGATCCAGAAGTCGGTGCAGGATCCGCTCGCCGAAATGATCTTGTCCGGAAGCATCAAGGACGGCGAAAAGGTCGTGGTGTCGGTAGGCAAGCAGGGCCTCACCTTCAACGGCAAGCTCGCGGAAGCGGCGTAACGCGCGATCCGAAAAGTCGCAGGACTTTTCGGATCAGATCAGGCAACCGCACATTCCATGGAGCCGGCAGACCGGAGGCGGACGGCCGAGAACTCTCCGTCGTCCGGCTGTCAGCGCCCCTGCGCGTAGCGCGAGGGTGAGTTCGCGCGCGTCATCATAGTGTCCAGCCGGGTGCGTTCCTGATCGAAGCCGGCGAGCAACGTACCCTCCAGCACCCGTCCGCGCGGAAGCTTGATCTTCATCGGATCGACGAATCGGCCATTGATCAGAATTTCGTAGTGCAGATGCGCGCCGGTCGAGAGCCCGGTGGAGCCGACGTAGCCGATCACCTGTCCCTGGCGGACCTTCTTGCCCGCGTCCATGCCGCGGGCGAAGGCCGACATGTGGCCATAGGCGGTCTCGTAACCGTTGGCGTGACGGATGCGGATGTACTTGCCGTAGCCGCCTTCCCAACCGACCTTGTCGATGATGCCATTGCCCGCGGCGAAGATCGGCGTGCCCATGGAGGAGCCCCAATCCACGCCGGTATGCATCTTGCTGTAGCCGAGCAGCGGATGGTTGCGGCCGCCGAAGCCGGACGTGATGTTCCCTTCGGACACCGGCTTGCGCACCAGGAATTTCTTCGCGCTCTTGCCGCTGTCGTCATAGTAGTCGACGACATTGTCGTCGGTGGTCTGGTAGCGATAGAATTTTCTGGTCTCGCCGCCGGTCGTCAGCAAAGCGAACAACACTTCGGTCTTGGTGTCAGTGGGGCTCTCGTCGTCGCCCGCGTACAGGATCTCGAAGGAATCGCCGGGTTGAACCTTGCGCTGGAAATCGATGTCATAAGAGTAAATGCGGATGAGATCGTCGATCACCGGGCGGGGCACGTGATTGCGTAACGCGGTTTCGTAGATGCTCTGGTAGAGCCGCACGCCCTTGCCGTCGTCCTCGTCGTCGTTGTCGCGGGACGCTACGCTGTTGGCGCTGCGCACATCGACGGCCACGTACTTGCCCATTTCCGACCAAGCCACCATCGCCTCGACGGCGGCTTCGGTCGCGATAATGACGCGGACCGGACGGAGCCTGACGACATCGCTTCCGGGCGCGAGCAGAACGCGCAACTTGTAGCCGTCCCTCGGACTGCTGTCCTTTCCGCGTCCGCCGAACGCGGCCGTTATCGCCTTTACCTCGTCCGCCGTCGCGCCCATGTCGCGCAGGATCGCGGAAACAGAATCGCCCTTCTTGAGCACGATGGTGCGCTCGTTGAAGGCATTGCCGCCGGTCACCTGCGCGGTGGTTTTGGGAAGCAGGGTGACGTTTTCGGGTACGATGCGGGGCTCGAAACCGGCATAGGGATCGCCGTGGCGCTCGGGCGCATAGGCCGTGAGCGTCGCCGGCATCGCATTGGTCATCACTGCCGCGGTTTTCTGACCTGAATTGCCGTCCCAGTTGGCAGCATCGCGCACGCGAGTGAGCACCTCGTCGAGGGACGCCACCGCCGCAATCTTTGCCCGCGGCAAGACCATGTTGAGATCGCGGGTGACGAATGACACCTCCGCATCCGGCTCAGCGCCGGCGGCGCCTTCGGCACTCACTGGAAGTCCCTCGGACTTGGCGAGGATCTTCTGCGCATTGAAGGCGGGAATGTTGGCCGAGAGCTCGGACACCGAGAGCGATA
>Ga0184624_10000157_pt1 | contig 16605 bp, 13 predicted proteins | sample PLM3_5_b1_FD_133157 | JGI IMG/M metagenome (GOLD analysis project Ga0184624, IMG submission 133157) | Groundwater sediment microbial communities from an aquifer in East River, Colorado, USA - PLM3_5_b1 | ecosystem: Environmental > Terrestrial > Soil > Riparian zone | place: USA: East River...
CCCGCAACATGAGTGATATAAAGAAGAAACCAATCAGCTCTCTCGGATACAATTTTGTTGCAAAAGAATTTATTCCAAAAGGAAAGGATGAATATTACCTACGCAATATCCAGAATAGAAGCGGGATTACTTATCGTCAATTAGCAAAAGCTGAGATCAAGTCCCTGCAACAAAATAATAATACAGCTGATGACTGGAGTAAATTATTAGTTGCTGATCCGTTTAATTCAAATCTTGTTAAGAACTGTAATTTTTTTGGCCTGAACAGGATCGGCAAACTTGAGAATGTTTTTCTTGAATACCATGACATACGTTTACAGGCTGGACTTTACAATAGTACGATCATCAGTTGTGACTTTGGCGATAATGTAGTTATCAATAATGTTAACTACATGAGTCACTACATTGCAGGCAATGAAGTTATCATTGTTAATGTAAATGAGCTATCCGCTTCCGATCATTCGAAATTTGGAAATGGAATTATAAGGGACGGCGAAAAGGAAAACGTTCGCATCTGGCTGGAGATATGCAATGAAAATGCCGGTCGTGGTATCTTGCCGTTTAATGGCATGCTGCCCGGTGATGCATGGCTATGGAGCCGCTATCGTGATGATGAAACCTTGATGAAAAAATTTAAGCAGTTTACCGAAAAGCAATTTGATAAGAAAAGAGGTTATTATGGAAAGATCGGCGATGGAACTGTAATAAAAAATTGCAGGATCATTAAAGACACATGGATCGGAAGCGAAGCGTATATCAAAGGTGCTAACAAATTAAAAAATCTTACGATCAACTCCGGGCCAGTGGGAAAAACGCAAATTGGTGAAGGAGTTGAATTAGTAAATGGTATCATTGGCTTTGGTTGCCGGATCTTTTATGGAGTAAAGGCTGTCCGTTTCATTCTTTCCGATCATTCACAATTAAAATATGGAGCAAGGCTTATCAACTCATATCTCGGGTATAATTCCACCATTTCCTGTTGCGAAGTGCTGAACTCACTTATTTTTCCTGCCCATGAACAACATCATAACAATTCATTTTTATGTGCTGCGTTGGTTTTAGGACAGAGCAATATGGCAGCTGGAGCTACGATCGGTTCTAATCATAATAGTCGTAGCGCTGATGGAGAAATAATTGCGGGCCGGGGTTTCTGGCCGGGGCTTTGTGTTAGCTTAAAACATAATTCAAAATTTGCGTCGTTTGCCATTATTGCCAAAGGAGATTATCCTGCTGAGATAAATATTCCTATTCCATTCTCATTAGTTAGTAATGATGTAGCTAATGACAAACTGGTTGTTATGCCGGCATACTGGTTCATGTATAACATGTATGCGTTAGCGAGAAACGAAGAAAAGTATGAGGCAAGAGATCAAAGGGGCAATAAGACTCAGCATATAGAATATGATTTCCTGGCTCCTGACAGTGTCAATGAAATTTTTGATTCTATTCAATTACTTAAAAAACTTACAGGCTTTGCTTTTGCAAAAAAGCAAAATAAAAAATTGAATGAGGAACAAATAATTACACTTGGCGAAAAATTATTAGAAACAAAAGATCCGATCATTGATGAACTCGAGATCCTGGCAGATGAATTTGAAAATGCAGGGCGCAAAGTGCAGCTGACTAAAGTACAGCAGGCATACCTGATATTTAAAGAGCTTGTAATTTATTATGGCGTTAATCAATTACTGCATTTTGCCTGGAACAACAAGATAACTGATTGGGAAAAATTTTATTCTTCGTTACCATTAAGAGCAAGAAGAAGTAATTGGTTAAATATCGGTGGCCAATTATTTCCACAACCGGCCTTCAATACATTTAAAAAAGATATTTACTCAGGTAAATTAAAAAGCTGGGATGATGTGCATTCATTTTATGCCCTCAATTCTCAAATTTATCCAGAGCAAAAACTGCAACACTCTTTTGCTTCATTACTTGAAATACTTCAATTAAAACCTGCAGACTTTGATAAAAAAATATTTAAGGATTTAATTCAGCAGGCAGTGGTTACCCGGGAGTGGATGGTAAAAGGAATTTTTGATTCAAGGGCGAAGGATTATCATAACCCTTTTCGTAAAATGGTTTATGATAATCGTAAACAGATGGAAACAGTTATTGGCAAACTCGATGACAATAATTTTATAAAAAAGAAGATCGCTGAAATGAAAAATTACCGTGAAAAAGCAAAGGAATTTCTTAAAAAACTCAAACTCTGATCATTTATAATTGCGGCTTGAAAAAGGATAATACGCTGCTGCAAATCCGGCCTGGTAGCACATGGTATACCAAAGCAAATCGTACACATAATGCCTGAAGGGCTTTTTAGGCTCCCCTATTTTTATTACCAACGCCGTCATGATCGCAGTTTTTTGTATAAAATTATTTAGATGATATTGATCCGTGAACATCACAAATACTGATGTAGACATAAAATATTTCGCCCCATTATCAGGATTGCCTCCTTCGTATTTATTTCTCCAGCTAACTTTTGGATCAAACCATTGCTTATTAGCATCGGGAAATGTTTTTTCAAATATCTTATAATTGAATTGCAATGTTTCATTAAATCCTTTTGCGCCACCCGCCACAAAGACCAGCCCGCCAGTAATGATCTTATTCTTATCGATCTTCCATTTTAATTTGTCGGCAGTTTTCTCCTGTGCTTGTACAGAAAATGAAGCAAAAAGAAGAAGCGCAATAACTATTCTCATAAAAAAAATTTAAACGATTACTGAAATATTTCATCGTTCTTCAAAAAGAATACTGGAATGATTTTTTATGAGGATTGGGAGGATTAAAAATGGTTACTCTGGATAGTGGAGATAGAATAACCGGTACCAATAAGCAGCTGTTAAATTAATCTCTGAGTTGCAGATAATGAAATAAAGAAGAATGAAAAATTACAAACAAGTAGATTTACTATTACCAATAAAATTAAAATGAAATAGAACAGCCTTATTTTTTTCTAAAGAAGAGCCTGATAGGTACGCCTTTGAGATTAAAGTTTTCCCGAAGCTTGTTCTCGAGATAGTTCTTATACGGTTGCTTTATATCATCCGGGAAATTGCAGAAGAATGCAAATGAAGGAACAGCGGTCGGTAACTGGGTAACATATTTGATCTTTACCGGGTTTCCTCTCACCACCGGCGGATGATATGACTCGATCGCTTTTAATATAACTTCATTCAATTGCGAAGTTGGGATCTTAGCTTTCCTGTTTTCGGCAACCTCCAAACCAATTTCTATTGCTTTAAAAATTCTTGTCTTTTCTTTTGCAGAAATAAATAAGATAGGCACATCCGTAAATGGTGCAAGCTTTTGTTTCAGCATTATTTCGTAATCTCTTGCTGTATTTGTTTCTTTCTCTGCCAGGTCCCATTTGTTGACCAACACAACAACACCCTTTCCTTTCTTTGCCGCAAGGCTGAATATACTTATATCCTGCGCCGATACCCCTTTATCTGCATCGATCAAAATAAGGCAGACATCGGCCTCGTCCATTGCTTTAATAGCACGGATCACCGAATAGAACTCAAGGTCCTCATGCACTTTTGCTTTTCTCCTGATCCCCGCTGTATCAATAAGTATAAAATCCTTTTGAAAAAGTTTATAGTGTGTATGAATGGTATCTCTGGTTGTACCCGCAATATCACTTACAATTGTACGCTCCTGTCCTATCAAAGAATTTAATAAAGACGATTTGCCCACATTGGGCTGCCCGATGATCGCAAACTTTGGTAATGATTCTGCAAGATCAGTGGCGTCGGCATCCTCCGCAGGGATCAACTCTGTGATCGCATCCAGTAACTCACCCGTTCCGCTCCCACTAATCGATGAAATAAAAAATATTTTATCAAACCCAAGACTATAAAATTCTGAACCAGCTAACATCCTTTCGTTGTTATCTACTTTATTTACTACAAGAAAAACCGGTTTTGAGCTTTTGCGAAGCATGCCCGCCATTGCATCATCCAAATGAGTGATGCCAATTGCTGCATCAGTCATAAATACAATTGCATTTGCTTCTTCAATCGCAATTGTCACTTGTTTTCTTATCTCTCTTTCAAACACATCATCACTATGCGGAACAAACCCACCCGTATCAATTACATTAAAGCTTTTTCCGTTCCAATCGGTAATACCATACTGGCGGTCACGGGTCACACCACTTATATCATCAACGATCGCCTTACGTTGTTCAAGTAAGCGATTAAAAAAAGTGCTCTTGCCCACATTGGGTCTTCCTGTTATTGCTAATGTAAATCCCATACCCCTGTCCCCTAAAGGGGAACTTAAATTTAATGTTAATAATATATGTGTCTATACTTTCCTTTGAAAGATTTAAATATTAGTTTTCAAAACCATGGTTTAAAATAGCAAAGAAAAAATTTCTTCAGCGCTAAGTTCCCCCTTTAGGGGGACAGGGGGTTAATGATACCCATATTCTTTTAACCAGGTATCATTATCCCGCCACTTATCTCTTACTTTTATAAAAAGCTCTAAAAAAACTTTCTGTTGAATAAATTCTTCGATCGACTTCCTTGATTCTGTCCCAAGCCTCTTTATCATCTTTCCCCCTTCACCTAACATAATTGCTTTTTGTGATTCCCGCTGTACAATGATATCTGCTGTAATTTTCGTCAAGGTAGTTTTCTCTTTGAACTCATTTACAACAACGGTTGCCTGGTAAGGGATCTCATCGCCAAATAATTCAAATACTTTTTCACGTATTAATTCAGCTACAAAGAATTTTGTTTGAAGATCAGATATTTCATCGCCACTAAAAAATGGTTCTCCTTCGGGTAAAAACTCAAGTATCTCTTTTAAAAATTTCTTTTTATTAATACCACTTGATGCAGAAATAGTTATTACCTTTTTATAATAAGGGTTATTTGAAAAAAATTCTACAGTTGTTTTTATCTTTTCCTGGCTTGCCCTGTCAATTTTATTTACCACAACAATAGCCGGCACTTTCAATTTTAAGGCAGTAAATATTTCATCACATGCTTTCAGATCCTCATTTACATCTACGATCAACAAAGCCACATCTGCATCTTCCAATGAATTCTTTACCGCATCCATCATTTTTTCATGCAACCTGTACTTAGGTTCAATGATACCAGGGGTATCTGAAAAAACGATTTGATAATCCTTTTCAGTTAAAATTCCCTTGATCCGATGTCTTGTTGTTTGCACTTTGGAGGAAACAATAGCAAGCTTCTCATCCATCAATGCATTGAGCAAAGTGCTTTTGCCAGCATTAGGTTTACCAAAAATATTTACAAAACCGACTTTCATTAAATAGCTTATAACAGCAGTCACAAGCCAGAGCGAAGAATTGAGGAGGTAGTCAAATTCTATTGCCGGAGGTTTGCACCTGCAATGAATAAAAAACGGGGACAATGTCTGTCCCCTTAGTTGCGAAGGGGAGGATCGAACTCCCGACCTTCGGGTTATGAGCCCGACGAGCTACCGCTGCTCTACTTCGCGATGTGGAGCGCAAAGGTACGGGTTGACGCCTTACTATCCAAAAGAAAAGCGTTCTGAACTCAGAACGCTTTTCTTTTTTTTACCCTTTATGTTTACGACTTACGAGTGACATTACTTGCACCGCTTGTTTTAATATCACGGATCAATCCTTCTCCTTTAAACCTTACATTACTGGCGCCACTTGCATTTGCATTTAATTCCTTATTTACCGTAATATTTACAGAAGATGCACCTGAAGCTTTAGCATCACAATAATTTGTAACCAACTCATATCCTTTAAAATCACTAGCGCCGCTTGCTTCTACATCTAATGTCGCAGCATTACCTGAAATTGTTGCACTTGAGGCACCGCTAATATCCACTTTAAGTGTTTTTGCATCGATCTTGCCTTTCATATCACTGGCACCGGACAGATCAATACTCAGTCCTTCAGCTGCAAGACCTTCTTCAAAATATACATCACAAGCACCGCCAACATCCAACCTGTCTATTTTTTTTATGGATATATATGCTGTCAGTCTCTGCTTATCCCCGTTCCATCCCTTCCAGAATTTTTTATCATCATCAAAGCGAATGATCAAAACCCCATTCTCCACTTTTGTAATGATCTTGGCCTTGTATTCAGCTTTTGAAGCGCTGATGGCGACAGCATCTTCGTTGCCCTGGGAAATATAAACGGTAAAAGAATTGGAAATTTTGATGGCATGAAAACCACTTAGGTTTCTTGGCTCTGCATTTGGATCGTTAATTGTCTTTTGTGCGAACAATACCGCACTCACCAGCATTACCATCAACATCACTTGGATCTTTTTCATGTTCATTATTTTTTATAAAAACTATTTACTTACTTTTTTTATGCTGCTTCCGCTGGTTTTAATATCTCTTATAAGGCCTGTTCCTTTATAATATACATCACTGCCACCACTTGCACTTGCAGAAAGCTCTTTGTTTACAGTAATATGAACATCGCTGCCGCCACTTGCTTCTACATTGCAAATATCTGAGGCGAGATCATATCCTTTAAAATCACTGCCACCACTTGCCTCAATTGCAAGTTTTGCAGCTTTACCAGAAATATCAACATCGCTGCCACCACTTGCATGTATTTTTAGATCATCTGTTTCAACTTTACCATCAAAATCTGATCCGCCGGAAATTTCCATTTCAAGTTTTGTAACTTTAATTGAACCCTCAACGGAAATATCAGAGCCACCAGATCCCTCCAGCCTGTCAAGGTCTTTAAAAGAAACGTACGCTTTCATCTTCCGATTTCCCCAATCAATTTTTACATTGTTTTTCCATTCAAAGTATATTTTCAAAACTCCATCTTTCACTTCAGTAATGATCTTATCCCTGTATTCATCTTTAGCTGCACTGACCGCTACTGCTTCTTCACCCTGGCTCAGGTAAAGATCAATACCGCCGGAAACTTCAATGGCATGAAATCCTGATACATTTCTTTTTTGTGCATTCGCATCATTAATTGTTTTTTGTGCAGAAGCAGCTGTGATCAATCCTGTTATTAATAATAAACTAAATAATTTTTTCATGTGATTAATTTTTATTGTTTTTTGGTCACCTGCCCGCCTGACCGGACGGGCAGGGAATTTGCCATAAAATTTTCTTCGGTGTTTTTAATTTACCTCGAAAATTTTATGGCTCATTTCATGGCTATACATCTTTAAATTTTAGAAACAGTTCCGCCTGTATTGGTTTTTATTTCACGAATGCCGGCATTGCCTTTATATTTTATATATCCTCCTGTATCCGCTTTTACATTTAATTCTTTTTCCACTGAAATATGAATTCCTGCCCCGGTGCTCATTTTCACAAAACAGGTATTTGTGGCTAAATTTTCCCCCATGAATTTGCTCCCGGTATCGCCTTCTGCTTCCAACTTATCTACTTTTCCGGTGAGGGTTATTTTTGAACCAGTGTTTTGATCAACACTCAAAGTGCCAATATTTATTTCTGCTTTTACAAGACCCCCGGTATTTGCCTTTAGCTCAAATGTGGTCGCCTCTATTACACCATCAACATTCGCTTCGGCGCCGGTAGTTACATAGAGCAGGTCAAGAGATTTATAAGAAACATAAGCTCTCAGTCGTTTGCTTTCTTTTTTCTTGTTGATAGCTCCGCTTCTCGTTTCATAATAGATCCTCAAAATACCGTTTCTTACTTCGGTTACAATTTTATCACGAAACTCGGTCTCTGAGGCACTTACTGCAACCTCTTCGGTAGTCCCTTTTGTCAAAGTAAGCTCGATGCCAGTAGCCACATCAATTCCATGGAAACTGCCAACAGTCCTTTTTTCGGCATTGTTGTCATTAATGGCTCTTTGGGCGAAAGAGGTGATAACCAAGCCCAGAAACAACGATAGGAATAATAAGGTTTTCTTCATAAACAATGATTTGTAGGTTATACGAAGAGAAGCGTAGAAAGGTTACAGCCCGCTGAAAAAATTTTTATCCTTAGTTTTGCGCCAGAACTTCAGCGTTTCCCCGGGGTGCCCGGCAAAGTCGCCGGTGCTGAGATAAAACCCGTAGAACCTGATCAGGGTAATGCCTGCGCAGGGAAGGTGCTAATCATCTTTCATTCCTGTTAACAGCATTCCCTCTCATTTTTAATCTTTTAAACTTAAAAAATGAAGAGGATTGCCATCTTAATTACCGTTGCTATTGTCGGCAATACGGTATTTGGCCAAACTAAAGACAGTACAAAAAGGGACAGCTTTCTTTTGCTCGAGCCTGTAGAAGTAAAAGCCATTAGGGCGGGAGAAAACTCCCCCTTCGCAAAAACCAATTTGACCAAAAAACAAATTGAGAAGCTGAATCTTGGGCAGGATCTGCCTTTTATCTTAAATCAAACACCGTCGGTTGTCGTGAATTCCGATGCCGGTAATGGTGTTGGGTACACAGGTATTCGGATCCGGGGCTCAGATGCATCAAGGATCAATGTAACTCTGAATGGAGTTCCATTTAATGATGCTGAAAGCCAGGGAACCTTCTTTGTCGATCTTCCTGATTTTACTTCTTCAGTTGGAAGTATACAGGTGCAGCGTGGTGTGGGTACTTCATCAAACGGTGCAGGAGCATTTGGAGCAAGTGTAAATATTAGTACCAATGAAGTGAATCTGAAGCCGTATGTCGAGTTTAATAACAGCTATGGTTCATTCAATACGTGGAAGAATACAATTAAAGTCGGTAGTGGTTTAGTGAGTGATCATTTTACAACTGATTTTCGCTTATCAAGGATCAACAGCGATGGATATATTGACAGGGCAAGCAGTGATCTCACGTCCTATTATTTCTCCACGGCTTACCTGGGTAAAAAGAATTTACTTCGGTTCAATATGTTTTCAGGCAAAGAAAAAACATACCAGGCATGGTATGGAGTAAGCGAAGCCGACCTGGAAACAAATCGAACCATTAACTACGCCGGAATGGAAAGACCCGGTGAACCATACGACAATGAAACTGATAATTACAAGCAGGACCATTACCAGCTTTTCTATAACCAGGACCTGACAAGCCGTTTAAAATTAAATCTTGGCTTATTTTATATAAAAGGCAAAGGATATTATGAACAATATAAAGCTGATCAAGCTTATGCTGATTATGGTTTGACCCAACCCGTTTATGGAACTGATACGATCACCAACACAGACCTGGTAAGACAACTTTGGCTTGATAATGATTTTTATGGAAATATATTTTCATTTCAATATAAAGGCAATGCTTCTCAATTTACTCTTGGTGGTGGATGGAATCGCTATGAAGGCAATCACTATGGTGATGTGATCTGGGCAGAAAAAGGTTTGGCTTTGCCTGGCAGATGGTATGATCTTGATGCTAATAAAAATGATCTTACAATTTATTTTAAGCAACAAACAAAGATCAGTTCATTGGTGTCTGTTTTTTATGATCTCCAATACCGCAGAGTGAAATATGATCTTTATGGTTTCAGAAATAATCCTGGCCTGATCATTAAAAACAATTACAGTTTCTTTAATCCAAAAGTTGGTTTAAGTTTTCAACAAAATGAATGGTCAGCTTATCTTTCTTATAGTCGCGGACAAAAAGAACCAAATCGCGAAGATTTTGAAGCAGGTATAGATCAGCAGCCCAAACCCGAAAAATTAAATGATCTTGAAATAGGAATTGAAAAAAGAAATGATAAATATAATGTTGGCCTCACGGGTTATTATATGCATTATGAGGATCAGTTGGTTCTTACGGGTAAAATAAATGACGTCGGCGCTTACACAAGAACAAATATTCCTAAAAGCTATCGTGCCGGTTTGGAGTTAGTAGCTTCTGCAAAAATCACTTCATGGTTAAATGCTGCCGGAAATTTTTCAGTTAGCAAAAATAAAGTGAAAGATTTTACAGAATACATTGATGATTTCGACAACGGCGGACAACAAATAAATCAATACTCATCAACAGATATTGCTTTTTCTCCAAACATGGTTGGAGGTGCCACGATAAATTTCATCCCTTTAAAAAATGCCGAGCTGAGCTTGATATGCAAATATGTTGGCAAACAATATTTGGACAACACACAAAATGAAAGCAGGAAATTAAACGCCTTTTACACACAGGATGCAAGATTCATTTATACAATAAGCAAAGGTTGTCTGAAAGAAATGAATATCATTTTACAGGCAAATAACCTTTTTGACAAATTCTATGAACCGAACGGTTATACTTTTAGTTATTATTATGGAGGTAGTTTAGCAACAGAGAATTATTATTTCCCAATGGCAGGTAGGAATTTTATGGTTGGGGTGAATGTGAGGTTTTGAGTTATAAGTTGCAGTTTATAAGCCTTAAGTTCAGAGTTATTGGGTCTGAACTTTATTGTTTTTGAATATTGGCAACTTTGTATTCCACTTCCTTTTCGAATACTTGCCCTCTCCCTTCCTCGTCTATAAAATTTATTGTAATAGGTAATCTGTAATTGCCGGGCTTTGAGGTTGCTTTGAATTTATAAATTGCAAATGAATTCATATTCATTGGTATTATTTGTTTATTCACATAAACCCTGGGTGAATTTAGTTGTGTGAATTCGCCAATACCTGCCATAATTTCTATCTCTTCTCCAGGTTGCACAATGGAACTATTTTGTGTTATCAATGCAGAATATGTATGAAAAATATGACCTATGGAGAATTGCTCATTACAAAAAGCTATCATTCTTTGTTCGTTCAATCTAATGTTGTTTTGTAATTTACTCAACATCGCTTGCGCACCTACACTAGAAGTGCCGATGAAATATTTTTTAAACTTTTCTTTTTGATTAGTATTTGCAGAATCAATTTCATTTGTAAACACCCTTGTGGATCGTTTAAATTCCTTTGTAATTATTGGATCTACTTGAAATAGTCTATTACGATAATCAGTCATTTTTTCAAACAGGCCGAAACTATCATTTTCGAACATTTTTTCAAATCGTTTCCCTTTTGTAATCTCTTCAATATAGTTATACGTGTCTATAGAGATAGCTTGAATCATTTGTGCCTTTGGGTACCAGACTTGAGCTTTGGCAGCTTTGCCTGGATCACTCAGTTTATCTTTTAGAGAGGCCAATATCTCTTCAGTATTACGGGCAGTTGATTTATTGGAATTCTCAATACTCTCATTCAACTCCTTTATAACAGCTAAATCAGTCTTAGATGTATTAGAACAAGAAGTAAAAATTATAATTAAAGAAAGAGAGACAGAAATTAGGTTTCTGATAGTGGTGTGCAGTGGTAACATAGAAGCTGATTTCCAGATAAACGCAGAAAACCAGCTTTTCTTATAAATAGTCTCTTAATCTAAATTGAAAGTAATTTTAACTACCAATCCTCTCCTGCCAGGCAAGCATACCACCCACAAGATTTTTTGTGTTTTTAAAACCCATCGCATCTAAAAACATACAAGCTTGCCCGCTGCGGTTACCGCTGCGACAATAAACGATCACTTCTTTGTCTTTCAGATCTTCAATTTCATCAATCTGCATAGATTGAATTTGTCCCAAAGGGATCAGTATCCCACCAATATTAAAGTCAGCATTCTCATGCGGCTCCCTTACATCTACAATATGTAGTTCTTCGCCGGCATCAAGGCGTTTTTTCAATTCATCAACTGTGATATTATTCATAAAAAAAATATTATTGTCCAGGTAATTTTTGAAGTGTTGTATCCATTGCGGGTCGAATTGAGCTTAACCATACATTCATCGTTTGACCAGAACGGATCTTTATTCTTTTACCATCTTCTCCCATGCGGTTCGGGTCTTGTCTATATATAAATGCACTTGCAGTATCAGTCACCCCGGGGTCAGGGATTACTGAAAAGAAACTCAACCCATTTGATTCTATAAAATTTTTTGCATCGCCAAATGTCATACCGATTAAGTTAGGGACTGAGAATTCGGTTTCTCCCAATCCATCACTTAAAACAAGATCAATAGAACTTCCCTGCTGAATTTTTGTACCAGGTGCAATTGGAGCGCCATTATAACTCCACTCTTGCACAGTATTTTTTGCAAAATCATGAATATACGATGTATTGCCAACCCGCAACCCCATGTTTTTTAATTGTAATTCAGCATTGCGAAAACTAAAGTCTTTCAGGTTTGGCATTTCAACCACTGGCGGTACCTGCCGGTTAATAGTTAAATATACCGTACGGCTGATCTTAACTATTGCATCACCATCCGGCACTTGTCTTAATACAGTTCCTTTTGCTATTGTATCGGTATAAATTGAATCTTGCACTACCACAGCAAAGCCACTATTATCAAGTATCTTCTGAGCTTCTACAAACGACTTGCCCACTACATTCGGTACTGTCTTATTTTTTCCATGCCGGGTACAAGGCCCCAACAAGATAGAGAGCAGAAATAGTAATACAACCATCAGTACCAATCCTGCCAGCAGGTTCATCCAAAAGGGCCTTTTTGTAATAAATTGAAACATTGGATTTATTTAATTTAGAAATCTTAAAACGGGGAATTTCAAAATTTCTTACTTCAAGATTAATTATTAAAACACTCTTCTACCAGTTTTGTATAAAATTCTTTTAAACTCCACCCCATGGCTTTTACCTGCTGCGGCACTATGCTTGCATCACTTTGCCCGGGTATTGTATTTATTTCAAGCATATAAGGATAGCCGCTGCTTTCCTCCAAAATAAAATCAATTCTTACAACCCCCCTGCAATTAAATACGGCATATATCTTTTTTGCCGTATCTCTTATTTTATCTGCAGCAGTTCCATCCAATTCGGCAGGAGTTACTTCCGTTGAAGCTCCCAGGTATTTTGCTTCATAATCAAAAAAATCTTTTTTACTGATAACCTCAGTTATAGGCAATGCCACGATATTTCCTTTTGTTTTAAATACCCCGATCGTAAACTCTCTTCCTTTCACCATTTGCTCCACCAATACCTGGTCGTCTTCTTTAAATGCTTTTTGAATTGCAGCTTCCAATTCTTTGGATTCGTGCACCTTACTCATGCCAATGCTACTGCCACCATTGTTTGGTTTTACAAAGACCGGAAAAGATAATCCATCAATCATCTTGTCCAAATTAAAAGGAGTATGCTTGAACAAATGAAATGATCTTGAAACATGAATACCTGCCATAGCAGCAACAGCCACCGTATATCTTTTATTAAATGTGATAGCAGAAGAGGCCGCATCGCAACTTGTATAAGGGATCTTTAATGTATCAAAATAACCCTGCAGCTTTCCATCCTCCCCGGGAGTACCATGCATACCAATAAAAACGGCATCAAACTTTATAGTTCCGTTGCCTGTGTCAATAGAGAAATCATTCTTGTTGACCTCCTTTTTCTTTCCATCGCCGGGTTCAAAAAACCATCCCTGCGGATTGATGTCTATCTTATAAACGTTGAACTTTTCCCTGTCAAGATGTTTATCAATAGTAGTGGCTGATTTATAGGATATAGCTGCTTCGCCGGAAAAACCTCCGGTTACGAGGGCGATGTTTTTTTTCATGCGTGGTTCCAGGTGATTTACAACTACAAATATTGAAGAAAAAATGCTGTAATAAAAACTTAAGAGCAGAAAAAAGAATATTATAACATGGTTTTAAGCGACTGGCATTACATAAGAAAGGTGAAGGATGTTCTCCCTTCACCTTTTTACAGCGGAACATATCACCCGCCTGATTTCGCAGCTCACTTGCCGCTTTTTTATGTGAACTAAAGTTAAATAATTAAAAAGCACATCCGATCAATTATGCTGAAATCTTTTCCACATCATCAGCACTAATTAAATATGGAGTTTCTCTTTTTTAGCTAATAATTCATCAACTGTTTCCTTATACATATCATCTGGTACACAGCAATCAACCGGGCAAACTGATGCACATTGCGGCTCCTCATGAAAACCCTGGCACTCGGTACATTTATTAGGAACTATATAATAAATATCAGTAGCTACCGGCGCATTCTTCTGGTCTGCATCCATGGTAGTACCATCCATTAGTGTGTATGTCCCTTTTACCGTGGTTCCATCAGAAAGAGCCCATTCCACACCACCTTCATAAATTGCATTATTCGGGCATTCCGGTTCGCAGGCACCGCAGTTGATACATTCTTCTGTAATCTTAATAGCCATAAAAATTTTATTAACGGGTTGAGAATTACTTTTGTCCGACAAATATAGATTGCAGAAATGAATTTACAAATGAGAATTGATTTGGCAGCCCAACTTGGTGAATATATTTTGTCCGGTGCGGCTGTTTTGCAGGAAGCAAAACACAAGGCAAGTTTGACAAATCCCTGGTTTACCCCTGAATTTATTGACCTGGCTGCGGGAAATATCGCCAAAAACTTTCTTGATAAAGAAAAGCTTCAGAACTGGACATCCTCCTATAAAATTGGATCTGTCGATCCGAAAAAGATAGGTATTGTAATGGCCGGTAACATTCCACTGGTTAGCTTTCATGATCTTCTTTCTGTTTTTATTTCCGGACATAGCTCGATCATTAAAGCTTCATCTAAAGATGAGGTATTGATCAAGCATCTTGTTGAGAAACTTACAGGCTGGAATAAAGAACTTAACGAACTGATAGTTTTCCAGGAAATGCTGAAAGGCTGTGATGCATATATAGCAACCGGCAGCAACAATTCAGCAAGATATTTTGAATACTATTTCAAAAAATATCCGCATATCATACGGCGTAACAGGACCACGGTAGCTGTTTTAGATGGCAATGAAACAACAACAGAACTTGAAAAATTGGCTGATGATGTTCATCTGTATTTTGGAATGGGCTGTCGCAATGTGACCAAGATATATGTTCCAAAAGAATATGATTTCATTCCAATGCTTTCAGCATTTAAAAAATATGATCATTTCAAAGACCATAATAAGTACAAAAACAATTACGATTATAATTTGGCGCTGCATATCCTGAATGGCAAATTTTATATGTCAAATGAGTCAATAATTCTTTTGGAAAAGTCGTCGATCTTCTCCCCCATCAGCCAATTGAATTACGAGTTTTACACAGATAAAAATGTAGTGGCAAAAAGTTTGGGATCGATGGATGATCTGCAATGTGCCGTTGGTCACGGCTATCTTCCATTTGGACAGGCACAAATACCATCCTTAACCGATTATGCCGACGGTATTGACACGCTAAACTTTCTTACCAAACTGTGAATTTTTCTATTAGCATCAATCAAGAATTGTTATTAATTTTAACTTACGAAGTACGAAGACTCTGGTAAATGAATTGTTAAACTGATGGAACGGTCATTTTTTCAGGAAACAACTTCGTTATTTTGTATAGGCATGTAATTTGAAACAGTAACATGTAATTTGAAACAATAAAAAGAAAAAAATAATTAACACCATGAAATTTAAACAAGTGCTTTTAATTGTGGCGATCAGCAGCGGTTCTGCTCTTGCCAGTGTATGGGGTTATTCAAAATTTGCGCATAAAGAGGTTGTAGCTATTCAATCAGATTCAAAAGTGCCTGCCAATTATGCAGGATTTTTAGATGGTAATGTCGCGAATGCTCCAATTAACATAGATTTTACACAAGCTGCAAGTACTTCGGTACAGGCTGTTGTCCATATTAAAACAAAAATAGCAGCTCAAAAAGTCAGCAATGATCTTCCCCGCAGTAATCGTAGCCAAGGTGGAATTGATAATTGGCTCGACCAATTTTTTGATTTTGGACCACAAATGATCCCGGAGCAAAGAGCTTCTGGTAGTGGTGTACTCATCAGTGATGATGGTTATATAGTTACCAACAACCACGTTGTTAGTGATCAAAATGGCGGAGTAGCTGGTGAAATTATGGTAACACTCCATAATAAGAAGACTTACAAAGCAAGACTGATCGGGAAAGACCCCAGCAGCGATATTGCAGTCTTGAAAATTGATGGCACTGGTTTCTCTTATCTTGTTTATGGCAATTCTGATGATGTAAAAATTGGCCAATGGGTACTTGCAATAGGATACCCGCTTACATTGGAAACAACTGTTACGGCCGGGATCGTTAGTGCAAAAGGAAGAAGCATAGGAATTAATCAAAGACAAACAAGAGGTACAAATGTTTCCCCTGTAGAATCATTTATACAAACAGATGCTGCGGTAAACCAGGGAAACAGTGGTGGCGCATTAGTAACCACTGATGGTAAACTGGTTGGTATTAACTCGGCGATCTTAGCACCGAATGGCACTTATGCCGGTTACTCTTTTGCAATACCTGTAAACATCGCAAAAAAGATCGTGAATGATATAGTGGAGTTTGGCGATGTACAAAGAGGTTATCTCGGTATTCAGTATGCCAGTAACCTTAGTGAAAGCCAAATGAAGGAACTTGGCATTAAAGAAAATGAAGGAGTTTATGTATCAGCAGTTCCTACCGATGGTGGCGCTTATGCAGCTGGCATAAAGAAAGGCGATATCATTACTAAAGTAAACAACACTTCTGTTTCCAGTGGAATTGAAATGAGTGCACAAATAGCCGGTTTCAGACCAAATGATAAAGTACAGATGTCTTACCTGCGTGCCGGTAAAGAATACAACACTACTGTTACGTTGAAAGCTAAGGTTAGTGCCATAGAAGAATCAACTGCAGC
>Ga0184624_10000158_pt1 | contig 16580 bp, 11 predicted proteins | sample PLM3_5_b1_FD_133157 | JGI IMG/M metagenome (GOLD analysis project Ga0184624, IMG submission 133157) | Groundwater sediment microbial communities from an aquifer in East River, Colorado, USA - PLM3_5_b1 | ecosystem: Environmental > Terrestrial > Soil > Riparian zone | place: USA: East River...
GCCGGCAAGACGCAAAACTGGACTGCTGCTAAGAGTAAGTAGGTGGTAGGTGGTAGGTGGTAGGCGGTAGGTAGCCGGTAGCGAATACGGTGTGGTATGCTCCGCGGCCGTTCGGCCGCACACCTCTTACTGGAGCGTTCCATGTCCTGGATCGTCGCTCACATCAGCCATCTGATGACCATCTCAGGTGTGCTCACGCTCACCATGATTTACGCGGCCATCGCGCCGGAAGCGGCCCTCAAATCCAGTTTCGGTGAAACTTTGAACGGACCGGTCGCCTCGATCGTCGTGAGGAACTGGGGTGCGTTGATAGGGCTTATCGGCGCGATGCTGATCTACGGGGCGCGGAATCCGGCAGTGCGTCCGCTGGTGTTGACGATCGCCGCCTCGAGCAAGGCCATCTTCATCGCGCTTGTGCTGTCGCAAGGCGGACGTTTTCTCGCGCACCAGGCCGGCATCGCGATTGTGGTGGACGCGATTTGGGTCGTCGTGTTCGGTGCCTATCTCCTGGCGGCCCCACGCGGTTCAATGCCTACGCAGGTGGTAGGCGGTAGGCGGTAGCACGAAACTCTGAAGCTCTTCCTACCACCTACTACCCACCACCTACCACCTCGCTTCATTGCGTACACGCGGGAGCGTTCCCGAGAATTTCGGCTCGTGGCGCCACTGCCATGTCGGAGAGCCGCACGAACACGCCGCCGCAGTTGTTCGACTCGTTCGCTTCCAGCAATCCGTTGTCAGGATCCGCGACGGTCTCGAGGATGTACACGCCGTCTGCGACGCCCGTCACATCCATGTACTGATCGGGCAGATACCAATCGTAGACATCGGCCCATCCGTTGGTGATCCCCTGGACGAAATGATCGGTGCCGTCGCTGCTCGCATACGGGAACAGACATTCAGGCGCGTTGTAAGTCCTCGGGCCATCGCCCTGTTTTGCCCACGAGTCGATTTCGATGTCGGCGAGGCAGAAGCTCACCTTCCTTCCTGTCCGAACCATCGACTCGCGCGGACTGTGATTCCGCTGACGAAGAAGGTCCTTCTTCTTCCACTCTGCCACGGTCCAGAGCCTCGACACGCCGAAACTCTCGAAGTGGTAGTGATCGTGGACGACGTGGTACTCGACAACGCCAGCAAATCGATCGTCGGCGTGACCGTCGCTCCAATAGATACGCTGCGACGAGTCGACCAACTCGGGTTTAGGGTCCCCCTCGGGAACGACAGGCACATCGAACCGCAACTCGAGAGGTCCGACCCCGATATTCGCAAACACCTGATCGAAACGAAGACACGTCTCGGCACCCTCCTCCAGCACCTCGCTGACATAGCAGCTCGGATGGTCGGCGGAAACCTCGTCGAAGAAAATGCCTCCGGGATCGAAGCTCACGTTGCGCTGAGGCCGCACGACCAGATCCGGCATCAACCGGCGCACAGGAACCACATTCGGCTGGTATTCCACCTGGACAAGGCCGTCATACTGGACGCTCGTACTGAGCGAGGTCGTGCCGTCACCGGGATCGTAGGCCGCATAGATCTGATGTGCACCGTTGGCGGGTCCGGGCACGATTACGGATTGCGCGGTTGAGATGATCCCGTCGGACTTCGCCACGAGGACGCCGTCGCGGTAGACAAACAGCTTGAGATTGTCACCGAGCGTCCGACTCACCCAGCGGATGGCAAACTGCACGCCCCCGGGCTTGTTCACGAACGCGCCCGCCGGCAGATCGACATCGACATCGAACCGTTGACATCCGAAAGCACATTCGGGGATCTCGGCGACCGGCCCCGCGCCCGCCGTGACCGTCCCTGACCATAGAACCGGCTTGCTTGGATTCTTGAGGATCGGCTCTGCAGCGGCAATGCCGGCAGCCGAACAGAGAATGGCGATGAAGGTGCCTACGGCGATGTGAACTCGAAGCATGAGTGTCTCCTGTGTACGAGATCGAGCGACGCCGTAACTCTACGGCGTCGCTCCCAATCTTTCAATCAGCGCAGCCTCGGGTCGCCAGCGGCGAACGTACCTGTCAGCGGCACGCCCATCGGGCCCGTCGGGATGTACACAACTGTGTGGTTCGGCGAGTTCACCATCTGCTTCTGCGCTTCGATCGCTTCGTGCTGGATGTACATCGGGCTCAGCTGCCCGCGAATAATTTGCATCGCGTTGGCGATGCCCTCAGCCTGCACTTCGCGCTTGGTTCGCTCCTTCCGCTCGATCTCTATTTCGGTGTCTTTCCGCTGCAGCTCCTGTGTGGCCGCGAGCTTGCGCGACACCGCACTGGCGACTTCCTCCGGATACTGCACGTTGCCGACGACCACGCTGCTGATGACGAACGGGCTGCCGGCCGAATACGCGCGAATGCGTGCGAGCACGGCATCGCCAATCGCGATCAGCGCATCCTTGACCTCCATGCCGTTTCGCCGCTGCACTTCGTCGCGCGCGTACGTCCGGAGCGGCTCGCGCACGAAGTGCCCGTACGCGACTTTGACGATCGCATCAGGGTCCTTTTCTACGTCCTGCTCGGAGGACGTCGTACTGAACCGCTCCATGAACAGGGGAATGCGCGTGTCGTCGACGTGCCATACGGTGTGGACGCGAAACGCGATCTTCAGGTTATCGCGGCTCAGCACGGCATCGTCGCGCGTGAAGTCCTCGTTGTAGGTGTACGGCGTGATGCTGACGTTGGTGACGTCCAGGAGCCAGGATCGGCCCGCCGACGTCGGACCGCGCTGGATGCCGTAGAAGCGCGCCTTGCCGAAGACGGCGCCTTTCGTCAGGTAACCGACGTAGCCTGCAGGGGTATATGGATTGCGCGCGCCGAGGAGCCAGACGAAGGTTGTGGCAAGCAACAACAGAAACGCGAGGGCAGCGATGACGCCGCGGAGCACGAACACACGATCGCCGAATCCAACCGGACGCTGGACGAGAGACATGGCAGGCCTCCAATCGCGCCGACGGAGTTAGCTGACGGGCTAGAGGTTGGAAGTCCTCTATCCGCCTTCGCCCGTTCGGGCTACGGCGGATTTCGCCCCAATTCCGTGGTTCCCCCGCGACACCTTTGGTGATGTCTTAGGCGCAATTAAACACGCTACACCCGCCGTGATTCCTCGTCAAATGCCGGATCGACGCAGAACCGCAGAGGCGCAAAGTTTTGAATAATCAACTTCGCGTCTTGGCGTCTCTGCGTCGGCGTTGGCGATCTATCGAACCTTCACGTATTTCCTCAGCTGCCGCGGTCTCGGCTCTCCGCCGAAGATGCTGCCGTGCTTGTCGACGGTGACGAACTCAGGACCGCTGCCGGTCAGCGTCCGCGGATCGCCGCCGTAATCGAGAATGAACGCGGTCACCCAGCCGGTGTTTGCATCGCCGATGCGAATGCCCTGCTCGAAGCCGGGATTCGTGACGTTGTCCGACTCCGAATCGGCGACGTAGATTTGATCTTTGTCGTCGAAGGCGATGCCGCTCGGCGTCCCGAATTGCAGCCACGTGGCCAGGTGCTTCCCTGCCGGGTCAAAAATCTGGATGCGGTTGTTCCCGCGATCGGCGACGAACACCCGCCCGCGCGAGTCGATCGCAAGCCCGTGGAGCGTCCGGAACTCTCCGGGCGCATATCCCGTCTTGCCCCACGCTGTGATGAACTTGCCGTCTTTCGAGAACTTGACGACGCGGTTGTTGTCGCTCACGCCGTGGCCGTCGGCGACGAAAATATCCCCGTTCGCGGCGACAGCGACGGAGCTCGGCGAGATGAAATGACTCTGATCGCTTCCAGGCACTCCAGCCTCGCCGAGCGTCATCAGCACCTTGCCGTCGGGACTGAACTTGATCACCCGATGGCCCAGGCGCTGGCCTGCCTTCGCGGCGATGGCGACGGCCTCGGGACTGGCGCCGTCCGTTGCCCACACGTTTCCCTCTTTATCCACGTGCAGGCCGTGAGGCCAGATGAACATCCCCGCACCGAAGCTCTTGACGACCTCGCCGTTCGCGTTGAACTTGTAGATAGTGTCGATGTTCTTGACGCGCCCGTTGGTGTCGAGGCAGTCGATGCCGAACCTGCCGCCGTTGGCGAGGGTCACCGGGTTCGTCTCGTCGCATCTGATGAAGGCCCAGATGCTCTCGCCGTCGATATCGACGTGCATGGACGCCGGCGGGCCCATCTCGCGACCACCCGGGAGGCGGGCCCAATCTGCGCCAGGCACCATCGATCCTCCACCGTCCGCCAGGCCTTTGACCGGACGGTAGGGATTCGGAAGCCCGCTTTGCGCTGCTGTATGGCGGGTCGCCGCGATCGCACACACAACGGCCAACGCGTAAGGGGCGAGCCGATATGCCTTTGACATGTCAATCTCCCTGTCAGGAAAACAGAAGATCAGAAGCTCAGAGGAGAATTTCTTCTCTCCGATCTTCTGATCTTCTATGAGATTGGCAGATTCTAGTGCACGCCCCCGCGCGCGGCTACTTCGCGCCGATCAAGTACACAGCGGTAATCGAGAAGGTCTGCATGCCGGGAAACGCCATGCCTCCGCTCGCCCGCACCTTCAACCCGGGCGCGACGATGCCCGCCACCGCCACCTCGAGCCTGCCCAACGCGACGAGGCCATTGCCTGGATACACCAACTCCTTGGCATCGAGCGTTTCTGTCGTCTCGACTGCGGTGGGCACCATGCGATTTCCGACGAACCTGTAATCGAGATACACATTGCGTGACTGGAGCTCCCCTTTCGACGATCCAACGCCGCCGCCGAACAGGACACCGACCTGCACGCGTCTGGCGATGGTCGCGAAGGGGGCAAACTTGTGGACTTCAACCCCGGTGATTTCCACGTTGCTGAGCGTTTTGAACTCTCCCTGTTCGACACTCGGCATCGACGGGTCTGTGTAAACGCCGGAGACCACCGTGGACCCGTCGTTCAGCTTTCTGCGAACGAACGAGACTCCCCACTCTCCGCCGAGCGTGCGGCCGCGAACGAACCCGATTCGAAGTTCAGACCCTGTGATGTGGAGGGAATCGGCATTGAACATCGCCCGGGTGAGGACGTTTTCTGCGGGCACTGACCAGGATGGGACGAATGAACCGCTGACACCCCAGCTCGACTCCTGAGCCGACGCGGGAAGAGCGGCGAAAAACAAACCTAACGCAAGCAGCGCGACGATTCGACGGGCGGTCATGGGCACTCTCCTGCCCTCAATAACGTCCGTCAGATCGAAAACGCACGCGGGTGTGGTGGACGGCCGACCTGAAGGTCGGCACTACGTACGGCCGACCCTTGAAGCTTGGCGCAACTTCAGGACTGGCGACTGGCGAGGATTGCCTGGCGACTGGCGACTACGTGAGGTCCAGCCCGTTCAGGTGTCCCGTCGCGTCACCGAAGTGGTCCATCCGCGTCCCCATGCGGTCCATCATTGTCAGGAACAGATTGCACATCGGCGTTTCCTTGCGGTACACCACGCGCCGGCCGGTCTTGATGAAGTTGCCACCGCGTCCGGCAATGAGCGTCGGCAGGTCGTGGTGCGTGTGAGCATTCCCGTCCGACAGGCCCGCGCCGTACACGATCATCGAGTTATCGAGGATCGTGCCGTCCCCTTCCTGCGCAGACTTCAGCTTCGTCACCCATGCCGCGAACTGCTCCATCTGGTACTGATTGATCTTCGCGACCTTGTCCATCATCTCCCGCACGTTCCGGTGGTGCGTGAGCGGGTGATGGCCGTCGGGGATGCCAATCTCGCGATACGCGCGTGACGTGCCTTCGCGCGTGACCAGGAAGGTGACGACGCGCGTCAGGTCGGCTTGGAAGGCGACAGTAATCATGTCGGTCATCAGCCGGAAGTGCTCGGCGAAGTCGCTCGGGATGCCGTAGGGCTTTTCCATGCCGGGATCGACCCGCGCGTTCTCCTGTTCGGCGCGCTTCAGCTGCTCCTCGATTTGGCGGATCGAGCTCAGATACTCGTCGAGCTTGCGCTGATCGGTGGGACCCAGCGTGCCGTGGAGCGCACGCGTGTCTTCCCTGATGAAGTCGAGGATGCTGCGGCGGTTGATCCGGCGCTGCTCGCGCACTTCGGGCGTGAACTCCGCGCCGTCTCCGAACAGCCGCTCGAACAGCGCGCGTGGATCGAGAATCGGCGGCAGCGGCTGCGTCTCGCTGCGCCACGCGAGATTGTTGGTGTACGCGCACGAGTACCCGGAGTCGCAATCGCCCGCCTGGCGGCCGTCCTCGAGCCCGACTTCGAGCGAGGCGAACCGCGTCTGGTGGCCAATCTGGTTGGCGACCAGCTGGTCGCACGAGACGCTCGCCTTGATATCGCTGACGCTCTTTTTCACCTGCACGCCGGTCAAGTACGAACCGGAGCACCGGCCGTGATCGCCGGCGCCGTCCAGCAGCGCGCGTCCCGTGTTGTGCGTCAGATTGCCCATCAACAGGATGTCGTCCTTGTGGGCATCGAGCGGCCGCAGCGTCTGGGGCAGCTCAGCGAGCTTGCCTTCATAGCCCGGGTTCCAGTGCCGCATGTCCATCCCGTTGGGGACATAGACGAATGCCATCCGCACCGGTGCTTTGGCATTTCGCGTCTGAGCGAGCGCGGGGGTCATCGCGTCGAGGAACGGCAGCGCAACTGCCGTGCCCATCCCGCGCAGGAAGGTGCGCCGTGCGAGCGAGTGACGAGTGATGTACATCAGCGGAGCCCTCCGGCAACGTCTTCGCCACGCCGCGCCTGAAACGGCAGGCTTTTCACAATCTGATGAACCAGCGTTCGGAAGTGGTACCCGTCGGCTGTCACGGCGCGATGAATATTGTCTACCGTGCGACGGTCGTAGGGCTTCAGACCGCGCCGCAACGCGTAGGTCAACATTTTCTCGGTCAACGTCCTCGAGAACTGCGGCAATTGTAGCAGCAGGAGGGCGCGCATCTCCCCCGCCGTCGTAAACCGCTGGCCGCTCGGCAGCGTCCCGCTCGCGTCCACGGGAAACTCGCCGTCGACATCGCGCCACCGCCCAATCGCGTCGTAGTTCTCCAGGCCGAAACCGAGCGGATCCATGTTGCGATGGCACGATGCACAAACCGCATTCGCGCGGTGCACTTCGAGCTGATCGCGCACCGATTTCGCCTCTGCGCCGGCAGATTCCTCGAGCAACGGCACATCCGCGGGTGGCGGTGGCGGCGGCATGCCGAGGATGTTCTGCAATACGTACTTGCCGCGAATCACCGGCGATGTGCGGGTTGGATAACTTGACACCGTCAACACCGCGCCCTGGCTCAGCACACCGCCGCGATGATCCGTCGATAACGTGACACGGCGGAACTCGGAGCCGGCGACGCCTTCGATGCCGTAATGCTCCGCCAGCCGCTCATTGAGAAACGTGTAATTCGCGTTCAGGAAGTCGCTGAGCGGACGGTTCTCGCGCAGCACGTGCTCGAAGAACATCGCCGTCTCGGTCTTCATCGCCTCGCGAAGCTCGGGGGTCCATTCCTTGAACTTGTCCGGGTCTGGCTTGACGGTGTCGAGGTTGCGCGTCTCGAGCCACTGGCCCGCGAAGTTCGCGGCGAAGGCCGAGGCGCGCGGATCGGCCAGCATGCGATCGACCTGGGCTTCAAGCACGCCCGGATCGTTGAGCCTGCCGGACTCGGCAAGCGTCAGCAATTCCTCGTCGGGCATCGAGCTCCAGAGGAAGTAGCTGACCCGCGAGGCGAGCTCGAACGGCGACACCTCGTGCACGAGCGCGGGGTTGCGCGGATCCGGATCGCGCTCGATGCGGAACAGGAAGTTGGGCGAGACCAGCATCGCCTGAATGGCAAGCTGCACGCCCTGGTCGACGGACTGTCCGTTGGCCTTCGCGAGATCGACAAAACGGACGAGCGAATCAACCTCCGAACGCGTCGGCGGCCGGCGATACGCGCGCCGCGCAAGGTTGGCGAGGATGGTCTCGACACAGGTTCGGCCCGACTCGGGATTGCAGGAGAGGATCTTCTTCCGGGTGTCTTTCTCGGTCTTCGACGGAAATGGTCCGACGAAGATGATGGCGTCGAGGAACTTGTTCTTCTGGCGGTTATAGGAGTCCTCCTGGGGCAACGTCTGGATGAAGACGTCGTCGATGAACCCCGCGCGGAATACGTGATCGCCCTCCGGCAAAAAGATGCGGAGCTCTTCTTCGGAATACGGATTGAAGTACACCAGACCAGACGGCTTGGTCTCGACCGTCTGGGTCGACAACAGGTTTCCGTCCATCCAGAATCCCAGCGTGACCGGCGCGGCGTCAACACCTTCGATCGCTGGACGTTCGCCGGGGAGACCGAAGCGCACGATGTACTCGCCTGCAAATTCGACGCGATGCTCCGCCTCGATCGTGCTCCGATCGGCACGACGGATTCTCTGCTCGCGCGCGAGATAGCCGATCTCCAGCGGCTTGGCGGGAAGGTTGTCCGTCGCCAGCGCCCAACCCGCGATGCGCTCGGCCGCAGACAGGTAGCGCTCCATCAACAGCGGCGAGACCGTCAGCACGTCGCCGATGTTGTCGAACCCGTCAGCCGAATCGTCCACCGGGAAGTCACGCTCGGCGCGAAAACGAATGCCCAGGAGATCGCGGATGGTGTTGGTGTATTCGTTCCGGTTCAGACGATGGGCGGTCATGCGTCCGGGATCTGGCGCAACGGCCGCATCGGCACGCTCGAACGCACGCTCGATGTAGCGTGTCATCCCCGCCATCACCGCCGCGTCGGGACGTCGAGTCCCTGCGGGCGGCATGTCGCCCGCGCGCAGGCGACGAAGAATCGCTTCCCACACGTCGCGATGCTGGACGAGCGAATGCGCCGACGTCAGGCCGCTCACGCTCATGCCGCCGGCAGGGCGCTGCTCGCCATGACACTGCACGCATGTTTGTGTGAGGACTGGGCGAACGGCGATCTCGAATTCGTCGGCCTGGCCGCGGATGTGTGCGGGCGCCAACAACACGCTCGCCCCGATGGCCGCGCCGAGCATCAGCGCGGCCGCGCCGCCGCGCCGGCCACGCGCTGGAGGCGGTGGCGGCTGCGTGGTAATCAACTTGACGTACGTCTCCAGGACGCGCTCCTTCTGCTCGGGCCTGGCAATCAAATAATGATGCCTGCCGCCAGCCGACGAGGTGAACCGCGTCCGGCCGTTCTCAAGAATTGTAAGGGTACCGGGCTCGGACAACGAGAAGTCATTGGCTTCGGGCGCCACTGTGTAGAGCACTGCCGCCAGAGTCTGGGAGGGTGCGCCGCCAGGTGCCGGTTTGCCGGCGCGGCATGCATCGACCACCGGGTGATTCGGCGCCCATGACGCGATCGCATTCAGTGTCTCGGTCGGAAACGGCAGAGCCTCGTTCAGCTCGGCGCCGGCCATGACGATGCGGCCCGGCCATTCCGCCAGCAGCTTCCGGTAGCCCGGTACATCCGTACGTACGATTGGATCGGCGCCGTTTCCCTCGAAGCGTCCGCCGGCAATCGTCAGCACGCGCGCCTGCTTCGCCGCCCAGTCCTTGCCGCCCGGCAAGGCCAACAGGGCCAGCAGATTCGCGGGAAGGCCCGCGAGAATCACGGCGCCGTTCTGATCGACCTGTGCCGGCAGCGCGTTTCGTATCAGCGCGATCGGATCGGCCGTGTCGTTCAGCTTCTCCACACCACGCGCATAGACGGGAGTGCCGTCCGCGCCGAGTTTCGCCAGCGGCGCCGACACCATCGGCGGCACCGACTCGACTGCCTTGCCGGTCGAGGCCATGCCAATCGGCAGCGGAATCTTGTTGGGAACGAAGTCGCCGGCGAGATCGGCGGAAAAGAACCGGGCGACCACATCGAGCAACGCCGCGTTCTGCAAGCTGAAACGACTGGTCGTGAGCGACGGGATTCGCACCTGCTGCAACGCGGCAAAGCCGAACAGCATCGCCAGCGCCAGGACCTGATCCATGCCGCCGTCGAGTGACGAGTCGTAGAGGACGCCGAGCGGCGCGGGCTGGCCGCGTCGTGAGAACTGCATGGAGTGGGGTTCGATGATCGCGGGTAAGCCGCGGCGTGTCAAGAATCGCACGCTCGCCCGTTCGTGCCATTGTTCTCTGGCCGCGACAGGCATAAAATGACGCGCTTACCCTCGTTCACCAATCGAGGAGAGTGCTTCATGACCTGCAAGCTCGCGAGCCTCGTTGTTGCTTCCCTGTTGCTGATCCCGGCAATCGCATCCCCCCAGCAATCGGCCTCATCCGGTCTGGTGGGACAGGTGACAGACTCGTCACAGGCGGCAATACCGGGCGCCACGGTCACCGTCACGAATGTGGGCACCAACGCGCAGCGCTCGGTGATGACCGACGCAGAAGGACGGTTCTCCGTTCCCGCGCTTCCGCCCGCGACTTATCACATCAAAGTCGAGCTGCAAGGTTTCCGGACCGCGGAGCTCTCGAATTTTGTCCTTCGCCAGGGGGAAACAGCGCGGCCGACGATCACGCTCGGCATCGCGACAGTGAGCGAATCCGTCACGGTCACCGGCGAAGCGCCGCTGCTGCAGACGCAGAGCGCCTCCGTCGGTCAGGTCATCAACGAGAAACAGATCGAAGACCTACCGTTGAACGGCCGGACCGTGCTGTCGCTCGCCTCGCTCTCGGCCGGTGTGACGCCGCGAAACTTCGCGCGCGCGACACAGTTCGGCCGCCGCAATCAGTTCATCACCGTCGAAGGTGGCCGCGACAGCTCGACCAACTACACAATCGATGGCGTGTACGTTCGGTCGCTGCGTTTCAACAATCTCTCGCTGAATCCGCCAATCGATGCGGTTCAGGAAGTCAGCCTGCTGCGCAACTCGTTCTCAACCGAATACGGCCAGGGCCAGGCAGTCGTCTCCATCGTCACCAAGTCGGGCACCAACCAACCGCACGGCTCCGCATATGAGTTCTACCGCGGCGATCGGTTCGATGCGAAGAATTTCTTCGCGCCGACCAAGCCGGAATACAAGCGGAACCAGTACGGGGCCACCGGCGGCGGGCCGATCATGCACAACAAGTTCTTCGTGTTTGGCGCCTACGAAGGATTGCGAACGATTCAGGGGCAGCCGTTCCTGGGCAGCGTGCCGAGTCAGGCGTTTCTGTCTGGCAATTTTTCGGCGCTGGCCACACCGATTAGAGATCCATCAACCGGCCAGCCCTTTCCTGGGAACATCATTCCCCAGAACCGGTTCTCGAAGTTTGCGAACACGCTGACGCCGACGATTCCCGCCCCGAACACTCCGGGCGCGAACAACTACACGGTCATCCGCAACTTCATCGACGACGCGGATACTGCAACGGTGCGCGCTGATCAGACGCTCAACAACAGCCACAGCTTGTTCCAGCGCTTCATGTACTACAACGGATCGCAGCTGCAGCCCGGAACGTTCAACGCAACCGACCTGCCCCAGAGCGGGCGAAACCTCGCCGTCGGACACACGTGGGTGCTCTCGTCGTCGTGGGTCAACGAATTCCGCTTCGGGTACAACTACGCGTACCACCTGAACGCGCCAATCAGTCCCGAAGGCCGCAACTGGACTGCCGAACTGGGTCTACAGAACCTCTCGGCTGCAACGTTTCCGCTCGCGTACGGGCGCCCCAACGTGGCGATGGCGGGCTTCTCGGCACAGGGCGAAGGCGGGAATACGCAAGGCGCGACAGAAAACATTTACAGCGTGTCGAACGCAACCAGCAGGACGTTCGGCGGCCACACGCTTCGGTTCGGACTCCAGGCGCAATTCCGCAAGTTCGAGCACCTGACCGACAACTCAACGCGCGGCAACTTCACGTTCAACGGCAACTTCACCGGCAACGCCGTCGCGGATTATCTGCTCGGCTACTGTTCGACGTGCGCGGGAGCCTTCGGCGCTTCCGGAGCGACATACCATTCGCCGACCATCGCCCCCTTCATCGACGACAACTGGCAGGCAAGCGACAAGCTGAGCCTTCAGCTCGGACTGCGCTGGGAGTATCTCGCGCCGTGGGCCGAGCAGAACGGGGTCGAAGCCGCCTTCGACGCGGCCACGGGCAAGATCGGCTACAACGCGCTGCCGGCGACGATGCCCGCGGCGCTGGTGCCGCTGGTGCATCAGGAGGCCGGATATTTTCCGAACGGCATCCTGCAGAAGGACCTCAACAACTTTGGACCTCGTGTCGGAGTCGCGTACAACCTGACCGAGCGCATGGTCCTGCGTTCGGGATTCGGCGTCTATTACGACAACCTGAATCTGAACGAGCTGCAATTCACCCGGCTGATTCCGCCCTATTACGGACAGTTTTCGTTGAACCCGCCGCCGACGGCGCCACTGCAGGTCGACACGCTCTTTCCGGATCTGAACAACATCCCACAGTTCCCTGCGCCGTTCTCCCTGGATCCGGCGAATCGCACGCCATACACAATGCAGTGGAACGTCAATTTCCAGCGCAGCCTTGGAGCCGACTACGTCGTCGAGGCGGCGTACACGGGCAGCCAAAGCCGAAATCTCAGCAAGCGGTACAACATCAATCAGGCAAGTTTCGGAACGACCGACATCAACACGCGGCTGCCATTTCCGCAGTTTCAGCCAGCGATGTTGTACTCGGCGGCTATCGGAACGGCGGAGTTCAAGGGTCTGTCACTGCGGTTGGAGAAGCGCTACTCCGCGGGTCTGTTCTTCCTGGCGAACTACCAGCTGTCTGAGAATCGCGACAACGGTTCCGGCGAAGTCGAAGCGAATGACACGGCGTTCCGGACGGACTTTGACGCCGACGAAAGCCTGTCGCGCTATCACCAGCGCCATCGCGGGGCGTTCAGCTTTGGCTACGAGCTTCCATTCGGCGGCGGCCGCCGATGGCTGAACAGCGGCGGTGCGGTTGCGTATGTTCTGGGCGAGTGGCAGGTGCAGGGCGTCATCCGCGCTGGCAGCGGATTCCCGTTCACGCTGTCCGGAACGAACGTCTGCCAGTGCGGCTCGTTCGTGCCCCAGCGGGTCAACTATGTTGCGGGCCGTGAAGGCGATCGTGGAGTGCTCGACAATCCGACGGTGGCGCAGTGGTACGACAAAACGGCCTACGTGCTGCCGGCAAACGGATCGCAGGGCACGGCCGGACGCAATACCCTGATCGGACCGGGCTCGAAGCAGGTGGATTTCTCACTGAGCAAGCGATTCCCGCTCGGCGCATCGCGTCTCGAGTTCCGGTGGGAGATCTTCAATCTGTTCAACACGACGAACTTCGGGCAGCCGGACGGCAACATCAACAACGTCACCGCCGGGATCATCTCGACGGCGGACGACGCGCGGAACATGCAGTTCGGGATTCGGCTCGCGTGGTAAGAAACAAGGACGTCACGGCCCACATCGCGGGCTTTCCAGCGCCGGCGCGCGCGGCGCTGACGCGGGTCCGCGGCGTCATTCGCAGGGCCGTCCCGGGCGCCGAGGAGATGATCTCGTATCAGATCCCCGCGTACAAATTGCACGGGCGGCCCGTCCTGTTCATGGCCGCGTGGAAAGAGCACTATTCGCTCTACCCGTCGAACGCGCGGCTCGTCTCTGCGTTCAAGAAGGAATTATCAAAATACGAGCTGTCGAAAGGGACGATCCGATTTCCCCTTGCTGAGCCCGTTCCGGTGCGGCTGATCGAACGGATTGCGAAATTTCGCGCCAGGCAGGTGATGGAGAGCGTCAAAGCGAAGGGCGCCGCAGGCAAGAAACGCTGACGGCGCCCCTCTCCGCTACTTTATCGCGACGATGATCATGTCTCCCGATTTGGCGGAGGCTTTGGCTTCGTGCGGCACGCCGCGCCCGATGAACTGCGCGTCGCCTCGCGCCCAGGTCGTCTTCGCCGGTTTCCCATCAATCGCCAGCGACATCTCCGAGGGTCCGAGCGCGATCACCACCTGATCGTAGTCGTGCTTCGAGCCGGCCGGTTCGTGGAACGTCGGGTCGGCCGTGGTCCGGTAGGCGATCGCACGCGGGCCCTCCGCCAGAACCTTCAGCGCCAGGCCAGGACGCGACGCGGGCAGCGCGGCTTTGCCGGGCGCCGGAGCCTTGAATTCAACCAGCAGCGCGTCGACTTTGCCCGTTCCGACGTTTGAAGGAAGATGGGTGCCGGCCGGGGTATACATCGCCGCGTCGCTCGCGAGCTCCTGGTCGGTGGATTTGCCGTCCGGCGTCGCGAACTTCACTTTGCTGGTGGAGAGCGGAATCACGATGGAATCAGGATGCTGATGCATCGTGCTCTTCGACCCGGGCGCGTAGTCAATCCTCAACACACGCACGCTCGCGTTCTCGAACACAACTTTGTAATGCGCGGCGTCCACTTTTACGGGGTCTTGCGCGAGTGCGGTTCCCGACGAGACCACGACAATGGACACGATCGAGAGAGCGTGACGCAAATTCATTGAAGCTCCTTAAATTGGGGATAAAAGAAAAGTGCGGGACACGGAGTATGGTCGACTCAACGTGTAGTGTCAATCAGCAGCGACTGCAGCTCCCATGCGTTTTCGAGTGCCGCGCCGCTCGCGGTATTGTCGAAGATGCACCACACATCGACCGAAGAAGCCACCCCGCGTATCTCCTCTGCCAGCTTCGCGACGAACACATCGTCGTACCGTGACCAGTACTTGCGGGGCGAGCCGTGCAGGCGGAAGTACACGATTCCGCTCCAGCCTCCAGGCCGATCGGCGCTTGCCGCCGGCGCGGGATCTGCAGCGACGCGCGCGACCCTGTGGTGAATCAGGAGGTCATCGGCGTCGCGCGTGAACCACGTCTCGTGCCGGGGCTCGCAGACAACCGGTCCGCGATATCGCTCGCGGACGAGCGTAAAGAACCTCGCGGCGACACGCGGTTCGAACGGGAGCGAGGGCGGTAGCTGCACCAGCAGCGGTCCGCGCTTCTTCCCAAGACCGGCGGTCTCATCGAGAAATCGTTCGAGTGCCGGACGCGACCGCCTCAGCTTCTGGTCGTGGGTAATCGCGCGCGGCACTTTGACCGCGTAGCGAAATGCCGCCGATGTACAACCCGCCCACTTGGCATAGGTCGCAGCACTGTGCGGTCGATGAAACGACGAATTGATCTCGGCACACGCAAACACGCGCGCGTAGCGCTGAAGATGCGTGCCTTCACCGGCACAATGATGCGACGATGCCCGGGGAACAGACCATCCTGCAGTGCCTATGAAAACCCGTCTCGGCATGTCCAGCGAGGCGTTGGACGGACGGCTTAGCCTCCGCCGACTTTGCGGGGAGTGCGCGGGCGTGGCACGAAGCCGCGGGTGGAGCTGCCAGTCTTCCACGGCTGGTCGGTTTGAGGTTTCGTCGCGCGCGTGGTCTTTGTCGTGTCCTCAGCGGCTTGCGCCGGGGCCTCGGCCGCCGCTTGCGCCCGAGCCTTCGCGGCCTTCTTGTCGTCCTTCTCGAGGCAACACTGCTTGTATTTGCGTCCAGAGCCGCAATAACACGGCTCGTTCCGGCCAGGGCGTGCGGTCGTGGGCGTTGTCATCTTTACTGAGTCTACCGGAAGGAACTCTGGCCGGCGAACCGCCACCGTGGGATGCTTGAGGTGCGTATGAAGCAAGAAGACTATTCAGCTCTCTGGAGACCGCTGCGCCTGTGGCCTGGCGTCCTCGCCGTGGCGTTGCAGTGGCTGGTCATGTTCGGCCTTCCGATCGCCGCTCCCGAGCAAGGCGGCACGGCCATCATTGCCGGAATCGTCGGGGCGCTCGTGGTTGTGATCTGGTGGCTCCTCTTCAGCCGCGCGCCGTGGCTCGAGCGTGTCGGTGCCATTGCCGCGATGGCGATCGCCGTGGCGGTCACATCTCGTCTTGTTCACGAGTCGATCGCCAACGGGATGATGGGATTCATGTTGTACATCTACGCCGCGCCGGTCCTGAGCCTTGGGCTGGTCGCGTGGGCGGTCGCCAGCCGCGGACTTTCGAGCGATCGGCGTCGGCTGGCCTCGATGGCCGCCGCGCTGGTGCTCGCATGCGCAACATTGACGCTCGTCCGAACCGACGGTCTCAGCGGTGACGCAGATTCTGATTTTGAATGGCGGTGGACTCCGACGGCGGAGCAACGGCTGCTGGCGAGCACGGCCGGTAATCACGCAACGAATCCGCCCCCTTCAGCGGCGACGCCTTCCACATCTGTGCCGCCCGCCGCAGCGACTCCTGACGGACCAGCCGCGCCGGCATCAACAGGCGTCCCCGCGCCCGTTGTGAGCGAGAGCGGAACCACGAGAGTCGATCGGCCTGCCACGAGCGAGGCGAGGTTCACCCAAGCCGAGTGGCCTGGCTTTCGCGGACCAGGACGCGACAGTGTCGTTCACGGTCCGCGGATCGACACCGACTGGTCGCGTAACCCGCCGAAAGAGTTATGGCGTCATCCGATTGGACCGGGCTGGTCGTCGTTCGCCGTTGCCGGGGATCGATTCTTCACGCAGGAGCAGCGCGGCGACGACGAGATCGTGTCGGCGTACGATCTGAAAAGCGGCGGCCCTCTGTGGACACATCGCGACAAGGCGCGGTTCTGGGAGTCGAATGCCGGCGCTGGCCCTCGCGCGACCCCGACGCTCGACAACGGCCGCGTGTACACACTCGGAGCGACGGGCATCCTCAACGCGCTCGACATCC
>Ga0184624_10000159_pt1 | contig 16528 bp, 36 predicted proteins | sample PLM3_5_b1_FD_133157 | JGI IMG/M metagenome (GOLD analysis project Ga0184624, IMG submission 133157) | Groundwater sediment microbial communities from an aquifer in East River, Colorado, USA - PLM3_5_b1 | ecosystem: Environmental > Terrestrial > Soil > Riparian zone | place: USA: East River...
CCATGTAGCTGGAAGCACTTCGAGTCGGGCTGCTGAGATAGGCGATGACCCATCTCAACGTTGTGGGTGACAATGATCGACTGGTCAACCATCGAAGGCTGCAATCGCTTCACGCCAGTACAACGTGTCCTCGTACTCGGTCGTCTCTGCGACGCCGGCGAGATGGAAGGCTTCGAGACGCTCGACGCAAGTGCTGCATCGGCCGCAGTGGATCTCTCCTCCCTTGTAGCACGTCCATGTCTTGTGCCATGGCACCTCAAGCTCGTTGCCGAGCCCCGCGATCTGTGCCTTGGTCATGAACATGAACGGTGCGCAAAGCTGGAACTCAGGATGGATGAATCCCTCGTTCGCGACCTGAGCCGTTCGCTCCTGCAGCTCGATGAACTCCGGTCGGCAGTCTGGGTAGACCGCATGGTCTCCGGCGTGCACACCAACTACGACAGCCTCAGCTCCGGTAGCAACAGCTCGAGCGATGCCGATGTTCAGCATCATCGCGTTGCGGTTCGGGACTACGGTGGCCTTCATGGTCTCTTCGGCGTAGTGGCCTTCGGGCACCTCGATCGTTGGGTTGGTCAACGCGCTGACGGCAATCAGCTTGTTGACTCCGGTGAGGTCGACGATGTTGTGTTCGACTCCAAGGTCCTTGGCGATCTCGGCTGCACAGGAGAGCTCCTTGACATGGCGCTGACCGTAGTCGAACGACATGCACTCGATGTTCTCGAAGAAGTGCTTGGCCCAGTAGACGGCGGTGGTCGAATCCATACCGCCACTGGTGATGACTACTGCTGACATCAGGTACGTCCTCTCAGTTTCATGGGGGCTACTGCGGTGAACACTTCGCCACGTCCGTTCTTGGACCGTTCGATCAGGTCACGTTGATGTAGGGTGGTGAAGATTGCTTCTGCAGCTTGGGCCGTAAGTCGGAAGTTCTGCATGATGCGAGAACGTGGGACCTTGGGGTTAGCTACAATGTATTGGTACACCTTGTCGAGGTTGACCTCAGAAGCGGTCTTGCCAATGTTGGCAATGATGTACAAGGAGTGCTCCATCCACTGTTCAACGTAGAAGAAGGCACGTACCAAATCCTGTTCGGTGACTGTGACGTGGTCAGCGAATCGAGTTGCGGCAGCCATCAGCACTGCAGCCTTGAGTCCTGACTTGCACAGACGATCGAAGGTCGGAGTCAAGAGTTCGGGCATGTTCGACTGTAGTGCCGAGTCCAGCATCATTGACTCAATCATGTTGTATCGCTGCCAAGCCTGCGGAGTCAGCTGCGCTTCCCAAATGGGTGGCGGACCAAGAACAGTGGGCGTGGAGGGATCGCTCACAGGGGAGTTGTAGTGATTGTACATCCGTCGCATGAGGTCAATGAGCTCTTGGCGGATGCCAACAGTCTTCGTCGTCGGAGGACCTAGAGGCTTGAGCCTGGTCACGTCCGACTCTGCGGTGATGAAACAGAATCTAGGAATGAAGCCGGACCCGATGTGCTCGTAGGTCAACAGTTGCATGATTCGATCCTTGATGCCACCAGCAAAGAAGATCACACAAGGGTCACGGATCTCCAAGGTCTCCTTACGAAGGACTCTCTTCTGGTACTTGCCGTCGTAGAGCTTCGTCAACGTCTCGAGCATACCAGCGTAGTAGTCCCGCTTGGTGATCATCTCCAACAAGCCAGAGAACTCGTCCCGAAGGAAGATAGAAGGCCGACCCGGTCTCATGGACAAAGATGTCAAGAGCCCCTCGATAGACCCATCCGTTGCCAGTACACATTCGGGGTCGACCTCGAAGAGAAGATCCATGGCCATATCCATGGCTGTAGTCTTCCGCGTCAAGGTTGTGTCCGCAAGGATCATGAACCAGAGGTTCGGCATAACGGTACCAAATGAAGTCGGTAGCCGAACTGCTCCAGACAACAGACTGGACAAGATGATGAACGCGCCGGCTTGATGGTACTGCCATGCCGCGTCCCCAATCGTCTTTGCCCATTCGATGTACTCCTCTACGAAGGTCGGATTCTTGGCGCAGTACAGTCTCTCCTCAGTGGACAGGATCGGAGGAGCTTCCCAAACAACTTCGGCCTCGACGACCTCGTCCGGTGTAGGTGCATGTGCCGGCTTCTCTGCTTCCGTCTGAGCTCGACAGACTTCCTTCCAGAGGAACTTCGGACTTCGTCCATCGCGCTTGTACTTGTTACAGTTCGACTCTTGCGCTACGAGGAAGACTTCCTCGCGGGACATACCTCCAGCGAACAGCAGAAGCTCGAGCTGCCAGAGTGCTTTGGACCAGTCACCAGTAGGAACTGTTGCATACAAGCTCCTGGCCCGTGGATGAACGGACAAACTATATCGGTCCCAAATGTCGTCGGCTGTGCCGAGCGACTCGAGTCCGGTTGCTTCTGGGAACTCGACAACATCAGTCTCCTCGGCAGCAGGGTACAACTCGAAGTCAGACAGCGCGTAAGTGTTAGTCGGGTCTACGAAGGCGATGCGGACGTCGAATAGGTCTGGCAAGTACTTGTGGTTCTTTGTGCCAGGGACTCGAAGCATCTGGGTAAGGTCCCAGCCGCTGCGGTCGCAACCAGCATCTGCATGGTAGTAGGCGATCGCCTTGTTGACTGCTTCGGCGTCAGCGGCTACTACGTCATCGTTCAGGAACCAGAAAGCTTGGTACCTCTTTGGACTCGTCTCGAGCACCAACGAAGGCTGAACCTTCATCTGCTCCCAGTGACAGGTATCGAGGTCAGCCCAAAGGACACGCGAGTGGGTGATGTTCTCCTTGATGCCCTTCGGATCACTAAACAACGTCGGACAGAAGTAGACGTTGGCGATGAGCTTGTGGCTGTCGATGTCATCTAGCACGTCCACAATACCATCGGGGTAGGCATAGTACGCCTCTTGCCAATGGCGTGTTCGGGCATTTAGAAAGGCCACGCGGATGTAGCCGGTGCGTGGCCCTAGTATGACCTCGAAGAAACCTCTACGGTTGTCCACTCAAACCTTTCCTACCACAGGACTAACAGGAGGGGGTCCGGAAACGTCTATCTGTCTTCCCGATAAGGCGGCGACCTAACTGACCGCGCCCCCCATGACCTGCTACGGCATCAGCGACGTCGAAGACGAGGCCTGAGCACCCTTGTACTCGGACTCCGGCAGGAACGCCACGATGTTGTTGTAGAGCGGGTTGTCCTTCTGGATGACAACGTTCGCGGTCACCCGCGGCGTCTCAGCCACCACCCGATCTGCATGCTGACGGATGTCCCCCAGGGGAGCATCCAGCTCGCCTTCCTCGTACACGCCCGTGGCCTCGAGGAACCCCTTGAGGTACTTCATGGACGAGGCTGCGAGCCAGTGCGAGGTCCAGAGCTTGCGGTCCTCGTACTGCTCGTTCTCCACGACGTTGAACTCCCACTTGATGCCCTGCGTACCGACGGGCAGCTTGCCGGCGTTCTTCGTCTCCGTGATCTCCCAGTCGACCACCTCGAGGAGGTACTGACCGCGCGGCAAGGGCGTGAACCCGCCTGCGGCCTCCACATCGGTGAAGTCGACGGAGAAGTCGTCGGGAGCATTGACTTCTACTTCTGACTGATCGCTCATGCTGATGTCTCGTTTCGGTTTGGGTTGTTGGGTTTATTGCTTTGGACCTAGCACGATCTGGGCGATCGTTGCCATGTCCGGATCCTCCAAGACTGGAGGAAGCCTGTCGGTGCGGTCCTTAGCGATGATCTCATCCGTCCCAGAGGTCAGGAGGAGTCGCTTGATGGTACCGTCTTCGAGCGTCTTCTTGTACATGTAGCAAACGATGTCGAGGAAGCCTGCGACCTCGTTCGACAGCTTGCCACTTAGCGACGGCCTGGTGCTTCGGTTCCCACGCTTGTCCTGATCGGACACGGGAAGAGCCAGGAAGATGGTGTTCATGGGGAGGTCACGCATGGCTCGGATCAGACGTCGCATCTGTTCCGTGTTCTTTCCCCACTCACCGATGCCGGGGAGGTCTGGATCCCGATCTGCGTTCTTCGGGTCTTCCAGCATTCGCTTCATGATCTCGAGCATGCCGAACTTCTGGATCTCCGTGATGGAGTCCAACACGACAGTCCTGAAACCATGCTTCATGCCCCGGAGCTCGGTGTAGATGTTGCCGAAGTCGTTGAAGGACTTGCACCGAACGATCTTTACGTCCGGATACCTTTCCCTCAAGGACAACGTCCCGCCCTCGATGTCGATGATGAGAACTGGACTAAGAGTTTCCACCACTGAGGCACTGCCCCCAAGGACCGTCTTACCGATCCCAGGGTCGCCGTACACCATCATGTTGATCAAGGGAGGCACGTCGCCAACCTCCAACAGAGGGAGTCCACCGAGGGTTGCCTTCGTCAGCTTTGGTGCTTCTTCTGTTACTGTCATTTCACCTCCTCTCGATACTACAAGTATATCATAGCCCTCAGGGACCTCTCAAGGGGTCAATGAGATTGCCTTTGGTTCTCGGTCACTGTGCAGCCCTCAGGATCGGGGCAGGAGAACGGGTGCTCCCATCCGGTAGCCGGACTACCGAACCCGTCGCCCTCGATCGGCAGACCACACTTACGGCAGAGCACTGTCGCCCGGTTCTCGGTCACTGTGCAGCCCCCCTACAATCGAAGTGGATCCCTACCGAGGCAGCTACAGGGTTACCACATTCGGGACAGACACCGTCTTCGGCACGACTCGTACCCCAGCGTGCTGCTGTGCGGAGCGGAATTGGAGTACAACGATTGTCGCGTATGGGATTGACAGACTTGTTGTCAGCCTCCATACGATCGAGGACCCAATTGTCTGCGTCCTCAAGCGTAGTGAAGATCCTCACCCACCAGCCTTGACGTTGTAAGACTTCACCCTTGAACAATGTCAACGGGTACATCCCCCTTCGTGCGCTTCTCGTACATGTTGGAGTTGTCGAGGTACCATGCCGCATCGTTGCCCTCTTGGACCATCAGGCATGGCGTACGGAACTTGCATCCGTTGCAGTTCCATCGAGATGGGTTTGGGTAGATCCTCGGGTTGTCGATCATGTCGATGGACTCGTTGACGATGTTCGCCTCGAGAGCTGCCATCTCAGCGTCCGACCGATGCACTTCGATGCGACGGAAGTACTGCTGACCATCAGCAGCTAGAGACTGTAGGAAGTCTTGGTAGGGCTCTTCCGGAATGCCCTTCTCTTGGAGGTAGGCGCGGTACATCTCAGGCGTTGTCGACTGACTCTTGTTGCGAGACGGCAAGCCACTCTGCAAGATGTCTGGGTCCTTAGGTGCCTTCTTCCGAAGCTCACCGTAGATGACACCTGATACGTCGAGGCCGAGGATCTTCTTGCACGCCCAGACGTACGAACCACATTGCTGATCCAGCTCGAGGTGCTCGGTCTGTCCGAACTGAGCCGCTGTCTTATGGTCGTAGATCCAAAGTGTCCCGTCGCGAAGGTCCTGGAAGATCAGGTCGATGCGTCCCTGGTACACCACTGGTACTTCCCAGTAGTGTAACGTAGCGAACTCGTCGCCGAACTTGCACTTGGCAGAGAAGCCTCTTGGCAACTCAGCATGCATGTCGACAGGTATGCCAACCTCGAACTCGGCCTCTACCCTCACAGGGCGATAGTTCCTGTCCTCGTGAGGTGCCCACAGGAAGTAGTGCTCGAGCATCCCTTCACCAAGCACCCAGTGCTCAGTGAACGTTTCGGACATCTGTTCCCACATCCCAGTTGCTCGGATGCGTTCGCGCCAGAGGTTCATCGACCCTCTGAAGGCGGCGAGGCACATCTGTTCCTTGACCTCGGACGGACCGTCCCAAGTCGTTGGGTCGTAGTACACCTCGAGTCCCTTATGGACAGCTGTGCCAAAGTCAAGAGGCTCAACGCCTGGTGCGTACTGATAGTTGCCACGCATGATGGACGTGAAGTCCCAAAGCTGTCGGCAACGTTTGAACTGTCCTCGATCGGACGTCCGGATGATGAGGGGCTCGATGTCAGTCAAAGGTCTCCTTGGTCCAGATCTGGTTCTTCTCAGGGCTGCCGTAGTCGAGGAGGACGACCTTGCCCTGGAGGGCATCGTGCTTCGCCATCCTCAAGGTTGCCTCTTCATTGACCTTGACGAGATCGTGCAGGATGTACCTCGCATCGACGTACCCATCAGGTGCTGCGACCGTCATCTCGCCGGGCAGGTCATCTGGGTCGATGACTGGGGGCCCAGCTTGGTATACGGGTGTGTACCCTTGCATCGCTGCAGTCACGTTGGCGTCTCGTTCGATCACGTCAGCAATGGCGTCGAGCTCATCCGCCTGCGATCTCAAGATCATGGCGTGCTCTCTTAGGACTCTATGCATACTATATTATACCACCTCTCGATAGGCACCTTCAACGGTCAATCATCGGTCGGGTAGTTGACTCGACCGGTACGACGATGGCGAAGGGAACGAAGCTCCCAACGCTCGTTCCTCCAGGTCAAGGTGCCATAGGCTTCCTTGCCTTCGTACCTCTTGAACCATTCACACACATCGTCGTTGAGGACAAGGCCGACTGGGTACTCATCCAGGTAGGTCTTGAGTGCCTCAGCATGCTCGAGAACGAGCCAGAGGGTCTCTGGACGCAACATGACGTAAGTGCAGATCCAGTTGTCCGTACCGACGATGTGCCACTGGAACCGTAGGTACTGCTTGTTGATGTGTCGCTCACTGTCGAGGAGCCTAACAGTCTTCAAGCGAAGCTTGACCGACCTTGGGTCCCTCGGGTCAGGTAGTGACGTAAAGAGATGGTCTTCGGGCATGATGTCCTTTCAGGTATCACCCAACATTGCTCGGATCCAGGACCACTTGAGTTCGATCTTCTGCTTGCGTCCAGCATCGACGGTGTTGCGTGCCATGATGTCGATGATGAGTGGGTGTTTGACTTGCCCACCCCTGTGAAGCCTGTCCTCGGCCTGAAAGTTGATCGATGGTGACCAGTCACGGTCTAGGAAGATCGCGTTGTTGCAGACCTTCTGGAGTCCATCAACACCGACACCACCAGCCTTGATGGTCGACACCATGACTCGTGTCTTGGGATCGTTGATGAACATTGCCTTGCCCTCGTTGCGAGCACTACGAGTGTCATCACCAGTGTAGCTGACGACCCCAACACCCTTGGCCTCGAGCTGTTGCTTGACCATTGCAAGCGGAGCCTTGAACTGACTGAACACAACGAAGTGGTCGTCCTCGTTCTGCAGGATGATCTCACATGCCAAGTCAACCTTCGGTGCAGGATGACACATCTTGACCGTATGGTTCTCGAAGTCGAAGTCCAGGTACGCGATCGCCATCTGCTGCAGCCTGATCAGCTTGGCAATGACTGCCGGCGCAACGATAGGCTTGTCTTCGTTCTCACCCACCCACGCGATCATGTCCTGTGCCATCTGGTCGTAGCCACGACGATGGGCACCATCAAGTGTCACATGGAACGTCTGATAGATCTTGTCCGGAATGCCAAGGTCCATCTGCTCCTTGGTCCGACGCACGTACCACGGACGGATCGAATCCAACCCAACAGTCGTCCACCATCTGGACGGACCAATGATCTTGTGGAACTGTTGAGGGTAGATGATCTCGTACTCGACAGCCTGCTTGTAGAACCGCCAGAAGCTGGTGTACTCGTTCGGCTTCAACCAGTTGAGGATGGACCACAAGTCGTGTGGATGATCCGTAGCTGGTGTACCAGACATCGCAGTCCGGTATGGTACCTTGATCTTCTTGAGTGCCTTGGTCTGCTTGGTCGAACGAGTCTTGAACATCTGACACTCGTCCGCGATGACGTGATCGAACCCAAACGACATCAGCTCCGGCATCAGACGCAAGGCCTGTGGGTGCATAATGTAGACGTCGGCTTCCTGCTTGAGGAAGGCCGAACGGTTCTTCGGATCGATGCAGACTACCTTTAGGTGTGGGAACTCTCTCGCCCACATCCCCAGCCAACCCTCATCGTCCTCGACGCTACCAAAGGTGTTGAGCGGAGTGACACAAAGGGTCTTGAACTTCGTACCCTCTTCGTGCATACGACGGTAGGCATCGAGGAGACCAGCCAGGTACGTCTTGCCGGTACCCATATCGTTTCCTACTAGGACATGTGGCTGGTCTTTGAGGTGCTCGAAGTCCTCAACCTGGGAGTCCCAGGGAGTTGTCCGTCCGAGCGTAAGGGCAAGGCTATCCATTGTTGAACTGCACCTTTGCCTCTCCGATGAGTGGTTCCTCTACCCCTGTGAGACGAAGCCGCATGGCGCGTTCTGCCTGGTCGGCCTCTTCGTACGTGTCGTGGTACCCCAGGAAGCGTTCGACGTAGTTGTGCTTGATGCGTGCCTTGTACTTCCCGTTACGCCACAGACTAGGCACTAGGGCAGCAACCTCTCTACTGTCGCGCGGTCTTGTCCGGTGCGTTCCATCTGTCGAAGGATGACCTTCTCTCGAATGTCGGCACGCCTCTGCTGGTCAGCCAGGTACAACTGCATCTCTCGTTCGGCCTTCTCTTCCTCCGACTCGAACTCCCACCAAGGCTTGACCTTCATGGACCGTTCACCCTCGTACAGGAGGTTGTCCCAGATCCACTCCGCTGTGTACTTGGTGTACTCCTCGTCCAGCAAGTTCTTCTCGACCTGTGCGATGAACTGTTCCTTGGTCATTGACCCATCAAGAGTCACAGTACGTCCTCCTTGATCATATTGTTGCACTTGTCACAGAACCACATGCGAAGGATCCCCATGTCCTTCGTCCACTGGTACTTGAAGTAGATCTGGTTCCAGCTTCGACGTTTGCCACACTCGCGACACAGGATGCCCTGGTCAGCGCGTCGACCCAACTCAGCCGACTTGAGTGCTGCATCGATCTCTTCGCCCGAACGCTTCCGCCTACGACGAAAGACCTTGCCGTGGATCTTGAACGGCTCAGTCTCCATCGGACTCTTCGCGTTGACGACGTTCATAGTCCTCTTGAATGGTGTCTTCGTTCAGCTTGTCCCAAGCTTCCCACCACTCAGCGTCGAACTCTCCGTTAGTCGACATCTGGTTCCTTGCGTACCTCTTGGTTGCGTTCGTTGAAGAACTTGGTAGCGGCCTCTACGTTGACACACTTACGACCACACTGACATACGACTACGTCGAGTTTCTTGGTCCGGATGTAGTAGTACACGAGCTGTGGCTGGACACCGATCACCTTGGCGAAGTCCCGAGGCGTCAGGAGAGCAGCGTCTGCAAGCTCATCCCTTTCCATCTGGGCAACAAGCTCGTCAGTGTTCAGCTCAGGTTCATCCATCGCTCTTCTCCATACTTCAATTATCTAGCAGGAAAGAAGGCACAATCAAGAGACCTCTTTGATGCAATTTAGGGGCGGTAGACAGGCTTGCGACCATGCGCCTTCTGCCAGCCCTCGATGAACTTGAGTACCTTCCGAGCCGAGCAAGGGTCACACCCACAGTCAAGCTTGCAGTAGATGCCACGGTCGTTGTCATCATTTGCTCGACCGTATGTCTGTTCGCAGTCGCGTTGTGCGATGTACTCGACGAAGCGGAAGGCGTGGACGACGTGTCGGTACCTCGAACACAACGTGCAGACGAACTTCCCAGCGAGGTCGTAACCGAACTTACGACAGAACCTAACACCACAGACATCACACGTCGCATCAACCTCGTCGACGACAAACCCCTTAGGAGTCATGACTTGCCATCCTGGATTAGACACTCACGATGTACGCACTGCTTGCAAGACAGCCTGTCGAGGATGAAGTCGATGCGAACGACCTCTTCATCAACAATCATCCGATGTCCACAGTGACTGATCGGTCCATACGAACCTATCCGGTTGACAGCATGTATTCGCTTGCCCTCACCTTGTAGAGGGCTGCCTACTTCGATCTTCTCCAGACCTCGCTTAGTCGAGGCTGACCGAGAACTCAGTGTCGAGCTCATGTTCCTCCATCACTTGGGTTGTGTGCCAACACTTTCTGTTCATCCTCCACCCTTCGCAGGTGCAGTCGACCTTGCCGTTCTCCATGAGGAAGACGTAGTGGAACATGCCTGCGCGGCTAGAACTCGCGGCCCGCCACACGTGTCTCACAGGGGGCATCTGTTCTAGGCCCTCACCTGGGATTGTTAGAGGCTTCTGTGCCATTAGGTCTCCTCCTCGAGTACTTGTTCGATTATGTTGTGCAGGATCTCGCCCATCCTGACAGTCATGTTGTCCACGATGACGCCCATGTCGTGCACTACTGTCACGGTGAAGGCCTGGCCAATCATCCGTTCACTGAGTGGGATGAAGTCCATCTCGTTGTCCCAGGGGATCTGCAGGTCGAGGACCGGATCGACTCCGTCGGGAGGATCCATGTAGATGTCGGCATTGCAGTACGTCCAAGGGATTCCGGTGTCTTCCCAGAGGTAGTGGCGTGAGTCGAGGCAGTCGTGGATGACGTCCTCGTAAGCAGCGTTGCAGTCGAGGTTGCGTACACCATCCCAACAGTTCGCATGAATCGTACACATCCTATTGGCATGGATGTCATCACTGCGACGGATAGACATCTGCCAGTCGTAACGTGACGTACACTCCTCAGGTACAGGCATTTCGTCGACAGCACCATCACTGCTGCAGTCTTGAGCTGCAGAGTCCATCAACCTATCGACGGCTTCCTTGTACCGGACGTTCTGAGCAGCACGTAGGTCGTCATCAATACCTGACAAGACACCATCGATCTCATCGAGTACGCGCTTCCTAGTAGACTTCACAAAGACCTTCCTAACTTGAGCATAGACTTAGCTGACCACCCGCGTGCGCAGGGTAAGTACAGCGAGAATGGGCTGAGTCTATGCGAGAGTCTACGACGTCAGTCGTCCTGTGGACCTTTCGGGAGTTCGGAGTCGCGGAGGTCGCGCTGTACGGCGTCTTCGACCATGCGCTGACCCATACCAAGCTGCGACGGCGTAAGGTCGGGGAACGACTTCTTGATGCCGCGCTCGCCTCTCGGACGCTCGTACACCTGACCGTCGACCAATGTGATCGCTCGTCCTGTGCCGAACCAAGGACACAGCTCGGTCATACAGACGGTGGCGTAGGTGACCTGCTCACCGTTCTTGGACATGATCTCTGCGTCCATGATCTTGCCACACTTGGGACAGGTCTTTGCTTCATCGAACGTCGGCATTAGCGGTACCCCTGGTTTCGGGCCCAAGCCTCGAGACGGCTCAGGCGAGAGTTCATGTCGCGAAGTTGCTGCCCGTACATGGCCTTACCCCCCTGTGAATGCCCGGCACGGGCGCGGTCCACATCGGGGAGGGCGAACAGCGATTCGCTTGGTTCCTGTAGCAGCAACCACTTCGACTGTGCGGTACTACCACCACGCTTGATCATCCGAATGCAGTCCATCGACTTGAGCTTTCGGGTCACTGCGGTGTAGTAAGGTTGGCCAAGACCGACCTCGATGAAGAGGTGCGTCAAGTGACCAGTGTACACGCATCCTTCAGATGGTGTGGTGACAGACTCTGCTTCCATCGCTTTGTAGATGGCACGGCAGTGATCCAGTAGTGCTGAGACTGACTGCTCCTCCTCAGCTGACTGGGACACGGAACTTCTCCTTGAGGGTCTGACACATGGTCTCTTGATCGGAGTAGCCGCCCATTAGGTCAAGCAACTGCTCCATCTCGAGGCCGCGATCTTGGGTTGTGAGCTCTTTCGCTTCGTCGTAGCCTGCCTTCCACCAGTCCAATAGGTCCTGGAGGAACGTGGCTTCCGGCTCTGTCAACTGTACATCAATTGCCACCTGACTCCTTTGCTTCGCGTCTATCTATATTATACATCAGACCGCGCGGAACATTCAAGCGTGCAATTTGATTGCCGCGGAAACAGCAGGAGAGCCACCCCCGAACGGCCAGTGCAATAACCGTGGAGAGGTGGCTCTCGCTGCCGCCTGTGGTGGCGATGACCCTGATAGCGGACTAGCCAAGTCGCTTTGCACCGCATTAGGGGCTATCAGGTTAGACGTCGGACACGGGAAGCCTCTTCGCAATTCTGCAGGTTCAGTTATCCACGACAACTACGCCCGTGTTGGCTTCCGACGACCAAATCAATGATAGGCTGAGGGGCTGAAGTCTCCGCTCTGACCCTCACTTACGTCTTCTCAGACTCCGAACCTACCCTTCGTGGAGGAGTCGGTCGCGAACCGGCGGCACCCTGATGCGCTCCCCCAGACTTGCTACGCGACGGGCTCTTCGGCCGGCGTGGCGTTGGCAGCCTCTTCGGCAGCCTTGGCCTTCGCAGCCTCACGCTCGGCACGCTTCTCGACGCGAACCTGGATCCACGCGAGAGCCGGCTCGATCTCCACGATGAAGCGACCATCGGTGTGGTTCTTCTGCGGGAAGTCCTTGCCGTTCTTGACGTAGCCGTAGACCATCTGCGGCTTGAACGGGTTCTCCTTCGAGTACCCCTCCAGCTGGTCGGTCAGGCGATGGGCGAACGCCGTCGGCGTCTCCCAGCCCTCGGGCAGCGGGTCCTTCTTGCTGGCCGCGGTGTTCTGGTCGTTGGCCTTCGTGGCCTCGGCACCTTCGGCAGGCGCGTCGGTGGAGGGCTCGTCCTCCAGGGTGAAGCCGTCGGCTTCGGTGGTGTCGGTCACTGTCTCTTCTCCTTGGGGTTGGGTCTTCGAACCTCTTGCCATGGTTGGCGTTTCCTCTCTTCTCTGTTGTGATCATTGTATAGCATCCTCGCTGGCCCTTTCAACGGTCAAAGCGAGAAATCTCTCGGTCAATCTTCGGTGGACACGCCCATGTGCACACGCCACGCCATGTGGGCCGCAGCTGGGAGACCACCGATGTACGCGATCGGGATCGCAATGACCGGAATGAAGATAATGACGCAAGCGGCCAGTATCCAAACTGTCGCCCACGTCCACACGATGGGGAGCAGTAGCCACCACAGGACTCTGAGCCCCTTGTTGTAGGCCCTGACACTCTCTTTCCGTGTCAGGGGTTCGGGCATGAACTCGCCATCGTCGTCCAGTCTATCTAGCACCTTGTTGCGAAGGTGCCATGGGAGCTGTTCGATGATGACGTCGAAGTGCTCGGTGCCCTTCACCCGTCACCGTAAAGCAGAGTCGTAGTGGTTGCCGAAGGACGAACCGTCGTTGTCGTTGCCTCAGGCGCCGACGTTGTGGTCGTTGCCTCAAGAGTGTCGATCCGTGCTTCGTGTTCCTGCAACGTCGCGTGGTCGTCTGGACCAATCGCACCACTTGGCGCAATGGACACAACGATCGGAGGCTCAGTCGGAGGAGTCGACACAACCACCATCTCAGTGGTCGTGGTCGACGTGTCTTCGAGGACTGATTCCTCGATTGGGGTTGTGGTGGTCTGCTCGTCGTTCACCTGGTCCAGCTCGACAGTGCTTGGTGCATGTGAGATGATGGTGAACGTGACGAGACCACCAATCGCGCCGGCTACGAGACCGACGCCAGCAGTGTTCTTGTCCATGATTCCCTTCCTTTGCCCAGCTTGTGGAACTTGGTCTCCGGCGGACGCTTGTGCATGCCACCATTGCCCGTCGGAACGAACCGTCGCGCTGCCTGAAAGTAGGCGTTGTTCAGCTCGTTGATCGGGATCTTGTGCTCGTCACAGTAACGCTGACAAGCCTCGACGGAACCTCCAAAGCGGCGCCGGAGGTTCGGGTGCAGGTTGATCGTCCAACCATTGCCTCCTTGGTCAGATGCCAAGTCGCTTCCTCTCTTCCTTGTAGGCCAAGTACTCCGGATCCTCGAACAACCTTTCGGACTGCTCGAGGACCGGAGCCTTGTAGTACTTGACTGGCTTAGTCCGCTTCAACGGTCCAGCCGTTGCGAGCGAACGTCTCGTCGATACGGCTGTCACCGTACACCGTGATCATGATCTGGTGCTGACGCTCGATCTCGTCGACGTACAGCACGGGGATCGTGACCGATCGACCGCCGAGAGGGCCTTCGTGGTTGAACTCGACACCCTGATCGATGATGTCGAAACCGGCCTCCTCCAGGATCTCAAGGAGGTCGTCCGCGAACAGATCGCGTCCGAGCGTCCTCCGAGCGTTGTGAGTGTCACGCCTTTCCAAGCGGGCCACCCTTGCTTCCATGTTTGCCACAGGACTTCCCTTCTGTCTGGGTCTCATTGCCGTCTAGTGACGACAGGAGGTCCATCGAGCCCCAACCAACCGAAAGGACTCGATGGACCGATCTGCCGGCGCTACTCCTCGTCGGAGAACATCTTGTTCCAGCACTTGGGATGCGAGCCGGTCATGATGAGCTCTCGGAAGTCGGCGTCGCGGTTCGGAAGGGCGTGCTGGATCAGCATGTCCTTCCCGAGCGCCTTGTACTCGTCGTCCTCGAGCTCTACCACAGACGTCTCATTGCAGACGAGGCAACGCGGTGTTTGAACCTTTGGCATATTCACCTCCTCTCGTGAGTGCCCCGTGCCGGAATCGAACCGGCTTATACACGTCCCGATGCTAACGATCGGTCGCCAGGCCGTTCGGGGCTTGTGTGGGTGAGAGACCATCCAGACGTAGGGGTACGTCTCTCACCCACGACTCTGCGGTTGGGCCTAGGCCTCCGCGCCGGCGAGCTCCGCCTCCTGCTTGGCCAGCTTGCTGGCCTCGCGCTCGGCCTTGCGCTCGAGGTACGAAGCCACCCACTCGGTGGCCACGGACTCCTGCACGCGGAGCTTCCCGTTGGAGTTCCGCTCGGCGGCGATGTTCCCCTTGCCGATGTACTGGTACACCATCTGGGGACGCACGCCCGCGAGCTTCGCCAGCTCGATCGGGGAGATCGTGCCGTCGTTCTCGTCAGCCACCTCCTCGGTGACCTCGAGCTCCTGGGTCTTGGTCGTCATGTTGTCACCTCCCTTGTGGACTAATGCTAATGCTGATGGACTCGGAGTTCGTCTGTCGACTCCCTCCTACACTTCTAATTATCTAGCGGACCTCGCGGCACCTTCAAGGGGTTTCTTTGAGAAATTTCTGGTTCGGCCTAATCGTTGGTACCGAGCAGCTCCACCCTGTGAGTGAAGGTAACGTTACCATCGGCGTCGGTGTCAACAAAGGTCCGATGCAGAACGTAAGTGCACGAGTTGTCCAACCCATTCACTTCTGGGTTCTCGTTCTCATCCTCGATGACCTCAAACTGGTGCTTGATGTCCATCGTTACCCCAACCACTTCTTCTGGAAGGCCTTGGACCGCTCTGAACGGTCATCCGACGCCTTCTTGGGGAAGAATGGCTTCGGTGCCGCGTTGTGTCGAACATCTTCAGCGTGATCCGCTTTCGAAATCCGATTCAGGAACGGGTTGTCCAGCTCCTTCTGACGTTCTTCTCGACTACGCACCACAGGTACCTCCTAGTCGCGGATGGATCCCACTACGACCTCGAGCCACTCGACCACCTTGGTCTGCATTTCGAGGCAGGACTCCTCAGAGGACACGATCAGCTTCCTGAACGCGCCTTCCGGCTCCCACAGCTTGAGAACGTAACGGTTCGTTTCGCTCTCAGACGGTTCTACCGTCACGAGGTTGTCCTTGACGGACTCATGGTCCATCAGTTCGGCCTTGTACATGTTATCACCTCCCTTCTGTTGGTTCTAGGATCTGCCCTCCTGTGGTAGCGAAGGCAGACCGAACAACCCACAGGCTAGGACTCGAGGTACTCGACGAACTCGTCCGATAACGGCCTGCCGAGTGCGACAGCCGTCATTGCTGTGATGTCGGCTGCTTCGGTGATACCGTAGCCCTCGTCGAGGATTGCTTCGAACCGCTCCTTGGCTTCCACCTCGTGTGGTTCCATCTCGATCTCTCGGTCACTGATTCGCTTCATGTTCTCACCTCCAATCTCTCTGCTACCCTAATTATACAGCAAACCCCTATGGACCATCAAGGGGTTTCTTTAGTCGATGCGGTGTCCACGAACACGACCTTGTGGCCACAGTTGCGACACACTGACTTTAGTGGACTACCGAAGATCGGCACAAAGCGTTCGGCCTCGTGTGGGTGTGCAACACCGCGCTGGCAGTAGATGCACGTACACCCATCACATCGAACCGCAATGATGTCAGTCATCGTCGTCCCAATCCAGGTCGTAGGGCTCCTGCGCGACCATGTGAAGTGCTCCTACAGCGTAACCTAGCTGCACGGACAGTTCCATGATCCACGGTGAGACCTTGATGCCAGGTTCTGATCGAACAACGAACTTCTTGGTGTCAGTCATCGGCCTGCAGCACCTCGATGTGAATGCACGTCAGGTCTTCGACCGACTCGTTGTGCGTGTAGTCCGTCGGGTACCACACCTCGTCCTCTTCACACTGGACGAGATGTGACTCGACTCTCGCACCTCCGGCGATGTAGCCGAGCCCGAAGGCCATTGCAAGGGCCGCTACTGCCATGACTGCGCGGTCCCGGCTTCGCTGCCGCGAGTTCACAGGGTGCTTTGGTGAGTCTGCCCATTCGATGCCCATGTCAGCCCACCTTGCATTCGTTGCGGACCATCGGCCAGAGGG
>Ga0184624_10000161_pt1 | contig 16462 bp, 14 predicted proteins | sample PLM3_5_b1_FD_133157 | JGI IMG/M metagenome (GOLD analysis project Ga0184624, IMG submission 133157) | Groundwater sediment microbial communities from an aquifer in East River, Colorado, USA - PLM3_5_b1 | ecosystem: Environmental > Terrestrial > Soil > Riparian zone | place: USA: East River...
AAGCGCGTCGACGTTTTCGTCAAGGGCCCCGGCTCTGGCCGCGAGACTGCCATTCGCTCACTCGGCGCGATCGGCCTCGAGGTCGGCGCGATCTCCGCTGTCACCCCTGTCCCACACAACGGCTGCCGCCCGCCCAAGCGGCGCCGGGTCTAACCGCCAGAAGACGAAGGACTTAAGAGAAATATGGCTCGCTATACCGGTCCTATGACCAAGAAGTCGCGTCGGCTGGGTGTTGATCTAGTCGGCGGAGACAGGGCGTTCGAGCGGCGCCCCTACCCGCCCGGCGTGCACGGCAAGGGACGCACCAAGGAGTCGGAGTACTCCTTGCAGCTGCGCGAGAAGCAGAAGGCGCGCTTCTCCTACGGTGTCTTGGAAAAGCAGTTCCGCCGCTACTACGAGGAAGCGAACCGGCTGCAAGGCAAGACCGGCGACAACCTGCTCCAGATCCTGGAGTCCCGCCTCGACAATGTGGTTTATCGCGCCGGGCTGGCCCGTACCCGCCGACAGGCCCGCCAGTTCGTGGTACACGGCCACTTCCTGGTCAATGGCCACAAAGTCGACATCCCCTCCTATCGGGTGACGCCGCATGACGTCATCGACCTCGCTGTGAAGGTGAAGGACCAGACACCACACATCATCAACCGCGAGACCCACGGTGAGCGTGACGTGCCCGGCTGGATGCAGGTCTTCCCTGACCGTGGCCGGATCCTGATTCATCAGCTTCCGACACGGGAACAGATTGTGATCGATGTTTCTGAGCAGCTGATCGTCGAGCTCTATTCGAAGTAAGGAAGATCATGTGCCCTGAGCTTGTTGAAGGGCACGAAGCAGTAAACCGCTGGCGTCGGATACGCCAGGGGTGCCGCATCATCAAATAGCGGGTGGTGCGGGGAAGGAAGAGAAATGCTGATCGCACAGCGCCCGTCCTTGTCGGAAGAGACCGTCTCCGACAATCGCTCCCGGTTCACCATTGAGCCGCTGGAGCCGGGCTTCGGTTACACCCTCGGCAACTCGCTGCGTCGTACGCTGCTGTCCTCCATTCCAGGCGCAGCCGTGACCAGCATCAAGATCGACGGCAACCTGCACGAGTTCTCTACGATCGAGGGCGTCGTTGAGGACGCCACCGAGATCATCTTGAACCTGAAGGGCTTGGTTGTGTCCTCGGAGGAAGACGAGCCGGTCACAATGTATCTGCGTAAGGCTGGCGCCGGGGGGGTGACCGCTGCAGACATTGCTCCGCCGGCTGGGGTAGAGGTGCACAATCCTGATTTGCACATCGCCACACTCAATGACAACGGCAGGCTTGAGATGGAGCTCGTGGTGGAACGTGGCCGCGGCTACGTATCCGCAGTGCAGAACAAGACTGCCGATGCCGAGATCGGCCGTATCCCTGTCGACTCCATCTATTCACCGGTGCTCAAGGTCACTTACAAGGTGGAGGCCACCCGCGTCGAGCAGCGCACCGACTTCGACAAGCTGATCTTGGACGTGGAGACGAAGCAGGCAATCCGTCCGCGCGATGCAGTCGCTTCTGCCGGCCGGACTCTGGTTGAGCTATTCGGCCTCGCCCGCGAGCTGAATGTGGAGGCCGAGGGCATCGAGATCGGACCGTCGCCGATCGACGAGCAGTTGGCTGCAGATCTCGCGTTGCCGGTCGAGGACCTGAACCTCACCGTCCGGTCGTACAACTGCCTCAAGCGTGAGGGCATCCACACGGTGTCGGAACTGGTGTCGCGCAGCGAGCAGGATCTGCTGGACATCCGCAACTTCGGCTCGAAGTCGATCGACGAGGTGAAGCTCAAGTTGCACGAGATGGGCTTGTCGCTCAAGGACAGCGCGCCCGGCTTCGATCCGCTGAGCGCCATCGGCAGGTACGACGACCTTGACGAGGACGATGTCGACTTCAGTGAGACCGAACAGTATTAAGCAAAGGGGGGCGACCCCCTTTGAACCCCCGCATGAAGCAAGGGGGCGACCCCCCTTGAACCTCCCGCAGTAAGCAAAGTGGGGCGACCCCCTTTGAACCCCCGCAGTAATCGGCTTATCCCCGAGCTCAGGAGAGAATTGACATGCCAGCACCCACGAAAGGCGCTCGCCTCGGAGGAAGTGCCGCCCACCAGCGGCTCATCTTGTCTAATCTGGCCACTCAGCTGTTCGAACATGGCCGGATCGTGACGACCGAGGCCAAGGCGAAGCGGTTGCGTCCGCTGGCGGAGAAGTTGATCACCAAGGCCAAGCGTGGCGACATCCACGCGCGGCGTCTGGTGCTTACGACCGTTCGTGACAAGGGTGTGGTGCACACGCTGTTCACCGAGATCGCACCCGGCCTGGCTGACCGGGAGGGCGGCTATACGCGGATCACCAAGGTCGGTCCGCGTAAGGGTGACAACGCACCGATGGCGGTGATCGAACTGGTCACGGAGTCTGTCGAAGAGAGCCGGAAGGCGAACGCCAAAGGCGTTCCTCCGGCGAAGAAGGCTCCTGCGAAGAAGGCGGCGGCCAAGTCGGCTCCGGCCGCTTCGACTGCTGCGGCAGCGGCTCCGTCTGCTGAGGCTGCTCCGGCCGCCGAGTCGCAGCCTGCTGAGACAAGCCCGGCAGAGAAGCTCGTTGAGGAAACGAGTGAAGTGGATGACGCCACCGCGGAGCAGGAGCAACCGAGCGACGACTCCTCCGATGAGGAGGCTGCCACGGTCAGCGAACCAGACGCGACCGAGGAGACGGAAGAAAAGGCCTGACTTCTCGCTAACAAGAACGGCGCTCTCCCACTTCGGGTGAGCGCCGTTCTTGCATTACCGCGTCGGCAACTCGATCTGTGTGCTGGTTGCGAAGATTCCGACCAGGGTCGGGCTTTTCGACTACTGATCGGCGCCTGGCAACACGAAAAGTCCGCGCTGGTCGGAAATTTGACGGTGTCGAGAGGGAGAATCGCCAGCATGCTGCTGAGCCGGCTCGCCGACACCCGAATCGCGCTCGCCGACACCCGTTCTCGGAACACCAAGCGTGACCTCATCGCCGCGGTGCTTCGGGAGGCCTCGCGCGATGACGTGGAGATCGTGGTCTCGTACTTGGCGGGGAGCCTGCGCCAGCGGCGTACGGGGGTGGGCTGGAAGTCGCTGCAGAACATACCCTCGCCAGCGGTCGAGTCCTCGCTGACCGTAAGCGAGGTCGACGCCGTTTTCTCCTACGTCGCGAGCCTCAGCGGTGCCGGATCGACGGCTGCTCGAGCTACTGCGGTGAACGCGCTGCTCGCCCGAGCAACCGCAGACGAGCAGGATCTGCTGCGCGGTTTGGTCTTCGGGGAGCTGCGGCAAGGCGCTATGGAAGCCGCGGTCCAGGAAGGCCTGGCTGCTGCCTTCGACGTTCCGGTCGCGGCCGTACGCCGCGCAGCCATGTTGATGTCGTCGACCACGGCTGCCGCCGACGTGCTGTTGGCCGGCGGCCTCGAGGCACTCCAGGCGGTCGGCCTCCAGGTCGGCGTGGGCATCCAGCCGATGTTGGCGGCCAGCGCGCCTGGCCCGGATGCCGCGCTGGACAAGACCGGCCTTCCGGCAGTCGCGGACTACAAGCTGGACGGGGTACGCGTGCAGGTGCATCGCGCGGGCCAGGAGGTACGGATCTTCACCCGCAGTCTGGACGACATCACCGCGCGGCTTCCCGAGGTGGTGGCAGTGGCGCGGGCCCTTCCCCATGATCAGCTCGTACTCGATGGCGAGGTGCTCTCATTGCGCAGCGACGGTCGCCCCGACGCATTCCAGGTCGTGGCGTCCCGCACGATGAGCAGCGTTGATGTGTCTGCGCTCGCGCAGACCGGGCCGCTTCAGGTCTTCTTCTTTGATCTGTTGCATGTGGACGGCCGAGACCTACTGGATGCGCCGTTGTCGGAGCGGCTGGAACTGATGCAGCGGCTGTTACCGGGAACCGTTAGCGTCCCACGGCAGGTTTGCACGACCGCCGGAGAGGCTGCAGACACATTCGCCGATGCGGTCAGCCGCGGCTACGAAGGCGTTGTGATCAAGAATCTCAATGCGCCGTACGCGGCCGGGCGGCGGGATTCGGCCTGGGTCAAGGTCAAGCCCCGACACACCTTCGACCTCATCGTCACCGCCGCCGAGTGGGGGCACGGCCGCAGGCAGGGCTGGCTGTCCAACCTGCACCTCGCGGCCCGTGATCCTGCTTCGGGGGAGTTGATCATGCTGGGCAAGACGTTCAAGGGCCTCACAGACGAGCTGTTGACCTGGCAGACGGCCCGCTTCCTGGAGCTGGAGGTCCGGCGTACGGCGGGCACGGTCTATGTCGAGCCCTCAACGGTGGTGGAGATCGCCTGCGACGGGCTGCAGGTCTCGACCCGCTACCCCGGAGGGGTGGCACTGCGGTTCGCGCGGGTGCTGCGTTATCGACCCGACAAGTCGGCTGCAGAGGCCGACACCATAGACACGGTCAAAGCGCTCAGCCCGATCATCGACGGCTCCTGAGATCAGGAAACATGGACAAACCCGCGAGCTTGGCAACGCACACGCTGTGGCCGACCCTTTTCGGGGCCTGGTTGAAGCAGAGAGCATGTTGGCCGGACGGACAAAATCCGGCGCTCGCGGGTTCGGGTGTTGGCTGTGGATTAGCCCGGCCGCACGCGACCAGTCGTACACAGTCGGGAGCGGCTAGCTGGCCGTCACCTCACATGTCCAAAAATCATTCATTCTCTGGACCACCTCCTTTCCGTGTCTCACTAAGGTATGCGCGCACAGGGGTCGGGTCAACGGACTTAGCGGAATGCGGTCGCGCCCCAGCTGCGAGCGTCGGGAATCGCGCGCCGCCGTGCTGAGGAGAAGCGAGCAGACACGCTTCATCGTCTGCGAGCGACGACGAAGTAGGCGGATTCCAAGCGCGATGCGCGAGCAGCTAGCAAAACAAAGAGGGTCGTGCTATGAAGCATCGATGACCCTGGTCCGGCTCACCGACGTGCTCTCCCCAGCGGCCGCTTCCGGCACAGGCTTGGGAGCGTTCAACGTCTTCAGCCTCGAGCACGCCGAGGCGTTGACTGCTGCCGCTGAGGCTGCTGGGACCCCCTTGGTGCTGCAAATCTCACAGAATGCCGTGCGCTATCACGGTGCGCTGGCCCCGATTGCACTGGCCACGCTGGCCCTGGCGCGCAGCGGAACCGTCCCCATGGTCGTGCACCTTGACCATGCCACCGATACGAGCCTGGTCGACGAGGCGGTCGAGCTCGGCTTTGGCTCAGTGATGTTCGACGGATCGACGATGCCGTACGCGGAGAACGTCGCCGCCACGGCTGCGGTCGTGCGGCGCTGCCACGATCGCGGGCTGGACGTCGAGGCTGAGCTCGGAGAGATCGGTGGCAAGGATGGTGTCCACAGCCCAGGTGCCCGAACAGAGCCTGAGGAGGCGCGAGCCTTCGTCGAGGCAACCGGCGTGGACGCGCTGGCGGTCGCCGTGGGGACTTTGCACGCCATGACTGAGCGGCGCGTCGCGCTCGATCTCGAGCTGATCAAGGAGCTCCGGGATGCCGTGCCCGTGCCCCTGGTGTTGCACGGCTCCTCGGGCGTCCCAGACGAGGAACTGGTCCGAGCGGTCGACGCTGGCATGACGAAGATCAACATCGCCACCCACCTCAACCAGGTGTTCACCAACTCAGTCAGGTCGTCGCTGGCCGACAACCCCACGATGGTTGATAGCCGCAAGTATCTCGGCCCGGCCCGCGACGCGGTGACCGTCGAGGCGGCCCGGCTGCTGCGGATCCTCAACGGCCTCTGACAACGGCGTAGCGGTCCAAGGCCTCCTTGCGCTCGACGGCATGCACCACGATCGGCTCCGGATAACCCTTTGGAACCCCGTCCGGCGCGGTCCACGGCGTGTGCACGTGCTCAATCGGCACGTCGGCAAGCTCTGGTACGTAGCGCCTGATGTAGCTGCCGTCAGCATCGAACTTCTCCGACTGACCTGTGGGGTTGAAGATCCGAAAATACGGTGCCGCATCGGTGCCGCAGCCGGCCACCCATTGCCAATTGAGCTGATTCTGAGCGATGTCCCCGTCACGCAGATGCTCCATGAACCAGTTAGCGCCGTGCCACCACCCGATGTGCAGATCCTTGGTGAGGAAGGACGCAACAACCATCCGCACCCGATTGTGCATCCAGCCCTGCGCTAGGAGCTGCCGCATGCCCGCGTCGACGAGCGGATAGCCGGTCCTGCCCTGCTGCCACGCCTTGAGCCGCTGGGCAACAGTCTCCACTTGAGCCGGATCATCGGTCGGCATCTTGTTGAACTCATGACGGATCGGCTCGCGTACCGCTTCGGGGCGGTGAAACAAGACGTCGGCGAAGAAATCGCGCCACGCGATCTGTCGGGCGAGTGCCGCCGCGCTAGTCGACCGGATCCGGGCGAGGTCGTGCAGCACAGTTCGGGGATGGAGGTGGCCCCAGCGCAGCGCGATAGATAGGTGCGATGTGGCGTCGGCTCCGGGGAAATCGTGGAGTTTGTCGTAGTCGGCAAGCCCATTGGACGCTCCGCTCAGCCAGGTCTGCCATGCCTTCCTGGAGGGCATTTCTCCGGCGAGCGGAAGCAGGTCCTCGTCCGGATCGTCCAGCCGGACCTGGTCGTCGGCCAGCAGCCACTGCACCTCGCTCGCGCGTATCGCTGGAGCCGGCTCGTGGACTCCGTGCGCCAGCCAGGCGCGATGGAACGCGCTGAACATTTGAAACGGCCGCCCGGAGCCAGTCGTAAGCGTTCCCGGCGCCACCGCGTACGGCGAACCGGTCCTGGACAGTTCGATGTCGGCTGCGCCGAGCGCCTGCGCTACACGGGCGTCTCGCGAGCGCCCGTACGGGCTGAAGTCGGCAGTGATGTGTACCCGTTGAGCGTCATGGGCCTTTGCCAGTCGCGGAACCACAGCAGCGGGGTCGCCGCCCATGACGCTTAGACCCTGCCCTCCGATGTCACGCAAGTCACGATCGAGTATGTGCAGCGCCGCTATCAGCCACGCTCGCCGAGCCTGGCCCGCCGAGGCCATGAGCGCCGGGTCGAGCACGAAGAGCGGTAGCACCGCTTCTCCGTCGTCGATTGCCGAACGAAGTGCGGGGTTGTCAGCCAGTCGGAGATCGCGTCGTACCCACCAGATCGCAGCATGTCCGTCCAAACGCATCGTCTAATCTTGCCTCGGGGATCATCGGTCTTTCGCGACTGTTGGAAGTAGCGACCTGCTGTCTGGACCGGGCGAGCGAGCAGACAGAATTTCCGTCTGCACAGGAGTGAGCAAGGACCACGTTCCAGCGCGATGCGCGAGCGGAGACAATAGGAGAGACGTGAGCGACCTGATCGATACCACCGAGATGTACCTCCGCACAATCTATGAGCTGGAGGAGGAGGGGATTGTTCCCCTTCGGGCGCGGATCGCCGAGCGCCTGCATCAAAGTGGCCCGACCGTGTCGCAGACCGTTGCTCGTATGGAGCGTGACAACCTGGTGCACGTCCTGGGCGACCGCCATCTGGAGCTGACCGCCGAGGGTCGTATGCGTGCGACGCGAGTGATGAGGAAGCATCGGCTCGCCGAGCGACTGCTCATCGACGTGATCGGGCTGGACTGGGAGAAGGTGCACGACGAGGCGTGCCGGTGGGAGCACGTCATCTCTGAAGATGTGGAACGCCGACTCGTGGACCTGCTGAACGCGCCAACCATGTCGCCGTACGGCAATCCCATTCCGGGGCTCGATGAGCTGGGAGTGAACGGTGCTACCGAGCCGTTCCGGGACGGGAATGAGCAGTTGCAGGATGTCGTCAGCAGCTCTGCGTCCCCCATCAGGGTCGTTATCGAGCGGATGAGCGAGGAGATCCAGAAGGACGTCGAGATGATGGGCACTCTGCGACAGGCGGGTATACAGCCAGGCGCCGAGGTCCGTGCTGAGGTTGGGGGACTGGGTGTCCGGCTTACGGTCGACGGTTTGCCCAGCTGCGAGATCGACCGCGAAGCATCCACCCACCTGTTCGTGTCGCGCGTGTGAATGCGCCGCGAGGGGTTTCGCGGTGAGCAGCGACGAGGTGAACTGGCGGACCTACCTTGCCGAGTTTCACCGGGAGAGGGCCGGGATCGCCGAGGCGGTGCTCTCCCGGGCTCTCTCGGGGGACCATTCGCCATACCGCTGGTTGGCCCGAGCAGTGTCGACGGATGCGAGTACTGTGCTCGATCTCGCGTGCGGTTCGGGCCCGATGTCGCGTGAGCTGGCCCAGCCGGGGCGTACGGTCATCGGTTTGGATCTGTCTGAGCACGAACTGGCGTTGGCTGTGGATCGCGGCCCCGGGCCTTGGGTCCGGGCCGATGCGCTGCAGCTCCCCATCAGAAACGAATCCATCGATGTCGTCACCAGTTCGATGGGATTGGTGGTGGTCCAGCCGCTGACCCGAGTCGTCGAGGAGGTGGCGCGGGTGCTGCGCCCCGGCGGAGTGCTGGCGGCAATCGCCCCCGCAATCCGGCCTCTTGCCCCGCGTGACATCAGGGTGCTGACCCGGATCAACGGACGACTGAGGACCAAGCCCCAGTTTCCGGGGCCGGTGGAATTGACGGGGTTCGCCAGAACCCTGGCGCAGTACGGGATGCGGCCGGTCGAGGATGCCCGCGAGCGGTACCGATTCAGCATTCGCTCGCGAGCCGATGCCGAGCTGGTGATGTCGGCGCTGTACCTGCCCAACACGCGCTGGTCGCGGGTGGAGAGGGCGATCGAGTATCTCGAGGACCGTCTCAAGAAGCACGACGTCGTCGATGTTGCGATTCCGATGCGCCGGCTCGTTGCGATCAAGTAGCGCGGCTCTGTGGAATAGGTGTAGGTCGCGGGCGGTTGAAACTATGGCTGCCGCGAACGCGCCCCCAATGAGCAGCCCATTCGTAACGAGGAGCACCCGCATGGCAACGCTTCAGATCACTGCCGACAACTTCGAAGACACCATCACCGACAATGACATTGTCTTGGTGGATTTCTGGGCCGAGTGGTGCGGACCGTGCAAGCGGTTCGGGCCAGTGTATGAGAAGGCCTCCGAGGAGTACGACGGGATCGTCTTCGCCAAGCTGGATACCGACGCGCACCCGGAGCTGACCGGTCTGCTGGGCATCGAGGGCATACCGACGCTGATGGCCTTCCGTGAAGGCGTGCTTGTTTTCAATCAGGCCGGCGCGTTGCCCGGGCACGCCCTGAAGCAGGTCGTTGACGCTGTCAAGGACCTCGACATGGTTGAGGTGCATGCTCAGGTCGCCAAGCTTCAGGCCGAACACAGTCACGACTAGATGATGGTGCGCGATTGACCCGTGTCTAACGGGGACAATCGTGCACGATGTTTTCCTAGCTGCGCATCGCGCGCTTTGGATCCGCTTGCCTCTCAGGCCGCGTAGCTGTCGATCACTTTGACGAACGTCAACGCGGCCTGCGCTGCGTCTAGATCAACCGCAACCACGATCCTGGGCCAGGGATCAGGATCGTGGCCAGTGCCCCGATGCGATGCGCGCTGGTCGACAATTGTTTGCCCGCGGCCGATGCCAGCGAGGTTGACCCGCACGGGGAACTCGCTGTGAACAAAGAGCTCCGGGTTGGTCAGCAGCACCATGGCGCCGGCGTCGCCGAGCAAGCCAACGCAATCGTGAGTCGAGTCGTCGGCGCGGATGCGACGTCGATAGAGGAGCTCGCCTACCAGGCGAACTGCTGGATGATCATGGGCGCGAAAGCGTTCGGTGTCGGCTTGGCTCACCGCGAGACGGCCGAATAGGTCGAATCCGTACATGGTGGTTGGGATTGATGACTCGATCACACAACTGGCGGCCTCGGGGTCTTGCCAGACGTTGAATTCGGCGACAGCCGTGACGTTGCCGCCGCTGACGGAGCCACCCATGAAGATGATCTGCTCGAGCCGCGCGACCACGTCTGGATACATGGTGAGCAGCATGGCCACGTTGGTCTTCGGCGCCAGCGTTACCAGACTCATCGGCTCCGCGGAGGTCATGATCAGCTGATGGAGCAGATCGACGGCATTAAGAGGCGATCGTTGCCTCGAGGTCTCTGGCAGCCAAATGCCGGCGAGCCCGTCGGCACCATGAGACCCGCCTGGCCGCCGGGCGCGCTCGATCAGAGGTTGTGCGGCGCCCGCCGCGACCGGGATGTCTCCCGCGCCCGCGGCGTCGAGCACCTTGCAGGTATTGATCACCACTTGATCGAGGGTGACGTTCCCGGCGACGCAGCTGATGCCGAGGACCTCGAGGTCGGGATGGGCGAGGGCGTACAGGATCGCCAAGGCGTCGTCTGTGCCGGTATCGACATCCATCACAATCCGCCTCGGCATACCGGACATGCTGACAGACCTCGATGCGGATGCCCTCTGTGGGGATGCGCGGTCCAGCTGCCGGCTGCGCAAGATCAAAAGCCAGGTCGCGTGGTGGGCCTGGTCAGGGTCCGCTGGACTGGACATCTTCTGCGGACCGGTGGTATCAAGTCGTGGTCACGGTCGTCCAGGCGTTGTATGTCCCAACGATGGTACGCGTCCGAGACGCCATTCCTTTGACTGGTGTTGCGCTCGTCGGTACCTGTTCGGCCTCTTCTGAGAGAGTGATCATGGGTTACAGCAAACGTAGAAGGACCGAACCCGATCGTCATCCAGACGACGCTCGAGGCCTACAGCCCGGGACCGAGACGCCGCCGCTGTCGCAGCCACGGATCGAATGAATCCGTTTCCAGCGTGACCCCCCGACGTGAGCGATCACGCGTCATCGCCGTACGCGTCATGGTAGTTCCACCACTGGTACGGCGGGGTCTGCGGGTACCCCTCGGGCGAGTCCTCCCACTCCTCCTGGCGCCCGAGCGCGGTGATGTCGAGATAGCTCCAGGTTGTGCCTAGCTGCGAGTCGCCGCGGGCGTCGACGAAGTAGGTGCGGAAGATCCGATCGCCCTCACGGATGAAGGCGTTGTGCCCGTGCCACTCGTCCACGCCGAAATCCTTGTCGAAGTCGTCCGTGAGCGTGTACCAGGGGATGAGTTCCCAGCCCATGCGCTCCTTCAAGCCCTGGATCTCGGCCTGGGGGGCGCGCGAGACATACACGAGGGTCGTGTCCCTCGCGTTCAGGTGGGCCGGGTGGCCGACCTGGTCGGCGCCAAAGGAGCAGCCGATGCAGGCCCGCTCCGGGTAGGCGCCGCCCGACGCCGGGTAAGTGGTGACGTCCGGCGCGTAGAAGGCGCGGTAGACGATCAGCTGCTTGCGGCCCTCGAACAGGTCCGCAAGGCTCGCCGGTCCGTTGGGTCCCTCGAAGCGGTAGTCCTTCTCCACGGCCATCCAGGGCATCCGCCGGCGCTCGGCCGCCATCGCGTCGAGGGCGCGGGTCAGCTCCTTCTCCTTGACGAGCAGCGCCTCGCGGGCGGCCTCCCACTCCTGCGGCGCGACGATTGGCGGGGTTTTCATTGCGGCATGTCCTCCTTCGGTACTCGTTTCATTCGGTCTGGGTATGTGTGTTTAAGACACCACCGGGGTCCGGAAGGAACCCGCAATTCCCTTTTCGCGCGGATTGGTCACTACCTGTGACGAGCGCGAAAGGAACGGGCCATTGAGGATGCGGTCTCTTTCACAACCCATCCTGACACGGATCGTTGTTGCCCTACGCTGCTGCCTCGGCTCGACGCTGGGCGGGCCGTCGTCGTGTTACGTCATGGGGACAGTTGTGAGCAGTACGGCATCGATGACCAAGATGCCGTTAACCGACCCCCGGTCATTGGGACTGGACAGAACTCAGGACATGCTTAGATGTCAGGATCTGCCTGGTCGCACCCTGGCGATGTGCAGGACGGTCCCCCATCCGCGGCGCACCGTGCCGCTCGGGCGCCGAGCAAGGCGTTGTCAGATCTCGGTGAAGAGCCGCTCGCGGTCTAGTGGTGCCATGGCGATATGGCCAGAGAAGGTGCGCAGGAGATTGATGTAGGCCTCGGCGTCGTAGTCGACGGTCCAGTCGAAGTCTTCAACGGTGACGATGTCGAACTGGTCGGACTCCTCGATCTCGGCCGTTAGTTCAGGTAGTTCTCCTGGTGCTGGCCGCGGCGCTCCTTCGGGCAAGGCTTCGCCGATGGCGTCGTACACCTCCTGGAGTTCGTCGAAGAAGGGGTCGCCGTCGGCAGGAAAGACGTGCTGGGCGCCCCACACCGCTAGATGTCCGTCAGGGCGTAATGCACGTGCGGCGTGTCGGTACCGCAAACGAGGATCAACCCAGTGCCAGGCGGTCGCAGCGACAACCGCGGCAAACTCTCCAGGCGTGCCATCCCAATCCTCGAATCGCATGCTGACCATATCGACCGGGTAGCCGGCTAAATTCTTGCGGGCTTGGGCGGCGAGGGCAGGACCCGGCTCGATTGCGGTGATTCGTAGTCCCCGGCGAGCCAAAGGTAGCGTCGCCTTCCCTGATCCGGCCCCGACCTCGATTACCCGGTCGCCAGATCGCAGGCCGACGACGTCCATCAACCTGTTGAACAGTTCTTCCGGATACTCGGGGCGAGCGTCTTGGTAGAGCTCAGCAGCCTGATCGAAAGTCGTTCGGAGTCGCTCTCGGTCATCCACGAGTCCAGGGTTTCACCGTCGCACCGACCGCGTCACCTCATGCTGTCCGAGCTGACAGTCCCACGGGAGGACACATGTGCCGTAGTCCTACCCTCTGGCGGTCCTACGCGCAGTAAGCATCCCCACCCTCAGCACTATCCAAGAGCGATACCGCCAGGCCGAGTCAGCTGATCCTGGACGGACTTATTTAGATAATGAAACCTCCCCGCCAACTCCAGTCTCATTTCCATTTGCGTCGTGGAAGACGTACTTCCAGACTCCATCGTGCTTCTCCACGCTGACCGGTTCCAAGCCCCGCTCGGCGATCCTCGCGACTTCGGAGATGGGGTCGTCGACCCAGATCATGCTGACCGCGCCGCCAGCTCGGTTGGCATCTTGGATTATGTACACGTAGCGGTCCTCGGCCAATTGCCACACGGCCTCGATGTCGTTCGGATAGAACGTCGGCTCGGCGCCAAGTAATCGCTTGTACCACTCCACCGCGATCCTGAAGTCCTTGACCGGGATGCCAGCGAATATTCCTACCGCCATCTCTGCTCTCCCATCGTTTCCCTCCAACCTCAACTAAAGCTGTCTGTGTGGATCAGACCGGATGCGCCGAGAGGACTCATCGGCCGCGCACAGAGTTAGCCAGATTCCACGGCCGTCCAACAGGGAAGCACCGCACAGCGCAGCTCACGAAGGCACCGCTGCCTCCGTCCGCTAGCCGGTCCCCGGCTTGCGGACACTCGGGCTCCGTCAGATGCGGAACCCTTGCAAAGCGCGATCCGCGCGCGAGGAGCTCGGAAGCAGGCGCCGGTCAAGCTCAGGACAGGAAAGTGTCCGGGGTCAGCGGAAGGTTCCGCGCCCGGACGCCTGTCGCGTGGTAGGCGGCGTTGGCGATCGCGGCTGCTGCGCCGACAATACCGATCTCGCCCAATCCGCGAGCTCCCCGCACGCCTGACGGTGCAACATGTTCCTTGAGCCAGATCGCGTCGAGGTCCTTGATGTCCGCGCAGGTCGGGATGTGGTAGTCGGCGAAGTCATGGTTCACGATGGTGCCGAAGCGCGGGTCCATGACCCCGCGCTCATGCAGAGCCATCCCGATGCCCATGGTCATCCCGCCGATGAACTGGGAGCGCGCGGTCATGGGGTTAATGACGCGTCCGACGGAAAAAACGCCGAGCATTCGCGAGACGCGGATCTCGCCGGTGTCAGCGTTGATTCGAACCTCGGCGAACTGGGCGCCAAAGGAATGCCTCGACCTATCATCCTCAGTGACCTCAGGCGCTTGAGCCTCTGTCTCCGCCCCGGGCTGCGGGTCAGCGCCGTGCTGATCGCGGAACGCCTCGGCGGCCGCGACGATGGCTGCACCCCAGCTGATCGTCCCGAACGAACCTCCGGCGTTGGAGGCGCGCGGGAGGTCTGAGTGACCGATTTCCATTTGCACGCATTGCGCCGGGCAGCCCAGCGCCTCGGCCGCAATCTGCGTCAGGACGGTCCGACTTCCGGTTCCGATCTCGGCCGCCGCAATCTGGACGGCGTAGGTGCCATCGGCCTCGAAGCGAATGCGGGCGGTGTTGTCGGGTTCGCGCCAGTCCGGGTAGGTCGCACTGGCGACGCCCATGCCGCTCCACCAGCCGTGCTGTAGCCGGGTCCGCGGCTTCGGGTCGCGATGCTCCCAGCCGAATCGTTCCGCACCAAGCTGAAGGCAGTCGAGGAGATGCCGGAACGCGTGCGGTTGCCCGGTCTCCGGGTCGACCTGTGGCTCGTTGCGAACCCGCAGGGCAATGGGGTCGACGGCGCACGCGACGGCGAGCTCGTCCATGGCCACTTCAAGCCCAAACATCCCTGGGCACCGGCCGGGCGCCCGCATCCAGGTTGGAACGGGAACGTCGAGGACGACGGGGCGATTCGTCGTCCGACGCTGCGGAGCGGCGTACATCATGCGCGCCGGCCCGTCGGATCCCTCAATGAACTCCTTCGTTCTGGAACTTTGCTCGACCACGTCGACGGCCACTGCGGTCAGTGTGCCGTCCAGGTCGGCCCCGAGCCGCACGTGTTGGATGGTCGGTGGACGGTAGCCGCTGAGCGAGAACATCTGCTGCCGGGTCAAGGCCACCTTCACGGCACGGCCGGGCAGTTCGCGTGCGGCCATTGCCGCGAGGACGGCCTGGGCGTGAACCTCGAGCTTTGATCCGAATCCGCCGCCGACATACGGGGAGATGACCCGAACCTGGTCCAGCTCCAGGCCGAACAGCGGCGCCAAGGCCGCCCGGACAGAATGAACGCCCTGAGTCGACTCGTACATGGTGAGGATGCGGCCATTCCAGATCGCGACCGACGTGTGCGGTTCCATCGGTACGTTGTATTCCGGGGGTGTCGTGTAGGTCTGGTCCACAGTGGTCGGCGCAGCCGCAAGTGCGGCCTCGATCTCAGCCTCGCTCACCTGCCGTGCAAGGTCAGGCGCACGGTCCGGTAAGACGTCGTCATGCTCGCCGACGCTGAAGGCCGAGTCGTGTGGCGTGGGCGCGTACTCGACCTCCACTAGACCCGCGGCGTGTCGCGCGATCTCCGAGGATTCCGCGACCACGGCGCCGATGAACTGACCGCGAAACCCGACAGCCGCTGACTGGAGGACCGACAGCTCATGGTCGTTCGTGTCCACCAGTCGGGGTGCGTTGAGATGGGTCAGTACCGCCAGCACACCGTCCAACGTTTCCGCCGCTCCGGTGTCAATCCGGACCACAGTTCCCTTGGCGATTGTGGCCTGGACCGGATGAAGATAAGCAGGCTGCGGCACGGGCTGCTCATACGCATACCGGGCCATGCCTCGGACTTTGGGGACGCCGTCCAGCCGCCCAAGGCCGGCACCGGTCCACTGACGATCAAGGCTGGTGCTCACGGTTTGTGCTCCTGGCCGGCGAGGTCGCCACCTACATCTCCGACCTGGCGTCGGGTGAGATCGGCAAGGAGTGACGCGACCGTGTTGCGGACCATGGTGACCTTGAATGCGTTGTCGTGGAGTGTCTCCGCCTTGGCAAGCTCGACATCGGCAGCCTCGCGGAAGTTCTCCACACTCGCCGCCGCGCCGCGCAGCAAGTTCTCGGCGGCAGTGGCGCGCCAAGGCTTGTGAGCAACTCCACCGAACGCGATCCGGACGTCTCGAATCGTCGGGATCCCCGCCGCGTCCCTGCGGTCGCCCAGTTCCAGGGCAGCCGCAACAGAGATCAAGGCGAAGGCGTACGAAGCACGATCGCGGACCTTCCGGTAGGCAGAGTGTTGTGAGAACGAGAGCGGGGGCAGGTCAACCGCGGTGATCAGCTCCCCGTGCGTCAAGACGGTGTCTCGATGGGGCGCGTCGCCGGGAAGTCGGTGCAAGTCGGTGAGCCGGATGCTCCGCTCACCAGTCCTGCCCGTAACCATCACCGAAGCATCCAGGACGGCCATCGCGACGGCCATGTCCGATGGATGTACCGCTACACAACCCGCGGATGCACCAAGTATCGCGTGGTAGCGGGTATACCCCTCCCGCGCCGAGCATCCCGAGCCGGGATCGCGCTTGTTGCACGGCATGCTGACGTCTTGGAAGTACACGCATCGGGTGCGCTGCAGCAGGTTCCCTGCCGTGGTCGCCAGGTTTCGCAACTGGCCCGACGCACCGGCGAGCAACGCTTGGGACAGGACCGGATATCGCTGCCGGATCAGGAAGTGCGCGGCGAGATCGCTGTTGCGAACCATCGCGCCGATCCGAACCGTGCCATCTGGCAGCTCGACGATCTGGTCCAGCGGCAGGTGGCTGATGTCGACGACCAAGCTGGGGGTGGCTACCCCCAGCTTCATGCGGTCGACCAGGTTGGTGCCGCCGGCCAGATACGCGGCATCAGGGTGCCGCGTC
>Ga0184624_10000162_pt1 | contig 16268 bp, 17 predicted proteins | sample PLM3_5_b1_FD_133157 | JGI IMG/M metagenome (GOLD analysis project Ga0184624, IMG submission 133157) | Groundwater sediment microbial communities from an aquifer in East River, Colorado, USA - PLM3_5_b1 | ecosystem: Environmental > Terrestrial > Soil > Riparian zone | place: USA: East River...
ATCGAGGCAACCGCTCGCCGCCAAGGCTGCACCCCGGCCGATGTGATCTGGGACCGCGCCGGGAAAAGATAGCTGCGGATAGACCAAGCAGTTCAAGGACGCAGGGAGCGTGGCGTGCTCTGCACGCGAGCGACCGAGGACACCGAAATGCGATGTGCCACGCGCGTCAGCCGCCCGCGACGGCGGGGAGGATCGTCACCTCGTCGCCGTCGTTGATCGAGGTCTCGAGGCCCTGCTGGAAGCGGATGTCCTCGCCGGAGACGTAGACGTTGACGAAGCGGCGCAGGTCGCCGTCCTGGGTGATCCTGTCCTTGAGGCCGTTATGGGCGTCGAAGACGGCGTCGAGCACCTCGCCGACGGTACCGCCCTCCACCTCCAGCGCCGCCTCGCCGCCGGTCGCTGCGCGCAGCTGGGTCGGGATCTTCACGGTTACAGACATCTAGACGGCCACCTCCTGCGGGAACTCGGCCTCGAAGCTCTCGAGGGCGGGGTCGATCTCGTGCATCTGGAACGTATCGCGGGTCGCGTCCAGCGTCTTCAGCCCCTCGCCGGTGATGTAGACGACCACCCGCTCACCGTCGGCGAGCTCGCCGCGTTCGGCCAGCTTGCGGAGAACGCCGACGGTGACCCCGCCGGCGGTCTCGGTGAAGATCCCGGTCGTCTCCGCCAGCAGCTTGATCCCGTCGCGAATCTCCTCGTCTGAAACCGAGTCGACGCCGCCGCCGGTGCGGCGCGCCTGCTCGACCGCGTAGGGACCGTCGGCAGGGTCGCCGATCGCGAGACTTTTGGCGATCGTCTCCGGACGCTGCGGCTTGCAGACTTCCCAGCCTTCGGCGAACGCCGTTGCGACGGGGCTGCATCCCTCCGCCTGGGCGCCGTTGAAGACCGGCTGCGAGCCCTCGACGAGGCCGATATCGAGCCACTCCTGGAAGCCGCGGCCGAGCTTGGTGAAGAGCGACCCGGAGGCGATCGGGCTGACCACGCGGTCGGGCAGCTTCCAGCCGAGCTGCTCGACGGTCTCGTAGGCGAGCGTCTTCGAACCCTCGGCGTAGTAGGGCCGTAGGTTGACGTTGACGAAGGCCCACGGGTGCGTCTCCGCAAGCTGCGTGCATAGCCGGTTGACGTCGTCGTAGTTGCCGCGGACACCGACCAGGTTGGTCCCGTAGACGCCGGTCGCAAGCAGCTTCTGCTCCTCGAGGTTGGCGGGGACGAAGACGTAGGAGTCGAGCCCGGCCGCGGCGGCGTGGGCGGCGACGGCGTTGGCGAGGTTGCCGGTCGAGGCGCAGGCGACGGTCTCGAAGCCGAGCTCCTTCGCTTTCGCGACGGCGACGGCGACGACCCGGTCCTTGAAGGAGTGGGTCGGGTTGGCGGCGTCGTTCTTGATCCAGATCTCGGCGCCGACCCCGAGCCGCTCGGCCAGGCGATCGGCCTTCAGCAGCGGGGTGAAGCCGGGCTCCAGCGGGTCGCTCGCCCGCCCCTCGAAGGGGAGGAAGTCGCGGTAGCGCCAGATCCCCTGCGATCCGGTCTGGATCCCGCGCTTGACCTCATCCGCGTCGAGCCCGCTGAAGTCGTAGGCGACCTCCAACGGTCCGAAGCAGTTTTCGCACACGTAGCTCGCGTCCAGCTCGTAACTGGTCCCGCACTCCTTGCACTTCAGGCTCTCTACTGACATCCGATCCTCGTTTCCACTTACGAAAAAACCTCGCCATTTGTGGGGCGAGGTCCGGATCGGACATCCCCCACATCTTTCAGGTCCCGATCTTCAGGAGACCTGCTGGATTTGGCACCTGTCTCGACCTTGCGGTCGCGATGGTTGCCGGGGCTTCAATGGGCCAGTCCCTCCACCCCTCTAGATGTGGCGCTTATGTGGGCGAAACCATACCAAGTGCCTACCTCGCTTTCCAGCGCCTGCAAGGTGGCTAACCTAGGCACGCGATGAGCCCGCTGCAGCAAGAGACGATCGGACTGAGCGATGCCGAACCTTCCGAAACCAAGGCTACGGCGGCCCGGTGGCCGGCGTGGCGAGCTCGTCTCTCAGCCGGCGGCGCCTGAGCCCCAGCAGCCGAACGTCGAGCAGATCGACTCCAACGGCCTGCGCTGGGTCAACATCGAGTGGCCGGGATCGCTGGAGCGGACCTGGCTCGAGGAGCATTTCGATTTCCACGCCCTCGACCTCGAGGACGTCCTCTCGCGCAACCAGCGGCCGAAGATCGACGTCTACGACGACTACCTCTTCATCGTCCTCCACCTGCCGGTCTTCGACCCACAGGCGGGCCGGCTCGGCACCGGCGAGCTCGACGTCTTCGTCGGGCCCGACTACGTGGTCACGATCCCGAACCTGCCGCTGCAGCCGGTCGAGTACCTGTTCGAGCGCTGCCGGGCCAAAGAGGAGCTGCGCGAACAGCTCTTCTCCCGCGGCTCCGGCTACCTGCTCTACCGGCTCGTCGACGACAGCTTCGACTACTGCTTCCCGATGCTGCGCAAGATCGGCAACAAGCTCGACGCGCTCGAGGACCAGATCTTCGAAGAGCGGGCCGAGGAGGTCGTCCGGGACATCTCCAACGTCAAGCAGGAGATCATCAACTTCCGCAAAGTGATCCGGCCCCAGCGCCCGGTTCTGCGGGAACTGGAGAGGGTGAAGCAGCGCTACCTCGCCTCCGACCTCGACCTCGAGATCTACTTCGACGACATCGTCGACGCGCACGAGCGGATCTGGGACATGCTCGAAAACTACAAGGAGGTCGCGGAGGCGCTGGAGGAGACCAACGAGTCGGTGATCTCCCACCGCCTCAACGACATCCTCCGGGTGCTGACCGCGATCAGCGTCGTGATCCTGCCGCTGACCCTGATCGCCAGCGTGATGGGGATGAACACCTGGGTCCCGAGCGAGGGGCACGAGGCGGGCTTCTTCACCGTGCTCGGGATCATGGCCGTCGTCCTCGTCGGCATGGTCGCCTACTTCCGCCGCAACAAGTGGCTCTGAGCCGGCGCCGGCTTCCATAGGATGGAGCGCCCGTGGCAAATTTCCGCATCTGGGCGCCGTGGCGCCTCGCTTACGTGAAGGACGCGTCCAAGGACATCGAGGAGGAGTGCATCTTCTGCGCCAAGCCGGCGGCGGACGATGACGAGGCGAACCTGATCGTCCACCGCGGCGAACACTGCTTTCTCATCCTCAACCTCTTCCCGTACACGAACGGGCATCTGATGGTGGCTCCGTATGACCACGTCGGCCGGCTGCAGGAGATCCCGGGCGAGACCCTGGCGGAGATGATGGCGCTGGCGCAGCGGGCGATGGACCGGCTCGAGCAGATCTACCAGCCGCACGGCTACAACGTCGGCTTCAACCAGGGCCGCGTCGCCGGCGCCGGGGTCGAGCACCACATCCACATGCACGTCGTCCCCCGCTGGGCCGGCGACAACAACTTCATGCCGGTAATCGCCGACACGAAAGTGATGCCGCAGTCGATCGAGCAAAGCTACGAGGCTCTGAAAGGAGCGTTTTGAACGACCAGTCCCCGCTCGCCCCGCCCGGAATCTTCAAGGCGTACGACATCCGCGGCCTCTACGGCGAGGAGATGGACGAGACGACGGCCACGGCGATCGGGCGGGCGTTCGCGCGGGTGCTGGGGCGGCTCCGCGGCAAAGAGCCGAGCGAGCTGCGGGTCGGGCTCGGCCGCGACATGCGGCTGACCGCGCCGGCGATGGCGGGCGCGGTCCGCGAGGGGCTGATCGCCGAGGGCGCGACGGTTGTCGACGCCGGCCAGGTCGCGACCGAGGTGCTCTACCACCTGGTCGGGTCGCGCGAGCTCGACGGCGGCGCCATGGTCACCGCCTCCCACAACCCCAAGGCCTACACCGGGGTGAAGCTGGTCCGCGAGGGGGCGCTGCCGCTCTCCGGCGACGCCGGGATCGGCGACGTCAAGGCCGAGATCGAAGCCGGGCTCGGCGAGGCGCCGGGCGGGGGCTCGAGCGAGGAGGTCGACATCTGGGATGAGTTCCGCGCCCATGCCCTCTCCTTCATCGACCCCGCCAACGTGAAGCCGATGAAGGTGGTCGTCGACGGCGGCAACGGGATGGGCGGGCCGATGGTCGGCCCGATCCTCGAGCAGCTGCCGCTGGAGCTGGAGGAGATGTACTTCGTCCCGAACGGTGAGTTCCCCGACCACGAGCCGAACCCGCTGCTGGAGGAGAACCGGCGGATGATCATCGACCGGGTCCAGCAAAGCGGCGCCGACCTCGGGATCGCCTGGGACGGCGACGCCGACCGCTGCTTCTTCATCGACGGCAACGGCAGCTTCTGCGACGGCGACTTCATCTGCGCCCTGCTCGCCCGCTCGGTCCTCCAGAAGAACCCCGGCGCGACGATCCTCTACGACCCGCGCTCGAGTCGGGCGGTGCCGGACCTGGTCGCCGCCGAGGGCGGGCGATCGGACCTCTCGCGTGTCGGTCACGCCTTCTTCAAGGCGCGGATGCGCGAGGAGGAGGCGGCCTTCGGCGGCGAGGTGTCCGGCCACTACTACTTTCGCGACTTCTGGAACGCCGATTCGGGGACGATCCCGGCGCTGCTGGTCCTGGAGCTGCTCTCGCTCGACGGCCGCACCCTGGCCGAGCTCATGGAGGAGTTCCGCTCGCGGTACTTCATCTCCGGCGAGATCAACTCCGAGGTCGCCGACGCGACGGCGAAGATGGCGGAGATCGAGGAGCGCTACTCCGACGGCGCCAAAGTGACCCACCTCGACGGCGTCTCGATCGACTACGAGGACTGGCACTTCAACGTCCGCCCCTCCAACACCGAGCCGCTGTTGCGGCTGAACCTCGAGTCGCTGGTCTCGCAGGAGGACATGGAACGCCGCCGCGACGAGGTCCTCGGCCTGATCCGAACGTGACGGCGACGCCGGAGCAAGCGCTCGAGCAGGCGGCGCTCGCCGGCATCCACCGTTTCGCGATCCCGACCCCGTTCGCGGTCGGGCGGGTCAACTGCTACCTGATCGAGGACGAGCCGCTGACGCTCGTCGACACCGGGCCGAACTCGGGCAAGGCGCTCGATGAGCTGACGGCGAAGCTGGCTGAACGCGGCCACGCGCTCGCCGACCTCGAGCAGATCGTCGTCACCCACCAGCACATCGACCATCTCGGCCTGGTCGAGATCCTGGTCGAGCACTCCGGCGCCGAGGTGGCGGCGCTGGGCGCGGCGGCGCGGCGGCTCGCGGCCTTCGAGGAGGACGCCGAGCTCGAAGACCAGTTCGCGGTCGAGGTGATGCTGCGCAACGGCATCCCCGAGGACGTGACCGTCGCCCTGCGCAGCGTCTCTCGCAGCTTTCGCAGCTGGGGCTCGCACGTGACGGTGACGAAGCCGTTGGAGGACGGCGGCGTGCTCGAGCTCTCCGACCGACGCCTCGAAGTGCTCCATCGTCCCGGCCACAGCCCCTCCGACACCGTCTTCTGGGACGCCGAGCGGCGGATCCTGATCGCCGCCGACCACCTCCTCCCCAACATCTCCGCCAATCCGCTGCTGGCGCGGCCCCTCGACGGCTCCTCCGAGCGCCCGCAAGCGCTCGCCACCTACATCGAGTCGCTGAAGAAGACCCGCGAGATGCCGGCGGAGATCGTCCTCCCCGGTCACGGCGAGCCGATCACCGACCACGTGGCGCTGATCGACTCCCGCCTCGCCGGCAGCGACCGGCGCAAGGAGAAGATCTACCGCCTGATCGCCGAGCGGCCGCGGACCGGCTACGAGCTGGCGCAGGCGCTCTGGGGCAACGTCGCCGTCACCCAGGCCTACCTCACCCTCTCCGAGGTGATCGGCCACACCGACCTCTTGCTCAACGAGGGACGGGTGCGGGAAGCCGACGACGGTGCGGTGATCAGGTACGAGGCGCCTTAGAGGGCGCTGCCAAGAGCATGGCCGAGAGCGGCGCCGGCCAGTCCCAGCACCACACTGAGCACGACGTTGGCGACGGCGATTCGGGTTTTACCCGCCTCGCCGATCCGCTGGGTCTCCACCATCCAGGTGGAGAAGGTCGTGTAGGAGCCGAGCAGGCCGGCACCAAGAAGCAGGCGCGCGTCGCCGTCGACCGCGGCCCCCGCCAGCAGGCCGAGGATGAAGGAGCCGCTGAGGTTGACGAGCAGCGTCCCGGCGGGGAAGTGGGGGTGCAAGCGGTCGGCGACGAACAGCGTCAGCCCGAAGCGCGCGAGCGCCCCGCAGCCGCCGAGGACCCCGACCCCAATCCAGACGACCAGGCTCATGCCGTACGCGGCCTGCGCGCGACGGCGGTCCCCGCTTGTGCCGCGGCGAGACCCGCCGCGAGACTGACGGCGATGTAGGCGCCGGCGAGCCCGACCCGGCCGGCGTCGATCATCTCCACCAGCTCCAGCTGCACGGTCGAGAAGGTGGTGAGAGCGCCGCAGAAACCGGTGGTCAGAAGCGGCCGCCGGTAGCTCGTGTGCGGCAGGGCCGTGAACCAGTAGCCGAGCAGCGCCGCGCCGGCGACGTTGACCAGCAGGGTCGCCCAGGGCCAACCGGGCCCGCCGGCGGGCAGCGCTTCCACCAGCCCCGCCCGCAGCAGCGCCCCCAACGCCCCGCCGATGAAGATCGCGCCCAGCTCCCGTCGGTCGACCATCGGCGGCAGCGTAGTCGCATGGCGGGCGGCATTAGGGTGCAGCTTTCGTGACTGCGCAGCTCCGCTCCCTCCGTCGCCGCAAGCCGCACAAGAAGCGGATGCTGCTGATCGTCAACCCGTACGCGACGACGGTCTCCGACCGGCTGAAAAACCTTGTCGTGTACGCGCTGCAGGGGCGCTTCGACGTCGAAGCTGTCACCACGCAGGCGCAGAACCATGCGACCGAGATCGGGCGCGAGGCGCGGGACGGCGGCTACGACGTGGTCGTCGCCTTCGGCGGGGACGGAACCTTGAACGAGGTCGCGAACGGGCTCGCGGGCTCAGATCTGCCGGTGGCGGTCCTGCCGGGCGGCTCGACCAACGTCGTCTGCCGGACGCTGGGAATGCCGAACGACGTCGTCGACGCGACCGAGCACCTGCTGACGCTCGCTGACGACTGGCAGCCGCGCAAGATCGACCTCGGGACGGTCGACGACCGCTACTTCGTCTTCTCCTGCGGGGTCGGCATCGACGCCAGCGTCGTCAAGCGGGTCGACCGCAACCCCACCCTGAAGGGGAACGCCGGGCCCTACTACTACAGCTGGGCCGGCGTCTCCAGCTTCTACCGCAAGTACCTCCTCAACCCGGTCCGGGTGCGGACGACGGTCGACGGCTCCGAGCCGGTCGAGGGAATCACCACGATCGTCCAGAACTCCGATCCCTTCACCTACTTCACGACCCACCCGATCCGCGTCTGCGAGGGAATCGCGATCGACGACGGCACCCTCTCGATCGCGGTCCTGAAGCGGGCGGCGCAGCGGGACATGCCGACCCTGATCACCCGCCTCTTCAGCGCGACCAAACCCGCGGCCCATCACAAGCAGGTCGCCCACTTCGAAGACGTCACCCACGCGGTCGTGGAGACCGCCTCGACCGGCAAGGACGGCAAGCCCCGCCCCTTTCCCCTCCAGGTGGACGGCGACTACATCGGCGAGCGGGACCGGATCGAGCTGCGGGTGGTTCCCGGCGCGCTGACGGTCGTCGCCTGAAGCGACGGCCGCGCGAGTGGGAGCGGCGGCTCCTCTTCGAAAGCGACCTCGAGGGCGGCGCGTGCGGCCGGCCTCCTGGCTCTCAAGGCGTAGCGGATGATCATCGCCAGGCGGTAAGGGCCGGCCCAAATGAAGTGCTTGCGGGCGAACTGCAGCCGGGCGTAGGCGGCTTGCGCTTCCATCAGCGGCGTCGCTGAGCGCTCGCTCTCGAAGTGGCGGATGGTGAGGAGCGGCAGGTGGACGACCTCCCACCCCTCTTCCTTCAGGCGCCAGCAGAGATCGGTCTCCTCGGAGAAGAGGAAGAAGCGCTCGTCGAACGCTTGTCCCTCCAGCGCCTCGCGGCTGGCGAGCATGAAGGAGCCGGAAGTCCAATCGCAGGAGGTCTCGCGCTCGTAGGCGGCAGGCGCGAGGACACGCTCCCCGAGGAGGTATCGCAAGAACGGCAGCCGCTCGACCCCGAGCGCTTCGGCGAGCATGTTGGGGACGGACGGGAATCGGCGGATGCTGGGTGCGAGCTGACCCCTGCCGCCGACCTGGCGCACCCCCGCCAGGCCGACATCTGGTCGACGGTCGAGCGCCCGCACCAGGTCCTCGAGGCTGCCGTCGAGGAATTCCGTGTCGGGGTTGAGGAAGAGCACGTAGCGAGCGTCGGCAGTCGCCAGGCCGACGTTGTTGGCGGGGCCGAAGCCGCGGTTGGCGCAGACGATCGTACGCACGCCCGGGAACCGCTCCTCGACATATGCGGCCGAGCCGTCGCTGCCGTTGTCGACCACGACCACGTCAAGCGCCAGCCCCCCTGCATGGGCAAACAACGTCCGAAGCGCCCCGTCGAGCCAGCGCTTGCCGTTGTGGGAGACGATGATCACGCAGACGTCGTCCATTGCCCCACCAACGCCCCGCAATGGCCCGAGCTTGCGCTTTAACCGCCTCCGAAGGGGGGAGAAGCAAGGTCGTTTCCACCCTTCTCCCCCCTATGAGGAAAAGGGTGGAAACGATCAGCGGGCGGGCGTGGGAGTTAGCCGAACGGCAGCATGGGGTGATCACTCGCGCTCAGCTCCTCGAACTGGGCTTCAGCAACGGGCAATCGAACACCGGCTGCACTCGGGGCGCCTGTACCGCGCGGCACGTGGCGTCTACCTGGTGGGCTGGAGGCGGATCAACCGCGAGAGGCGGTGGATGGTGGCTGTTCTCGCCTGTGGCGACGGAGCGCTGCTCAGTCATCGCAGCGCCGGGGCGCTGTGGGGATTTTGCGAGGAGCATCCGGGTTACATCGAGATCAGCGTGCGTCGTCACTGCCGGGTGCATCGCGACGGCATCCGTGCCCACGACCGGCCGGGCATCTGGAGCCGAGACATCACCAGTCGCCTCGGCATCCCGCTCACCAGCCCGGTTAAGACCTTCCTCGACTTCGCGAGCGTCACCGGGCCCAAGACCCTGGAGCGAGCGATCAACAAGGCCGACAAGCTGAATGTGATCGACGCCGACTCGCTCAGGCGCGCCCTGGACGACCATCCGGGCGAGCCTGGCATTCGCCTGCTCCGCCTCGTCCTCTTCGAGCACACGTTTCGGCTCTCGGATGACGAGCTGGAACGACTCTTCCGGCCGCTCGCCGCGGCGGCCGGGCTGCCGACGCCGCTCACCAAAGTCATGGTCGACAAGTTCGAGGTCGACTTCTTCTGGCCGCATCCGGCGCCATACGGCTCCGGTCTAACCCCGCTTCGCTTCTCCCACTACCAAGTCAAGTACGAACCACGACATGTAGAAGACATCCTGAGAAAGACCGTCTCGAACTTACGCGGCCACCCTGCACCCTCACCAGGCAAGTAAGGGTGCAGGGTGGCCGCGCCTGGGCGCGTTCAAAGGGGGAAGAACGGGCCGAAGAGGCACCTCTCCGAACTTTGAGGGGCTATAACCCCCCGAAGTTCGGAGTCGCGAACGATTAGGGGCACCGCCGCTACGATCCCGCCCCATGCCTAGCCCAGACCTCCTTCCCTCCGACCTTGCGCCTGGCCTGCTGATCGGCGACAAGGTTGTGATCGGTGAGGGAGCGGTGATCGGCGGGCACGTGATCATCCACTCCGGGGTCCGGATCGGCCCCGGCGCCCGCGTCGGCGACCACGCTCAGATCCGACAGGACGCCCAGATCGGGGCCGGCTCGACTGTGGGCAGCTACGTCTCGGTCGACCCCGGCGTCGTGATCGGCGAGCGGGTCAGCATTCAGACGCGCTGCTACGTCACCGGCGGGACGAGAATCGAGGACGACGTCTTTGTCGGCCCCGGCGTCACCCTGACCAACGACAACACGATGGATCGCCACGACTCGGACTTCGAGTTCGAAGGGCCGCTGCTGCGGCGCGCCTGCCGTGTCGGCGGCGGCTCGACGATCTGCCCGGGAATCGAGGTCGGCGAGGAGGCCTTTGTCGCCGCCGGCGCCCTTGTCAGCGCCGACGTGCCCGCCCGCGCCGTCGTCATGGGGGTGCCGGCGCGCGTCGTGCGCGAGGTCCCCGACGCCGACCTAATGCAGAACTGGCGCTGAACCCCGCTGCCGCGCCGCCAGCGGCCGGGCCGGGTTGCCGACCACCGTTGCTCCCGCCGCGACGTCGGCGGTGACGACGGCGCCGGCGCCGACCATCGCCCCGGCCCCGATCCGAACGCCGCCGAGGATCGTCGCCCCGGAGCCGATGCCGGCCCCGCGCTCGACCACGGTCTCGAGCAGCTCCCAGTCGGCCTCGCCCTGCAGCTCGCCAGCCCCGTTCGTCGCCCGCGGGCGCTTGTCGTTGACGAAGGCGACCCCGTGCCCGACGAAGACCTCGTCCTCGATCCGGACGCCGTCGCAGATGAAGCTGTGGCTCTGGATCTTGCAGGCCGACCCGATCACCGCCCCGCGCTGGATCTCGACGAAGGTTCCGATCCGGGTGCCGGCGCCGATCTCGCAGCCGTAGAGGTTCGTGAACGAGTAGACGACTACGCCCGCTCCAAAGCGGACGTCGTCGATCAGGCGATGCGGCGCCTCATTTGCCGGAGCGCTCAGCGCGGGTTCGGTCATCCGTCAATTCAACGCTCGGGCGCCGCGCAAGCTTTCGATTCCCCAGGCCGTTGATGATCCGTGGCCGTCCTCAGCAAACCGATCGCCAGCGCACCCAACGCCTCCGACAACTCCTATCTGGTCCTGGCGCCGGATTCGAAGAAGATCCGCACGCGGATCGAGTCGGCGCTGCGGCAGCCGGAGGGCGATCAGACCCTGACCTTCGTCGTCGGAGCCGAGGAGCTGATCGGCCTCGGCGCCGCGGCACCCGAGATCGCGGTGCTCGTCTGCGACCTCGACCGCCCGGCCGAGATGGCGATGCTGCGGCGCGTCCGCCGCGAGCTGCCGCGACTGCCGATCGTGGTCGTCTCCCCGCCGGCGACGGCCACCGGAGTCCGCCGCGCCCTCGACGCCGGCGCCGACGCGATCGTCTTCGAGCCGCTGATCGAGGCGACCCTGGCCGTCACCGTCAGCGCCGTCGGCTCCGGCCAGGCGGTGGTGCCGCGCGCCCTCCGCGCCAGCGTCCAGCGACCGACCCTCTCCCACCGCGAGCGCCAGGTCCTGACCCTTGTCTGCGAGGGGCTGACCAATTCCCAGATCGCCGAGCAGCTGTTTCTCTCCGAAAGCACGGTCAAGAGCCACCTCTCCTCCGCCTTCGCCAAGTTCGGCGTGCGCTCCCGCCGCGAGGCCGCAGCGCTCTTCACCGAGTTCGACCAGACCACTCCCAGCGAGGTAACCACTTGAGCACCGCAACCGCTTCCAATCCCGTCCTGCCGCTTGCCGCGACCGAGGGCACCAAGGTTCCCTTCATCCGCCTCGACAGCGCCTTCCCGGAGCTCTTCGCAGAGCTGATCGAGACGGTCGAGCGGATCGCCGAGAAGTCCGCCTTCACCCTCGGGCCCGAACTCGAGCGCTTCGAGGAGGCCTTTGCCTCCTTCTGCGGCGCCGAGCACGCCGCCGGCGTCTCCTCCGGAACCGCGGCGCTGGAGATCGCATTGAGGGCGCTCGGGGTCGGCCCCGGCGACGAGGTCATCCTCCCCACCTACAGCTTCATCGCCACCGCCGAGGCCGTCAGCACCGTCGGCGCCACGCCGGTCATCGTCGACGTCGACCCGGAGACCGCCCTGATCACGGCGGAGATCGTCGAAGGCGCCCTCACCGCCCGGACCCGCTGCGTGATTCCGGTCCACCTCTTCGGCCGCCCGGTCGAGATGGACCCGCTGCTGGCCCTCTGCCGCGAGCGGGGCATCGCCGTCGTCGAGGATGCCTGCCAGGCCCACGGCGCCCTCTACCGCGGCCAGCCCGTCGGCTCGCTCGGCGACGCCGGCTGCTTCAGCTTCTACCCGACCAAGAACCTCGGCGGCTGGGGTGACGGCGGTGCCCTGGTGACCAACGACGCAAACCTCGATGCGCGGGTGCGGCTGCTGCGCTCCCACGGCGAGGGGGTCCGCCACCACCACGAGCTGGCGACCGGCACCCACCGCCTCGACACCCTGCAGGCGGCGATCCTCGAGGTCAAGCTGCGCCACCTCCCGGAGTGGAACCAGCGCCGCCGCGACGCCGCCGACGCTCTCCGTGCCGGACTCGCCGGCAGCAGCGTCATCTCCCCCGCCCCGGCCGCAGCCGACAGCGATCACGTCTACCACCTCTTCGTCGTCCGCTGCGCGCACCGCGACGCGCTGCGCGACCACCTCGACAGCCGCGGGATCGCCAGCGCGATCCACTACCCGACCCCGATCCACCTGCAGCCGGCCTATGCCGAGCTGGGACTGGGACGGGGCGACCTTCCGGTGGCGGAGCGGCTTGCCTCTGAGAACTGCTCGCTGCCGATCTTCCCGGCAATCGAGGACTGGCAGATCGCGGAGATCGTGGCGGCGGTCGAGGGCTTTGAAGTCCCGGCAGATAACTGAGGTCCCAGCCGCCGCAGGGCGCCGCGGCGCCCTGCGGATCTGCATGGTCCACTACTCGGACTTCGAGGTCGATTCCCGCATCCAGCGACAGGCCCGAGCCCTCGCCGAGCGCGGGGACCGGGTCGACTGCGTCTGCCTCAACGACGGCGAGGAGGTCCCGGTCGGCTCCGGCCGCATCGTCCTCCACCGCGCCTCGGCCGAGAAGCCGCGGGGAGGCGCCCGCGCCTACCTCAGCGGCAACGCCCGCTTCCTCGCCGGCGCCGCCCGCAAGGTCTCTGAACTCGATCGCGAAGAGCCCTTCGACCTCATCGAGATCCACAACATGCCGGACGCCCTCGTCTTCGCCGCCTGGCGGCCGAAGCTGCGCGGAGCGCCGCTGATCCTCAACTTCCACGACACCTTCCCGGAGCTCTTCGCCACCCTCTTCGACCGCTCCCCGGGGCACCCCCTTGTGCGGCTGGTCCGCGTCGAGGAGAGAATCAGCGCCGCCCTCGCCGACGGCCTGATCTTCGTCACCCCCGAGGCCCGGGACCTGCTCGCGGAGCGGAAGGTGACTGCACCGCACACGCAGGTCGTGATGAACACTCCCGACGAGCGGATCTTCGGCGAGCGCCGCGACCCCGTCCCGCCCCCGGCCGAGGGGCCGCTGCGGATCGTCTACCACGGCGGCCTGGCGGAACGGTTCGGCGTCGAGACGCTGGTGCGGGCGATCGCGATGCTGCGCCAAGGGGGCGTGGAGGTCCGGCTCGACGTCTTCGGCGCCGACGCCGATGCCGCCGCGAGGCTCGCGGCGGTGGCGGCCGAACACGCACCCGAGGGCGTGCACGTCGCCCCGCGGCCGACCCCCGTCGAGCAGATCCCCGCCCGCCTCGAAGAAGCGGACATCGGGGTCGTTCCCACCCTCCGCGACGATTTCACCGAGATGCTGTTGCCGGTCAAGCTGCTCGAGTACGTCCACATGGGCCTGCCGGTGGTCGCCTCGCGGCTGCCGGTGATCGAGCGTTACTTCGGCGATGACGTCCTCCTCGCCGAGCCGGGCGACGCAGCCTCGTTCGCGGCCGCGATCGAAGGCGTCCGCCAGGCGCCTGCGGCCGCGCTGGAGCGAGCCCGCGGAGCCTGCGAGCGCCTCGCCCGGATCGAGTGGCGCCGCCAGCGCCAGGACTACCTCGCCTTGGTCGACGGACTGGTCGCTCACTCGCGCAGCAGCTGATGGCGCGCCTCCTCCTGATCACGCCGGCCCGAAACGAGGCGGCCCACCTGGAGCGGACGATCCGCGCGGTCGCTGCGCAAACGCGCCGGCCCGATCTCTGGCTCGTCGTCGACGACGGTTCCGACGACGGCACCCCGCAGCTCGTCGCCCGCCTGGCCGAGGAAATTCCATTTCTCGAGCTGCGCCAAGCGCCGTCGCGCCACGCCGTGGCAGAAGAGGACGGGCTGGCACTCGCCGCCGAGGCGATCGCCTTCAACGCGGCGCTGGAAAACCTCGACCTCGCGGGGTTCACCCACATCGGCAAGCTCGACGCCGACGTCGAGCTCCCGCCCGAGTACTTCGAGCGCCTCCTCTCCAGCTTCGCCGCTGACCCCCAGCTTGGCGTCGTCGGTGGCGTTCTCCTAGAGCGCAATGGCAGGGACTGGGAGCCGACCAAGATCCCGGTCCACCACGTCCGCGGCGCCCTCAAGCTCTACAGCCGCGAGTGCTTCGAAGCGATCGGCGGGATCGAGGAGCGCCTCGGCTGGGACACGATCGACGAGACCTACGCCCGGATGCTCGGTTTCAAGACCCGCTCGCTGCCAGAGGTGACTGCCCGCCACCACCGCCCGGTCGCGACTCGCGGCGGCACGCTGCGCGGACGCGCCCGCCATGGCCAGTGCGCCTACATCCTCCGCTACGACGCCTGGTGGGTGATCCTGCGCTCGTTCAAGGTGGCTCTACAGCGCCCTTCCATCCTCTCCGGAATCGCCTTCCTCTACGGCTACTTCGAGGCCCTTCTTAAGGCTCAACCTAAGGTTGAGGATGAGCGCTACCGAGAGTTCGTCCGCGAGGAGCTTCGTTCCCGCCTTTTCGCCGCTTCGTCCTTTTTTCGTCCCTCGGGCGCGGACTAAATGCCCTTCAATGCCCGTTGACAGGTTGGACTGCCCGTCCAAGGCGCAGATCCACCCTCACCAGCCACCCTTGATGACCAACTCCCTGCCCAAGAGCCTGACGATCGCGGCCTTCGCCGTGCTCGCCGCGCTGTTGCTGCTTCCGCACGCAGCCCAGGCCGACGTCAGCTGTCCCAGCGACATCCCGGTCGTCCAGGAGAACAACTGCTCGGGGTCGGGATCGGATGGCTGGCGGCTGATCGAATACAGCCCCAACGTCGCCGGGTTCGCGACCAAGACCAGCGTCAACCTGGGCGAAAGCGTCACCCTCAAGCTCGGCCGCGTCAACACCTCGGCGGCGGCGAGCGTCAAGGTCGACGTGTACCGGATGGGGTACTACGGCAACAACGGCGGCCGCCTGATCACCGCCGCCTCGAGCGCCAGCGTCGCGGTCAACAACCTCTTCTCCGGCTGCGGCGCCATCAACACCACGACCGGCCTCAAGAGCTGCTCGGGCTGGGCCAACAGCTACACGATCCCGGGGGCGGCGCTGCCGGCCTCGGGCGTCTACACGGTCAAGCTGACCACCCCCGGCGGGCTCGAAAACACGATCACCTTCATCGTCCGCGACGACTCGCGCGTCCCCAACGCGGACATCCTCTTCGCACTTCCGACGGCGACGTACGAGGCCTACAACAACTGGGGCGGCGCCTCCGGCGGCAAGTCCCTCTACTTCGACACCGGCGGCGGCGAAAAAACGATCTCCGGGACCCAGCGCGCGGTCAAGGTCTCCTTCGACCGACCGATGGACGACCCGCGCCAGGGCAACCGCTTCGTCGGCCCCGACTTCTACCTGATCCAGTGGCTCGAGAAGCAGGGCTACGACGTCGCCTACACCGAGGACGTCGCGATCTCCCAGAACCCGGCGCAGCTGAAAAAAGCGAAGATCGACATGATCTCCGGGCACAGCGAGTACTGGTCGCTGGAGCAGATGAACGGCTACCTCGCCGCCCGCGACGCCGGCGTCGACATCGCCTCCTTCAGCGGCAACACCGCCTACTGGAAGGTCCGCTACGAGGACGGCGGCCGCACCCTCGTCTGTTACAAGACGGTCGAGGGCTCCGGCTCCTCCGGCAGCGGCGAAGACGGCGCCAACGACTGGGGCCCGGACGGAAAACTCGGCACCGCCGACGACGCCCTCGGCCTCGACCAGAAAGCCGGCACGGCAGACGACCATCCGGAGAACTCGACCACCACCTGGCGGGACAACGGCGCGCCCCCCGGAGACCCCAATGCCCCTCCTGGCGGCCGCGTCGGGCCCAACATGCCCGAGAACCAGCTGCTCGGGAACATGTACTACGGGGCCGAGCTGCAGGCGGGGGCCTTCCCGATGCAGATCCCGGCGGCCAGTGGCGGCAACTACGCCGGCGATCGGATCTGGCGCAACACCGGGATCTCGACCGGCGCGACGACGACCATCGGCACCAACCTGACCGGCTGGGAGTGGGACGCGATCCCGACCCAGGCGCAGTACCTGGCAAAACAGCCGGCCGGGGTGAAGCCGCTGACGAGTTCGTCGATCCCGCTCGGCCAGAACGTCGAC
>Ga0184624_10000163_pt1 | contig 16227 bp, 23 predicted proteins | sample PLM3_5_b1_FD_133157 | JGI IMG/M metagenome (GOLD analysis project Ga0184624, IMG submission 133157) | Groundwater sediment microbial communities from an aquifer in East River, Colorado, USA - PLM3_5_b1 | ecosystem: Environmental > Terrestrial > Soil > Riparian zone | place: USA: East River...
CTCTGCGCCTCCTCCGTCCCCGGCTCATCGACCAGCAGCTTGATCAGGGCGCTGGTATCCAGGTAGAGGCTCAGCGTCGACCCTCGGCGACATAGTCCGCAGCGCTCTTACCGGAGCCTCGGAGCTTGGCGGGCTTTGGAAGGTAACGCGAGCCTTCGGTCGGTCGCACCGTTCCGTTGGCGACCAGGGCAGCGAGATGGGGCGGGGCGGTGGCGGAAACGATCCTGGCTACGGGCTGGCCATGTTTGGTCACGGTGATCGCCTCGCCGTCCACAACCCGCTCAATGATCGTGCTGGCCTTGTCCTTGAGTTCCCGAATGCCTACGGTCGCTTTCTCCATAATGGCCACATTCTAGCGCGAAATGGCCACATGAGCCTTTGATCCATGCGCTGCAGCGTTCGTCGCCGATGCACTCCGTGTTCGAGCGTAGAGCCGTTCCACCGAATCCTCGCTTTCCCGGACGACATTGGGTCAGCCCGCCTTTTGAGCCCCCGACATGACGATCCCCGGCCTCCGGCCTCTTTCGCTGCCTTTTTCGGCCCGGTTAATCCTAAATCTTAAAGCTCTTGCCCTTGTTTGGTTGGACGGATTTGGCCTTAAGGGCACGGGGGGAAAGCTCTCGGGATAGGAAGAGACGGATGCAGAAGCGTTCGAGGGTGCCGCGGCCATTGAGGTGGGCTGGATCCTGTTGGAGGCGGTCGGCAGCGTTTTCGAGTTCCTCGAGAGCCAGAGAGCGGGCATTGGGGGGGATGCGCTCCGCTTCGAGGTAGTAGCGCTCGTACATCCAGATGGCTTGGGCGGCGATGCTCTTCCAGGGCAGCGCGTCGAGGGCCTCCTCGATCTTGTCCCCGCATCCTGAATTGACGGCTTCTACGGTGAAATTGATGATGCGGGAGAGGAGGGTGCGGGAGGCGGTCAGGTCGGTGGAGAGAGCCTGCGGGGCAACGCGGACCAGGCCTTGACCTACCAGTGCGTAGGCGAGCCCCGCCAGGAACCAGTTGTCAAAGGGGTGCCAGTTGGCGGGATCAGCCAGGAGTGCGACGACGACTCCGAGGGCAGCATGTCCGAGGAGATATGGGACGAGGCAAACCACAAACCGCAGCGGTGCCCATTTCCACCAGAACCGGTACCGCGACGGGGGTTGAGCTACGAGGCCGCCGAGAAGCGACAACACTCCCGCGGTGATGACGGCCTCCCACATAGTTTCCCGTCTACTTTAGGGTCTTTCTCCTAAAGATGGCCCATCCCAGTGAAAGCAGTGAGGACTACGGCACGGCCGTGCGGCGGTTGGTGGTCGCCCTGGTCGCAGAAACCGAACCGACGACGGAGGATCTGCGGATAATCCTCTTACACCTTGAAGACGAATTGGTGAGGCGCTTTCCCCGACTGAGTCTTGCCGACCGCAACGACATCATCGGCGACGCACTGGCCGCTTTCCTCGGAGCGGTTCAGGAGGGGAAAGTGAGGTTGGAGGGTGAGCCCGGCGGCTACCTCTGGCGAACCTCGCAGCACCGGGCCGTCGACAAGCTGCGGCGTCCCGCTGAGCTCCCTCTCGACGAGAGCCCGCCCGAGACCTATGGCCCAAACGACGACGCCATCGCCGCCGGCCTGGACGAACGGGCGAGAGCGAGTGACGTCCACCTCGCAATTGGCCTCGCTCGCGCCGACGGCAATCATCGGGTCAACCGGACCATCTCCGAGTGGCTCGCCCTCACCCAGATGAACGGGGAGACTCCGAGCACCCGCGACGTCGCCGAGGTGATGGGTGTCAGCCACGACACGGTCGCCCGCCACCTGAAGACCTTCCGCGGGTACCTGGCGCGGGTGCTGGCTGGAAACAGCCGATAGCGAGTTCGGCCGGATGAATATCTGACAAATGCGCCAGCTCGCTCGTATATATGAGTAAAGAACTTCATTCGAAAGGGACTTTCATGTCTGCAAGCAACCTGGCCGAGGGAGTGGGCGCGTCATCGCCGCCCCCCGACCGAGATACGACCGAGCGCTCACCGGTGGAAGACGCGCTGGAAGCGCTGACCGGCGAGCTGCGGCAGAAACTAGCCAAACTTGCCGGAACGCCGGAGGAGGAAGCCGAGACCATCATCGGCCTTTTTCCCTATGGACATCGGGCGGTTCTGGAGAACTACAAGCTGATCAGCTCCTCTCTCGCGGGTAGGTCAGAGGATGATGCGGAGAACCCCCGGCTTCACGTCCGCCTGACCGATCTGGGACGTGAAGTGATCGATTCCTGCGTGGCTTCGCAGGAGGAAGTCGACGACCTGGCGCAGCGTTCCCGAGAGCTGCATGATCGCTTCAGTGACCACCTTGAGAACGAGGATCCGGTCGGCGGCACCGGCGGGGAGGCGGAGGCCGGCGAGGAGGCGACGACTTGAGCAGCGCCCCCGGCGCGCCCCGCGCGCGCCTCGAACAATGCCTCGGGAGGGCAGGTTAAGCCGTGATTCGTCGGCTTCCCACCGCGCTTCAAGTTCTGCGGTGGGTCGCCGCGATGCAGCGCATGTCGCTGGAGGACCTGGTTCCGCGCGTCGACTCGCGAGCGTTGGAGGCGGCGCTGGAAGAAGCAAACCGCCTGCCGTCCTCGCCCAATAAGCGCGCCGACCTGATCAAGGTGACCTCCGTACTCCTGAGGAGCCTCCTGCGGAAATCTCCCCTGCGACCTTGGCGTCGTGCTCTGGCGGTGGGCGTCGCAGAGCTGACCTGCGAACTGAACGGCTTCGCCCTCGCCCTTACCGACCTTGAGCGGACGACCCTGCTCGATGAGGCCGATCGTCCTGTCGGCGACAGCCGGGAGTTGGAACGATGGCTCGCCAAGCGAGTGCGGAGGCTGCCTCCGGCCGAGGCCGCGCAGGCGCGGGTGAGGGCGGGCACCGCCCTTGATCGTCCCGCCGCCAATCGCCCTTACCTCTACGTTTCCACTCGCTTCTCTTTCGCCCCAGGCAAGCTGAAACGACGGCTCGCCGCGGTCGCTGACGACATCCGCAGGGTCGCAGATGAGGTCGCCGCGTCCCGACGCGAGGACCTCCCACTTATGAGTGAGGAGGAGCAGGACCTCGCCGACCGACCCTCCGGGTTCATGGCCGTCGACTCCCCCTGGCGCGAAGAGGAGTGGTGTGAGAGCCAGGAAAGCTGCAGCGTTAATCGGGGCAGATTACGGCGGGCCAACGTCCTTGTGGTGCTTGCCCCCGAAGGGGGGTCGCAGACGACCGGAACCGAGCTCGACCTGGTCCACCCCGACGTGCCGGTGCTCTACCTCGCCGTCGGCGGCCATCCACGTCCCTTTTCGATCAAGGGGAATTTGGGCAGACGTCCGACCAGCAGCGATCGAGTCTTCGAGTGGCACGAGGTGGGGCCGGCGGTGCGCGAATTCCTTGAAACAGCTTGGCCTCAGGTCGAAGCTTCTTGGCGTCGTAGCGAACTGCGCGAGCTGATCTACCGACCCCTTGCTGACACGTTCGATCGCCGCTTCAACCGGTTGGACGGGGGTGAGCTGATGAAGAGGTTCAATGCCCGCGGGCTGCAGGCGGAGCTGCAGGAGGACTTCGTCGACCCTCATGCGTTGCCCTTGATCGGGGAGGAGGTGCTGGAATGGGCACTATCGGAGTTCGGGATCGAGATCGATGCCCTGCCCGGCCATGGCGCGACGCCAACCCTCAGCGACGGTCAGCGGGACAGCCTGACTGTCTACCAGCACGAGTACCCGGTGTCGCCGGCGGAGGTGAACGGGCTGCGGAGCGAGGCCGAACGGCAGCTCGCCCTAGGCGTCCTTCGTCATTCTCTGTCCTCGCCCCGGGAGTGGCGGAAGCTCCACCTCGAACTGAGGGAGGGGATGTGAGCCTCATACACCAGGAAGCGGAGAGGATGGCCAGGCGCTTGCGGGCAGAGCTTGGCCTGGGGCCGCCACCGATCGATGTTGCTGAGCTCGCTCTCAGGCTCGGGGTGAGCAGAGTCATCGCTCGTTCGATCCAAGGCGACGGCCGACTAGAAACCCTTGCCCGGGAGAGGGTGATCGTCGTCGACACCGATGCCGGCAATGCACGCCGACGCTTCACGATCGCTCATGAGCTGGGCCACTTCCTCCTCGCGAGGGAAGAGATTCGAACACTCGACTTCCAAGCTGAGGAGAGGTTCTGCAACGCTTTCGCCGCGGCCCTCCTGATGCCGGATGACTGGCTGCTCAGACGCATTCGGGAAAGCCGGCCATCGCTGACCGAACTGCAGTCGATCTCCCAAGATGCTTCGGTATCGCTTGCTTCCTGCCTAATCCGCCTTCAGCGTTTCCCTCGGTGGCGACGAGCCCTGATCCGCTGGCAGTGGGACGAAGGCGATTGGCGCCTCTGGTCGGTGGCCGGCCTCAATGCGGCAAGTCGAAATCGGATCAGCAGTGTGGAGCGGACGCGCCGTACCCTTGCGATCGCACAGAAGGTTCAGCCGGGCACCATTCTCCAATGTTCCCTCTGGCTCGGAATTGGCGATGAAGAGCGTCAGGTAGACACTGAATTGACGGTGCAGAGCGGCCGAGCCCTGGCATTTCTCCGGTGGCAGGGCGAGCAGAATCCCTGACGCTGCTTCAAGCCGGGCTGATCGAACTAGTTAAAGTGCGGCAGTTCCTCGAAGCGTTAGTCCGCCGCCAGCACTTGTTCCAATTCGTCCAGCGCCGCGTTCCAGCCGCCTTCGTGGGACGTCACGTGTTCGGCGTCCCGCAAACCGTGGTGCGTCATTGTCACCTTGGTGGCGCCGTCCGCCTCCTCGAAGTCGAGCTCGATCAGGGTCTCGCGGTCTGCATCGTCGTCCCAGACCCAGGTGAAGGCGAGGCGGCGGGGGCGGTCGATCTCGGTGTAGTGGCCCTCGCCTCCGTATTCGGTTCCCTTGCCGGGGTCGCGCATGACCACGCGGACTTTGCCGGCGAGGCGGAGATCGACCTCGGCGTGGGGGGTCTCCCAGCCGTGGTCGCCGTGGAACCAGCGGCGCATCACCTCCTCGCTCGTCCAGGCGTCGAAGACCGCCTCGGCCGGGGCCTGGAAGGTGCGGTGGATCTGCATCGTCGTGCCGGTGGTCATCGGGGCTCCCTGGGGCGTTGGCGGCGGAGATGGAGGTTAAGCCAGGCCCGGGCCGCCAGCAGGCTGGCGCCGGGGGCGGCGATCGCCGGCAGCAGCTCCTCCAGCGGCAGGCCGCCGACGTGGGCGAGCGGGATCACGTGCTGCGGGTGCCGCGCTGCGAGGCGGTCGCCTCGGAGACGGCGTGCTCGAAGCGGGTCGGCTCGCCGTATTCGTCGTGGCGGTTCCACCAGACGTAGGCCTGCGTCTGCGGGTAGCCGTCCGGCGAGTCCTCCCAGATCTCCTGCCGCCCGAACGGGGTGATGTCAAGGTAGTTCCAGGTGATCCCCATCTGCTCGTCGCCGCGCTTGTCGACGAGGTAGGTGCGGAAGATCTCGTCGCCCTCGCGGAGGAAGACGTTGGTCCCGTGCCATTCGTCGACGTCGAAGTCCTTGTCGAAGTCGTCGGTGAGCGTGAACCAGGGGATGTCCCAGCCCATCCGCTCCTTCAGGCGCTCGATGTCCGCCTGCGGCGCCCGGGAGACGAACACCAGGGTGGTGTCGCGGGCGTTGAGGTGGGCGAGGTGCGCGACCTGGTCGGCGACGAACGAGCACCCCGGGCAGCCCTTCTCGGGGAAGCCTTTGACGTCGGGGTCGAAGAAGAAGCGGTAGACGATCAGCTGCCGCCGCCCGGCGAAGAGGTCGACCAGGCTCGCCGACCCGTCCGGCCCCTCGAAGCGGTACTCCTTCTCCACCGCCAGGCGCGGCATGCGGCGGCGTTCGGCGGCGAGCGCGTCGCGGGCGCGGGTCAGCTCCTTCTCCTTGACCAGCAACTCCTCGCGGGCGGCCTTCCACTCATCGGCTGAGACAACCGGTGGCAAGTTCATCTCTGTTCCTCCTGTAAGTACTCGTCGACGACGTCGAACATGCGCTCCCAGATGGCGCGCTGGCGCTCCATCCACTCGGCGGCTTCGTCCAGCACCTCCGGCTTGAGCGCGATCCGGTGCGTGCGCCCCTCGACGACCCTGGTGATGACGCCGGTCTCCTCGAGCACCTTCAGGTGCTTGGAGATCGCCGGCTTGGAGACACCGAAATCGCGGGTGACTTCGCCGACACCCGCCGGGCCGGCGGCAAGCCGTTCGACGATGCCGCGACGGATCGGGTGGGAGAGGGCCTTGAACGGATTATTAACCATTTGGTTAACAGTAGCAACTGTCCCACCTTGATCAAGAGACGAGCGGAAGAGCGCCAAATCGGGACGAACGCGATCCCTGCCCGCCAACGAAGATCGAAGCGGTCTACGGAAAGGCGGTGGGGAGATGAAGAGGTCCCTGATTGGAATCGGTGCAGTGGTAGTGCTAACGCTTGCTCTGGCAAGCGGCGCTTCGGGCAAGTGGGAGATTGTCCGGGCGGGCAACCTCGTCTTCGGCGACAACGGCGGGATCTCGCCGACCACGCTCCCCAAGCACGGGTTCGCGCCGGCGACGGCGCGGATCATCGGCAAAGTCGGCACCGTCGACGGCACCCACCCGCCGGCGCTGAGCCACATCGAAGCCGACATCGACAAGACGATCCGGGTCGACGCGGTCGGCCTGCCGACCTGCCGGCTGAACCAGCTCCAAGCCCGCAGCACCGCCGACGCGAAACGGGCCTGCGGCGACGCGGTCATCGGCTCCGGCTCTGCCGGGGTGGAAGTCGCTTTCCCCGAACAGGCGCCGTTCTCCTCGACCGGTCCGCTGGTCCTCTTCAACGCGGGGATCAGTGGCAAGACGACGAAGTTCCTCCTCCACGCCTACGTCGACGTGCCGGCGCCGACCGCGATCGTCATTCCGGCAACCGTCACCCGAATCCACAAGGGCCGCTTCGGGCTCCACCTCGAGGCGACGATTCCCCGGATCGCCGGCGGCGCCGGCTCGGCGACGAACTTCAACCTGAAGATCGGCCGTCGCTTCACCTACAAGGGCGAGAAGCGGAGCTTTCTCTCGGCGAGCTGTCCGACCGGCAGCTGGATGACGAAGGGGCGCGTCCAGTTCAGCGACGGGACCGAGGCCGCGGTCTCCCACCTCTTCTCCTGCACCCCTGAAGACGACGCGAAATAGGCGCCGCAACTTCCTACTTCCCTCCCGGTTGGATGGTCAAATCGTCCAGTCGGGAGGGGAGCCTTGAGAGGTCTGCGCAGGGGAAGTTGGAGCCGGGCTGTCGTGGTCCTTTGGGTGGGCCTGGGGTTGAAGGGCTTCGGGACCGCAACGGCGGGTGCTTTGGAGTAGGACGGCCGGCGGCTGGCGGCGGACAGCAGCGACCGCTTGCCGCTGTTCGGGATCGATTGCGTCTCGGCAGAGCTCTGCGTCACGGTGGGCGGCGGCAACACGATCGGCTCCTCGACCAACCCGACCGGCGACGCTCCCGCCTGGCAGGTGACGGACGTCGACGGCGAGGGTCCGAACACCCACTTCTACGGCGTTTCCTGTCCCTCGGCGAGCTTCTGCGCCGCCTCCGCGGGCGAGGCAAAAATCCTCACCACGACCAACCCGACCGGCGGCCCCGGCGCCTGGACGACGACCCAGCTTCAGGGCCCGATGGAACTGCGCGGCATCTCCTGCGCCTCGGCCGCGCTCTGCGTCGCGGTCGACAACACGGCGACGTCCTCACCTCGACCGACCCCGACGGCGGGCCCGGCGACTGGACCTTCACCAACCTCGTCCCGTTCCCCTTCGTCGACGAAACCCAGCTGAACGCGTTCTGGGGCGCCTCCTGCCCTTCGCGCCTTTCTGCGCGGTCTCGGCGATGGCTGGCACCATCTTCACCAGCACGGATCCGTTCGAGGTCACGGCGCCCGTTCCGGTCAGCAAAGACGGCAAGAAGAAGAACAAGAACAAGAAGCTGGTGAAAAGACCGCGGGTGCAAATCGCCTCCGGACCGCCCCCGGGCGTGGAGATCAAGACCCGCAAGGTGACGGTGCGGTTCCGCTTTTTCACCCGCAACCACGCCTTTGCCCGCGGCTACCTCTGCAAGCTGGACAAGCGGCCGACGAAGCGCTGCCGCTCGCCGAAGCCCTACCGGGTCGGCCTCGGCCGGCACGTCTTCCGGGTCCGGGCGATCGGCTACTCCGGCCTCCGCGGCCGGATCGAGACGCGGCGGTTCAAGGTCTGCCGGCCGACCAGGTACGGGCAATGCGTGAGAAACCCCCCGCCGCCGAGCGAGAGCTGAGGCCTCGCCGCGGCCTCAGCGACCGGCGTCGAGACGAACGTTGTATTCGCGGCCGGTCAGGCGCCGGGGGTCAGCGCCCGGCAGGACGATGGCGAGGTCGCCGTAGAGGAGCTCGCGGTGCGCCGAGTAGGTGGCGGTGCCGGTGAAGGGCGCCGGCGGCCACAGCGTCGCCGAGGAGAGGTCGCCGCTGAAGGAGAAGCTGGAACTGGGGGCGCTGACTTCGACTGTCCGCTGGATCGCCAGTCCTTCCTCCACGAGTTCGATCCGGGCGGCGAAGTAGAGGACCTTTTCGCCCTCGGTGGAGACGAGGAGGTAGGTCATGCCCGGGGCATCCCTCGTGGCATGGCTGTGGACGGCGAAAACGGCGTGCCCGAGAAGCCGGACGTGTTCGGTCCCGAAGGGAGTGGGCAGGGCGCCGTAGGCGGGGCGGGCGAGCAGGGCTTCGCCGCCGCAGCGCGGTCTTGCCGAGGGGCCGATCGAGCCCGGCACCGTCGTCGCCTCGGCCGCCGCGAAGCCGCGTTCGCCGTGGAAGGCGATCGTGCCGGTGAAGGTTCCGAGCTCCCGCGTGAGCCTCTGTGGATAGCGGCACCCCGGTCGGCGAACTTTGCCGCGCGGGATCCGGATCGTCTTCGTCTGCCCGTTGGGGCTGAAGCGGAGGTCGATTCGTCCCGCCGCGCCGAGGTCGGCGACGATCCCTTCTTCCGGGTCGGCCGAGTTGTTGGCGTAGTAGGTCGAGGAGAGGCTCGCTCCGCCGGGGCGGTGGCGCCAGACCGAGACGATCGCCTGATTGCGTTCGGTCTTCACCTGCAGCGTGTAGCCGTTGGAGGCCGGGACGCTGAGGTGCATCGTCGGCTCGGCGAGGCCGGTGCCGGGAAGGACGCCGGCGGCGACGGAAAGCGCGGCGAAGGCAAGCGCGAGGCGAGCAGTCACCGTTCAGAGATTAGCCGCGCAGCTGGTCCGCTCGCGTCGTCAGCTCGCCGACGCTGGTGCGCAGGGCGCCGGCCAGCCGCAGCAGCGTCGTGTAGCTGGGATTCCTGACGCCGCGCTCGATCCCGCCGACCTGGGTGAGGTCGGTCTCGGCGCCTTCGGCCAGCTGCTCCTGGCTCATCCCCGCCTCGAGGCGGAAGGTGCGGACGGCCTCGCCGAGGGCAGCGTGCTCGGGTGAGCGGGGTTTGCTGCGGCGGGGCGGCGGCATCGCGCCCCGGAGCCTCTCTATTAAAAGACTCCGTTGTTAGGGTATTTATGCAATAACATTTTGAGCGCCGGATTCGGCTACAGCAGTGCATTTTCGGATAGTTGGATGCCACCCACCGCCGCCAAGCTCATCAGCGCCGTAAACCACCCCCTGAGGCGGCGGATCCTCTTCGCCTTTCTCGAAGGCTCGACGGAGTCCGCCTCCGCGCAGCAGGTGGCCAAGGCGCTGGGGGAGCGGGTTGGTCCCGTCGCCTACCACCTGAAGACGCTGGCGCAGGGTGAAGTCCTGGAGCCGGTGCAGGGCATCGCCGCCGACGGTGCGCAACGGACCCACTACGGCTGGGCCCTCAACGTCGAGCCGGACTGGTTGCGGGTCGTGCTCGAGGTCTGGGCCGAGGCCGAGGTCGGCGGCTCGGGGACTACCGCTCGCCGCTGACGAGGTCGCGGAGCCGGGATCGCTCGCGAGCCCGCGGGTCGAGGTTGGAACAATTTGGCGGATGGCGGGGGGACAGATCCTGCAGATCGCCGAGCGCGATCTCGCGCGCAGCAACGTTGCCGTCCTCGTCGGCCTCCGGGAGTGCCAGTTCGTCGACTCGACCGGGATCGCCCTCTTCCTCCAGGCGCGCCGGCAGCTGGAAGACAAAGGCGGCCGCCTCGTCCTCTACGGCTGCTCGGACCAGGTGCTGCGGATCTTCACCGTCGCCGGCCTGACCGATGCAGGCATCGTCTTCGACAGCCGCGAGGCGGCCCTCGCGGAGCTGGCGGTGGTTGAATGACGGCCATGCGGTCTACGGTCCTGTTGGCAGTCATGGCTATCTGCGCGGTTATCGCCCCAGCGGCGGTGGCGCAGAGTTTTCCGCCCTATGACGGGTTGCAGGCATTCCACGCAATCGAGGGCCCTGACGGACCCGAGGAATTCTCCTGGGAAGTGATGCTTGACGAGGAAGACGAACTGCGGGCGATCGACGACACCCATGCCGGCGTCTTCTGGGTCGGCACCGACACGCTCGCCATGAGCATCGTGGCGCAGAAAGCGCACGACGCCGAGGGCGCAACCGTTCCCACGACGATCGCCGTCGTTCAGCCGAACATCCTCACCCTTACGGTCCACCACGCGGCTGGGAACCCCGCTGCCGGTGGCGCCCCCTTCCATTACCCGGTGGTGCCGGGGGCGGGGTGGGAGGGCGTTTCCGGACTATCCAGGTCGCTATGCCTCCGGGCGAGCCTCTACCCACCCCACCGCCGCAATGCGTCGTCCCAGACCTCGGCGGGCGAACCCTGCGCTCGTCCCGCAGGATGCTGAATCGCGCCCACTGCGCGCTCGGACCCGTTCGCGGCGAGCGTTCTCGCGGCGCCCGCGTCGTCAGGCAGTACCGCACCGCCGGGAAGTCACTGCCGGTCGGGACCGAAGTCGGCGTAAAAGTCCTGCGACCGTAGCCAGGCGCACCAGAGCCCGAAGAGGGCGACGGCGAGGAGCGCGCCCTCCCAGTGCAGGCCGACGAGCACGGCGACGATGCTGGGCAGGCCGGCGAGGGCGGCGCCGACGAGGACGGGGCCGACCGGCAGCCGCACGAACCAGGAGGTGACGGCGGCGCAGAGCATCCAGGAGAGCGGCCCGGCGATCCAGCCGTAGTCCTCGAAGAAGCCGTGCGGGAGGGCGGCACCGAGGGCTCCCGCCAGCAGCAGGACGGCGATCAGCTGGATCGACGCGGCTCGCCAGAAGACGCGGAAGCTCGTCGTCGCGCTCATCGCCTCCGAGGCTATTCGACGACGACCTTGCCCTTCATGAAGGGGTGGATCTTGCAGTGGTAGGCGAAGGTTCCGCGCTTGTTGAACTTCACCGTCACCGTCTTGCCCGGGGCGATTCGCTTCGTGTCGAAGGCGCCGCCTTTGGTAGCAGTGTGTTCGGTGTTGCTGGTGTTGGCGAAGGCGACGCTGGCGCCGCGGTTGACCCGCAGCGTCCCGGGCTTGAAGGCGAAGTTGACGATCGAGACCCGCTTGCTCGCGCTCGCCGTCGCATTGGCCCCCGCGGAGCCGTCACTGGCGAGCAGGAGCAGGCAGAGAGCAAGGCCGAGGCCGAGCGCGAGGACCGATCGTCTGTGGCGAAGCAGTGAAGTCGTCATGCCCGGGCATACGGTTGCTCGTCGCCGCGGGTTCAACAAATAGCCCAGGCCAGCAATAATTCACCGACCCGGGCGGTTAGCTCAGTTGGGAGAGCACTTCCCTTACAAGGAAGGGGTCACTGGTTCGAGCCCAGTACCGCCCACTCTCACCCGAAGGCGCGGATCGCGAGGATCGCGGCGACGATGAGCCCGATGATCGCGATCGAGATCCGCAGCGGGTCGCTCGGAATGCGCCGCGCATAGTGGGCGCCGGCGCGGCCGCCGAAGAACGAGGAGACCATGATCGTCAGCGCGAAGCGCCACTCGACCGGGGCGAGGAAGGAGTAGGCGACGGCGGCGAGGAGGTTGGCGCTGCCGGCGAGGACGATCTTCATCGCGTTCAGGTGCTGGAGGGTGTCGGCGACGAAGAGGGCGAGGAGGGCGAAGATGAGGATGCTGACGGCGGAGCCGAAGTAGGCCCCGTAGGCGCCGGAGAAGAAGATCCCGGTCATGAGGTAGGGCGAGCGCTCGTTGCCGACGTGCGAGAGCCGCGGGGTGAGCCGGGGCTGGAGGAGGAGCAGCAGGCAGGAGACGGCGATCAGAAGCGGCACGATCGCTTCGAAGGCGGCATCGGAGGTGAGCAGGAGGAGGACGGTTCCGGCCACGGCCCCGAGCAGCATCGGGACCAGGAGGCGCCCGAACCGCTGGCTCTGCTCGCGCAGCAGGTCGCTGTAGCCGAGGGCGCCGCCGATCGAGGCGGGGACGATCCCGACCGTGTTGGTGACGTTGGCCGAGAGCGGCGGGACGCCGAGGGCGACCTGGGTCGGGAAGGTGATCAGGGCACCGCCGCCGGCGATGGAGTTTGCCGCTCCCGCCGCGGCTCCGGCTGCCGCGACGGCGAGGAGCTCGAGCATCGGCGCAGCCTAGGCTCAGGCGGCGATGCTCGGCGTTCGGGTGCCGCCCTGGAGCTTCTCCCGCTGGGCGACGGCGTCGAAGAAGTAATCGTTGCGGCCCCGGCGCAGGGCGCGCGGCATCGCGTGGCGCGCCTGCCGGTGGGCTGTCGTGATCGAGCGGAAGCCGGCCTCGTGGGCGGCGGTCCAGCGGATGCCGAAGATCTCGCGGACCCGTGGCGGCAGCGTCCCCTTGATGATGAGGTTCTGCGTCTCCAGGTTGAGGCGGGCGGGCAGCGGCACCGGCTGGCGGAAGGCGACGAGCGGCGCCACCTCGAGGGCATGGTCGGTCGCGTAGAGGTCGGGGGAGGCGAGTTTCTCCTCCCACCAGGCGCTGAACTCGCGGTAGCTGCCCGGGACTGCGGAGCCCGGGAGGCGGAAGAGCTCGCCGAAGCGGACGTAGTCCTGCCAGAGGGCCTCGCGCTCCTCGGCGTTCAGCGGGCCGACCATCGCCTCGTAGAGCGCCCGCCCTGAGTCGGCGATCACCGCCAGGGTCCACAGCATCAGCTCCGGGTCGAAGGCGGAGTAGGCGCTGCCGGCAGGGTGCGGGCCCGCGGTCGCGGGCAGCTCGCCCTTGATCCGCTCGTGCAGGCGGTGGACCGCGCCGAGCGCTTTGTCGGCTTCGGCCCTGGTGCCGAGGAAGACCGTCTCCTGGACCTTCGCGGTGTGGGCGAGGCGGGCGAAAGGGTGGCTTCCCGCCGCGGTCGAGAGCATCGTGCCGGTGTAGGTGAGCGGTTCCAGGGCTCCGATCAGGAGGGCGCGCTGCCCATAGAGAAGGCCGACCGATCGCTCGCCGTGCACGCGGCGGGCCATCGATCGGCCTGGCTCGAAGTAGTACTCGGACTCGGAGTCGCTCACTGGCCGTCTAGCCAGCCAGTCTAACCGAGAAGCAGACGTTTTGACCAAACTGTCCAGAGCATTTACGAAGCGGGATTTTCGCGGCTCATCGCCACCAGCGCGGCGCCCGAACCCGGTGCCTCGACCAGACCGCGCAGCTCGTGCGCGGCGAAGATCTCGTCGAGCTCCTCGCGGGTCAGCGTCTCGCGCTCCAGCGCCAGCACCGCCAGGTGGTCGAGGACCTCGAGGTTGGCGGAGAGCAGCGCCCGCGCCCGCCGGTAGGCCTCGCGCGCCAGCGTCATCGCCGCCTGGTCGACCTCGCGGCGGGTCTGGTCGGAGACCGCGTAGTCGCCGGTCGGCAGCGCGATCGGCGCCGGCCCGTCGTGGTCGACCGCGACCCCCATCCCGAATTCGGAGACCATCTGCTTGCAGACGAGATGGACCCGGTTGAGGTCGTCGGAGGCGCCGGAGTAGGTCGCTCCCAGCACCACCTCCTCGGCAGCGCGCCCGCCGAGCAGGGTGACGATCTCGTCGAGCAGCTCCTCGCGGGACTTCAGGTAGCTGTCCTCCTGCGGCGAGTGGGCGACGAAGCCGAGCGCCGGCCCGCGCGGGACGATGCTGAGGATCTCCGGCGGGTCGAGGCCGAGCAGCTTGCGGCAGAGCGCGTGGCCGGCCTCGTGGTAGGCGACGATCCGCCGCTCCTTGGCGTTGAGGCGGCGCGCCTGCTGGGAGCCGACCGCTTGGCGCAGCAGCGCCTCGTCGAGGTCCTCGCGGGACATGTAGAAGCGGCCGGCGCGGCCGGCGATGATCGCGCCCTCGTTGAGCGCGTTGGCGAGCTGGGCGCCGGTCATCCCGGTGGTCTTGCGGGCGACGTCGCCGAGGTCGAGGTCGGGGGCGAGCGGCTTGTTGCGGGCGTGGCTGCGGAGGATCGCCTCGCGGCCGGCGCGGTCGGGCGGGGCGACGAGGACGCGGCGATCGAAGCGGCCCGGCCGCAGCAGTGCCCGGTCGAGCTTTTCGACGTGGTTGGAGGCGGCGATCACGATCACCATCCCGGGGTCTTTCTCAAACCCGTCGAGCTCGACCAGCAGCTGGTTCAGCGCCTGTTCGCGCTCGCTGGTGCCGCCGTCGCCACCGCCGGAGCCGCGCGAGCCGCCGATCGCGTCGAGCTCGTCGATGAAGATGACCGCGCGCCCGGACTTGCGCGCCTCCTTGAAGAGACGGCGGATGCGGGCGGCGCCGCGGCCGACGAACATCTCGACGAAGCCCGAGCCGGAGGCGGCGAAGAAGTCGACGCCGGCCTGGGCGGCGACGGCGCGGGCGAGCATCGTCTTGCCGGTTCCGGGCGGGCCGTGGAGGAGGACGCCGCGCGGTGGCTTCGCGCCGAGGGCGCCAAAACGGTCCGGCTCGCGCAGCCAGGCAGCAACGTCCATCAGCTCCTCTTTGGCCGCGTCGACTCCCTGGACCTCGTCCCAGAGGACCGGCTCGGTGCGACTCGCCTTCACCGTCTCCGGCTTGGTCGAGCCCATCATCCCCCGCATCATTTTCAGGAAGACGAAGCAGAGGATCGACATGAAGATGACCCCGAAGACGGGGTACCAGTTGAAAAAGAATTCCTGCACGTTGGCCGCCATCCACGCAGTGTGGAGACATAAGTGCGATTCCCCCATCGCACATCCGTCCAAATAGGGGGAGAGGACTAAAGGTTGTGCCTGGCTCGCGTCACCGCTCGACCTGGGAGCCGCCGACGATGGCGTCCTCGCCGGAGTCGCCGAAGACGATCCAGGCCTTGTTGCCGCCGTCGTAGTCGGGCGCCCAGAGCTTCAGCGTTGCCGGCCGCCCCCAGACCGTGACCTCCTCCTCGCCGGTCGAGTCGAGGCCGCGCCAGATCCGCACAAACGGGTTCCGCTCCCACTCGGCGGCGATCGTCGACGGCTCTTTGTGGCCGGGATGGACGGTGGTGTTCGGCGGCAGCTCCAGCAGCCGCATCACCGAGGCCTGGAGGTCGGCGAAGCCGCTGGCGCCAGGGGCCATCGTCCCGCCCACGGTGCCCTTGAAGAGGACGTCGGCGGTGAAGACGTCGGAGCCGTTGACGAGGTAGGCGAGGTGGCCGGCGGCGTGGCCCGGGGTGTAGATCGCTTCGACCTCGAGGCCGCCGGCGTCGAGCTTCTCGCCGTCGCCGAGGACGATCTCGACCTCGTCTTCGAGCTCGGCCGCGCAGTCGGCGTGGGCGACCAGCGGCGGGTTGCCGAGCTGCGCCCGCGCCTCGGGCAGGCCGGCGACGTGGTCGCCGTGCGGGTGGGTGACGAGGACGTGGGTGATCTCGATCCCGTCGCGCTCGGCCCGCTCCAGCAGCGGCGCCATTTCGTCGTTGCCGTCGATGAGGACGCCGGTGCTGCGGCCGGGGTCGGCGACCAGGTAGGCGTTCGACAGCCACATCGGGTTCTCGGTCCTCTCGACGATCACTGCTCCTCCTCGGGTCCGCGCATCAGGGGGTGTCTGACCTTAACCGTCATATATGAGGGTCAAACTCAGACACGTCCGCCGCGCTGCCGTCGAGCAGCGTCTGCGCGACGAGCTCGGGGTCGTCCCAGGTGGGGGTGTGGCCGACGCCGGGGAGGACGAGGAAGCGGGAGCCGGCGGGACGGCGGTGCGGCTTCGGCGGGCCGAGCAGCCGGTCTTTTTCGCACCAGGCGATCGTCGTCGGCACGTCCTCCGGATAGCCAGCGGGGTCGAAGACGTGGTTTCGCATCGCCCGGTTGGCGGCGTCGTAGCCCTCGCCGTCGAGCCAACCGAGGACGAGCGCCCGCGCCGCGTCGGGCGGGATTCGCTCGGGGCGGGCGGCGATCGACTGGAAGGCGGCATGGCGCGTCTGTGGGAACTGGAGGGCGA
>Ga0184624_10000164_pt1 | contig 16171 bp, 14 predicted proteins | sample PLM3_5_b1_FD_133157 | JGI IMG/M metagenome (GOLD analysis project Ga0184624, IMG submission 133157) | Groundwater sediment microbial communities from an aquifer in East River, Colorado, USA - PLM3_5_b1 | ecosystem: Environmental > Terrestrial > Soil > Riparian zone | place: USA: East River...
CGGCGCCTGCGTCGGCCCCCGCGGCTCTCGCGTGCGGATGGTCGTCTCCGAGCTGCGCGGCGAGAAGATCGACATCATTCCTTACAACGACGAGCCCGCCCGCTTCGTCGCCAAAGCGCTTTCACCGGCGCGCGTACGCGAGGTGATCGTCGACGACGAGGAGCGCCAGGCGACCGTGATCGTCCCCGACGACCAGCTCTCGCTGGCGATCGGCCGCGACGGCCAGAACGCCCGCCTCGCCGCCCGCCTCACCGGCTGGCGCGTCGACATCAAGTCCGAGACCGAGTTCGCCTCCGAAGAACACGAGGTCGAGGTCGAGGGCGAAGAAACCTTCGACGGCCGCTGCATGGCGCTGATGACGACCGGCCGCCGCTGCCCGAACGCGGCGCTCCCCGGCTCGACCTACTGCGGCCTGCCGCAGCATCAGGCGCTCTCGCGCTTCGAAACGAGCCAGGTGGCGATGCTGGCCAACGTCTCCGAAACCGAGGTGGCGATCCTCGCCGACCCCGACGCCGACGAAGGCCAGGTCGAAGAGATCGTCAACCGCGCCACCAGCGAATACGTCGAGCCGACCGAGGAGGCTCCCGCCGAGGAAGCGGAGGCCCCGGCGGAGGAGACCGCCGACGAAGTGGCCACCGAGGAGGCGATCGAAGCGGACATCCAGCAGGAGGCGACCGAAGCCGAGGAAGTCTCCGGCGAGACGCTCGATAACGATGACGAAGCGGCAGAGCCGATTGCCGAGGAGGCGGAGCAGGCTTAGTGGCAAAGAAACGGGTTCACGAGATCGCGAAAGCGCAGGGCGTCAGCTCCAAGGAGCTGCTCGACGCGCTGAAAGCCGCTGGCGTCGAGGCGAAAGCGGCGGCATCCAGCGTCGAGGAGGCCGACGCCGTCAAAGCGATCTCCGCGGCGAAAGGGAACGGCGGCGCCGGAGCCAAACAGGCACCCGCCAAAGCCGCTGCCAAAGCTGCGGCCCCGGCGGCGAGCCCGAAAGCGGCGCCGAAACCAGCCGCTGCGAAAGGCTCCGGCACGTCGACGAAACCTGTCCGCCCGGCTGCCCAACAGCAGCAGAGCAGCGGCGGGGGCGGCGGCGCCTCTTCGAAAAAACGCCGCGTCGTAATCGACTCGCAGGCGTCCCGTCGCGAGCAGGGAGGGGGCCCACCCCCGCAGCGCCCACCGCGTCGCCGCGGCGGTCGCCGCCGTCGACCCCTGCTCGAGGAGCCGCCGGCGCAGTCAGATACCCCGGACGAGCCCGCGGCGTCGAAAGTCAACTCCGGCGCGACCGTGCGCGAGGTCGCCGAATCGCTCGGGCTCGCGCCCGCCGAGGTGATCAAAAAACTGATGATGATGGGCGAGATGGCGACGCTTACCCAGACCCTCACCGACGACTCGGTGAAGGCGATCGCCGACGAGTACGACCGTAAAATCGAAATCGTCCACGCCGCCGACGAGGAGCCCGAGGAGCCGGAGTTCTCCGACGCCGACGAGGACCTGCTCGACCGCCCGCCGGTGGTGACGATCATGGGTCACGTCGACCACGGCAAGACCTCGCTGCTGGACGCGATCCGCGAGACCGAGGTCGCCGCGGGCGAGGCCGGCGGCATCACCCAGCACATCGGCGCCTACCAGGTCCACCACGAGGAGAAGACGATCACCTTCCTCGACACCCCGGGCCACGCCGCCTTCACGGCGATGCGCGCCCGCGGCGCCAAGGTCACCGACGTCGTCGTCGTGGTTGTAGCCGCCGACGACGGCGTCATGCCGCAGACCCGCGAGGCGATCGACCACGCCCGCGCCGCCGACGTGCCGATGCTGATCGCCGTCAACAAGATCGACAAAGAGGGCGCCAACCCGGAAAAAGTCCGCGGCGAGCTCGCCCAGATGGAGATCACCTCCGAGGAGTGGGGTGGGGACACCGTCTTCTGCGAGGTCTCGGCGAAGACCAAGCAGGGGCTCGACAACCTGCTCGACATGATCCTGCTCGTGACCGAGCTCGAGGAGCTTGCGGCCAACCCGAACGCTCCCGCCTCCGGGCACGTGATCGAGTCCCAGCTCGACCCCGGCCGCGGCCCGGTCGTCACCGTCCTCGTCGCCCGTGGCACGCTCCGCGTCGGCGACTCGCTCGTCGCCGGACCCCAGTGGGGCCGGGTGCGGGCGATGCAGGACTTCACCGGCAAAGCCGTCGAGGAGGCGGTGCCGGGGATGCCGGTCGAGGTGCTCGGCTTCGACGGCGTCGCCGACGCCGGCGAGTTCGTCCAGACCGTCGACGGCGACCGCCAGGCCCGCCAGATGGCCGGCGAGCGCGCCCACCGGCTCAAAACCGAGGCGCTGGCCCGCCGCCAGGGCCGCAAGGTCAGCCTCGACGAGGTCTTCGCCCGCGCTCAGGAGGGCGAGATCAAGGAGCTCAACATCGTCCTCAAGGCCGACGTTGCCGGCTCCTTGGAGGCGCTCCAGGACGAGCTCGCGAAGGTGCCGCAGGAACGGGTCTCGATCAACATCATCCACTCGCAGACCGGCGGCATCAACGAGTCCGACGTGATGCTCGCTTCGGCTTCCGACGCGATCATCATCGGCTTCAACGTGCGCCCCCTGCTCGACGCCAAACGCGCCGCCGCGCGCGAGGGTGTCGACGTCCGCACCTACTCGGTCATCTACAAAATCACCGAAGACCTGCGCAACGCGATGGAGGGGCTGCTGGACTCCGTCGCGGTCGAGGAGACGGTTGGCGAGGCGCTGGTCAAACAGACCTTCAAAGCCTCCAAGGTCGGCCGTATCGCCGGCTGCATCGTCGCCGAGGGCAAGGCCGTCCGCACTGCCAGCGTTCGCCTGATCCGCGAGGGAACGGTGATCTGGACCGGCCAGCTCGGGTCCTTGCGCCGCTTCAAAGACAACGTCCAGGAAGTCGAGGAGGGCCAGGAGTGCGGCATCGTCCTCGAGGGGTACGCCGACGTGAAGGAGGACGACGTGCTCGAGTTCTTCCAGACGAAACAGGTCGAGCAGACCCTGGAGTAGCATGGCCGGCTCCCGCATGCGGCGCATCAACGAGGTGCTCCGCGAGGTCGTGGGCGCCGCAATCTCAGGTGAATTAAGTGATCCCCGTATCGGCTTCGTGACCGTGACCGCCGTAGAGACCAGCCCTGACCTGCGCACCGCCAAGGTGTTCGTCAGCGTGCTCGGCTCCGCGGAGGAGCGGGAGGCGACGCTGGAGGGGCTGCGCTCCTCCCACGGTGTGATTCAGTCGCGGATCGCCGCCGAGACGCGGATGAAGCGGACGCCGACGGTGACGTTCCATTACGACGACACGATCGAGAAGGGCGTTCGCATCTCCGAGCTGTTGGAGGAGGAAGAGTGAGCTCCGTTCCCGGGATCGCCACCTCCGACCTCGAGCGCACCGCCGCCGAGCTGCGAACACGCGACCGCTTCCTTCTGACCGCTCACGAGGGCCCCGACGGCGACGCCCTCGGCTCTCTGCTGGGGCTGCACAAAGTTCTCACCGGCCTCGGCAAGGACTCGGTGATGTTCATGGCGGCGAAGGAGTTCCCGCTGCCGATCGAGTACCGCTTCCTGCCGCTGGAGGAGGTCTTCCACGAGCCACCGGCCGACATGGCCGACCGCACCGTCGTCTTCCTCGACTGCGGCAACATCGACCGGATGCCGGTCGAGTGGCTGACCGCGGGCGGCAACGACGTCATCAACATCGACCACCACCACGACAACACCCGCTTCGGCGACATCAACCTGGTCGGGGTCGAGGCCTCCTGCACGGCGGAGATCGTCTACGACCTGGCGCTGCTGCTGGGGGCGAAGGTGACGCCGGAGATCGCCTCGGCGCTCTACGTCGGCCTGATCACCGACACCGGCAAATTCATGTACGAGAACACCAACGCCCACACCCACCGGGTGGCGGCCGACCTGATCGACGCCGGGGTCAACGTCGACGACACCTACCGTCGCCTCTACGAGCACGTGCCGCTGCCGAAGCTGCGGCTGGTCTCGCGCGCCCTCGACGGCATCTCCAGCCACTGCGACGGCGCCCTCGCGATCAGCTACGTCACCGCGGCCGACTACGAAGCGACCGGAGCCGGCGAGGAGATGACCGAGGGCCTGATCGACAACTTGCGCTCGATCGACGGCGTCCGCGTCGCCGCCGTGATCCGCGACCTCGGCGAGCGCGGCCGAGCCGCGCGCAAGGTCAGCCTCCGCTCCAGCGCCGGAGAGGTCGACGTTTCCGCGATCGCCCGACTCAACGGCGGCGGCGGCCACAAACGCGCCGCCGGCTTCTCCACGGATCTCGAGTACGAGCAGCTGGTCGAGTTCCTGACCAACGAGGTCTCCAGGCAACTCGGCTCCTGAGCATGGCGGTAGATTCCGGCACGGTGCTGCTCTACGACAAGCCGGCCGGCGTCACCTCGCACGACGTCGTCGCCCAGGTCCGCCGCGAGCGCGGTAAGAAAACGGGCCACGCCGGCACCCTCGACCCCTTCGCCACGGGGCTGCTGCTGATCCTGCTCGGCCGTGCCACCCGCCTGCAGCGCTTCCTCGTCGGCCTGCCGAAGACCTACCTCGCTACGGCCCGGCTGGGCTGGCGCTCCAGCACCGGCGACTCCGATGGTGAGTTGACCGAGACCGGGCGCGTGCCCGAGTACCTGGAGCTGCCGACCGGGACGGTGCGCCAGCGGGTGCCGATGACCTCGGCGGTAAGGGTCGGCGGCGAGCGCCTCTACAAGAAGGCCCACCGCGGCGAAGTGGTGGAGACGCCGGCGCGCGACGTCCAGGTCCACCGCGCCGAGCTGCTCTCAGGCGACGGCGAGCACGCCCATTTCGAGATCGAATGCTCGGCGGGGACCTACATTCGCACCCTGGTCGAGACCCTGGACGACGCCTACTGCTCGGACCTTCGCCGAACCGCCGTCGGGCCCTTCCGGGTCGAGGACGCCGGGAAGGAGCTGAGCGTCGAGCGGGTCGGCGAGCTGGTGCCGGCGGTGGGGGAGGTGTTGCGGTGATGAAGGTCACCTCGCTGCCAGACGCCGAGCGCCGTCCCCGCAAGGTGGCGATCGGCACCTTCGACGGCGTCCACCTCGGCCACCAGGCGGTGATCAAAGGTGCCGACACCGTCCTCACCTTCGATCCGCACCCGCTCGAAGTCCTGCACCCGGCGGCCACCCCGAAGCTGATCATGCCGTTCGAGGTCAAGCGCGACGTGATTGCCGGCCTCGGGGTCGAGGAGCTGGTCGTGATCCCGTTCGACAAGGATTTCGCCCAGCGCAGCGCCGAGGACTTCGTCGAGCAGGTGCTGGAGGAGAAGCTCGACGCCAGGGAGGTGGCTGTCGGCGAGAACTTCCGCTTCGGTGCCAAAGCCAAAGGCGACCCGGCGATGCTCGAAGCGCACCCCGAGTTCGAGACCCGGGTGGTGCCGCTGATCGAGGTCGATGGCGAGACGGTCTCCTCGACCCGGATCAGGGCCCTGGTCGCCGCCGGTGACATGACCGCCGCCAGGCGCTGCCTCGGCGCCCCCTTCATGGTCGAGGGGACAGTGGTCAAAGGGGATCAGCGCGGCCGCGAGCTCGGCTTCCCGACCGCCAACATCGTCCCCGACGACCGCCTCGCGATCCCCGGCCACGGCGTCTACGCCGCCTTCGCCGACGGTGTCCCGGCCGCCGTCAACGTCGGCGTCCGCCCGACCTTCGAGAGCGGCCGCGGCGTCCTCATCGAGACCTACCTGATCGACCGCACCGAAGACCTCTACGGCAGGACCCTCCGCGTCGCCTTCGTCGAGCGCCTCCGCGGCGAGCGCGCCTATCACGAGGTAGACGAGCTGATCGCACAGATGCACCGCGACGTCGATGACGCCAGGCGCGTCTGTGCTAATTTCCAGCGGCCGTCGCGCTAAGTCGCGCGGTTTTTTTATGACCTGGGTAACGAGATGAGCCTGACCAAAGAGAAAAAGAGCGAGCTGATCGGCAAGTACGGCCGCGGCGACAAGGACACCGGCTCGGCCGAGGTCCAGATCGCGCTGATGACCGAGCGGATCAACGAACTCACCGAGCACCTGCGCGCCCACGCGAAAGACCATCACTCGCGCCGTGGCCTGCTGATGCTCGTCGGTAAGCGCCGCCGGATGCTGCGCTACCTCGAGAAGACCGACCTCGAGCGCTACCGCGCCCTGGTCAAAGAACTCGGCCTGCGGCGATGATCGAGGTCGGGGAGAAAGCCCCCGACTTCACCCTCCGCAACCAGGACGGGGAGAAGGTCTCCCTTTCCGACTTCGCGGGCCGCAAAGTAATGCTGGTCTTCTACCCGGGCGACTTCAGCCCGGTCTGCGGCGACCAGCTCTCGATCTACCAGGAGGTCAAGCCGGAGATCGAGGCCAAGGGGGTCGAGCTGGTCGGCGTCAGCGTCGACAGCTTCTTCGCCCACAAGGCGTTCCAGGAAAAACTCGGCATCGACACGGTGCTGCTCTCCGACTTCGAGCCAAAGGGCCAGGTCGCGCGCGCCTACGACTCCTACGTCGAGAAGATGGGTTTCGCCAACCGCACCCTCGTCCTCATCGACGAGAACGGCCGGGTCGCCTGGACCTACGAATCGCCCAATCCGGGCGAGTTCCCGGGCGCCAACGTCATCTTCGACGCGCTCTCCTAGCCGTGTCGGATCTCAGCTCGGCCCCGATCCCGCCGGCCGGGCCGGACGACCACGTCCGCGGCGAGGGGGAGGAGGGGCTGCTCGTCTACGCGGATCTCGGCTGTCCCCGCTGCGCCGCGGCCTGGGGGCGCCTACGGGAGGAGCCGGGACGGCTCGTCTTCCGCCACTTCCCGGTGGCCGCCAAGCACCCGCGCTCGCCGGCGCTCCACGCCGCCGCTGAGGCGGCGGGGCGGCAGGACTGCTTCTTCGAGATGGTCGATTCGCTCTACGCCGACCGCGGCCGGGTCGACGACCCCCATCTCTGGGAGCGGGCGCAGCGCTTCGGCCTCGACCTCGACCGCTTCGAGTCCGATCGGCGCAGCGCCGGGACCGAGGCGCGGATCAAGCGGGATTTCCGTTCCGGCATCCGCGGCGGGGTGGCGGGCACTCCGGCGGTTTTCGATGCCTGTACCCTTGTCGCAGTTAGAGAACGAGAGTTCTGAAAGCGAATGAGCCGCCACCCGGGCGGCCGGAGGTACAACTAAATGAGCATGTTTGACGTTACCCGCGTCTCGGCGGATATCGGCGATGGCCAGATTTCCTTTGAGACCGGCAAACTCGCGAAGCAGGCGGGTGGCGCCGTCGTCGTCCGCAGCGGCGACACGATGGTCCTCTGCACCGCCACCGTCGGCAGCCTTCGCGACGTGGACTTCCTTCCCCTCACCGTCGACATCGAGGAGCGAATGTACGCCGCGGGCAAAATCCCCGGCTCGTTCTTCCGTCGCGAGGGCAAATCGAGCGAGAAGGCGACGCTGACCGCGCGCATGATCGACCGCCCGATCCGCCCGCTCTTCCCCAAGGGCTGGCACTACGAGACGCAGCTGGTCGCGATCCCGATGTCGGTTGACCAGGTCAACCCCTACGACATCCTGGCGATGAACGGCGCCTCCGCGGCGCTGGCGATCTCGCCGGTCCCGGTCGCCGATCACGTCGGCGCCGTCCGCATCGGCAAACACGAGGGCAGCTTCGTCGTCAACCCGCCCGAGGAGACGCACGAGGAGCTCGAACTCGACCTCATCGTCGCCGGCACCAGCGAGGCGATCCTGATGGTCGAGGCCGGCGCCAGCGGCGTCACCGAGGCCGAGATCCTTGACGCCCTGGATATCGCCCACGCCGAGATCAAGAAGCTCTGCGGCGTGATGGAGGAGCTGCAGCAGAAGGTCGGCAAGGAGAAGATCCAGGTCGAGGCGCCCAGCATCGACGAGAGCCTGCTCTCCGAGATCCGCTCCTCGCACGGCCAGGCCCTGGTCGACGCGATCGCGACCGAGGGCAAGCTCGAGCGCTACGAGGCGATCGACAAAGTCAAGGACGAGGTCGTCGGCCACTACGCCGCCGCCCACGAGGACGGCGAGGTCGACGCCGAGCGCGTCGCCGAGGTCAAGGCCGCGATCAACTCGATCGAGAAGGACACGATCCGCAAGGCGATCGCCGTCGAAAAGAAGCGCCCCGACGGCCGCGCCCAGGACGAGATCCGTCCGATCGAGACCGAGGTCGACATCTCCCCGCGCGTCCACGGCTCCGCCCTGTTCACCCGCGGCGAGACCCAGATCCTCTCCAACGTGGCCCTGGGCACGACCCGGATGGACATGCGGATCGACACGCTCGGCCTGCAGACCACGAAACGGTTCTGGCACCACTACAACTTCCCGCCCTTCTCGGTCGGGGAGGCGGGCTTCATGCGCGGCCCGAAGCGCCGTGACATCGGCCACGGCGCCCTCGCCGAGCGCGCCCTGGTGGCGACGATCCCCGACGAAGAGTCGTTCCCGTACGTGATCCGGGTGGTCTCCGAGACCCTCGAGTCCAACGGCTCATCCTCGATGGGCTCGGTCTGCGCCTCCTCGATGGCTCTCCAGGCCGCAGGTGTCCCGGTCACCGCACCGGTCGCCGGCGTCGCCATGGGCCTGATCAAGGAGGGCGACGACTACATTGTCCTCACCGACATCGCCGGCGTCGAGGACCACCTCGGCGACATGGACTTCAAGGTCGCCGGCACCGCCGAGGGCATCACCGCCCTGCAGATGGACATCAAGATCACCGGCGTCACCTTCGACATCCTCCGGGACGCGCTGGACCAGGCACGCAAGGGCCGCCAGTTCATCCTCGGCAAGATGGCGGAGGCGATCGACGGGGCCCTGGAGAAACTCTCGATCCACGCCCCGGCGATCGAGTCGATCAAGATCGACCCGGAGAAGATCGGGGCGGTCATCGGCAAAGGCGGCGAAACGATCCGCGCCCTCTGCGAGGAGTTCGAAGCCGAGATCGACGTCGAGGACGACGGCACGGTGCGGATCTACGCGCCGACCGGCGAACTCGTCGAGGGCTGCGTCTCCCGCATCAACTCGATGACCAAGGAGGCCGAGATCGGCGATCGCTACAACGCCGCCAAAGTCGTCAAGACGACGACCTTCGGCGCCTTCGTCGAGCTGGTCAAGGGCACCGACGGCCTGCTTCACATCTCCAACGTGAAGCCGGGCGAGCGGGTCGACTCCGTCGACGACGTCCTCACCGCAGGCGACCTGATCGACGTCACCGTGGTCGAGGTCGACAAGGAGCGGGGCCGGATCGGCCTTCGCCTCACCGAGGACCCCTCGGTGGCGGGCAAATCGCCGGAGGAGCTGGCCTCGGTCGGCTCCGGCGGCGGTGGGAGTCGCAACGGCGGCGATCGCGGTGGACGAGCCGGCCGTGACCGCGAGCGCGGCGGTCGCGGTGGGCGTGAACGCGAGCGTCGCGGCTAGTTGACTGGCGCGAAGCTCACCGAGCTCGATTCCGGCGTACGGGTCGTCACCGAGGAGGTTCCCTCGGTCCGATCCGTAGCGCTCGGGCTCTGGGTCCGGACCGGATCCAGGAACGAGACCCCGGCGCAGGCCGGGGTCTCGCACTTTCTCGAGCACCTGCTCTTCAAGGGCACGGCGAAGTACTCGGCGATCGAGATCTCCGAGCGCTTCGACGGGCTGGGGGCGGCGATCAACGCCGCAACCGGCAAGGAGACGACCCACCTGCACGCCCGTTTCCTCGACGAGCACACCGACGCCGTCTTCGACCTGCTCTCGGAAATGCTGCTGGCGCCGACCTACCCGGACATCGACTCCGAGCGCCAGGTGGTGCTGGAGGAGATCGCGATGTACGACGACGAGCCTCAGGACCGGGTCCACGACGTCCTCGCCGAGGCCGTCTTCGGAGAGCACCCGCTCGGCCGCCGCGTGCTCGGCGAACCCGAGGTGATCGCCTCGATCCCGGTCCCGGACATCGAGGCCTACCGCAGCGCCCACTACGCGGCGCCGCAGATCGTCGTCGGCGCCGCCGGCCACCTCGACCACGACCGCATCGTCGAGCTGGCGAAACGCCTGGTCAACCCGCCGAGCGAGGGGGAGGGGAAGACCCGGGAGGCGCCGCTCAGCGGCGGGGCCCGCCTCTGCTTCCTCAGCAAGGAGACCGAGCAGTACCACATCTGTTTTGGGGCGCCCGGCCTGCGGCGCGACGACCAGCGTCGCTACCCGCTCGCCGTCCTCGACGCGATCTTCGGCGGCTCGACCTCATCCCGCCTCTTCCGCGAGGTGCGGGAGAAGCGCGGGCTCGCCTACTCGGTCGGCTCCTACAACGAGCAGTTCACCGACCAGGGCCTCGTCGCCACCTACGTCGGCACCCGCGAGGACAACGTCGAGGAGGCCTGCCAGATCATCGGCTCCGAGATGGCGCGCCTGCGCTCAGAGCCGGTCTCCGAAGAGGAGCTGGTGCGGGCGAAGGAGAGCGTCAAGGGTCGCCTCGTCCTCTCTTCGGAGTCGACCGCGGCGCGGATGACCCGGATCTCGCGGGCGACCCTGTTCGGGCTGCCGATCGAAACCCTCGACGAGATGCTGGCCAAAGTCGACGCGATCTCGGTCGACGACCTGACCGAGCTGGCGGCCGAGCTCTACGCCGCCGACCGCCTCTCCGCCGCCTGCGTCGGCGCCGACGAAGACCGCTTCAAGGCCGCGCTGGCGCCCGTGAGCGAGGCCCTGGTAGCGGTATGACGCGGGTCGCGGTTGCCGGCGCCGCCGGCAAAATGGGGGCCACCGTCTGCGAAGCGGTCGACGAGGCCGACGGGCTGGAGCTGAGCGGCCGTGCCGACCCGGCGCTGGGGACCGAGCTCGCAGAGGTGCTGCCGGACGCCGACGTGGTTGTCGACTTCACGGTCCCGGATACCGCCTTGGCGAACGTCAGGGAGTGCCTGGCGGCGGGCGTCCACACCGTCGTTGGCACCACCGGCTTCGACCTCGACGCCGCCCGCGCCGCCGCCGAGGGCTCGGAGGCCAACTGCTTCGTCGCCCCCAACTTCGCAATTGGGGCGGTGCTGCTGATGGAGGTCTCGCAGACGATCGCCAAGCACATGCCCGAGTGCGAGATCGTCGAGCTCCATCACGATAAAAAGCTGGACGCCCCTTCGGGAACCGCCAAGCGCACCCAGGAGCTGATCGACGCGGCCGGCGGCAACGTCCACCAGCCGATCCACTCGGTCCGCCTGCCCGGGCTCGTCGCCCACCAGGAAGTGATCTTCGGCGGCGTCGGACAGACCCTCGCGATCCGCCACGACTCGATCGACCGCCGCTCCTTCATGCCCGGCGTCGTCCTCGCCTGCCGCAAGGTGGCCGACCTCCCCGACCGCTTCACGGTCGGGCTCGAGAAGCTGCTCTAAACGGCGGCGCTGCCGTCCGAGGGGATACCCTGGAGCCGTGAAGGAGATCAAAGGCCTACTGACCGCGATGGCGACCCCGTTCGATGAGAGCGGGGCGGTTGACCATGACGCCGCCCGGCGTCTGGCGGCCTACCTCCTCGAGCACGGCTCTCATGGGCTGGTGATCGCCGGGTCGACCGGCGAGTGCCCGACCCTGACCGACGCCGAGGAGATCGAACTGCTGAGGTCGGTCCGGGCCGAGGTCGGCGACGAGGTGCTGATCATCTGCGGCACCGGCACCAACGACACCCGCCACTCCTGCGAATTGACGAGGATGGCGGCGGAGGCCGGCGCCGACGCTTCGCTGGTCGTCGTCCCCTACTACAACAAGCCCAATCCGGCCGGTATCCGCGCCCACTTCGAAACGGTCGCCGGCGCGGTTCCGCAGCTGCCGATGGTGATGTACAACATCCCCTCGCGGGTGGTCATCAACGCCAGTCCGCAACTGCTGGGCGAGCTCGGCCAGGTCGACAACATCGTCGCCCTCAAGCAGGCCAACGACGACGAGCTGGGGCCGATCGAGGGCCTCACGGTCCTCGCCGGCAACGACAACACCTTCCTCCGCGTGCTCGAGTTCGGCGGTGGCGGCGGCATCACCGTCGCCTCTCACATCGTCGGCGATCGGATGCGCGAGATGTGGGAGGCGGCGCAGGCCGGCGACCTCGAGAGAGCGCGCCGGATCGACGCCGAGATCACCCCGGTCTACGAGGCCACCTCCGTGACCACCAACCCGATCCCGCTGAAGGCCGCGCTCGCGATGCTCGGCCTCTGCGAGGACCGACTGAGACTTCCCCTGGTATCCGCCGACGCCGAGCAGAGGGCCGCCATCAAGGCTGGGCTCGATGCCGCCGGCGTCGCGGTCGCCAGTTAGACATCGAACCCTTTGAAGAGAGTGAGTAACTAGTGCCAAGCAAAATTCGAGTGCTGCCTCTGGGCGGCCTCGGTGAGATCGGCAAGAACATGACCGTGATCGAGTACGACGGCCGTATCGTCGTCGTCGACACCGGGCTGATGTTCCCGACCGCCGAGATGCACGGGATCGACCTCGTGCTTCCTGACTTCTCCTACCTGCGCGACCGCGCCGATGACATCGAGGCGATCGTGCTTACCCACGGCCACGAGGACCACGTCGGGGCACTGCCCTACGTCCTCCGCGAGATCGGCATCCCGCCGAAGATCTACGGCGGCCTGCTGACGATCGGGATGGTCCGCTCCAAGCTCGACGAGCACAAGCTCGGCGACAAGGCGCCGCTGCAGGAGCTGCCGCCCGGCGAGAAGGCGCGCTGCGGCCCGTTCGAGATCGAGCTGATCCACCTCGCCCACTCGATCCCCGACATGCGCGGGGTCCTGCTGAAGACCGACGCCGGCTCGGTGCTGATGACCGGCGACTACAAGTTCGACCAGACCCCGGTCGACGGCCGCCCGGCCGATGTCTCCCGCCTCGCCGAGCTCGGCGAGGAAGGGCTGACGCTGCTCTGCGGCGACTCGACCAACGCCGACCGCCCCGGCATCGCGCCTTCGGAGTCTTCGGTTGGTCCGGCCCTGCTGCAGCAGTTCGGCCGCTGCAAGGGCCGGATCATCGTCACCTCGTTTGCCTCCAACATCCACCGCGTCCAGCAGGTGATCGACGCGGCGGTGCAGCTCGACCGCAAGGTGGCGTTGGTCGGGCGTTCGATGCGGAAGAACTTCAACATCGCCTCCAATCTCGGGATCGCGAAAGCGCCGGACGGGATCTTCATCCAGCCGCGCGAGATCGAGGACTTCCCGGACGAGAAAGTCGTCGTCATCTCGACCGGCAGCCAGGGCGAGCCGCTCTCGGCGCTGCGTCGGATGGCCAACAACGACCACCGCGACGTCCAGCTGCACGCCGGTGACACCGTCGTCTTCTCGGCGACCCCGGTTCCCGGTAACGAGCGGGCGGTGAACGAGACGATCGACCGCATCTACGAGATCGGCGCCACCGTGATCACCGCCAAGGACGCGCCGATCCACGCCTCGGGCCACGGCTGGCAGGAGGAGCTGAAGCTGATGCTGAATCTGACCAAGCCGAAGTACGTGATGCCGGTGCACGGCGACTACAAGCGCCTGCGTCTGCACGCCGAGCTGGCCGAAGCGGTGGGGATCGAGGAAGACAACATCTTCCAGGGCCGCAACGGGCTGCCGCTCGAAGTCGACCCGCAGGGAGCCGGCTTCGGCGAGGACATCCACGCCGGCGTCATCTACGTCGACGGCGTCAACATCGGCGAGCCCGACGACGCTGCCCTCCGCGACCGCCGCGAGATCTCCGCCGACGGCATCTTCATCGTCGTCACCACGATCTCCGGCGACGACGGCTCGATCGTCGCCGATCCCGAGGTGATCTTCCGCGGCGTCGCTTTCCTCGAGGAGGCAGACGCCTTGGTCGAGGACCTCCAGGACATGGTCGAAGACCAGCTCGACGAGGCAGCCAAAGCCGGCCGCCGCGAGACCCACCTGATCGAGGAGGACCTGCACGAGGTGATTGGTCGCTTCGTCTGGCAGCGCCTGAGGCGCCGACCGATGGTTCTGCCGGTCGTCATCGAGGTCTAGCTGGACTGCTCGACCAGCTCCCGTGAAAGATGCGCGCGCGGAAGTCGGGCGCTCCGCGCGGAATGGCTTGTCTGCCCCCCAAACCGGTCGGTGCCGACCGCCTGGCCCGCTTCGCCGATTTGCTTTGAGGTCCTTGAGTTATTAAAAGCAATCTCAATTGCGGGAACAGGTAGTTCCAACTGCCGAGTGGGAACCCGGCAGGCACTCAATCGAAAGGACCAGTCAATGAAAAGGCTGCTTCTAGCCGCGGCCGTGGCCGCGCTAATGCTCGTGCCAGCTTCTTCGGCCTCGGCGTTTACCGGAGAATACGCGCGCTTTAACACTTGCCCCATCAGTAATCCCTCTGTGATCTCGTGCCTCTCAGCGGAGAGCTCAGGAGGGGTCTTCACGATGGGGAAAAAAACGGTTCCACTCGTGAACGAAGTCAGGCTGCGGGGCGGGCTCATCGAAACTGAAAACCCCTCAGTAGCCACTATCGTCGCGCCGACCGATGGCGTCGTTATCTCTAAAGCGGCTCAGCCGGTTCCCGGGGGGCTCCTGGGAGTTACGGCTCCCCTCTGGTGGCCTTCAATCCTCAGGAACCTGTTCAACGAAACGATCAACAACGGCTTCACCGGTGTGACCGCGACGGTGGAACTAGCCGGAGCACCCTCGTTGATCAAAGTCAGCCTGTTGAACTACCTGATCCGATCAGGAGCGGCTTTCAGCTTCCCGGTCAAGGTCAAGCTGAGTAACCCCTTCCTGGGTAGCAACTGCTACATCGGCTCCAATTCGAATCCGGTGCAACTCAACCTGACCACCGGGACGACGGCTCCGCCTCCCCCGAACACCCCGATTTCCGGGACGCCGGGTGAAGGAAGCTCGTACGAAGAAAAAATCAGCACCTTCAAGAAAAACAAACTGGTCGATAACTCGTTCGCGGCACCAGGTGCAAACGGCTGCGGAGGGCTTTTCTCATTCCTCGTCGACCCATTCGTGGAGTCGATCGTCGGCGTGCCTTCGCCGGCCGGAACCAACACCGCCATTCTCGAAGGCGCGACCTATCTGATGAACGCGCAGCAGCTGCGTGAAATGTAATTAGCCATCGAAACGGCTGTGAAAGCGCCCGCCTTCGGCGGGCGCTTTTTTATTCCGGCACACGAAAAAGCCCGCCGGAGTGAATTCTGGGGAGAAGCTCCGGCGGGCCAGTGTGTCTCGTCCACCGGGAAAGTTAGGTCCGCGCCCTAAAGCGCCTTTAAAGGTTTGGCGGCCGGTGGGGAGGTGGTCGCCAGGGGGATCCGGGCGATGAAGCGGGCGCCGCCGGTATCCGACTCAGCCGCTTCGACGCTGCCGCCGTGGGACTCGGCGACGGCGCTGACGATCGCGAGGCCGAGGCCGGTGCCGGTCCCGCGGGCGGTGTCGGCGGGGCCGCTGCCGCGGACGAAGCGATCGAAGATCTGCTCGCGCATCTCGGTCGGGATCCCCGGTCCGTCGTCGGCCACTTCGACGATCGCGTCGCCGTCCTCCTCGCACAGGGTGAGTTCGACGCATGCCTCGGGCGGGGTGTGGCGGATCGCGTTGTCGAGCAGGTTGAGGACGAGACGGTGGAGCTCGTCGCGGCTGCCTTCGACCCGCAGCGGGTGCTCGTTCTCGACGACGAGGCGGCGGTCGCCCATCAGCGGTGCAACCTCGGCCGCGGCCTCTCCCGCGACCTCGGCGAGGTCGAGGCGGCTATGCGCGGTCGGCCGGCCGGCGTCGGCCCGCGCCAGCAGGAGGAGATCCCCGATCAGCCGGCTCATCCGCTTTGAGGAGCGCAGAGCCGAGTCGACGATTTCGCGATCCTCCGCCTGTCCTGTCCCGTCCAGCGAGGCCTGCAGCAGCTCGAGGTTGGCGAGGACGCTGGTCAGCGGCGTTCGCAGCTCGTGCGAAGCGTCGGCGACGAACTCCCGTTGCTTCTGCATCGCGCTCTCGCGTTCGGTACGGGCGGCGTCGAGGGCGCGCAGCATCTCCTCCAGGGTCCGCGCCAGCTCGCCGACCTCGTCATCGTCGGCTGGTTTCGGCATCTGCCTGGAGGGGTCGCGGGTCGCCGCGATCTCGCGAGCGGTCGAGGTCAGCGCGGCGATCGGGCGCATCGCCCGCCGTGCGATCGTGACCCCGGCGACGACAGCGAGCAGGGTGCCGACGAGGATTCCGCCGAGGATCAGCAGCCAGACCCGGTCAATGGTCTCTTCAACGTGA
>Ga0184624_10000165_pt1 | contig 16144 bp, 24 predicted proteins | sample PLM3_5_b1_FD_133157 | JGI IMG/M metagenome (GOLD analysis project Ga0184624, IMG submission 133157) | Groundwater sediment microbial communities from an aquifer in East River, Colorado, USA - PLM3_5_b1 | ecosystem: Environmental > Terrestrial > Soil > Riparian zone | place: USA: East River...
CTCGGGCCGATCCGCCGAAATAACAACCCCGCATAAATCCCATCGCTTTCTCGCCAATGCCTGCTTGGGCGAGACAAGTTGAAACGATACGTCCAACGTCATCTTAGGCCAGCCATCTTGCTTAAACCGTCCCCAAGCGGCATCAATTTCGCTGATATGTTTGTTCAGATCGCGGGCACTGATCCCGCGTGATTTAAAAATCCCCGCTTGCCCCAGCCTGATTCGTTCGCGGGCGGCGTCATCCCAATAAACCCCCGGCATGAACAGGGACTGGTTCTCGTGGGTGGTCTCGGTCCAGGCACCAAGCCGCTCCCTGTCGAGTTCCAGTCCCTTGTGCGGGGTTCGGAACACGACGCTATCGGTCGCCACCATCAACAGATCGAGCGGGTTATGGTGCGATCCTATGGCCTCGGTGATGATGGTTCGGCAGCCGGCGGTAATGAGCGAGGCATAGACCGGGTTGGCATAGATCGGCTCGCCAACGCTTTGCTGCGTCTTGCCGGCGCAGGAATTGTAAATGAGTTTCCGGGCCTTGCCTTGGGGCGAGGCTTTGCCGACTTCGATCCGGCCGGCGTAGAGCTCGGCAATCGGGGCCAGAGGCGGCGGGCAATCGCAGGACTGTACGAATTCCCGTACATCGAACAGGCGGATATCCTCGACAAATCCCGCCTCTACCGCCGCTCTAAGCTCGTGTGTCCAAAACCATCCGATGGTGTGTCCGGGCCGGGCGATGGTTTTATTGCGGTTTCGGTGCAGCATGGCCCCGACAACGCGATGGTGGCCCTTAAGCTCTGCCCGCACCAGTGTCCAGGGCAGGGCCAATAGCTCGTCTTTTTGCGTCCAAGTGAGTTTACGCCCACCGCTCTTTTCCTGGCGGTGCTTCCAGTTCGCATGCAACAGGCAGGGCAGGCCGCTCATAACGTGAGGATAGGCGGAATTGATATCGTAGCCGTAGCTGGTGCCTTTGGTTGGGCCGTGCCAGAAGGTTTCGAACCAGCCGCCGTAATAGCTGGCCCGGGCCGCTTCCCGCACTGGCTCGGGTATAATTTTCCGTAATTGTTCCCCGGTTGGCGCGCCAATTTTTCGCAGCCAAAGTTGCGCTACTTGTCCTGGCCCATGCCATTGCTTGCGGCTGGGTTTTAATCCCTCTTCCCGGATGCCGCTTTCAAGCTGGCCCATCAATCGACTTAGGACTTCACATTCCAGCAAGTTGTATTCAATCATATGCTGATCAAACTCGGCATTTTGCCGACGTTCCTTGCCGCGTTCGATGATTGCGTACTCTTCCGGGGTCACCACTGGGTTAGGATTGTTTGTCAGTTCAATGGCCTTTAAAAACGAACTTTGAAAATAAGCCCCAGCATCACAAATATGCATCCAAGGGGTTTTGAGTTTGCCCTTTTCCATAGTGCTGATCCGGGTTCGTCCTTCTGGCCTAAGCCGGAACCTTTTTCCGACTAGATAGTCGAACTCCCATCCTGCATGTCTTACCGGATGTGGTTCACGGTGCGGTTCGCGATGTTTCCGGAGACTTGGCGTGAATAGGAAACGCGCCCTATTTTCCGGCAAGGTCCGGACCCACTGGGCAAAATCATACTTGAGATAGAATCCGACATAGGCCGGGTGTTTATCGCTGGCAAGATAATCTTCCTCGAAACATGACCACAGAAAATCGAATATCTCATTCCATTTTAAGTGTAGGCCATCTTGTGACAAGTGACGGTGGCCGCATGTCAGCAGAACATAGCGATGCTCGCCGGTAACGGTGTCGGTCACGCCCTCGCCGTCTATCGCGATAAAGCTCTGCGGCCCGGCTCGTTTCCTGGCGCGAACCCCATTGCGTCGTGACGAAGTGCGTCCCTGATCGCTGACTCTAGCGCGTCCGCAGTGTGCGACGTGCCGTGTCTGATTGAACTTCACCGGCATGAACAGCTTGCCGCAGCCGACACAAGCGCGCGGCTCAGGTGGTGTAGCTGATATCCGGCGCGTACCAGAGCGGGTTGCGTTCGTCATCGTTCTCAAGCTCCGGGTATTCGAGGATCAGGGTTTCGTAGCTTTTTCCGGCTAATTCCTGCAACTGGGCGGCGTTCGCGTTTAGGACTACTTCCTCGATCACGTCAACCGGCAGGAGGCGGGCGTGTTTGGTGATAACGTCGCGGTCAACCCGGTTGTGAGTTGTGGCTGCGCCCAAGGTTCGGACCATGTGTTCGACAAAAGCCCGGCGGATCTTGGCGAGCCGTTCGGGTGAGACACCGTGGACGGCATAGGCTCGCGCCCGCCGGGCCTTGCGTTCCTCGGGCTCGCGAGCGTGACCGCGCGCTTCCCGCAGCGTCTTGCCTTCGCGCTGGCCTTTGGCCTTACGGCGCGCGTATTCGGCCGCGTAATCGCGGGGCCTACGAGCCACGTTCGCTGTTCAGCATGGGCACACAGAAAGAAGGGGCCTCGCGGCCCCTCCCCCCTCAACGTGTGTTAGTGGAAGCTCGCGGATAGGGCGATGACCCAACCGCTAGCGAATGCCCCGCTCAGCCACGCTAGAGCGCGCCAGAACGGCACCGTGAGCAGCACGGCCCTACTCGGCCGCGACGTCTTCCGGCGCCTCTACGGGTTTCTTAGCACCGCCCTTCAAAAGCTCGGCCAGCCCGTCCGCAAGCTCGCCCGTCTCGGGATCCATTTCTTCGAGTGCCAGCGCGGGCGGCGGCAGTGGCGCGTCGATGATGCCGCACTCAATCGCCATCCTGCGGGCGGCCGATAGCACGCCCGGCGGCTGGCGCAGGAACACCTTGTAGACGTAGCCGGTCCCGCCCTTGCGACCGCTAGTATCGGGGAAGGCCCAGCCCTCGAAGCGAATCGGGCACGTTCCGCCCTTTTCGACGGCGGCGACGACGAACCGCTCCGCCGTTCCTGGCAGGAACATTTCGGTTGCCGTGATCTCGACGCTGCGGTTCCACGGCAGCGCGAAAAATTCGCCGATGATGCGGTTAAACGGGCCGTATTGGCTGTTTTTACCGTCGTCATGGACGATGGCGTAGGCGATTCCGGTGATCCAACCGCAAAGTTGGGGCTGTTTGGTATCCCTCGCCAGCTCCCCGGCGAGCGGGTTCAACCGTGAAAAACTGAGATTACCCTTGAGTTCTAACCCTTCAGGGGACTGCAACAGTTCTTCGGCGTCGTTGTCGACTGTTTGCTTCGATGGCATATTCGCGGTCCTTGACATGGATGCCGTCAGGGACCGGCGGCGTGCTGACTACTCTGGAAAAGCAAGGCAGCACGCCGCCGGCTGCGGCTCGCACGATCCCCCGCGACGGCGGTACAGGGGGCGAGGCCGTAGGGTGAATTTCGGATAAAACTGTCGGTAAAACGCTGTAGGGGCGCGCGGTCTCTTGACCACTGCGCCGCTTGGCGTCATTTAGGTCGGAGCGGCAAGCCGTGTTGTAGGGCACTTGCACAGGGTTTCCCCTACTTAGCCGGTCTAGACTGGTAGCTGACCGGGATACGGTTAACGGGGTGGGCGGCTTCTAACCAGCCCACCCCGCATTGCCGTCACTCTCCCCTGTCGTCGCGCGGCGCGTCAACCGGCAATCATCCGGTTCGCGTAATTTATTTTACTACCAAGGGATAGTCGGACCAGCCCGGCCATCCCGCTAAATGTGGCGTAGTGTCGGGTTCTGTCGGGTGACTGCCACTATATCCGGCAGGTGTTTAGCCTGTCGGCACCATACGCTGTAGGCAAAAATGCCCGCTGTGTAGATTAGAGGTTTGCGTCCGCCCCCGATTCGCTTACTCTTTCGCCGCGATTGCGTCGCCGTGGGGCCAGCCGTTGGCAGGTTACCCCACTATCCGGTGATTGTGACGCAATCGCTCCCCGGCTAGCGGGCCATTCCCCGACAACGCTCGAATCCCTCGGCGGCGCATCGCCTCGGCGAGTGGCAACGTCTACCAGCGTCGTCGCTTGCCGGGATCAGTAATACCACAAGTTGTTGTGTCGCGCGCAACCCGCGCGCCCTGAAGACCGGGGGGGTTTTCGACAGTGTTTCTACCGCCGGGACCGGATCTTGCTTGGCGCGGCAACTACGTCTCTTTGCCCGCCGCGACGCTAAAAGCGCCGATCGAGGGCAACCGCACCGTTCCCGTCGAAATCTCCTGGCTAAAGGACGGTGCGCCGCCCTCCTACACGGTAGTCTTCAACGCCCGCGAGCAGCGGGTCACGCCTTTAAGTCAAATCGCGGCCGTCCACATTTCTAATATCCATTCTTCTGTTCCCGTCCGTTTACTGTTCCCGGACACCGGCTTTGAAATTGAACTCGGCCCGGCTCTTGAGGGCTACTATCCGGTTGTTACCAACGGCCTGGAATTTGTGGTTTACGCTCCCTTAATCCCTTCCGGGACAGACGGAGTTAGTATCCAAGTCCTGAACTTTCTCCCCCCACCGCTTGTCTTTGGCTCAACCCCCGGAGGGACCGGCGTGGCTGGCGTCTCACACATCGACACGGCAGCCCCCTTAGCCGGCGGCCCGATCACGGCAACCGGCACGATCAGCTTACAGACCCCGCTGGCGATTCAATACGGCGGGACCGGGCAGGCAACCCCCGATCTGGCCCTCGACGCGCTGGCGGAAACCGGCGGCACCACCAGCGGGCTCCTGGCGCGCAATTCCGCCGGCAACTGGGTCATGGAACCGCTCTCGGCCGGCGGCACGCCCGCGCTGCCGATGTCGATACTGAACGGCGGCACGGGCGCGAGCACTGGCTTCCTCGGCCTCGACAACCTGACCGCCGCCGGGTCGCAGACCGGGCAACTGGCGCGCGCCGCGAATGGCACATGGACCCTCAGCCCGGCCGGTGCCGGCACCATAACCGGCGTCACCCCGGGGCCGGGGATCGCGGGCGGCGGCAATGCCGGCAACGTGACGGTGGCGCTGGCCTCTTACGTGGAAGGGTACAACCACGCGCAGCCGGTGATGACCGGCGGCGGGAATATTACTTGGGGCGGTATCGGCGGGAGGCTTGGCTGGTCCGCGTCGTTGATGTGCATGCCGGTTTCCTCTGCAACGACGGCAAGCAATAACTTAACGATTGATCAGCCGACAAGTGGGACTATTCCGGCCGGCAACACATACGACGGTGTGGCACGCACCTGGACCGCCGCCGGGATTGTGCTGACCGCTTGGGAAGCACTGTATGCGGTGCATACGCTCGGCGGCGTTCAATCCGATATAACATTTTGGGTCGCGGCCTATACCGGCGTAAGTCCGATTGCCTCAAATTGGATTTTAATTGGGACAGTAAACGGCACCGGCGGCGCAGTAAAGCTCGGCACCGGGGAGTTTATCCAACCCGGTAAAACCATCGTGTCCGGCGATCAATACGTCAGCAAGACCGGCGATACGATGTCCGGGAATCTAACTATCGCACCGGCTGCGAGTAATGCCATTTTAACGGTTAATGGCCCGGCCAGTGTGCAATCCACGATCATTTTTTCTGAAGCCGGCACGGCAAAATTTCAAATAGGGCGGCATCTCGACAATTCGTTTTTTATCTATGATTTCGTAAACTCGATCACTGCACTTAGTATATCCCCCACCGGCACGCTATGGTTAGGCGAAAGCGGACAGATACAAATCCCATACGCCGGTCCGCTGGCCCCGCTCGCAGTGACCAGCGTCACCCTCTCGGCCGACCCGACCCAGCCCTTGCAGGCCGCGACAAAGCAATATGTCGACGCGCGCAGCGGCTTTACTCAAGCAGTCGCCGACCCGCTCTACGTGAATGTGACCGGCGACACGATGACCGGCACGCTTGTAGTGCAGTCCGCGGTACAAGCGCAGGTGCAGTTTCTTAATACCGTGCCGGCGAACACGGCGGGCGGGTTGTGGCGCATTACCGTTGGTTCCGGCGGTAATCTCAATTTCCAGCAGAATACTGCGGCGGGTGATTTTGCGTCGGGGGTACTAACTCCGCTGTTCTTTGCGCCGGTAACGGGTAACGCGACGTTCAGCGGCAACGTTGGCGCGCTGAATTACCAGATCGCGGACGGCGCGACAGGGGCGGCGGGCGTCTTTGGCTTTATTGGCGGGGCTAACGGTCCGTCGATGATTGCTTACGGCAACACCTCCGGCGGCCAGGGCAATATGGAGTTTAGAGCCCACAACGCGCGGAAAATGCTTATTGCTGACACCGAAATTTATGCTGATGTTTCTCTGCTGGTGGGCGGCTCGGGAAACGGTATTCCGACGCAGGCCGGTTCAGTTGTCGCGGGGTATCTAGCGACGCGACAACTACTCGGATTTAACGCGGTTTTCGACGGCGCGATATGGCGCAGCATACAGAGCGGCTATTCAGCGGCAATAAACCACGACCTCGGCTCCGGGAATTTTGCGATACAAGTTACCACGTCGTCTGCCGGTGACGGCGGCGCGGGAGTATCTCCAAATACCGCTATTATTGTTAAACCGGACGGTAGTTGCTTAAACAATTCCGGCACCTGGGGGTTGATTTCCGACGTCACGGTAAAGTCCGATATACAGCCATACTTGCGCGGCCTCGACGCGATCCTTGCACTTGAATGCGTGGCTTACGTCTACAACGAAAACGCACCGTTTAAGGATACCGATAACCGAGTACGCTACGGGCTTATCGCCGATCAGGTAAAACCACACATACCGGAAGCGTGTGGCACCTTCGATTACAACGACCCGGAAAAGGACGAAGTAATAACACTTTCAACTCTCGATCCGGGCTCGCTTACCTATGTTCTGATAAATGCCATTAAAGAATTAAAGGCTGAACTCGACGCGCTAAAAGCAGGGAGTAACTGATGCCATTTTTCGCCAGCCGCACTAACGGCCGGGACGATGCGAGCCAGTTGCGCGGGCTTGGCGCGGTGCAGAACACTGATCCGCCGGCCAACCTCGGCACGGTTGAGAGTAGCGGCCTGCCACCGTGGGTTGAGTCCGCCGTTAAAAAGCTTCTGGCGCAGGTTCTCCCCCAGTTTCAACCGCTCGTCACCAAGACTGAAGCGGTCCTCGCCGAAGCGCAGGAAGCGCTCGCGGGGCTGAAGCGCGATCAGGCTCGGGTCACGGCCGAGCTCGCCTCCCTTCGCCTCGCCCAAATCGAGGGCATGACCCAGCTTGCCGCGATGAAAGCGAGCGTGGACCGGCTCGCATTGTTGAGCGTGGACCCATGCTGACCCTCGACGCGCTCAGCCTCGAAGCGCTCGAAGCGGCGGCAGCAGCCGGCGGTAGCCCGGCCGGGTTCGGGCCGCTCGCCAGCCCCGACGACCTGCCGCTCTTGGTCGCGGTGCTCGACGCAGAACTGATGATCGTGCGCGGCCGGCTCGACGCGCTGGAAATGCAGATTTGCACAAATGAGCGATGAAAGTGCGAGTTCGCACCAATGAGTGATGAAACCGTCGAACACGTCGTCGTGGAGCACGAAGGCGAGCAGCAGGCCGAAGCCCCCGGCGCGACCGAAACAGTCGTTGCCGCCGAAACCGCCGTGGCGCTGGCCGGCGCGACCGCGGCGGCAGCGGAACTCGACGCGGCAGAACGGATGCGCCGCCTGGAAACAGAAAGCGAGCAATGGAAACAGGAATATCAAGCGACCCTGAGCGGCGTCGCAAACAGCTTGAAGGACTTGCGAGAGGTAGAGCTACAACGGCACGAAACAGAGCGGCTCGCGCTCGCGGAGAACTACCAAGCACTGGCAGCGCGACAGGAAGCGATGGAAGCGCAATTCCAGTCGTTGACCCGGCCACCATCGGAAGCGGAGGAAGTGACGGAAACGGAAGTGATACCGGGGCCGGACCTCGGGACAGCGGCGGAAGTGGAAGCGGGTCCGGTTTCCTTGGGCGCATCTTTGGGGGCGGACGTGGAGAAGAACAGCCCAAGCCCAAGCGCGCATCCAGTAAGACGAAGGCGCTGGATTTAAGCTCTATAGAATCACTACTTCACTCATGTTTTCTGGTTCTTTCCTTTAAAGCCGGCAACCATTGGGAAATTTCGCCAGCAGAAGCGACTCAGCTATCGGCGGCGGTCGCCAATGTGGCGCGGCATTACCCGGTTGCGTCTTCGCAGAAGGCAGCGGATTGGGCGCAGCTTGCCATTGTCGGCGCGACCATTTCCGGGCCACGCGCACTGCAATCGTGGAGCGAGCGCCAACCGATAGGTAACGCTCCCGGCGTTACCGAAAGGCCGGCGACAGCGACAGCGGCGCAGCCCTATAACGGGCCGGCGGCAGTGGTAACGCCAAGCCAACTCGACCCGGCAAGTATGGCCGGATCGTATTCAACCACCGGGACGGCATAGGCCCCCGGCGATGCCGTTGGACGATCTTCCCCAACGTTTGGCGGCAACGCCAGCCGCTCCGGTGGCCTTCCACTTGCCGGGGCCGCGCGACCGGCTCGCCGTGTTGGGCAGGACCGGGTCGGGTAAGACGCACTTTGCCGCGTGGGCTTTGTCGCACGGAAATTGGGACAAAGTGCCGTGGGTCATCATCGACTACAAATACGACCCGCTGATCGCACAAATCCCGCAGCTTGAAGAAATAAAGATTGACGCGAAAATCCCCAAGCAGCCGGGCTTGTATGTAGTTCACCCAAGGCCGGATCAGCATGACGCGACGGAGGCACTGTTATGGCGAATATGGCGAAAGGGTCACGCCGGGCTATGGGTAGACGAAGGCCACATATTACCCGACAGGGGATCATTGCAGGCTTTGCTCTCGCAAGGCCGCTCGAAGGCAATTCCGGTGATAATCCTCAGTCAACGCCCGGTATGGCTCAACCGATTCGTCCTATCAGAAGCAAGCTACTTCGCCGTCTTCTCTATGAATGACAAGCGTGACCGGCAGACTATCCAATCCTTCCTGCCGGGGCTCGATCTTGAAAAAAAGCTGCCGGCGAGACACAGCTACTATTACGACGTTGCCAACGACCGGGCTTTTCTGATGAAGCCGGTTCCCGGCACAGACGATATCTTAAACCGGTTTGTGGAGCGCAACCCGCGACACTCTAGAATGAGGCACATCTAATGGACCGGGTATTCTTGAGTTGGAATTTTGAGAACTGGCTGACCGTCATACTGATGGCCGGGCTCGGCTATGTGCTGTTCGGGCTCTTGAGTCAGGTATTCAAAAACCTCAAGGCGGGGGGCATGTAAAAATGCCTGACCAATTTATCAACTGGGGGCTGATTAGGAACCCCGCAAATTGGTTTGTCGTGTTCCTGATGCTGGCGATTGCCAGTATTGGAGTAACGGCAATCTATGCCTCTTGGAACTCGCCACAGGGATAACGCGCAATGGCACAGTCAATGCAACAACAGATTACACCGCAGCAGCAGAACGTTCTTGCGCGTAATGCGGTGATCCGGCAAGCCGTCAATATGTGGCTGCCGATCTACACGCAAACATTCTCAGCCGCGAACAACCAGGGGCCGGGCACGGTCATTAACCTGCCGCCTAGGAATGTGGGGCTGATTAAGCGATTTGTCGTTGAAGTTTCCGGGGTCATCACCGCCGCCAGCGCGTTGACCCGCACCCTGGCCGGCGGCGGTAATTTTTTTAGCCGGGTTGAGTTCACCGACCTTAGTAATCAGCAGCGTATCTCAACCACCGGCTGGCACTTGACCGCCGTCAGCAGCGCCAAGCGCAGGCGGCCGTTTGCCAGCGCAGCGGCTCTCGACGAACCGATTTCCGGGACTACCCGCAGCCCGAATCCGTTCGGCTACGGCAACACTACCGATGCCCTTCTTGCGCCGGTCACGATCCCGACCGGGACGCAGAATTTCCGACTGTTTTTCGAGGTGCCGGTTTCTTATACCGATCACGATTTGCGAGGTTCGATCTACGCGAACGTGACGAATGCGGTGATGAACCTTTCTCTTACCATCAACCCGCAACTCTTTACGGTGACCGCGGCTCGCAATCTGCAAAGGGGCATGTACTCCGGCGCGGGCAGTGCCGGGACGTTGACGAATTTCACGATCACGGTTCACCAGAACTTCCTCGATCAGTTGCCGATCTCGCAGCAGGGCGGGCCGGTATTGCCGTTGCTCGATCTTTCGACCGCGTATCTGATGAATAACACCGCGACGAGTGGGATCGTGCAAAATCAGGACAACCCGATCCCGTTTGCCAATTTCAGGGACTTTATGTCGCTAACCGCGATCTATGACGACGCCACCAACTACACGTTGGGCGGACCAAATCCGATTTCGTATTTCGCGATGCAGAGCGCCAACTACACGAACATCTTCAAGGAAGGGCCATACAAGAACTATGTCGATAGCCGGCTGATCCTCGGGGATGATTTCCCATTGTCTATGTACTATTTCGATTTCCGGGACAAGCCAGTGTCAACGATCCAATATGGCAATATGGAGTTGTTGATAAACCCGGCTACCGTTACTGATACTACAACCGCTGTGTTGATCGGGTTTGAAAGCCTTGCGCTTATCAATATGATTACACAGGCCGGCTCGCTTTACGGGAGCTAAGACAATGTCTTACATCGTAATGACCGGCAGCGGTTTGCGAAGCAAACTGCGAGAGGGAGTGTAAAACGATGGGGGCGGTTAGTGCTCTAGTAGATACGACGAAGGCATGGATCAAGCAGCCATTTACAACGCAGATGGATCTTGTTCACTGGTTCCTGATCGTCGGTGTTGTGCTGGTGTCGGCGGGGCTTTGGTCACGTGTTCTTGCACACTTTAAGGAATAGGTGAAAACATGGAATCACAACACTGGATTGGGCTTGTTATCGTCGCAGTCGTGTTCTACTTGATCGGCGCGAAATACCCGGCATATGCGGCGCGTTTGGGGTTCTAGGTGGCGCAATCCACCTGGATCGCGCTCGCCATCGTTTCGTTGTTTCTGGTCTATGTCACGGCCCGGGGCGAACTCGCGCAATATCTCGCGACCGTGCTCGGACCCTATCCGGGACCGGAAACCGGCGGTACGGCGAGCGGCGGCGGTGCCACCGTCTCGGGCGTGACCGGGCAGGTGCGGCAGGTCGCCGATCTGGCAACCCAGACGGGCGGCTTAGTCAAACAGGTTGGCGGGTTCGATCTGTTTGGCGGCGGCAGCGGCGGTCCGATTGATTTTGGCGGTGGAGCGGATTTCTGAATGCCGTTTGCGCTGGTGTTGATTGGACTGCTTCTAATCGTAACCGCGATCCGGGGCACGCAGAGTAATTTATGGAATTTGCTCTATGGCGATATCACCGGATCAGGCACAGGCGGCAAGGGGTTCATAGTATGGCTTGCAGCAATACTGACGATAGGCGTGCTCGGGTATTACAAGCCATTACAGACGCCCTCGCGTTTGCTTTTGGCGCTGGTTGTACTGGGAATATTTATCTCCAATCAGGGGGTTTTTACCAAAATGAGTGCGGCATTTACCGGGCCATTGCCACAGCCGGCAACCCCGGCAAACGTCAACGCCAAGCAACCGCTGCCGCAGGCAATCCCGGTTCAGGTCAGTCAAAGCGGCAAAGGCGGCAGCGGCGGCGGGCCGCTCGGCGAGGCGGGCGATGTCGTCGGGACGCTCGCCAAGGTTGCGCCATTCTTTCTCTGAGGGGCCGCAGACTATGAACGAAATGTGGCAAGGCGTGATCTTCGGAGTCAGCGGCGTGATCGGGCTCGCGATTATCGCCGTGCTGGTCAGTAAAAATTCGCAGACCGGTAGTGTGATTCAAAGCGCCGCCTCGGGCTTTTCCTCGATCCTGCAAGCGGCTGTTTCGCCCGTCACCGGCAGTGGTAGCGGCGCGAGTGCAGTCTCTAGCCCGTTCGGGATCGGCAACTCTACCGGCAATACCTACACGATTTGAGGTTGAGTAAAATGAACCAGATCACGGAAATGCTTTTGACCATTGCAATGGGGGTTGTCGGGGTCGCGATACTTGCTTTGATCGTCAGCAAAAACTCAAACACGGCCGGGGTGATTCAGGCCAGCGCGTCGGGGTTCGGGAACGTGCTCGATGTCGCGATCAGCCCCGTCACCGGAGCAACCACCGCGCCGAATTTGGCCTACCCGGGCGGCATGGGGACCGGCAATGTGTTCGGCGGGTTCAGCCCGTCACCCGTTGTGAATATGTACGGCTAGACCGATGGCTTGGGTTATCCCGCCACCGGGCGGCCCGCAAGCCGGGGGTGCTGCCGGCGAGCACCTATGGCCGCGCTGGTCGGCATGGTGCGGTCATAGTCATTTCTACGCAAGCCAGCCCTTCCCTGGCGCGCCGGCCTATGCCTACGAAGCACTGGGGCTTTCCGAGTTCAGCCCGATTGGCGCGGGCACCGTCAATCGCGGCGATCTGCGGCATTTCCAAGCGACAACGTTCGCCGCGCCGGGGCTCATTACCTCGGGGCTGGGCGGGCTCGTGCAGGGGCAATATGTCAGCGCCCCGCTGGTGGTCACGACCGCAACGCAGGCCGACATGCTCGATCTGGAATTGTTCTCCCCGCCGGAAAATTGGATTGGCTAAATGTGGCACAAAATCGAAGCGTGGGCGCGCGAACATCCGGCGATGCTGGGGATCGGCATCTTTATCGTCGGGGCGATCATCGTCTATCTGTTCGCGCGCGGCAGCAGCGCCCCGGCCCCGCAGCAGGGGCAAGATCTCTCGGCCTATTACGGAGCGCAGGCGGCGGCGGCGCAGGCCGGGAATGCGTTCCAGTCTCAGCAGGTGGCAGCGCAGGCCCAAGTCTCACAGGCCCAGCTTGCGCTTCAGGCGGTCCACGAGAGGGTTGCCGGGGATATCGCGCTGGGAACGATCGACAGCCAGACACAGCTAGGCGTCGCCGGGCTTCAAGCTGGAGTGCAGACAGGCCAGACGGCGGCGGATTTGCAGTTGGGTACGCTGCAATCGACGTTGAGCGCGAACATGGTTCAGGCCGGCTACGACCGCGATATTCAGGCCGCAACCCTGCAATATGGCGCGGCTACGGAGCAGGCGAGGATTGCCAGTTCAACCGCGCTCGGTCAGGCCGCCTACGGGGCACAGACCGCCGAAGCGGGGTTCCTCGCCCAAGTGCAACAAGTGGCGATACAGGGGGCAACCACGCTCGGGGTCGCGGCACAAGCGACAACCCTTGGCACAAATCAGGCATACGCTGCCAGGGACGCGGCGGTTGGGGTTGCGACACAGGCCCAGCAGCTCGGCACCAATCAGGCCGCCTACTCGACACAGGCCCGGGCCAGCGAAGCGCTTTATGCCTCGCTCGCCGCGCAGGGTGTCGCGATGTACGCATCACAGACAGGCATCGCGAACGCGCTCTATGGCGGTCAGGCACGCATCGCCGAAGCCCTTTACAACTGAACGGTGGCGAAGTGACACAAGCCGAAAACACTGTCCTGTTGCTCGGGTTCGTCGCGCTCGTCACCATGTTTTTGCTGCGAGGGCAGAGCGGGCTCGGCATGGGTTTTGATGCTGATCCGGCAGCCAGTGCCGACGAACCGGATGTCTGGCAGACACCATTTTATTTGCGGGTCAACATGCCGGTCGCACAAGGCGAAGTAGCAGTGATGCCGAATAATCCCTGGACCAGTTGGTCTATGGGAACGCCGCAGATATCGGCGCAGAAAGGTTCAGGATATGGCAGGTAGATCAATCCCATTCACCGATGGCTCGGCCTATATGGGACACCCCGCCTATTACCGGGGAATGCCGCCGGCGGGGAACTACATGAGCAATGCGCCAAGTGTACGATCCGCCGCACTGCCGCCGGTTGTTGCTCCCCGGCCCGGCGCATGGGGTTGGACTAAGACCGCAACCCCGCCCGCGATCAATCCATCGTTTTGGGGAGTGCGGGGGCAGAACGGTAATACGCTCGGAAGCTGATGGCCTACTGGACCCCGCAAGCCCTGCCGAAACTGCGGACCTCCGAAGGGCGGTACGATCAAATTCATTACCCTTCGGGATATACATCCTCGGGGGTTAGATCGAGTGCCAGCGGCGGCTATGGGTTTCTCGATTCGACTTGGCGCACCTTTGCCCCACAAGCGGGAGTTGATACTAATCAATATCCACGCGCTTATATGGCCCCGCCGGCAGTACAAGATCAGGTTGCGTCCATTACTCCGGTTAGTAATTGGACTTGTGCAGGGTGTAATTCTACCGCCTCGGCACTGGCGCGAAACCCGGTCTATGTTAGTTCAACGCCGCAGAGCGTGTCCGGGGGAAGCGGCGGCGATCCATCCGGGTTTAGTACATCGGATGATCCGGCTTTCACTCAGCCGGGGGGCGGCGGCACCAATACCACAACAGGCGGAACCGCCAGCAGCGGCGATTATGGCGGCGGCACCGACTATATCTTCAATCCCGAAACCGGAACGTATTTCAACCCCGACACTGGACAGGTGCAACTCCCCGGAACCCCCGGACTCTCCCCGCCGGCCGGGCCGGGAACCGGCGAGGGAACGCCCGGGGATTTGGGCACTGGCGGCACCGGCGGACTGCCGGCAATCCTTAGCTATGGTTGGGACAAACTGATACGGATCGCCCTCATATTATTGGGCGTGCTGCTGGTGATCGTCGCCGCGTGGGCGATGGTGGAAGGGGAGTTCAGACGAGCATGAGAGACGCGGAGATTGCCATCCTAGTCATGCTCGCGGGGCTTACCCTGATTGTGCTTATCGGGTTTCAAGCTGTGCTCGAACAGACAAGGCCGCGAGTGATCTATGTTCACGCAGGCGGGAAGGATGAAAACGAAAAGCGGGCTAGCTAAGTCTGCGGCAGCCGTGCTGTTCGCCGTGCTCGGAGGTTGTACAACGCTGCCCGTAAAAGGTTTGTGGCAGGCAGAGCTTGGAATAGGAACCTGCCCTGATGAAAGAATGGAAATCTATCCTACTCCCCCTGGCGATCCTGCTCGGGGGCCTACTCGCAAGCAGTATTTGAAAAGGAGAAAGTAAATGCCTTACGTCGCAGTTAGTGCATCGCCAATTCGAGTTCATCAAACCGGCGGACCGGTTGACCCAGGCTATGGCGTCGGCGAGGGGCATCCCGACCAGGGATTGCCGGGCTCGCAGCCGGGCGTCGACAATTCCCTCCCCGTACCACCCCCCGGAGTCTGGCCGCCGCCGACGATCTCGCATCCGATTGTCCCTGTCCCGCCCGGTAGCTCGGTCCCGCCAGGAACTATCTGGCCGTCGCCAGGGCATCCCGACCAGGGGCTCCCACGTCCGCCGGCTCACCCCGATCAGGGACTGCCGCCAGAGCCGGGTTCACCCGATAACACGCTGCCGCGTCCGCCCGGTTCGCCCGATCAGGGGTTGCCAAGTCAGACATTCTGGGTTGTGGCCGGCATCCCCGGGTATGGCTGGCGATATGTCTGCGTTGATCCAAGCCTGAGCGTGTCGCAACCGATTGCGCCAACGCCAACCCCAAAGTAACGCCCTCTCGACCCCGGAGAGCCCCGCGTGAGCGGTAATCAGGGGAGGCCCGTGAAATTCGGGCCGCATCCCCCATGTGACTAACAACTGATCTAAAGCGATGATTAGTCTTCTGATAACACTTCTAATCGTCCTAATTGTGTTGGGACTGGTCTGGTGGATCGTCACGTTGATACCACTGCCGCCGCCCTTGGCACAGATTGCACAAGTTGTTGTGGTTGTGATCGGGGCGATTGTGTTGATTTATATGTTGCTCGGACTGATCGGCGGGCCGCTGCCCGTTTGGAGATAAAGAATGGCGGAGTCAACATCTGCGGCGGCGGTTTTGCGTAGCGAAACAGCGAAAGCAAAGGTGGAAGATACAACAGATGTCGGGATGCCATTCTGGCAGCATACGATTGAGGATCAAACCATCCCTTGCAGCCACGCTTTATGCCTCAAATGGGCCGTGTGGCTGGTCGGGACCGTGCCGCCCGGAGAGTGGTTGTGCACCGAACATGCTAAGGCCGCCCAAATTGATCCGGCTTGGGATGCAATGTTTGACGCCGCACCCGATGATGTGGCGATGGACACACCGTCCGACACCTAGTGACACTCGCGGTGACACCTAGTGACACTCGCGGTGACACTCGCGGTGACACACGCCCGCCCGGTATTGTGACACTCGCACACCGTCTGACACCGGTAGTGACACATGCACTGACACCAGCACCGACACCTGACGGCACCGGATTGCCCTGCCGCCTCCTATCCTGGTCCCCC
>Ga0184624_10000167_pt1 | contig 16022 bp, 13 predicted proteins | sample PLM3_5_b1_FD_133157 | JGI IMG/M metagenome (GOLD analysis project Ga0184624, IMG submission 133157) | Groundwater sediment microbial communities from an aquifer in East River, Colorado, USA - PLM3_5_b1 | ecosystem: Environmental > Terrestrial > Soil > Riparian zone | place: USA: East River...
CGGACATTTTTCCGACCGGCTACATGGCCGCCGAGGCGTGCAACATCCAGCCAGGCGATGTCGTCGCCGTCTGGGGGTGCGGACCTGTGGGCCAGTTCGCGATCGCGAGCGCCTACCTGCTGGGTGCCGAGCGCGTGATCGCAATCGATCGTTTCCCGTATCGGCTCCAGATGGCGCGGGATCGGGCTGGAGCCGCCGAGACGATTAATTACGAGGAAGTCGACGTGCGCGAGGCGCTCGACTCGTTGACCGGCGGGCGCGGTCCCGACTCGTGCATTGATGCGGTCGGCATGGAAGGACACGCGCCAGGCATGATCGGCGCCTATGACAAGGTGAAGACGACGCTGATGCTCGAAACGGATCGGCCCGTCGCCCTTCGCCAGGCCATTCTCTCGTGCCGCAGCGGCGGCACGATTTCAGTCGCGGGCGTCTACGGCGGCTTCATCGACAAGTTCCCGATCGGCGCCATCGTCAACCGGGCGCTGACGATCCGATCGGGCCAGACACACGTGCATCGGTACATGCGGCCGCTGCTCGAGCGCATCCGAAAAGGCCAGATCGACCCCAGCTTCGTTATCACGCACAGAATGCGGCTGGACGACGCACCCGAGGCCTATGACATCTTCCACAACAAAGAGGACGAGTGCTTGAAAGTTGTCCTGAGGCCGTAGGGCTTTGGGGACTAGGGATTGGGGATTAGTTGCTCTAATCCCCAATCCCTAACCACAAATCCCTGTCAGGTTAGATTTTTTCCTTCACGCCTTCAGAGATGTTCTGAAGAGTGTCGCCCCAGCGGCTGTCCTTGCCTTCCTTCACGGCGAGATCGCCGATCGACACGATTCCGACCAGGCGATCGTTTTCCACAACCGGCAGCCGGCGGATCTGGTGTTCGCTCATCAACTCGCCCGCCTCTCGCGTCGACATCTCCGGCGAGGCGCAAATCACGCCACCGGTCGTGATGTTGCTGATCGGACTCGAGAACGATCCTCCCTCGGCGACGACGCGCACGACGATGTCGCGATCCGTTACGACGGCAAGCACGTGGCCATCGTTGACGACAGGAACGGCTCCCGTGTCCTCAGACACCATGATCCGAGCGGCAGCCTGGATCGTATCGTTCGGCGACACTGTGCGGGGATTTGGCGTCATCACATCACGAATTTTCATAGGTAATTTCCTCCAGCGCCGTACTTACGCAAAACAACGGCCGGAAAGCGGAGTTGACGTCAATGGAGCGCGTAGACGGTCAGCATTTCCATGCCGTGCAGCGCGACGTATTGCTTGCCGCCGACCATATAGGTCATCGGCGCTGCGGACGAAATCCGGCCGAGGTTGATGCTGCGCAAGATTTTGCCCGTCTTTCCATCGAGCACGAGAAGCCCGCCATCGCCGGGAAGAAACACGAGCCCGGTGGCGGTCGACAGGATGCCGGGTTCGCCGCCTGGGTTGGGCATGTCCCATACTTTCTTCGCCGCAAAAGGATCCATCGCGCGGATGAAGGCACCCATCGTGTATCCCTTGGTCAGCGCGGCGAGCGCTTCGCGCGCTTTCTCGGACGCCGGCCCGCCGCCGAACCACCGGTTCCCTCGAGCCCCAAGCGGATCCTCATGTGATGTGTAGACCTGGCAGCTGTCGCTGACCCGCACGTAAAACAGCTTCGTCACCGGGTTGTACGACACCGCGTAGAAATTTGCGCCTCCGCCGCCCCCTGGACACGCCGCGATCCCATCCCGCGTCGCAACCGAACCCGGATCGACGATTGGTTTGCCGTCGGCTCCGAATCCCTTCACCCACGTCACCTTGCTGGCGAGATTCCCTGTCTTGAGGAGCTGCCCGGTCGTGCGGTCCAGAACGTAGAAAATGCCGTTGCGGTCGCCGTGAAAAAGCAGCTTCCGCGGCTTGCCTTCCCAGATTTCGTCCGCCAGCACCATCGGCTGAACGGCGTCCCAATCGTGAGTGTCGTGAGGCGTGAACTGGTAGTACCACTTCATGCGGCCTGTTTTGGCTTCGAGGGCGACGACGCTCGACGTGTACAGGTTGTCGCCGATACGCTCCTCGCCCGCGAAATCGGGGCACGGATTCCCGATCGCCCAATAAATCAGGTCGAGCGTGGGATCGTACGAGCCGGGCATCCACGTCGCGCCGCAGCCATGCTCGAGCGCCTGTCCGACCCAGGTTTCGGATCCGGGCTCGCCCCGCGCCGGAATCGTGTAGAAACGCCACGCGCGTTCGCCAGTCGATGCGCGGTAGGCATCGAGAAATCCGCGCGCGCCCTCCTCGCCGCCCGCGACGCCGACAACGAGCAGGTCGCCGACGGGCAGTGGCGGCGACGTCGAGCTATACGACTCGAGATATGAGCCCATCTCCGCTTCCCATAACCGCTCCCCTGTGAAGCGGTTGAAGCCGAGCAGGTGTGCGTGATCCGTGATCATGAACACGCGGTCGCCGAGTACAGTCGCACCGCGATTCACCCCGATGCCGGCCTCACTGACGATCCCTCCGTGACGCGGTTCGCGATAGGTCCACAACACGCGCCCGGTCGTTGCATCGACCGCCTGGAGCTCGTTCCATCCCGTCACGTACATGATGCCGTCGACCACGACAGGCGTCAGCTGAGGACGTGATTCCGGCATGGGCAGCGTCCAGACCGGTGCGAGGCGCTGGACGTTGGATTGATCGATTTGATCGAGCGTGCTGTAGCGGCTGCCTGTGTAGGACCCGTCGTAAAACAACCAATCGCGCTTCGGCGCAATCGGCTTCTCGCGATACGAATCGCCGTCGCGCGACAGCAGCGTGAAACGCGTGTTCCCGCTCTCGAGCATGACTGCGCTCGTCAGCGACTGGCCCAGCAGGATTCCCGTTCGCGCCCCACCGTCGGCCATCTTGATCGTGGTGGCTTGGTTGGTTCCGATGCCGGGCGCCGGTGGGCGCGGTTCAGAGGGAGGAAACGACTCGGGTGGCAGCGCCGCCGTGCGGCTTCCTGTGTAGCCCCCCGTCGCCATTGCCGGATTGGTGCCTGCAAGCTTTCGCACTTCCGAAAGCAGCTGGCGAAGCTCGGTCTCGGGCATCTGAGCCGACACGTTGTGATGACCCTTGCGAACGAGACCGGCGATCTCCTTGTCGACATGGAAGCGCACCCAGGTTCGTATCGCGGGTCCACTCGCGCCGTTCATGTCGGCGCCGTGACAGCTCGCGCATCGACTTCCGTACACCGATGCTTCAGGCGGCTGAGGCGCTTGTGCCGATGAGATCAACCCGAGGCTGAGACACGAGACGCCGATAGTGGCGAACAGCACACGTTGCATCGATCCTCCGGGCTAACGGAACGTCACGGCGTTACTTTATCGGTAAATGACGGGCGGGTGCTATTCTCGCCGCCGATGATGCGGCGGGCCATTCTCCTGACATGCGCGTTCTTGCTGGCGGCGTCACGACTGCCGGGTGCGGGGTTCCAGGTTCCAGTTCCAACTGCGACGTCTGCGCGCGCGGTCGTGTCGCGCGCCGACCTTGTATATACGGCGCCGGTTGTGCGAAGCGAGGAAGGCATCCCTATCGGCAACGGCCGTATGGGCACGCTCGTATGGACAACACCGAGCGCCCTGAAATTTCAGATCAACCGGGTCGACATCCAGCCAATCAACAAGGACACGCGGTCGTTCTTCGAACGCAACACCGACTACATGGGCGGCGCAGGATTTGTCGATCTCGAGCTGGCGGGCTCGGGCGGCGACGTCTTTACTGCCGACGGCACCAACCAGCATCTGTCGGTGTACGAAGGCCGGCTCGATGTGAACGCTGCCGGCGTCAACGCCCGCATCCTCGCGTGGCACGAGCGCGACGTCATAGCCGTCGAGATTGACGATCGCCGGACGGCGCCCGAGCCCATTCAGATCAACCTGCGCATGCTGCGCTCGTCGTCGCAGTATGCCGGCGGCGCGATGGAGCAGATGATTGCCGATCGTGCGGTCACCGTCAGAACGCGGGCGCACACAGCCACGTCGAGGATCGCCGCCAGAGATGGCCGCATTCTGCTGACTCAGGATTTCGAAGAAGGCACGCATCGCACGAAGTCCGCCGTGGCCATCGCCCTCCTCGGGCGCAGGACGCTGACGAGGTTCGCCAACGAAACCGAGGTGCGCATCGTGTCGCCGGCCGAGCGGGGCCGTGTCGTCATTCTCATCGCCAGTGCGGCGGCACTCGACGCGCGCACCGACGTTGCGTCGGCCGCGCTCGCCAGCCTGGATGCCGCAGCCGCGAAGAGCTTCGATGACCTCGCGGGCGACAACGCCGAATGGTGGCACGCATTCTGGCAGCAGGGAACAATCGCGCTCCACAGCGCCGATGGCGTGGCCGACTATGTCGCCGAGAACTATCACTATTACTTGTATCTGATGGCCGCAACCTCGCGCGGCGCGTTTCCGCCCAAGTTCAACGGGATGCTGTGGAACACCGCCGGCGATCTGAGGCCGTGGGGCACGCAGCACTGGTTCGCCAATCTCAGTTGCTACTACGAAGCGCTGTTCGCGGCGAACAGAATCGATCTGCTCGATCCGGTGTTTTCGATGTACTCGGGTATGTATGACTCGGCGTCGACCGCGGCGCGTCAGCAATGGGGCAGCCAGGGCATCTACATTCCGGAGACCGTGTGGCACGACGGCCTTGCGGCGCTGCCCGATGATGTCGCGGCAGAGATGCGCGATCTCTATCTGTTGCGAAAGCCGTGGACGGAGCGCAGCGCCCGCTTCATGCAATTCGCGCGCACCGGCCATCCGCATTCGAGCCGGTGGAATTGGTGGGGTGGCGGCGACTGGACCGACGCAACGTGGGTTCCGACGGAGCGGCCGACTGCGCCGTTCGGTCCTGTCAGCCACATACTCGGCACCACCGCCAAAGTCGCGTATCTCTATTGGCGGCGCTACGAATACACGCAGGACGTGGAGTGGCTTCGCGGCCGCGCCTACCCGATGATTGCCGGCGCCGCGGAATTCTATCGACACTTTCCGAACCTGCGGAAGGAAGCGGATGGCAAGTACCACATCCATCACGTCAACAGCAACGAGAGTGTGATGGGCGCGCACGACACCGACGAAGATCTCTCCGCGATGCGCGGTATTTTCGCGGTGGCCGTACGCGCGAGCGAACTGCTCGGCGTCGATGCGGAGCTGCGTGCGCGTTGGCAGGACGTGCTGGCCAATCTGGCGCCGCTGCCAACCAGCGACGACCCCGAGGCACTGCGCCCCGCCGACTACACAGGCGCGCCCGTATTCGTCCGAGGCCTCAAGCCGACCGCGAACGGCGACACCGGCTTCACGCCCGATGGCAACAGCTTGCCGATGTGGTTTTTCGACCTCGTCAATCCGGATGCGCCCGACAAAGGGTTGCTCGCCGCGGCCAACGCCACATTCGATCGCACCTTTCGCGCGGGAATCGGCCCGACAACGCCGGTCGGCGTTCTATCGAAATGGGCGATTGCCGGAACGACACTCGGCCGTGTCGAAGCGACGCGGTTCCTCGTGCCCAATCAGATTCGCGCGCTCACTGCCGAGCGTCAGACGGCGTATCTCGGCGGGCGGCCGCTCGCGAACCGGCTGACGCTGCGCGAAGGCCCGCAGGCGCTCGATGCTCAGCGCCTTGGTCGCGCCGCCGAAGCGCTGCAGATCGCGCTGCTGCAAAGCGCCCCCGGCATCCCCGGCGGCGAATCGATCATGCGGCTGTTTGCCGCCTGGCCTGATGAATGGGATGCGCAGTTTACACTTCGCGCGCGAGGCGGCTTTGTGGTGACCGCGTCGAGACGCAACGGACGTATGGGATCCATTTGGCTTCGGTCGGAAGCCGGTTCGGTCGCGCGAATCCACAACCCATGGGGCACAGCTCCGGTGACGCTGTTCCGAAACGAAAAGCGATCGGAACAATTGAAAGGCGCGGTTCTCCTGTTCGAAACTGAGGTCGGTGAGGTCGTTGAACTACGAGGTAACTGAAATCCCGTTGACCGTGACGGTTCCGTTCTTGCCGTAGCGGGCTTTATCGTGGCGAGAAAACACTCTGAAAGCCCTTGCATTCTCCAGGCGACGATGGCATCGTCGTCGTCAGGTCAGAAAGGATGCAGGTTCGATGGCAACGGCGGTTCGTGCGCTCCGAGAGAAACTTGGCGATGAGGCGATCGGAGGTCTGCAGACTCTTGTCGATGATGTGCGACGCGAATGGACGAATGAGGTGCTGACGGTGGCGACCGAGCGGTTTGATCGCCGGCTTGGTGAGAAAATTGGCGCGCTTCGTCTTGACATAGCGAAGGAACACGCGACACTCCGCGTGGAAACTGCAAAAGAGTTCGCCACGCTGCGCGCCGAGATGGCGGAGACACGCTTCAGCATGTTGAAATGGGCGTTCGTGTTCTGGATCGGCCAGTTTGCCGCCGTCAGCGCGATGATGGCGCTTCTGCTTCGCACCTATCGCTGACGGTCCGGAAAACCGGACACTACGTACGCCCTACAAGCTACCGGCTACCGCCTACCAGCTACCGCCTATTTCTTCGGCAATGCGCGCGTCGCACCCGTAGAAATCCCGCCGTCTACCAGCAGCGTCTGCCCGGTGACGTACTCGCTGGCATCCGACGCCAGAAATACCGCGGGACCTTCAAGGTCGCTCATCTTTCCCGGGCGGCGCAGCGGGATGCGGTCGACCAGGTACGCAACCCACTCCGCATCCTCGTACATCACCTTGTTCTGCTCGGTTTTGAACCACCCGGGCGCGAGACAGTTCACGGTGATTCCGTGCGGTCCCCAGTCATCGGCGAGGCTCATCGTCAACTGGCGGATGCCGCCGCGGCTCGCGCCGTAGGGACCCAGCCCCGCGTAGCCCATGACAGAGGTCACGGAGCCGATATTGATGATGCGGCCGCGACCGTGCGGGATCATTTCCCGCGCGACGGACTGCGCGACGAAGAAGGCTCCTCGCAGGTTCGTGTCGAGGATCAGGTTCCAGTCGTCCCACGTCACATCCACTGCCGGTTTTCGCACGTTGCACCCGGCGTTGTTCACAAGGATGTCAATCCGCCCGTACGCCTTCACGGCATCGCCCACCATGCGGCGGATGCTCTTCTCGTCTCTCACGTCGAGCTCGAGCGGCACCGCACGCCGTCCCATGTCTTCGACTTCCTTGGTGAAGGCTTTCAGCGAGTCGACGGTGCGGCTCGTAATGGCGAGGTCCGCGCCGGCGCGCGCAAGCGCCCGCGCGAAGGTTTGCCCAAGCCCGCGGCTCGCGCCCGTAACGATGGCTACTTTGCCGGTGAGATCGAAAGGGTTCATGGTTGAAGGATCACTTTCATCAGACGTTTGTCGCCGCCGTACAGCCGCTCGAACAGCCCGGGCGCCTCGTCGAGCGATGCCTTGAGGCTGATCAGCGGATCGACGTCGACGGCGCCGCGAGCGAGCAACTCGATGCATTCGGGGATTTCACCGTTCGACGCGCACGATCCGAGCACCGAAATCTCCCGCGATACGACTTCCTGCAGCGGTATTTCGACTTTCGGCGAGAGATTGCCGATCAGCACGACCGTTCCGCCCTTGCGCACGCTGCGGATCGCATTCATGACGGTGCTGCCGTGGCCGACGACCTCGAACGACGCATCCGCTCCCTGTCCGCCGGTGAGCTCCCGGATCGCCGCCGGCACGTCGATGTCTTTGCCGTTCACCGTACGTCCTGCACCGACACGGGCAGCCAGCGCCAACTTGTCGTCATCGACATCGATGGCGATGATGTTGCGGCAGCCTTTCTCTCGCAGCACTTGAATCACCAGCACGCCGATCATTCCAGATCCGAAGACGACGACCGCGTCATCGGGCTTGGGCACGTGCCGGCTGACGGCATGAACCGCGATCGAGACCGCTTCGATGAGCGCGGCGCGCTCGAACGGCAGCGTATCGGGCAGCTTGTACAAAATGCGCGCCGGCACCGCCACGTACTCGGCGAATGCGCCGTGCCGCCGGTAATCACCGCACGAGACGCCGAGCACCATCCGGTTGTCGCACAGGTTGATATGTCCTTCGCGGCAGAAGTCGCACCTGCCGCACGACACGGTCGAGTCGAACGTCACGCGGTCGCCAACCTTGAACCCATCGACCGAGCCCCCGGCACGCTCGATGACGCCGGCCGCCTCGTGTCCCATGACGAGCGGCGGAATGCGCCGGCCGGTCGACCCGTCATATCCATGGATGTCGCTTCCGCAAATGCCGCACGCGCGCACGCGCACGAGCACGTCTTCATCGCCGATGTCGGGGACCGGCATGTCGACGACGTTCAGTTTTTTGTACTCGGACAGTAGCAATGCCTTCATGATTTCCTCTAGCTAGTGCAAGAACCGTTGCAACTGGTCATAGATCGTATAAATCGCGAGGGTGCCGAACAGCAGCGTCGACCACAGCAGCGTCGCCGTGCGGAACGTGTTGATGCGAATCGCCTCGGGAAGCATGCGTTTATTCAGCGCGATGAGCAGCATGGAGTACAGAAACATGATGGTGCCGCCAGTCGACGCCGAAATGACGAGCAGCGTGATTGGCTGCGACATGCCGACGAGCAGGATGCCGCAGCCGAGCCCGACCATGCCCCAGACGAGCCAGAAATACATGCGGCTTTCGCTCATCGCCGATCTCGGCAGATAGGTCGTCTTCAGGATGTCGGCGGCGAGCCGGCTGGTGTAGTCGATGATGCCCATCGCCGATCCGAAGAGCGAAAACGCGCCGATGGCGAGAAACAGCACGCCGAACCAGCGGCCGACCATCGCTTCCATCCGCTGCGCCTCGATGCGGAGGAAGGAGACGTTGTTCGGAAGATTCGGCTCGCCGAACAGCGTCGAGTGCGCCAGCATCGACGTGAACCCGATCGTGATGATCGTGACGAGCACGAAGCTGAACACCTGCTCGACGTTGGCGAAGCGCCACCAGCTCTGCCACCGCGCCATGTTGGCGGGTGTGGTTTCAAAGATATAGCTCGATGCCACGGGTGCGGCCGTCGCCGCGCCGGTGATCGGGCTGACGAGCTTCGGCACGTACTGCCCCATGCCGAACCCTTTGTCGCGGATCCAATTGCTCTGGCAGAGATTCTGCCCGCCGCCGGATCCGGCGAACGCAATCGCGCCGAAGATCAACGCGATGCTGAGGCCTTCCGGAATCCTGCCGAAGCTCAGCATCCCCACCGGCAGTGCGCGCCACGACTCTGCTTCGACCGCAAACATCAGACCGAGGATCACGAGAAACAGTACCGCCGCGACCTTGACGAAGATGAGGCGCTCGAGCGCGACGTAGATAACCGGGGCGAAGGTCAGCGAGAATCCGATGACCAGCAGGCTGATGACCGCAATCACGGTCGGGTTGCCGCCGAACAGGTAGCTCGCGAGCGTCGCCGAGCTGATCGCCCAGCCGGGCCACAGGTTGGCGAAATACACGAGAATCGCAAACACCAGACCCCAATGCTTCCAGAATCGATTGAAGCCGGTGAGCGCCGTTTCGCCGGTGGCGAGCGTGTAGCGTTCGACTTCCATGTTGAGAAAAAACTGCGTCACGACGCCGACGAGCGCGCCCCACAGCAGGATGAGGCCCACCTGTGACGCGATGAACGGCCACAGCACGAACTCACCGGACGAGAGTCCCACGCCGCCGGCGACGATACCGGGACCGACGAGGCGCCAGTAGTTGCGCGGCGGATCGGGCATGTCGCGCACCTCGCGCGGGCGGAGTCCCTCTGCGTGTGCGTGGGCGACGGGTAGTTCGGCGCGATCGACTGCCGGCATCGGGCCTCCTGAGGTGCTTGCCCCGCCACATGCACGGATCGCGAGAGCGCGACGCGGGCTGAGGAACAGGTGCGTAAGCGAGTAACGGACTGCTCATTCTATACTTGCAACACCGATCAATCCGATGGAGGGACCCGCATTGCTCGACACTGCGCCGAACACGGGCACCACAACGCCCGTGCCTCAGCGCGCCGAGTCCAACCTCGGCCGCTGGATGGCGCTGACGGCCGCCTTGCTCGGATGGATGTTCGACGGATTTGAAATGGGGCTGTTTCCGCTCATCGGCGGTCCGGCGTTGAACGACCTGCTCGGTCCCTCCTCCGCGGCGCAGGCCACGCAATGGTTCGGCGCCATCATCGCCGTGTTCCTGGTTGGTGCGGCAACCGGCGGCGTGTTTTTCGGCTGGCTTGGCGACCGTATCGGCCGCGTGCGCGCGATGGCGTTGAGCATCTTCACCTACGCCGTCTTCACCGGACTCTGCGGCTTCGCCACGGAAGCCTGGCACATCGCCGCGCTCCGGTTCGTCGCCTCGCTCGGCATGGGCGGTGAGTGGTCGCTCGGCGTCGCCCTCGTCAACGAAATCTGGCCGAACAAATCACGGGCGCTGCTCGCCGGCCTGATCGGCGCCGCCGCGAATCTCGGATTCCTGATGGTCGGCCTCCTCAGCATCGGCCTCCACAGCTTCATCGGCGGTGTCGAAGCGGTGCTTCTCGGTATCGGCATGCCGACGGCGGCGGTGAGCAGGCTGCTGGCGAATTCCGGATGGCGATTTCTGATGATCAGCGGCGCGCTGCCGGCGCTCCTCGTGTTTTTCATCCGGCTGTTCGTGCCGGAATCGCGAAAGTGGGAGCACGAAAAGGCGCGCGGAGCCACGTCGCACTGGTCCAACGGCGATTTGCTCGGCGTCACGACCGGATGCCTGGCGTCGATCGCGATCATCTGGAGCTGGTCACCCGCAGGCACAGGGCCGGGCACTGCCACCATCATCACGATCGCCGGCGTCGCCGCCGCCCTATGGGGATTTCTATATCCGGTACGGCGTTATCTGACGCGCGCGATCGCCGCCGGATCTCTCGCGCCGCACCAGGAACGCATCGTCATCAAACATATGCTACTCGGCGCCGGACTGGCCGGTGTCGCGCTGCTCGGCACGTGGGGATCGATCCAATGGGCCCCGCGCTGGGCATTTCAGCTCGAGCCTGATCCGAGCCGCTTCTCGAGGGAGTACACGCAGATCGCGTCGGCGTTCGGCGCCATACTCTTCCCGATTCTTGCCGGGGTCGTCGCCGGGAAATTCGGACGACGGATCACGTACGCAGCGCTTTGCGTGGGATCGATTCTGTCGTGTCTCCTGCTGTACCAGGGCAACGACCGGTTCGATGGCTTCTTTCTGTTTTCGATGTTCCTCGCCGGCGGCATCACGGCGGCATTCTACGGATGGTTTCCGTTGTACCTTCCGGAGCTGTTCCCCACAGTCGTACGGGCGACGGGCCAGGGCTTCGCCTACAATTTCGGCCGCATCCTTGCTGCCGTCGGCGGTCTTCAGACGGCAACGCTCATGGGTTTCTTTGGCGGAAGCTTTCCAATGGCCGGTTCGGTGCTGACGGTGTTCTACGCAGTAGGGCTCGTTATCATCTGGCTCGGGCCGGAAACGCTCGGGAAGCAGTTGCCTGAGTAACTAGCTGGTAGGCGGTAGGCATTTCGTTCTTGCTACCACCCACCACCTACCACCTACCACCTACAAGCTAGCAGCGTTTATCTCAATCACATTCCGATCGGGATCGAGCACGTGAACCTGCGGGTAGCCGGTGACGCTGGCCCGGTTGACGCGCATCGATCGGCCGGGCTCGTCGCCACCCTCGTGGCATCCCTTCGATTCGAGATGCGCGAGGGCGGCGCCAAAGTTTTTCGCCCGCAGCGCGAAATGACCATCCTCCAGTGTCACGCCCTTCCCGGTGCGGAATGTCGGATCCCTGGACACGATGAGGTGTACTTCCTGATTGCCGACGCGATACCAGGCGCCGTCGAACGGAAACGCGGGCCTTGCAATCTCTTCGAGACCGAGCACTTCTCCATAGAACGCCTTGGCGCGCGCGAGATCGCTCACCGAAATCGCCACGTGATGAAGGACCTCAAGCTCCAGCATGACGGATCATCTCCTGTAGGTTTCTTCCGCAAATCATACTGCCCTGGAATTTGTCGCCGTCCGGGCCCTTCCAATGAGTCTCGAGGCTCACGGTGCCGCGATATCCGTCGCGCGCGAGCGCGCCGAGTTGTCCAGGCCAGTCGACACTGCCTGGCCCCATATCTCCCAACGGACCGAATACCGGCACATGATTGGCGACCGTGCAATCCTTCGCATGCACGTGAGCGATCCGCGAGAGTGGAATGTGCCTGTAGCCCTGGGGGTACGGCACCTCGCCGGCGACGAATGCATTTGCCGGATCCCAGACGACACCGAGCGCGGGATGATCCACGGCGGCGAGGAGCCGCGCGGTCTCGGCGCCGGTCGCGATATTGCACGCGTGCTCGTTCTCGATGCCAACGATGAGCGATCGCTCGGCAGCGGAATCGGCCAACCCGCGCAGCGAAGATGCGACGCGATCGAAACACGCGTCGGGATCGACCGAGCGCCAATACGAAAATACACGGACGATACGGGCACCCATACGCTCGGCGATGTCGAACGCGCGGCGCGCGAGCCTCGGCTGATCGTCGAACCCGAATGCCGAGCTGAACATGTCCTGCTGGATGTGCGGCGCAATCGGCGGGGCGTCGGGCAGCGCGCACTTCAGCACCGGCGATGCGATCGCAACGACACGCATGCCGCGAGCCTCGACCTTCGCCCTGATCGCGTCGACCTCTGCGTCGGTGTGCTCGAGGATGTTCCTGCCGTTGACGACCCGAAGCTCGGCGAAAGTCATACCGAGGTTGGCCATCGCCCCAAGCGCTCTGTCCAGATCGTCGGGTGAGAACTCGTCGGTCACCGCGCCGACCGAAAATGGGCCGGGCGACAAGAATGGGGCCCGGCTCATTTCTAGTCGAATTGCGCGGGCTCGAGGCGCGGCGACAGCAGGTGCACCATCAACAGCGCCACCAGATAAGCCGACGAGGCGATGATGAACACGGGAAGGTAGCTTCCGGTGTATTGCAACACCGCCGCGGTCAGCTTCGCGATCAGCATCCCGCCGATCGCCCCGGCCGTGCCGCCGAAGCCGACGACCGAGCCGATCGCCTGCTTCGGGAACATGTCGGAGGTCAGGGTGTACACGTTGGCGGACCAGCCCTGGTGCGCGGCCGCCGCGAGACCAATGAGGCCAACCGCCATCCACAGACTCGACGCATTGGCGGCGAAGATAATCGGCGTCACCGCGAGCGCGCACACCAGCATCGCCGTCTTGCGCGCGGCGTTCACCGTCCACCCGCGCTTGATGAGCGTGGACGACAGCCATCCGCCCCCGACGCTGCCGACGTCGCCGATCAGATAAATCACGACAATCGGCGGCCCCATGGTCGTCAAGCTCAGCCCGTAGTTCCGATAGAGAAAGTCCGGAATCCAGAACAGGTACAGCCACCACACCGGATCGGTCATGAACTTCGCGACAGCGAACGTCCAGGTCTGCCGGTGTGGAAGTATTGTTCCCCACGACATTCTTGTCGTGGGCTCAGGCGGATCGGTGCGGATGTAGGCGAGCTCCGCCTGGCTGACGCGCGGGTGTTCCTCGGGCGATCGGTATGAAAACCACCACAACGCAAGCCACAGAAACCCGAGCGCGCCCGTGGCGACGAACGCCCACTCCCATCCCAACGACAGCGTGATGATGGGAACCACTAGCGGCGTCAGCAACGCACCGATATTCGTGCCGGCGTTGAAGATGCCGGTCGCGAACGCGCGCTCCTTACGGGGAAACCATTCTGCGACCGTCTTGATCGCGCCGGGGAAATTGCCAGCTTCGCCGAGCCCGAGCGCAAAGCGCGCGCCCATGAAACCGGCGACCGACGCGCTGTACGTCAAGCCGAACATCGCCAGCATCGCCGCCACCGTTCCGCCGAAGTACATCACCCACGCGTGCGCCATCGCGGCGACGCTCCACACCACGATCGCGATCGCGAACCCGACCCGCGTACCGAGACGGTCCATGATGCGGCCGGCAAACAGAAAGCCGATCGCGTAGGCGAGCTGGAACGAAAATACGATGTCGCCGTAATCGAGCTCGCTCCAGCCGAACTGCTGCTGCAGCGTCGGCTTGAGAATGCCGATCACCTGGCGATCGATGTAGTTGATGACCGACGCAAAAAACAGGAGCCCGCAGACGTACCACCGGTAGTTGCCTACCTTCACGCCGGTGACCACGCCTGTAGCAATGGCAGGACGCGCGGAGGCCGGTACCTGAATGCTCATGCGCACTCCTTATCTAGACTTTCGACTATTATCGTCCAAGCCATCCGCCATCGACGACGAGAACGTGCCCATTTACGTAGTCCGAGGCGCGTGACGAGAGAAATACCACCGCACCGCCGAGGTCGTCGGGGGTCCCCCACCGCCCAGCCGGAATCCGCTCACCGATTTGCCGGCTCCGCACGGGGTCGGCCTGCAGCGCGCTGGTGTTGTCGGTCGCCATGTAGCCGGGGGCAATTGCATTGACGTTGATGCGGTGAGGCGCCCATTCGTTGGCGAATGCCTTGGTCACCTGCGCGACGCCACCTTTCGCCGCCGCGTAGCTGGGCACCGTGATGCCCCCTTGAAACGACAGCATCGACGCGATGTTCACGATTTTCCCGCCGCCGCCGCGCTCCAGCATGTGCACGCCAACGGCGCGACTGAGAAAGAACACGCTCGAGAGATTCACCTCGATCGTTTCATCCCACATGTCGTCCGGATGTTGCGCCGCCGGGGCCCGCCTCATCGTCGCGGCGTTGTTCACGAGGATGTCGATCCGTCCGAACGCCTGGAGGACCGCAGGAACGAGCCCGAGCGTTTCTTCCCGTTTCTCGAGGTTCGCCGTAAAACTCCGCGCCTGCCGTCCCTTCGCCCTGATTGCCTCTTCGGTCGCGAGGGCCGGCTGCACGCTCGCATGAACGGCGACGTCGGCGCCGGCATCGGCCAGCGCCAGCGCCATGCCCGCACCGAGCCCGCGCGACGCTCCAGTTACGAGCGCAATCTTTCCAGTCAAATCGAACAAGCCTTGAGACATTGGTAGTGTCCGCCTTCAGGCGGACTCTTTCCGCGCAAGGAAATCCTCGCGCCGCGGAGTGAAGACATCGACCAGCACCACTTCCTCGTCGAGCATGGTCGCGCCATGCGGGAGATGCGGCGGAAAGTGCAGAACGTCACCAGCCGCACAGACACGCTCGACTCCGTCGATGACGTATAACACGTGGCCCCGCTCGACCATGGTGACCTGCTCGTGCTCGTGGGTGTGCACGGCAGTGACGACCCTCGGCTGAATTGTGAGGCGGCAGATCATCAACTTCTCGCCGACGACCATCTGGCGTTCGATACCCTCAGCGACCCGCTCCACGGGAATCGTGTCCCAATTCATTTCTTCCCCTTGTCGAGGCCCGAGCCGCCCGCCGCAAACTCGGGCTGCACGTTGACGACGCCGAACAGACGGTCGTCGTCTTCGCGGTTGGCCGCCATCATCCAGAGAAAATTAATTTGTCCGCCTGGCGCGGCGACGTTCGGATGGTACCCCGCGGGCATCAGCACGACGTCACCTTCACGGACGATGGTTGCCACTTCGGGATCGGTCTTGTTGGTGTAGACGAGTTGCACGCCGAATGCGGGCGCCGGCATGTCGATATAGAGATACGCTTCCTCGGCCAGGACGGCGTGCTCGTGCGGCGGCCATGACGTCCAGTTGCCTGGCGCACTAAAGGTCACTCCCGCCATCAGGCGGCCGGCTTCGACGTTTTTGCCGATCAGGATGTTCAATTCGCGCTGGCTCCCAGGACCGCCTGCGGCAAAGTGCAGCCCGGGATCCTTCTGCACGTTGCTGAACGCGACGAATTGAACGGGATGCCGTTTCGCGACGGGCGAGGAAATCTCCGCGATGTCGCATCCGGCCGAGCCTGGCACGACTTCAATCGACGCGTCGCGTGGGACGTAAATCGCATCGTATCGGCCGAGTGCGTACGGCTTGCCTTCGGTGGTGATCTGGGCAGACCCATTGAGGCCGATCAGGCTGGTCTCGCGGTCGTGCGTGTCGAAGCGGATCGGCTCGTCGCCCGCGCTCAA
>Ga0184624_10000168_pt1 | contig 15920 bp, 12 predicted proteins | sample PLM3_5_b1_FD_133157 | JGI IMG/M metagenome (GOLD analysis project Ga0184624, IMG submission 133157) | Groundwater sediment microbial communities from an aquifer in East River, Colorado, USA - PLM3_5_b1 | ecosystem: Environmental > Terrestrial > Soil > Riparian zone | place: USA: East River...
ACAATTCCGTTTGGCATAGCAAATTCGTTCGGCTCTGTTAATCTTGTTACTTTCCCTTCAGGTGATACATAATAAACGGCACGACCTGGTTGGAATTTTTTTGGTTCCATGGTAAACTGAGGATCTGTAAAATAAAAACCACCTTTAGTATCTGTCACCACATCGTTGGGACCATCAATCAGTTTCCCCTCATACTTGTCAGCAAGCACTTTTACCACATCTCCTTTTGTTGTCATCTCCACAACCCGGTGTCCCATCATATCGCAAACAATCAGGTTGTTATTTTTATAAGGATACAATCCGTTGGTCTGCATTTTACCTTCCGTGATATTTTTGTAGCTGCCATTAGGATCAAGTTCTACAGTTGAACTCTTTTTTGGGCTAGCATTGAAACTCTGATCGAAATACATATTCGAAAAATAAATTTTGCCATTCATCCATTTGGGGCCTTCACCGAAATTCAGTTCCGGTTTTGTTTTCTTGCCATCAACAACCAATTCCAATTTAGCATCTTCAGGAATGATCACACGATAAGCTGTCATTCTTGTCTTTTCCTTTTCTAAATAATCGGTACGTGCAGGCCAGAAGATATCTAATGCATCGCAACCCATATCCCCAATTTCAGCGCCATGAACCATATTCCCCGGAATGCGCACTACATCATTTACTTTCATGGCTTGTTTACCATCAAGAAGAATTTCATCACAGCCACCGCGTAACACAAACATCATTTGTTCCTCCGGGTGTATATGATGCGGGAAAGTTGAATTTGGACCCATTGAGATAAAACTCAATTGCATATTTTTTCCAGAAACCAATCTTGAGAAGGTGCCTGAGGTCAATTCTGTAAGCTGGATATCGTAGAGATCGTAAACTTTATTCTCTTTTACATTCGGTTCCCGGGTTGTTTTTACATCAACTACTTCAGCTGGAATATCTTTTACACCTGCTTTATGTAAATAGTCGGAACGAAAGGGGCTGTATAATTCAATCAATTTTGCACCCGTTGCACCTGCAGTCACTGCATTTTTGGTTCCTTTTACAAGATATACAAAATCAGTCCTTGGAGTAGCACTGTGTATTCCATCTGGATCTTCTCTTTTATTCCCATTCATTGTAACGGAGGATCCATTGATCAATTGATTGATAGAGCCTTCCAATACAAATACAAACCTGTCGGCCGGTAATACTTCTTCGGGAATTTTTGCATTAGGTTCAAGCTGAAGTGTAGCAACCATAATACCACTTCCCCAGAAAAGTTTTGCGTTGACACCAGCATGAAGTGAGGCGCTTGCTAAACTGTCAACACCTGTTACTTTAGCTGGTTCAAGATTCGACGCAACTTTCGATTCGGGAAGTCCTGGGAGTTCTCTTTCCGTAAGATTATATTGCTTAATTAGCTCCTTATTTTTCTTTGCCCATTCTGGTTCAGGTCTAGATGCAGAAGTGCAATTGGTAAGCACAATTACAATTGTCGCAAGCAGGCCACTAAAAATGGCTTTGGTCGTTCGAGTGGAGTTCATAACCAGTTGGGATTTTGCATTATTGATGGAAAAATAATCATTTCATTTCAAGTGTCAAATTTACATCTGTTCCCCCGGCATTTGTTCTCCGGGAATAGTCTAGAGTAGAATGTATACTTTTTATCCGGCTTTCAAATTCATTTCATAAATTTGGTTTTACCTAAATTATTTTTTTATGAAATACTTCTTCACTCTGTTATTCCTCATTGGAGGACTTATCACTTTTGCGCAAAACAGTATTGATGGCAATTGGAAAGGTAGCCGTGAAACGCCGAATGGTACATTTGAAGTCAATTACACTTTTAAAGTAGAAGGGAACGAACTTAAAGGCACCTGGAAAACTCAATTTGGGGAAGCTCCGTTAGAGAAAGGAAAAATTGAAGGTAAAAAAATTTCGTTCAGTATTTCTTTTAATGACACAACCATTAATAGTACCGGGGAAATAATCAACGAGAATGAAATTTTGATTAAAAATGAAAGAGGTGAAATGAAGCTAGCCAGGGTCAAATCGTAGGTTGACGCCTGACCGCGGAACAGTTTCTCCCCCAGAAAGCGATGAGCACTGACGGTGTTTCATTTCGTAGTTAGATGTGTACTCTACTTGAAATTTCTTCCCTTGGGAAAAATTTCTTCCTGAATTGACTGAGGTTGTTTTTTAATCTGACTTGAATAAGACGGCGAAGATTTTAGATCGGCATGCGAAAGTGTAAGCACTGGTGGATTGTCTAATTGAAATGCAGTAAGATGTGTCAATAGTTTTGAGAGATTATAGCACTGCTGTACGATCACATGAATCACTTCACCCTCTATTTGCAGTTTTCCTTCTACCATTAATAATCGTGAGCTCAAAATTTCCTTTCGATATTTATCAAATAAGTTTTCAAAAACAACAAGGTTTGCATTATCAGTTTCATCCTCAATGGTGATAAAGCAAACACCCTTAGCTGTTCCAGGTCTCTGCCTCACCAAAACAAGGCCTGCTACTCTTACAGTATCTCCATCTTTTAAAGAAGCAAGTTGATTAGCTGAAACAATATGTAGTTGAGCCAATTTTTCTCTTACAAAACTTACCGGATGTGCTTTCAATGAAAGAGAAGTTGCTGCATAATCATGAACTACATGTTCTGAATCTTTCATCACAGGTAACGAGACCTTTTCCTCAACATTTGTTTGACCTGAAAATATTCCAGTTGGATGATCATTACATGCTGATATTTCCCATAATGCCTCTCGCCTATCTAATCCAATTGATCTGAATGCATCCGCATCCGCCAATCTTTTTAATGTAGCTTTGGTTAAACCCGCATTAAGTAAATCAGCAACGCTTCCAATTGATTTTTTTTTTGCCGAGATCAATACTGTCATATCATCTTCCCGTAAGCCCTTTACTTGTCGAAAGCCTAATCTCATTGCACAATATTTATCTGTTTTCTCACCCAGCAAATTATCCCAGGTAGAGTAATTAATGTCAACTGGTCTTACTTCAACTCCATGATTTTTTGCATCACTAACGATCTGTGCGGGTTGATAAAAGCCCATAGGCTGGCTATTCAATAAAGCACATGCAAATACATCAGGATAATAACATTTAAGCCAGCAAGAAACATAAACGAGTAATGCAAAACTTGCGGCATGGCTTTCTGGGAAACCATAACTTCCAAAACCTTCCAATTGTTTAAATACCCTAAGAGCATACTCTTTTGTATAGCCATTCTTCATCATACCATTAACTAGCTTCGCCTGGAACTTTGTTACCAATCCTTGCGCTTTAAATGTTGCCATGCTCTTACGAAGCGCATCTGCTTCTGTAGGAGTAAAGCCCGCAGCAACTATTGCGATCTTCATAGCTTGCTCTTGAAAAAGCGGAACTCCTAAAGTTCTTCCTAAAATTTCTTCCAATTCTTTTGATGGATATTCAACAGTCTCCTCCCCATTTCTTCTTCGCAAGTAAGGATGCACCATATCACCTTGGATTGGGCCCGGTCGAACAATAGCAACCTCAATAACAAGATCATAAAATGTTTTGGGCCTTAACCTTGGAAGCATTGACTGCTGTGCACGACTTTCAATTTGAAATACACCGATGGTATCAGCTTTACAGATCATTTCATAAACAACAGGATCATCTTGTGGAATATTGGCAAGTGTAAGATCAAGATCATAATGTAGTTTACAAAGATCAAATGCTTTTCGAATACAAGTAAGCATACCAAGAGCAAGCACATCAATTTTCATAAACCCTAATGCATCAATATCATCTTTATTCCACTCGATACAGGTTCTGTTTTCCATTCTTGCATTTAGTATAGGGCACAGATCAGTTAGTTTACCATTTGTTATAACAAATCCTCCTGTATGTTGACCAAGTTGACGGGGAAAACCTATATACTCTTTAGTAAGCTGAAGAACCTTTCGAAGATGTTTGTCGCCTATACTGAAACCTTCCTGTGTGATCCTTTGCTCCTTAAATGATTCTTCAGGAAATTCACCCACCTGACCAACTGAAACAGCAAGCCGATTTATCGTATCCAAGGAAAGGCCCATGGCCTTTGCCACATCTCTTATTGCTCCTTTTTCATGTTGCTGTGTAACTGTTGCAACGATTGCCGCACGATCCCTTCCATATTTCTCATATATATATTGTATCACTTCCTCACGTCGCTCATGTTCAAAGTCAACATCAATATCAGGCGGTTCATTTCTTGCAGAAGAAATAAAACGTTCAAAAAGCAGATCGAACTTTGTTGGATCTACAGAAGTAATTCCCAAACAATAGCAAACTGTAGAATTAGCAGCTGATCCCCTACCCTGGCATAAAATATTTTTTGATCTTGCAAATCGAACTATATCATGAACTGTAAGAAAATAACTGGCGAAATTCATTTCATCAATAAATACCAACTCATGATGAATGTTATCAATTATCTTTTGAGGAATATGATCAGCAAAACGTTCTTTTGCACCTTGCCAGGCTAAATAAGTAATTTCTTCCTGCGGAGTTCGGCCTTCCCTCGTTAATTCTTCAGGATATTCATACTTCAATTCAGACAATGAAAATTGACAAGCTTCAGCAATTTCTTGTGCATGTTGGATTGCTTCAGGATAATGTCTGAATAACCGATGCATTTCATCAATTGGTTTCAAATATCTTTCAGCATTTGGATGAAGACGAAATCCAGCATTTTGGATGGTACATTTTTCTCGGATACATGTCAATACATCCTGCAATTGTCTTCGTTGCGGATTATGGTAATACACATCATTTGTGGCAACCATTTTAATTTCTAATCGCTTTGACAATTGTGCCACCTGGTACAAATATTTATTATCATCTCCTGAATAACGTCGTGCTGCTGCTACATAAAGGTCATTGCCCAAAACACTTTTATATTCGTGAAGTATTTTTTCAAATGAAATATCAAAATCAAATGAACTATTTAAAACAGAGGGAGGCACTGTAATAAATTTCATGCCTTGCTTATATGCATAAACATCTTCTTTATACAGATGACACTCTCCCTTCTCTGCCCTTCGATTTCCAATAGTTAATAATGCAGATAGTTGAGAGTATGCATATTTAGTAGTCGGATATGCAAGCAAGCTGGGACCATCTAATAAATAAAGATGGCAAGCTGGAATTAATCGTATGTCTTTCCCTTTTGCTGCAGCATGTGCCCGGACGATACCTGCAAAACTGTTTCGATCTGTAATTGCTATTTCTTTATAGCCATATAATGCTGCTTGTTCAACTAGTTCATCAGGATGTGAAGCACCTTCAAGAAAACTGAAATTAGATGTTACCTGCAATTCACTATAATTCATATTAACAGATTTTCATTATGCAAAAAATCCATGAATAAACCATTGAGGGTTTTTATCACCCGCATAATGTCCCAATCGGAATAACCAATAGCGACAACCATCTTCATCCTCTACATTATAATAATCTCTATGCAATCCCTCTTCAATCCACCACTCTCTCTCAATTCTCTCTGGTCCATCTGACTTTGCTATCTTATGCAGTTTGCCTTTGTAACGAAATAACATGGGTGGATAATCAGGAATAGGTGCAGTGACATCAATTCTTTCGGGTTGTGCTAATAGTTGAATTGGTCTGGGTTTATCCACTCTCCATGTTGTGGTTGCTGTTTCATCAATAGATGACGCCAATCGAATCGATCTTTCTGGCCAATAATGTTCGTCTGGCAAATAACGATGAATATTATTTGCACCAACCTTATTGGCAATCCGATCTATCAATTCAGAAAACTTTACATTATTTAAACCATTATTACCTGCCCATAATTTTTCTTGCAACGGCAAAAGCTCTTCGACTTTGTTTGCTTCCAGGAGGAACAACTCAATTCCCAGGTCAGGTTCAATTGTGTCAAGTTTTAATTCAAATAATTTAAAAAGGTGTTTAGAATTATTCGATGGACGATTGGTTCCGATATCTATTTGTTGGATCTTACCATCAATCCTGTAGCATTTAAATGAAACCAGCCGAGCTCCTTTTTGTTCTTGCTGAAGACGGGAGCTCAATTTCTCCAATAGTTTTTGTAAAGCAATTTCAATTCCTGTACGTGCCAAAATAAGTTCAGGACACGGCAACCATTCATGATACGGTTGTGGTTCTTCAACTGACTGGATCTTCTCTTCTTCGTAACCCAATGCCTGGTCAAGTCTTTGTAATAAATGGTTTCCAAAACGACGTTTTAAAACTGATCGAGGCATTCCGATAAAGATTCGTATTTGTTTCAATCCAAGTTTATATAAAAGTTCGAGTGTTTCCTGTTGAAGTCGAAGAGCAGCTGGAGATAAAAAAAGTAAAGCATAAGATTGTTGATCTTTTTGGATAACCATTTCGCTTTGATGAAAGCGAGTGATGGCCCAGGCAGATCCAATTGTATCTGCAACTGCAGCTTTCACATCATATCCAAAACCTTTAAACCGGTTGATGATAGCCGTTATATAAAGAAGATCTCCGCCCCAAAGATGTGCGCAACCGGTTACGTCAAGAATAAGACCATCGGGTCCATCGATAGCCACGCATGGAGTATATCGAATACAATATTTGGCTAAAGAATTTAATAGCCTAACTGACCATTCGGTCTTATCATCAATAACTTTTAAACCAGGAACAATTGCCCTGGCATCTGCTACTGCCATTCCTGGATTTATTCCTTCTTTCTCTCCGACACTATTAACTGCTGTAACGATCATTCTTCCATGATCGGGTAATGCTAAAACAAAAGGCATATGAAGAAGTTCAGGCTGCCGGCGACTTAACCAATCCGTCTTTAAATGACGAAACCATATCGTAACAAAACGTTTCGGCATCTCATGCTGTTTTTTGTTTCTGATTCGAGGCAATCAAATCACCTTCTTTTTCTACAACATGAAGCAGCCCGTTTGAGTATTCCATTTTCCATGAACCAGGTTTGCCGTTACGGATCTTTAATAATTCAATATCCCAACGCGGAAAACCAACTCCAGGTAAGTTATTTTTCAATGCACTTGGGATATGTGATATTTTCCAACGAGATACACAAGCAGTAATATTTATACTTCGGGGTTTATTACGAATGATAAATCCGGTCACCCGGCTTTTTTCAACTGCTAATTGCAATCTTCTTGTCTCAGTAAAATTTATTTCTGCTATCTCTCCCACTACAGCTGCTAATCCTTCACACCTCAATGCTTCCTCCAGCACCCATAAAATTTCTTTCTGTCTTTTGACATGTATAAAAACAATTTTATCAGGCTCAACTCCAAATAATTTTAAAGCAGGAGGAAAAACATTCACAGAAGAGTTTACCCAAATACAGATCCCATTGTGCTTCATTAATTCAGAAATAATGTGACATATAAAACCCTTAGTTGGAGAAGAATCCTCATTTCTTTCAACTATAAATTCGTGTGTTGATGCTAGGGGAAAACATTCATTTGGGAAAGAGTTATCAATTGGACCTAAATTAATTCGTATTGAATTATCAGTTGCATGTTTATATCCCTGTAAAAAAAGAATATGATCTTTTAAATTTTTTATAATATGTGCCTTCTCGATATGCATTTGATGGAGTAAAATTATTTTGTAAAGCTAAATATTTTAGTATATTTATACCAAAATAAATAGTAATATTTTGATCCTGAACATGGACCTTAGCGGATTATTGTTAAACATTTTTAATGGAATTCGAATCGCTATTATATAATAAATGCAATATTACATTTGAAGAGTATTATAGTGAGTTTCAACGAAACTCATTCAGAAAGCATTGATACATCGTTTATTATTTGAAAGGTTCGGGTGGAGCTTACACCAAAAAATATTTGAAACATTGTGAAGCGACCGGATTAGAACCTCTATTATGTCATATAATTTGAATACTATAAAATGCCTTCTCAGGAAATATTTCAGCGAAAATTATTTTCAATGTTTTTACGTTGATCGAACTACTTGGAAACTTCTATCAAGGATCTAATCTCAATTTCATTGTTTCATTTGCTTAGCTCCAATATATATTCACCTTTTGCAGGAATGGTGATCTCATTTTTAACATCAACTACTTTTGATGTAATTACATCGCGGCCACTATTATAGTCTCCTGTTATATCCCTGAAGCGATCCATTTGCAGAACTTTATCCGTACCCGTTGCATTAAGAATGATCAGTACAGAATGATTATCTTTTATACGACCATATACATATATTCCATTTCTGGGTGCGTAGTGAATTAGCTTTCCCTGTGTGACAGCTATGCTGTTCTTTCGCCACTGCAGCAATTTTTGCAAATAATCCCATGCTTCATTTTGCATATCTGTACGACCACTTTTTGAAAAAGCATCAGTGGTATCACTTTGCCATCCACCCGGAAAATCTTTCCTTAACTTTCCGTCACCTTCTTCTTTAGTGCCGGTCATTAAAATTTCTGTTCCATAATAAATTTGGGGAATACCTCTTGTGGTTAATAAAAATGCCAGGCCCTGTTTGTACCGTATTAGATCCGTATCATCTTTGCGGTTGAACCGGCTAAGGTCATGATTATCTAAAAAAGTGAGTAGATTATAAGGATCAGCATAAATAAAATCCTGTGCGATATCTTCAAAAATATTTGTGAGATACCCACTATCGCTTTTACCGAATGCATTTTGCATAATAAACGTAAGCGAAAAGTTCATAGCTGTTTTTAACCAGGAGTTTTTCTTAGCGAGCCTTGAATTTTGCTGCCACCATGCAGGTGCTGTTGCTTTATTGTACCACGTTTCGCCAACGATATTGAATTGAGGGTATTCATTATTGACCTCTTTGCACCAACGTGCCAAAAAATCATAATCGAGGTAAGAATAAGTATCCTGCCTGATGCCATCAATGCGTGCAAACTCTATCCACCAGATACTGTTTTGGATAAGATAAGTAGCAAGGTGACGGTTGCGCTGATTTAAATCGGGCATGCCTCTCGTAAACCAGCCATTCAAAAAATTCCTTTTTTCTGTTTCAGATGCATGAACATCCATCACAGTAACTGTAGCATGATTAGTTTGCAGAAAGACGCCTTCATTATTTACCCAGTCTTTGGATGGCAAATCATTCATCCACCAATGTGAACTGCCGCAATGGTTAAAGACTACATCCATCACCATTTTCATTCCTTTGTCGTGGGTCGATTTTACCAGGGATTTAAATTCTTCATTAGTACCAAAACGATGATCCATTTTATAAAAGTCAGTTATGGCATAGCCATGATACGAACCATTCCTCATTTTATTCTCCTGGATCGGATTAAGCCATATGGTAGTAATACCCAGATCTTTTAAATAAGCAAGGCGTTTGCCTATCCCTTCAAAATCGCCGCCGTGACGACCATTCGGATTTTCGCGATTAACAATTACTTCGTCGAGATTGTCGTTGGCTGGATTGGCATTTGCAAAACGATCTGGCATGATCAGGTATAAAACATCTGATGCGTTAAATCCCAAGGCACCACTTTTATCATTGCGTGCAAGCAAGGGATAATGGTAGGTAAATTTTTGTTGGCCTTCCGTAAAATACATCGGCACATTGCCGGGCTTTGTTCCTTTAGCAATACTGAAATAGATAAACAGGTAATTGGGACTTGTTGTTTTGGCAACTTCTTTTAATTTTATTCCGGGATAATTGATCGTAAGTGTTGACTTGCTTATTCCCGGACCATACACCATGATCTGTAATTCACTATTCTTCATTCCGATCCACCAGTTTGCCGGTTCAACACGAGTAATGTCTATCGCCTTCACCCATGTAGTAGTCAAAAGACCTGCAGCGAACAGGAGTGTAATAAATATTTTTTTATTCATTTTTATATTTTGCGATGTTAATTGAATCATGAAGGACAACATGACCTTAATACCCTGACCTATTTCAAAAGTTGAATAGAATAATTTATAGATTGGGAATTTATACTCTCCCCTTCATTCAAAAAATTATTTCCAGTCTCAAAAATATCCAACCCTTTAATAATGTTCTTACAATTTAATTAATTTGGTAAAAAAAAATCCAATTAAACCCTGCAGGCCCATAAGAAAATTACAACAATAATTAATGATGAAGGCAGACCTACGATAAATGAAATAAAAAAAGGAATGAACATTGTGTTCCCATTCCTTTAAGTGGAGTCACCCCGATTCGAACGGCTACATTATCATCGATGGATTAGTTTATTGAAAAACAATTCTATCATTCTGAGTTTTGAATTGATGAACTTTAAATGTCTCTGAAAGTACTCCGACAATTTACGAGTTGCAATTCATATTATATCCCTGCATTCTCAATGGCAGCAGGGCATATAAATTCCAAAAAGCATACAATTTTTATCAAATCTGCAAAAAAAAAGGGTGCAGAATCGAGACATCTTATCGATTTAAAAAAGGTCTCGATTAATAGCTTAATGGCGTAAAGAACAATCTTTTACGAAAAGCTGGCCGTCAATTTAAAGGGGGGATTATTTTTTTTATTTTTTTAGCCACTATTTCTTCCGGTTTCACCGGAATATAAACTCATAACAGGATCGCTTTGCCAATATTTCTTTGAATCAATATCTAAAATAGTAAGTGGGCCAGTAAAAGCCGCACCGGTATCAATATTCCAAACATTGCAGCCATTCATAGGCACATTCTTTTTGTAATAGAGAGTCGGAGTATGGCCAATATAGATCTCATGAAAATGTTTCAGCCGCTTTGGATAAAGAAGCGAATTTTTTTTTATCCTATTATCCATTGTTAAAGCCATTTCCCAAAGTGTCCTGTCCCATGAAAAATTTGAAGAATAGAATTCTTGTTGAGGTCCGTGCATAGAAGTGAAACCGGCATGTATAAACAACCGTTTCGAACTATCGATCTCATAATATTTCATTTGCTCAAAAAAATTTAAATGCTTTTCTCTTTCAGCAGCCTCTAACATATCATAGCTTTTCACAGTTGATTGTCCGCCATGAAATAACCACTTCGGGTCTGCAATACCAGTTCTTAGCCACTCTTCACACCATTCATCGTGATTACCTTTAATAAAAACACATGGCTGACGTTCGGCAAGGCTCATTACAAATGCTATTACATCTGCCGATTCACTCCAGCCATCGACATAATCACCCAAAAAAATAAGAGTGTCTTTCGATGACACTCCTGCCCTTTCAAAAACCTGTATCAAAGCTTTGAGTCCGCCATGAATGTCTCCTATAACTAATGTCCTTTTCATTGAGAAATATATTCAGCAGGTACAGCATCTGCGAGCCACACCTTGTTTTCAGATAAATAGAATTTTAAACCGGCTTCGTGCATAGATCTTGCATTTATTAAAAGAATAACTGGCTTGCCATGCCTGCCGCCTACCGCCTTTGCAGTTTCTATTGTTTCGCTCAAATGAACATGCTGCCGGCTTTGACTTTTCAATCCATTTTTAAGTATGCTTTCCAAATATTTAAACGTTGTTCCATGGTATAAAATATCCGGCGGTATCATTTCCTGTAAATTCAGATCAACTCCGATACTATGGCCCTGGCTTGCCCTGACCAACGTTTTATCATCGTTAAAAGCAAATCTCTTTTTATCGTTTGTAACAACAACTTCATTGATGATTCCAGTATTAACATCGAAACCGTTTGCATTCATTCTAGCGATCAGCTCATTTACATTTGCCCAACCTTGCTCATCAAGCTGCAAACCGATCTCCTCTGGCTTATGTCGTAAAACCAGGCTCATGAATTTGCTTATATGTTTTAATTGATCTCCCATTTTTAATTTATCTTATTATCTATTGTCAATTTTTTGTATAGTCTTTCACTCAAATCATGAATATCATTATTTCTCGCAATACCGCCAACCCATTCCTTTTGGATAGTATCATATCCATACAACAATCCCGCTAATCCTCCCGTTACACAAGCCGTTGTATCAGTATCACCGCCCAGGTTCACTGCTTTCAAAACTGCATCTTCATAACTTCTTGTATTTAATAAACACCACAATGAAGCCTCCAAAGTATGTAAAACATAGCCGGTGGCATAGATCGTGGATTCTTCCATTTTATTAATATCTGCACCCAAGATCCTTTCAAATAGATCAAGTTCTCTTTTATTAAATCCTTTACTGCCTGTAAAATCTCTAACTATTTTTTTCATTTCCGAATATGCCTGGTCGGCATTTCGCCCCTTTAATAAAAGCAATGCAATTTCCATATAAATAAAGCAGGCATAAATAGAACGAAAATGGGCGTGTGTTACAGATGATACCTCTTTAACCTTTGCATACCTTTCTTCAACAGGAAGATCTTTAACGTAAAAAAGCAATGGCAAGATCCGCATCAGCGAACCATTTCCATTATCACTTTCGTCCATACCTCCCGCTAACTCCGGAGAAACACCCTGCATCAATCTGCTAATTGATGCATGAGTTGCATTACCCACATCAAATACTTTATGATGTGCTCCCCAATAACCCTTTCTAAACCAGGCAATAAAGTTTTCAGCAATCTTATGAAGGTCGTAGCCGGTAGTTAGGTTTTCTGCTAAGCAAAAAGCCAGGCTGCTATCATCGCTCCATGTCCCTGGCGGTTGATCCCACGTCCCATAACCAATCATTCCTTTTATTGGATTTGCATTTAATTGCTCCCTTGACAGAAATTCAACTGGCACTCCTAATGCATCGCCAACAGCTAAACCAAATAATGCACCTTTAATTTTATCGATCATGACCGTTGGTTTTTATGTTGTCTTTTAAGCGATCTCTTACCTCCATCAATGCGAATCCCAAAAGATTTTTCCCTCTCCATGTAGATGGGCTCATTGCCTTAGGATTATCCTGAGATAACCCAATCCCCCAAATAGTATCCCCTGGACTCGCTTCTACAATTACCTTGTCTCCAGTATTCAATAAAAATTTTCTTAACTCATCTTGCTTTAAAAATTTATTCACGTTCCCTTCAACTACAATTTCAAAACAAGCTTTCGACCATTTCTCATCGTCAAAATTTTTTACCTTTCTGCCAAGCTCTTTGGCAATACCTGGTGTTTCTGATTTAAGAATATGCTGTTTTATTTCAATATCATTGAACAGTTCTGCCTTTTTTGCCATCATCCAATGTTCTGCTGTTAGATATATAACTCCGTCAACCGTAAATGGTGAAGGAAACCATTGACTGAAACAAGACTTATCAGTCAATCCTTCGTTCTTTTGTGTATGCCCCCAAAAGAAAAAGAATTCATGGTGTATTCCTTTTTCGAGTTCTTGATTCAACCAGCTTAATGAATATTTCATCCTTCATTTTTTTTATAATCTTTCCCAAAAAAAGAGTCTATTACTCTTATTAAACCAACAATATTATTATTAAGCTCTTCCAATTCATTTGCAGGCACCCATAACTCATTATGTATTTCGCCTCCGACATTCTGCTCCGGATATCTTTGAAGAAATTCTTCTGGCAGATCGAATGACAGTACATGACCGGCAAAACCAGAAAATTCATCTTCAGTATTCCATTGCTTTGCTATTTGCTCTGCATATTCTCTATTGAGTACAGGGTAAAAAATAGGCTGCCATTCTAAACGAGGCGGGAATCTTTTGAAACCAGATTCTTTTACCAACTCCAGTTCTTTTTCCCCAACAGGACGATATAGTGTTATAAGTTTCATTTTTCATAGATCATATACTGTGACCTGAATACCCTTATCTACCAATTCTTCAAGAATTATCTTTTCCATTTTATCCCAGGAACCACCGGCTAACCCGCAGCCTATACGGGGCATATGAACTGTACCTGTAACTTCCTTTGCTTTATCCGCAACCTTATTTAATCCTTTTGAAATTGCTTCATATCGAATGGGAGGAATCCCATCTTTACTGCTTTTAATACCTCTTTGGCCTACTAAGTTAGCTACCCAAATATTGTCTTCAACTCTCACAAACTGAACTCCTCCCAAATCGAAATTAATCTTTGATGAATGCCACTGCCTGTAATTTTCCTCTGGTTCTTTCCATTTCGAAGATATAGCCATTACAAAACCACGACCCCATCCACCTGCGTCATTACAAACATGCACAATAATTTTATTTCCTTCGCCGGGCGGTGATGTAGCATCCGCTTTTACATATTCTATTTTCATAAATCATCCTTGTTTAGGCAACCTTTTCTTCTGCTCTACATATTTCTCTATTCTTTAACCGTTGTCTTATTTCATTCAAAGTAAATTCTTTTATCAATTTCCCATTTTTAAAAACAGTTTTCAATTCACCCTGCTTCTCTTCTTTCCAGGTAACGCTATCTAGTAAAACAAATTTTCCATTTTCCATTTTTACTTTTAGTAATCCTGTTGCTGACATTTTTGTACCATCATCTGTCACCGGATTTTTAAATATCTCTCTTCCTTCACCATTTATTTCCACATAAGTTGCTTTCATCGCCAGTCCAAATGAATCACGGGTATTGTATTGATACGTGAAGCTACCGATACCAAACACTGCCTGGCTGGCAAAACCTTTTTTCTTTAACCCTTCACATATAGCTTCTGCTCTTTCAAGATTTATGCTGTCGCCATAAATAGCCCCGATGTGAGGATCCAATAATTTATACCCCTTGTTGGTAATTGTTCCGCCAAAAACATCCCACAACAATTCAATAACACCTTTTCTCTCATTGATCGTTTTACCATTTGGATCACCGCAAATAATTTTTACAGGGTCACCGCTGTCTGGCCGTATCACTACTTTTCCATTACGCTGTAAAACGACATCCTTCAAAGCAGTTAAATATTCTGTACAAACTTTCCAAAGGTCCCAGGTATCACTCACTATGCTTACAATACCTGAAGGATATACTTTAGTGATCAGTCGCCTAAAGGTTTCCAACTCTCCATCTTTACTGCCACTGCACATAACACTGTGTTCTGTTGCTGCCACACTTCCTCCAATTAATTCTTTATCAGCATCAGCATGGTAATATTTTTCCAAAGCATCGATCGCCGGTATAGTATCTGTTCCTGAAAAGGAAAGCAGGTGCCCCATCCCGCTGATCATTGCACTCTCAAGACTACTCATCCCACGAAAACTAAAATCATGACCCTGCCATTGTACAAAATCGGCAGGCATACCTGTTTCTTCTGCATATCGGTCCAATAATTTCCTGTATTCATGCGCTATAGTTGCGCTGGTGCAAGGTTGCCATATTATCGCCGATAAAATAGTTTCCAGAAAATTTGTCAGCCAATAAAATTCTGGAGTAGTATTTACAATAGTCAGGCAAGGAACTCTCATTGGCACCCTGCTTCCTTCGGGTAAAGCTTTTATTTCAATTGGTAAATACCCGAGATCATGAAGTTTTTCCAGATGCTCGTAAGTTGGTAAATGGGCGCCTAAGGATGTTACGATCCTTCTCTTGTATTCTGCAATCACTTCTTGCTTATCTCTATTAAAAAAGTTATCATTAAAATAATCAATAAGGTATTCTTTAAGGAAATACTGGAGACCGAAAAAGACCATTTCATCAATACTATCAAAACGGCTTTTTCTTGGCGTCAGGTTACTGTATACCAATGTTGTATTCTCCGGGTATTGAAATACATGACCTACCTTATAATAATCAGTTAATAAAAATGGATTCGTTTTCATGTAATTAAATTTATAATAATTCTTTAATCAGTAATATTAGCTGAGATCATCTTTACGATCCGGGAATCATAACTCTTCCGATAACTGTCACTCACAATTATTTTATCAAACCTTTTTTCAAGCATTGCAAATCCTTTAGAAAAAATTCCGTGAGTAACTATTAATGTTAAATGTTTTGGCTTTATTTGTTCGGCTATCGCCAAAAAAGTTGCTCCACCATCACATATATCGTCAATGATCACGCAGTTCCTGTTCTCACAT